>Ga0207643_10000417_pt1 | contig 28083 bp, 24 predicted proteins | sample KBSMisM62_FD_184313 | JGI IMG/M metagenome (GOLD analysis project Ga0207643, IMG submission 184313) | Miscanthus rhizosphere microbial communities from Kellogg Biological Station, Michigan, USA - KBS Miscanthus M6-2 (SPAdes) (version 2) | ecosystem: Host-associated > Plants > Roots >... | reverse complement strand
CCTGGTCAGTTGCCCGGTGAAGTCGAGGTCGCCGCGGGAATATCGCTCCTCGGACGTGATGCTCATGCCGTACTTCTTGGCTCCTTCGACGAACGCGTCGAAGCCGCCTTTGCCGAAGTCGTCATTGACGTAGAGGAATCCGAAGCGTTTGAGCTTCGGCATTTTCTCGTTGATGAAGTCGACCATGTCGCCGACCAGCTTGCGGTCAGGCACGGCAGAGCGGAATACCCACTCGTTGCCCTGCGTCGTGATGCGTTGAGCAGTCCCGCTCACCACGATCTGCGGCACCTCTTCCTCTCGAAATACCTGCGCCGCGGCTAGGCTTGCCGGGCTGCTCACGCTGCCGATAGCGAGCGTGACCTGATCGCGGTTCGCAAAGCGGCGCGCCACGACGGCCGCCTCTTCGGGCTTGCCGGCGTCGTCGCCGATCACGACCTCGACCGGCCGGCCGAGCAAGCCGCCGGCGGAATTCTTCAGATTGACGGCCATCTCGACCGATTCGCGTATGCTCTGTCCCTGCGCCGCGGCGTTGCCCGACATCGGGCCGAAGGCACCGATCTTGGCGGGGCCGCGCGACTGCGCCCAAACCGCCGGGGCCGACCAGGCGAGTGCCGTAGCACCTGCTCCCGCGCCGAGAAACTTGCGTCGATTCATGGTCATGATCGTTCTCCCGCGAAGGATCGCCTGTCACGATATCCGAACATCCGTGTTCCGCAAAGCAGCGCAGGTCGTCGTTCAGCGTCCCGATCCTTGCCGAGGAGCTGCCGCTTTCGCGCCTAGATAGCTCGCCCGTATGCGCTCGTCGGCGAGAAGCTGTGCGCCACTGCCGCTCATGGTGACGTTGCCCGTCTCCATCACGTAGGCGCGGTCCGCAAGACGCAACGCCAGGTTGGCATTTTGCTCGACCAGGAATACGGTCACGCCGGAATCGCGAAATACGCGAATTGAGCGCATCACCTCGGCCACCATGAGCGGTGCGAGCCCGAGCGAGGGCTCGTCGAGCATCAGCAGCTTCGGCTGCGACATCATGGCTCGACCAAAAGCAAGCAATTGCTGCTCACCGCCCGAAAGCGTGCCGGCGAATTGCCGGCGTCGTTCCTCCAGCCGCGGGAAGCGGGCATAAACCTCCGCCAGCGTCGCCCGCATCTTGGCCCGCGTGTCGACCAGGTAGGCGCCAACCCGCAGATTGTCTTCCACCGAAAGCTCGGGGAATATCCGCCGGCCTTCCGGGACCTGCACCAATCCCAGCGCGACGATCGCGTCCGGGCTGCGGCCAGCGATGGTTCGGCCGTCGAACTCGATGGTCCCTTCGCGCGGCGTGAGCAATCCGGACACTGTTTTCAACGTCGTGCTCTTGCCGGCGCCGTTGGCGCCGATCAGCGTGACGATTTCGCCGCGGCGCACCTCCAGCGATACGCCGCGCAGGCAGATGACGTCATCATAAGCCGTCACCACGCCATCAAGCTTGAGCACTCTCGTTCTCCAATGAGCGGCCGAGATAGGCCTCGATCACGTCGGGATCTTCTTGAATCTGTGTTGGCGTTCCGTGTGCGAGCCTGCGGCCATAGTTGAGGACGGTGATTTCGTCACTCACACGCATCACCACGTCCATATGGTGTTCCACCAGGATCACGGTCGTTCCGGCGTCGCGAATGCGGGCTATCAGCTCGCTCACATGCGCCGCTTCATTGACATTGAGCCCCGCTGCCGGCTCATCGAGCAGGAGCAGCGCCGGACGCGCCACGATGGCGCGGGCAATCTCCAGCAGACGGCGATGCCCATAAGCGAGCGCACCAGCACGCATGGCGGCGATGCCGCCGAGCCCGACGAAGCGTAGCGCCTCCATCGATCGATCGCGAATGTCGCGCTCTTCGCGGCGATGGCGCGGCGTGCCCAGCACCGCATCGAAGAAACCAGAGCACGTGTCTGCATGCAGGCCGAGCGCGACGTTCTCAAGCGCCGTCATTTCCCCGAACAATTTCAGGTTCTGGAATGTCCGGCGAATTCCGGCGCGGGCGCGCTTGGCGGTCGAATAGCGGGTGATATCCCGCGCGCCAAAATGCAGCGTCCCGCTGCTGACCCCGTACACGCCGGCAACGAGATTGAGCAACGTGGTCTTACCGGCTCCATTGGGCCCAATCAAACCATGCACGCTGCCGCGCCCGACCGAGAGATCGACGCCATCGACCGCCAGCAATCCGCCGAACCGCCGCGTCAGGCTCCGCGCCTCGAGCAGCCAAGGCTCGTGCGCCGATCCGGTCCTCATTGCACGCTTTCGTTGGTGCCAGCAGGCTTCGGCGTCAGGCGCGTCACCAAGCCCCCCAGGCGCCGTCCCAATGTTGTGCAGATCGCGGCAAGGCCCCCTTCCCCGAACAGCATCGTCGCGATCAGGATCGCGCCGAATACCAGCATCCGGTAGTCGCCGATGCCGCGCAAAAACTCGGGCAAGCCCACCACCACAGCGGCGCCGAGGATGGCGCCGGCCAGACTGCCTACACCTCCGATCACCACCATGATCAGAATTTCGATCGACTTCCAGAAGGTAAAGTCGTTGGGAGCCAGATAGCGCACCTCATGCGCATAGAGCGACCCCGCTAGGCCGGCCACAAACGCCGCGATGACGAAACACTCGCTCTTGAGAAGGGTGACGCGAAGACCGCAAGCACGAGCGGCGTCGGGGTCCTCGCGGATGGCGTTGACCGCACGCCCGAAGCGCGAGCCTTGGATGCGTACGAAGGTGAGATAGACGATCGCCGCCACGCCCACGTTGACATAGTAGCTGTACATCGGATCTCGCAGCACGAAGCCGAACAATGCCGCGCGCGGAATGCTGATGAAGCCGTACGAACCTCCGGTCAGCCACTCCTCGTTCTTGATGACGAGATAAACGATGATGGAGAAACCCAGCGTGGCGACGGCGAGGTATGCGCCCGTCAGTCGCGTGATCGGCACCATCAACAAGCTGGCGACGGCCGCGACGATCCCGGCGCCCAGCAGCGCGAGGGGAAACGGCAAACCGAGCTTGGTCGTCAGCAGCGCAGACGTGTACGCGCCGATGCCGTAGAACGCGGCTTGGCCGATGGAGAGCTGTCCGGAACAGCCCAGCAGCAATTGCAGCCCCATGGCCACGATCGAGGCGATCGCGATCAGACTGAAAACATGCAGCACGAACCGGTCGGCCTCGAGCCAGGGCAGCACGATCAGCGCTGCCACCGCCAGGAGCGTCACCCAGCGGGTGGCTCCAATTCGCGCCGCGGCCGGATCGGGGGATATGGTCACCGGCGCCTCTGCCACAACCCGACCAGCCCCGACGGCAAAACCAGCAGGATCGCGATCAGCAGGATCATGCCGATGGCGTCCTTGTAGGCCGATGACAGGAACACGGTACTGAATGTCTCGATCAATCCGAACAGGATTCCGCCGAGCATCGCTCCGGCAATGCTGCCCAGCCCGCCTAGCGTCGCCGCGACAAATGCCTTCAACCCCGTGATGAAGCCCATCTCAAAGAATGCGAAGAACATCGAACCGAGCATGATGCCGGCGGCACCCGCCATCATTCCAGAGATTGCGAAAGTGTAGGCCATCATCCGTGTCAGGTTCGCGCCCATGAGCTGCGCGGCCTCTGGATCCTGGGCCACCGCCTGCATGGCAATGCCGCTGCGCGTGAGTTTCAGAAATAGCTGCAGCCCACCCATGATGGCGACGGCCATGACCATGATCCAGAACAGCTGCGGCGAGATGCGCACGCCGCCGAACTCGTAGGCGGTGGTGGCGAACAGTTCCGGGAAGCGCAGCGGCTCCGAGCCCCAGATGATGCGCGCCGCGTTGATGCACAGGATCGACATGCCCACGGTGGCGGTGATGATGTTCATGATCGGCACGCGCCGCCGCCGCAGCGTCCGGTAGACGAACAGCTCCATCATCACGGCGATGATGCCGGACGAAACCATGCCCACCGCCACCACCAGGATGAGCGGCAGCACCGGGAGCAGCCACAACGACGTCAGCCCGCACATGGCTCCCAGCATCATCAGTTCGCCCTGCGCGAAATGGATGATGCTGGTCGCGCGCATGATCATCGCGAAGCCGAGGGCCACGAGGCTGTACACGCAACCGACGGCAATTCCGCCGACAAGCAGGTCGACGAATTGGGAGGCACCAAGAGAGCCCATGCGCGCACCTGACCTGGAAGGCTCGGCTGCTCAACTCATAGGTCACCATGAGCTGAAAGGTTAGCGTTTGATCTCGCGCAGACGGATTGAGTTCGGCCTCCGGTTGTGTTGCCGAGCCAGAGGGGCTCGCCATCGTCGCGCGCAAGGCAGCGCGCTGACACATCGGGGCGGCGTCCCGCCGTCGCGGGCGGGAAAACCCGTCCCGTGGCGCCGGGACGAGCCAAGGTTTCCACACTTTGGTCACCATTCCGCCGCTTCCATCGTCGAGTGTAAGCTGCGGGTCGGGCTCCAATTTATGACTGTGACAGGCATCGCGAATTCGCTGCGCGGATTGGGCATCGGACTGCCCGTCCTCATTCTGTGCGTGGCGCCGGCCGCAGCCCAGTATCCCGGGCAGAATCCCGGACGCAGCCAGGCCTGCCTGCGGCTCGAAAGCCAGCTCGCCACCCTCGATCGTGGCGTCGGGGTCGATCCCGCCCGGGCGGACCAGATCAAGCGCTACGAGGACTCCTCGGCGAAGCAGCAGGCCGAGCTCGACCGTCTCGGTCAGCAGTCGCAACGCCTGGGCTGCCAAGGCGGCGGCTTTTTCGCGCTGTTCAGCGGCCAGTCGCCGCAATGCGGTCCGCTCAACAACCAGATCCAGCAGATGCGGGCGAACCTCGACCGCTCCCTGACCGAGGTCCAACGGCTGCAGGGCAACAGCGGCGAGCGCGAGGGACAGCGCCGCGGCATCCTGGTGGCCCTCGGGCAGAACGATTGCGGCCCGCAATATCGCCAATATGCCAACAGCGGACCTGGCGGCTTCTTCGAGAACCTGTTCGGCGGCGGCGGTATCACGCAGGCGCCCGACGCACCGCTCGCCGGCACCTACAGAACGTTGTGCGTGCGAACCTGCGACGGATATTACTTCCCGATCTCCTATTCGACCGTCCCGGGCAAGTTCGCCGACGACGAGCAACTGTGCCGGCGCCTGTGCCCGGCTTCCGAGGTCACCCTCTACAGCCACCGCAATCCCGGCGAGGACGTCGCACGCGCGGTGTCGACCAGCGGCAGGTCCTACTCCGAACTGCCCAACGCGTTCAGCTACCGCAAGCAGTACAATGCCGCCTGCCAGTGCCGTGCACCCGGCCAATCCTGGGCCGAGGCCCTGCGCCAGAGCCAAGGGCTAGGTCCCGACCAGACCGTGGAGCGCGGCGATATCGTCGTCACCGAGGAGCGGGCCAAGCAATTGTCGCAGCCGCGCTTCGACGCGCAGGGCAAACCGGTCAAGCCCGACCCCGGCCGCCCGGCCGCGAACACCGTTGCCGGCTCCGCTGCCCAGCCCGCCGCCGAAGCCCCGCCCGCGCCCGCCGCGGAGGAGAAGGCCGACGAGCCGGGCAAGCGCAAGGTGCGCGCGGTCGGCCCGACCTTCTACCCGGTACGCTGACGGCATAGCGCACTCGCTTGCGGCGTAGTCCCGCCGGCATCGCTGCGGCCTGATCCGGTCCCGCTCCACCTCCTTCTCCCTAGCCGCTGGCATGACCGCAGCCGCGCGCCGCGCGTTTGCGGCAACGTGCGCGCGACAACCCGGTGCAAGGCGGGCTAGGCTGACGCCAAACAAACAAAGCAAGACGGGAGGACGTCATGGGCAACCTCGTCCGCCGGGCGCCGAGGTGAGGCCGCCACCGGGCACATCCGAAGTCACGCGCCGCACCGCGCTTGCCGGCCTCGCGGCCTGCGCCGCGGCGCCGGCCCGGGGCGAGAGCGTCTGGCCCGATCGCGCCGTCACGCTCGTCCACGGCCTCGCGCCGGGTGGGCCGAGCGACATCATCGCGCGCATCGTCGCCGACGGGCTGACCCGCAGGCTCGGTCAGCAGGTCGTCGTCGACGCGCGGCCGGGCGCCGGCGGCAGGGTCGCGGCCGGACAGGTCGCGCGCATGGCGGCCGACGGCTATACGCTGATGGGCATTCCCTCCGGCCACGCAGTCGCCGCGGCGCTTTACAAGTCGCTGCCCTATCGCACCATCGACGACTTCACCATGATCAGCCTGCTCACCGAGTATCCGTTCGTGGTGGTGACCTATGCCGACCATGCCATCCGTACGTTCCCCGACCTCATCGACCTGGCGCGGACGCGGCCGGCGCCGCTGCTGTTCGGCAGCGCCGGCAACGGATCGCTGCAGCATCTTGCCGGCGAACTCCTCGCCAAGACCGTGAACGCCGCGTTTCAGCATGTGCCCTATCGCGGCAGCGCGCAGGCGATTACCGATCTAATCGCCAAGCGCATCGACTTCATCGTCGACTCCCCGACCGCGGAGCTCGAATTCATCCGTGCCGGCCAACTGCGTGCGCTCGCGGTGACGAGCGCGGCGCGCTTCTTCAGCCTGCCCGAGGTGGCGACCACGGCGGAGGCCGGCGTTCCCGGCTACGCCTTCACCTCGTGGCAGGGACTGGTGGCGCCCGCGGGCTTGCCGCAACCGGTGGTCAGCCGATTGAATACCGAGGTTGCCACGATCCTGGCGGAACCGACGACCATCGAGCGGATCAAGCTGGTGGGCAACGAACCGAGCCCCTCCAGTCCCGAAGCATTCAGAGCCCGCATCGCCGCGGACATCGACAAGTGGACCAAGGTGGTCGACGCCGCCAGGATCGAGCGGATCTGAGCGGCGCATACGACCCCCGCACGCGACCGAACCGCGCAGGGGCAACGTGCCTTGCGCGCGCGGGTTCTAAGTCTTCGTCGTCGTGAGGGTGTAGCGCTGCTCGGCGGCCAGGCATTCCGCTTCCGGAAGTCCCAGCTCCTTGCGCACGATGTTGGTGCCCAGCACCATCGCGACCATCTTGTAGGTGGCGTGGCGGCGGCCCATGCCTTCGCGACCCATGCCGCAATCGGACGAGATGATGAGCCGTTCCGGCGGAATATGCTTGAGCGCCTCCCGGATCAGCGCGGCGATCTCGTCCGGCCGCTCGACCTGCAGGGTGTGGTGGTCGATCACGCCGATGACGACCTTCTTGTCCTTGATCACCTCGCCGATCGCCTTGAGGTCGCCAGGGCCGGAGGAACAGGTCTCGAAGGTCAACGCGTCGGCCTCGATCTTGTTGAGTGCCTCGAGCGTCGGCTGATAGCTCTGCACGTCGCGGAAGATGCGCTGCTGCGACGGGTTGCCCCAGCAGGTGTGGCACCACACCTCGGTCTTGCCACGCAGGCCTTTCACGGTGTTGTTGAAGATCTTCACCAGGTCGTCGACATCGAGCTTGCCGAAGGTCTTGCCGCGCGCCGGCACCATGTGGATCTGCGGCTCCTCCATCTGGAGAACGGGACAGCCGGCATCGGCGAGCTCGTTGAGCTCCGCGTTGAGCGCATCGCTGATCGCCCATGTCCGCTCGACCGGATCCTTGTAGTAATCGTCTTCGACGGACGCGGCGATCAGCTCGGGCAGGATGGTCCCGAACTTGATCGGCTTCTTGGTCATGCGCTGCGCCGTCTTCCACATCGCGGCATATTGCAGTCGGCCGCGTCCTACCGGTCCGACGATCCTCGGAAACACGCGGGCTTCGAGGAAATCGTGCAGGATATGCCCGCGCGGATACGCGACCGCACCGATCTTGTAAGTCATCGCCTCCGCTACGTCCGCAAACCCATCCATGTGGGTGAGCGGATAGCTCTGCCAGCTCATGCCCCCGACTTCTTCGTCGTAGTGCGCGTCACCGTCGGTGCAGATGTCGAGGCCGGCGATCTCCTGCGCCCGCAGAAAGCACGAGACCGCGTCCTCGTACTGCTCGCGGTAACGGGAGTTGACCATGGCCTCGAGGAAACTGCGCGAGCCCAGCACCGCGGTGTACCAGTTCGGTCGCGGCAGCGAGCCGATGATCGAGGTTGGCAGGGCGATACCCGCGGACGCTTTGTACATCGTTTACTCTCCCGTTGATGGTGTTCTGGCTTTCCGGCGGCGACCGCTCAGAAATCGTATGCATCGCTCTTCGGCGCGACGTCCCGCAACAGTGAGCGATCGGGCGCCGGCAGCGGCTCGCCGGAATCGCGGAAGCGGTTCACGATCGGATAGCGCCGGTCGCGGCCGAAATTCTTCAGCGTCACCTTGACGCCGGGCGCCGCCTGTCGGCGTTTGTATTCGGCGAGGTTGAGCATGCGTTCGACCTTCGTCACGGTCTCGCGGTCGAAGCCATCCGCGACGATTTTCGCGATCGGCTCCTCGCGCTCGACCAGTCGCTCGAGGATGGCATCGAGTACATCGTAGGGCGGCAGCGAATCCTGGTCGGTCTGGTTCTCGCGCAACTCGGCGGTCGGCGCGCGCGTGAGGATGTTATCCGGGATCACCGGTCCGTCGGGGCCGAGCGCACCGTCGGGCTTCCAGGCGTTGCGCAGTCGCGACAGCCGATAGACCTCGGTCTTGTAGAGGTCCTTGATCGGGTTGAAGCCGCCGTTCATGTCGCCGTAGAGCGTGGCATAACCAACCGACATCTCCGACTTGTTGCCGGTCGTCACCACCATCAGTCCGAACTTGTTCGACAGCGCCATCAGGATGGTGCCGCGCGCGCGCGCCTGCAGGTTTTCCTCGGTGACGTCGCGCGGCATGCCCGCGAAGATCGGCGCCAGCGATTTCTCCAGCCCCAGCACCGCGTTTTCAATCGGCAGCACATCGTATTTCACGCGCAGCGCCGACGCGACGCGCGCCGCATCATCGATCGATTCCCGCGACGTGAAGCGGTACGGCAGCATCACGCACCGCACGCGGTCGGCGCCCAGGGCATCGACCGCCAGCGCCGCCACCAGGGCGGAATCGACGCCGCCGGAGAGGCCGAAAACCACGCCCTTGAAGCCGTTCTTGTTGACGTAGTCGCGCAGCCCCAGCATGCAGGCGAGATAATCCGCCTTGTCGCCCTCTTCGATTGCCGCGACGGGAGCGTCGACGCAGCGCCAGCCATTGCCGCGGCGCTCCCATACCAGCGTCTTGACGATCTCCTCGAAGGCCGGGAGCTGGAACGCGAGCGAGCGATCGGCATGCAGCCCGAACGAAGCGCCATCGAACACCAGTTCATCCTGGCCTCCGATCTGGTTGGCATAGATGAGCGGCAGATCGCTTTCGGTGACGCGCGCGACCGCGATATTGAGCCGAACCTCCTCCTTGTCGTGCGAGTACGGCGAGCCGTTGGGCACGACAAGCAGCTCCGCCCCGGTCTCGGCCAGACACTCGACCACGTCCTCGTAGTCGCCCCACTCGGTCCAGATGTCCTCGCAGATCGGCACGCCGATGCGAACGCCGCGGAAGTTGACGGGACCCGGCGGCGGCCCCGGCGCAAACAGGCGGCGCTCGTCGAACACGCCGTAGTTGGGCAGGTTCACCTTCATGCGCACCGCCGCGATGGCGCCGCGATCGAGCAGGCAGCAGGCGTTGTAGAGCTTGCCGTCGTCCGCCCAAGGCGTACCGATCAGCAGCGCCGGCCCGCCATCGGCGGTCTCGCGCGCAAGCTCCTCGATCTTGGCGCGGCACGCCGCCTGCATGGCCGGCTTGAGCACGAGGTCCTCGGGCGGATAGCCGCACAGAAAGAGTTCCGGCAGCACCACCAGATCGGCGCCGTCGGCGGCAGCCTGCGCGCGCGCACGGCGAGCCTTGTCGGCATTGCCGGCGATGTCGCCGACGGTCGGATTGAGTTGCGCAACCGCGATCGCGAGGCGGTCGGTCGGACGTGCGTTCATGGATCTAGGTCTAGCGCGTCGCCCCGGCGCACGGCAATCGCTCCGGCGGTCGCAGTCAAATCAGGCCCAAGCGCTCGGCCAGCGCGAGCAGCCACGTGATCCCGGCAATGAGCAGCGCAAGGCCGACGGCGGCGGAGCCCATGTCCTTGACCCGTCCGATCTGCGGATCGATCGCGAGGTTGACGCGATCGGCAAGTTTCTCGATGGCCGTGTTTAACAGCTCGACCACGAGCACGAACACGACGACACCAATCAGCGCCAGCCGCTTCCACCCCTCGTCAGCCAGCAGGAACGCCAGCGGCACCGCCAGAGCGAGGGCGACCAGCTCCTGGCGAAAGGCCTCCTCGCTGCGCGCGGCGGCGAGCAGGCCGTGCCAGGTATTGATGGTGGCGCGCAGCAGTCGTTCCATGAATGCATTCGAAACGCGGAGGTCGGGGGATGATGGTGTCGGCTCGGCTCGCAATCTATCGCCCTGCCCCGCTAAATCCAGCGCGGCCCCGGCCCACGCGGGATGCGCGCCTGAGGAAGGTTAACGTCCGCGACCGCCGGGGATGAAACCCCGGCGACGCCAGGTGCAGTGGTCCGATCAAAGACCGGCGGCAGCCGGCAGCGGCCGCGCCTTGGCGGTGCGCTCGGCCTTGAGCAGGTCCGCCAGCAGGAACGCCAGATCGATCGCCTGCTCGGCGTTGAGCCTGGGATCGCAGACGGTGTGATAGCGGTCCTTGAAGTCCGCGTCGGTGATCATGCGGGCGCCGCCGGTGCACTCGGCGACGTTCTGGCCGGTCATCTCCAGATGCACGCCGCCGCCATGGGTGCCTTCGGCGCGGTGGACCGCGAAGAAGGTCTTCACCTCCGACAGGATGCGCTCGAACGGCCGCGTCTTGTATCCGGTCTCCGAGCTGATGGTGTTGCCGTGCATGGGATCGCACGACCACAGCACGATCTTGCCCTCGCGCTGCACCGCGCGGATCATGGCCGGAAGCTGATCGCCGACCTTGTCCGAGCCCAGCCGTACGATCAGCGTCAGCCGGCCCGGCTCGTTCTCCGGGTTGAGGATGTCGATCAGCCGCAGCATCTCGTCGATCTTGCTCGATGGGCCGCATTTGAGCCCGAGCGGATTCATGATGCCGCGGCAGAACTCGACATGGCCATGATCGGGCTGGCGGGTGCGGTCGCCGATCCACAACATGTGGGCGGAGGTGCAGCAGAAGCTGCCGGGATGGGTCGAGTCCTCGCGCGTCATCGCCTGCTCGTAACCGAGCAGCAGCGCTTCGTGGCTGGTGTAGAACTCGGTGTTCTTGAGCTCGGGATGGCTCTCGAGGTCGAGCCCGCAGGCCTGCATGAAGCCGAGCGCCTCGGAGATGCGATCAGCGAGCTCCTCGTAGTGGTGCGACTGAGGCGAGTCCTTGACGAAGCCGAGCGTCCATTGCCGCACATTGGCGAGATTGGCGTAGCCGCCCTGCACGAACGCGCGCAGCAGGTTCAGCGTGGCGGCGGAGTGACGGAACGCCTCGATCTGCCGTGCCGGATCGGGCCGGCGTGCCTCGTCGGTGAATTCGACGCCGTTGATGACGTCGCCGCGATAGCTCGGCAGCTCCTTGCCGTCTTTCTTCTCCATCGGCGAGGTGCGCGGCTTCGCGAACTGGCCGGCGATGCGGCCGACCTTCACCACCGGCAACGCGGCGGCATAGGTGAGCACGACCGACATCTGCAGGAACACGCGCAGGAAGTCGCGGATGTTGTTGGCGCTGAAATTGTTGGCGCTGGGCTCGGAGAAGCTCTCGGCGCAGTCGCCGCCTTGCAGCAGAAAACCTTCGCCCATGGCAACGCGGCCGAGCGCCTTCTTCAGGCTGCGCGCCTCACCGGCAAAGACCAGCGGCGGAAAGCCCGCGAGCTGCCGCTCGACCGCTTCGAGCGCCGCTTGGTCGGGGTATTCGGGGACCTGGAGAACGGGCTTCTTGCGCCAACTGTCGCGCGTCCAACGCTCGGGCATGACGCCCCTCCACTCGACTTAAGCCCAAGTACGGGCGAGATTTTCCACGGGCTTATACACGACGGCAGGCGCCGCAAGCCAGGATTTCCGTCCCCCGACCACCCGCCAGGGCGGGTGCCGCGCGCCGCCGGTGATTGCCCTAACTCTTTGTTCCATAGGTACTTTTACGTCCGGACTGCTCGGCGTGCCCGTCCCAGCTTGCCGCATAGCTTGCCGAGAAGAAGCGAGCAGTCCCTAAGGTCCGCTCCATTGTTAATAACAATGAATTAACAATGAGCGGGACGCATGGCTGCGCGTGAAAGCCCCGCAGAATGCGGGCAAAACGCGCGCCGGGCGCTCGCAGGCTTGGCCGCGATAACAATGCAAAACAATGCGGAACAATGCCGGCACCTTCCAATCGTTCGAACGCATCGAGGCGCGGCTGACCCGCCCGGCCAATAGTAGCCGCGCCGGCCTGATCAGGGCCGCAACGCATCGATGGCGCATGTCCGGATGATGGTCCTGTATAGAAGATTCGTGTAACGCAAGGCAAGAAAAAAGCGCCGCTTGGCACAGGTTTCGCCGGCTACGGACCCGCTACTCCGCCGCCTCGCGCACGCGCGTCAGCGCTTTCGTCCGCAGCGTCACCAGCTCTTCCGCGGCGGTCGGATGCACAGCCATGACCGCATCGAAATCGGCCTTGGTCGCCTTCATCTTGACCGCGATGCCGACGAGCTGGATCATCTCGGCCGCGTCCGGGCCGACGATATGGCAGCCGACCACGCGGTCGGTGTCGCCGTCGACGACCAGCTTGAAGAACGCGCGGGTGTCGCGGCCGGCAAGCGACATCTTCATCGGCCGGAACGTGGTCTTGTAGATGTCCACGCGCGCCAGCCGCGCGCACGCCTCCGCCTCGGTCATGCCGACCGCCCCGACCTCGGGCTCGGAAAAGACCGCGGTCGGCACATCGGCGTGGTCGGCCGAGATCTGCTTGCCACCGAATACGGTGTCGGCAAAGGCGTGTCCCTCGCGGATCGCCACCGGAGTGAGATTGATCCGATTGGTGACGTCGCCGATCGCGTAGATGTGCGGCACGCACGTCTGCGAAAATTCGTTGACTGCAATCCCGCCGTTCTTCGCGAGCGCGACGCCGGCCGCCTCGAGCCCTAGGCCCGAGACGTTCGGGCGGCGCCCGGTGGCGAACATCACGCGGTCGACCGTGAAGGTCTTGTGATCGGCCAGCTCGACGCAGTAGCCGTGCTCGACCTTCGCGACAAGGTCGACCGTCTGCCTGGTGATGATCTTGATGCCGCGGCGCTCCATCTCCGAGCGCAGATGCTCGCGGACGTCGTCGTCGAACCCGCGCAGGATGTTGTCGCCGCGATAAACCAGCGTCACCTCGGAGCCGAGCCCGTTGAAGATGCCGGCAAACTCGAGGGCGATGTAGCCGCCGCCCTGGATGAAAATGCGCCGAGGCAACTCCGGCAGATGAAACGCCTCGTTCGAGGAAATGACGTGCTCGAGCCCGGCGATCTGCGCGCCGGGATAAGGTGCGCTGCCGGTGGCGATCAGGATGGTCTTTGCCCGCACACGCTCGCCGGTCGCGGTGAGACGTAGCGTATGGGCGTTCTCCAGCACCGCACGGCTGGCGACGATCTTGACGTTGGCACGCTCGAGCGCCGACGTGTAGGCGAGCTCGAGCCGGGCAATCTCGCGATCCTTGTTGGCGATGAGCGTCGGCCAGTCGAACACCGGCTCGCCCAGGGTCCAGCCGTAACCGGCGGCATCCTCGAAGTCGTCGGCAAAGCGGGCGGCGTAGACCAGTAATTTCTTGGGCACGCAGCCACGGATCACGCAGGTGCCGCCGACGCGAAACTCCTCCGCCACCATGACGCTCGCGCCATGGCCGGCAGCGATCCGCGCTGCGCGCACACCGCCTGATCCGGCCCCGATGACGAAGAGATCAACCTCCTTGTCGGCCATGTCGTGCTCAGAAATCCGCCGCGGAAACAATCATCGGCATGGAAAGCTGCAACGCCGCGATCCGTCGCCGGAAAGGGCCTCGCAATCCCAATATGTTCCCTGCCGATGCGGTTTGCTAGATCTCGTGGCCGCGTCGCTTCATTTCGGTGCGGATCTTGCCGATGACCTCTTGCGACAGCCGGTCGGCCCAGCTCTGCGCGTTTCTCATGCTCTGGTCGAGGATCGAGGGCTCCTCGATCAGAAGCTTTTTGCCGAGCGGTGATTTGTAGAACGCGAGCATGTCCTTGAGCTCCTGCTCGGTGAACCGGGCGGCGTAGAGCTTGGCAACCTCGTTCACTACCTCTTGGCTGCGAGGAGCGTACTCGGCGCGCAATTTGAGCGCGACTTCGTTCAGGTCCTTGAGCAGGGTCGGGTTGGCCTGGACGAATACGCTCTTGGCCTGCTCGATGACGCCCGGAACGAGCGGATCCCAGAGCGCGGTGGCGCCCTTGACCGTGATCACTTCCTTGGCGGTCGCGACCGCGGTCGGCGAGGGTTGTTGCGCATCGGCGCCGCCGACGCGCACCGCGACGGCGAGCGCAAGCGCAAGGGTGATGGCGCAAGACGTCCTCGCGATTGGGTTGGTAAACATGGGCACCTCCTTTGGCGGTGATTGAGTTCAACGCCGCTCGACGACGCGCACGCCGTCCGAGCCGGCGATCACGACTGCGTGCGCGAGCCCGACGAAGAGGCCGTGCTCGACCACGCCTGCAATACCATCGAGACGCTCGGCGAGCGATCTCGGATCGGCGATCCGCCCTAACGCGGCATCGAGAATCCAGTGCCCGCCGTCCGTGACGAAAGCGTGGCCGTCCTTCCCCGGTCGCAGCACCATCGGGCCGCTGCAACCGACGGCCGCGGTGCCTTGATCGAGCGCCCGTCGGGTGGCCGCGAGCCCAAAGGGCACGACCTCAACCGGCAGCGGGAAGCGGCCAAGGACGGGCACCCATTTCGTTTCGTCGACGATGACGATCATGCCGGCCGAGGCCGAGGCGACGATCTTCTCTCGCAACAGCGCGCCCCCGCCGCCCTTGATCAGGCTCAGATCAGGGGCGACCTCGTCGGCGCCGTCGACGGTAAGATCGAGCTGCGGCATCTCATCGAGCGTGCTGAGCGGCACGCCGAGCCGCTCGGCGTCGCGCCGGGTCGTCTCCGATGTGGGCACGCCGATAATGTCGAGGCCGGCGTGGACGCGCTCGGCCAACAGCTCGACGAAATGCTTGGCGGTCGAGCCGCTGCCGAGACCAAGCCGCATGCCGGGACGCACGAACTCGAGCGCGCGGGCGGCGGCTGCACGTTTCTGGCCTTCGACATCCATTGCGATCGAGACAGTCCGCCCGCGGATCGGAGCAAATAAGGTGGGTCTACCCAATGCGGTGGATTTGAAGTTCCCACTACGATGGTCGAGACCTCGCTCAGGAACTTCAGAGGAGGCCGCGAGGGCTTGCAAACCCTGGAATAGGGACACTAGCGCCGTTCATCCGCAGAGCATAGTGCATTTGCCGGGGATTAAGACTTGCCGGGGAATAAGGTCGCGCCGCGCCTTGTCATCCCGCCGTTCAGCAGATAGCGATTCGTGGATGGTCGCTCCTACCGTCGTTCTGGATCTCGACGGCACGCTGGTCGACAGCGCGCCCGATCTCGTCGCCACCCTCAACATCATTTTCGCTCGCACCGGCCTGCCGCCCGTTGCCTATGATGCAGCCCGCAACATGGTCGGTGGCGGCGCGCGGGCGCTGATCGTGCGCGGGCTGAAAGCGGAGGGCCGCACGCTCGACGTGATCGAGATTGACCGGATGGTGCGCGACTTCATCGACCACTACGCCGCGCACATCGCGGATCAGTCGCGGCCATTTCCCGGGCTCGAGTCCGCGCTGGACACGCTCGCCGCGCGTGGCTGCCGGTTGGCGGTCTGCACCAACAAGCTCGAATGGCTCGCGGTGCGCCTCCTCGACGCATTGGCGCTCTCCCAACGGTTCGCCACCATCTGCGGCGGAGACACGTTCGGGTTGCAAAAACCGGACCCGGAAATGCTGCGTCGCACGATCGCGCGCGCCGGCGGGGTAGCGGACTCGACCGTCATGGTGGGAGACTCCCTCACCGACATTACCACCGCGCATGCGGCCGGAGTGCCGATCGTGGCCGTGGATTACGGCTATACCGAAAGGCCGGTCGCCGAAATGGGCGCCGATCGGGTCATCGGCGCGCTGTCCGCGCTGCCGGACGCCGTTTTCGACCTGCTCCGGACCCGCCAAGCGACCCCGGTGGCACGGCAATAATCGGCATTTCACCTTATCGGCGCCACACTTAGGGGCTTTTTTTGACGGGTAACCATACAAGGCGGGAGCGCTAAACCCGCGTTGCGCGGGGGGTGCCGCGCTTCTATGGTTGCACCCTGGGGATGGGGCGGGTGTCTGCCGCCCAAGTTGGTGGGATCACATCATGAGCCGAGTCATTGCCATCGTGGCATGTGGCTTAAGCGTTGCCGCATGCTCTGCATCAATGCCGAGCCTGGACTTCCTCAAGTCGAGTCCGCAGACCGAAGCGCTGGCGATCGAGACCGAGCCGCCGGGCGCCGAGGCGAAGGCCTCGACGGGACAGAGCTGCCGTACCCCCTGTCAACTCACGGTCCAGCCGGGCGGGGAACTGTCGGTAACGCTGGCGCTCAACGGCTATCAGCCGCAGACCGTGTCGGTGCGCGAGGCCGAGGGCACCTCGAAACTTGCGCCGAATCCCGTCTATGTCGAGTTGCAGCCGGGCGCCGCGCCGTCGGCGCGCAAACCCGCTGCAAAGAAGAAGCCGGCCACGGCGGCCGTGCGCAAGCCGGCGCCGTCAGCGACCGCATCGGCCGTGCCGCCGTCGGCGACCGCATCCGCCGCGCCTGCGCCGACGCCGGCACCAGCCGCTGCGCCGGCGCCTGCGGCATCCGCCGAGCCGGCAGCGTCCGCGACCAACTATCCTTGGCCGTCGCGATAGCGACGGCTCCCGGTTGGTAGCAACCGGCGACGACGACCAGCGGCGCCCAGCCCACGGCGGCGCGCCGGGATGCACTGGTCGATGTCCGTCAGAATCCCCATATAAAAAGCGGCGGAGACGGCCTCCGCCGCTTTTGTTTGTCGTTCCCCGCGCTGATCCCTATGATGCGCGGCCCCCGGGACGAGGGGTTGCAGGCTGTATCGGACCCGTAGCGATGGCTTACGACGCGCCCACTCTCGCATTCGATCGCCTCGGGCATGGGACCGCCCCTACCCTCGTCGATCCGTTCGGGCGCGAAATCACCTATCTGCGCGTCTCGGTCACCGATCGCTGTGATTTTCGCTGCGTCTATTGCATGTCGGAAAACATGGCGTTCCTGCCCAAGGCCGATCTGCTGTCGCTCGAAGAGCTGGACCGGCTGTGCAGCGCCTTCATCACCCGCGGCGTGCGCAAGCTGAGACTCACCGGCGGGGAGCCGCTGGTCCGGCGTGGCATCATGACGCTGTTCAGCTCGTTGTCGCGCCATCTCGCGAGCGGCGCGCTCGACGAGCTCACCTTGACCACCAATGGCTCGCAATTGCCGAAATATGCCGCCGAGCTCGCCGGCCTGGGCGTGCGGCGCATCAACGTCTCGCTCGACACCCTCGATCCCGACAAGTTCCGCGCGATCACGCGCTGGGGCGAGCTCGACAAAGTCCTGGCCGGAATCGACGCCGCGCAGGCGGCGGGGTTGAAGGTCAAGATCAATGCCGTCGCACTCAAGGGCGTGAACGAGGACGAATTCCCCACCCTCCTGGAATGGGCGCACGGGCGCGGCATGGAGCTCACCCTGATCGAGGTGATGCCGCTCGGCGACGTCGGCGAAGGCCGCCTCGATCAATATCTTCCTTTGTCGATCGTACGCGCCCGTCTGGGTGAACGCTTCACGCTCACGGATATCGACTATCGCACCGGAGGCCCCGCGCGTTACGTCAATGTCGCGGAAACCGGCGGCCGGCTCGGCTTCATCACGCCGCTGACCCACAATTTTTGCGAATCGTGCAATCGGGTCCGGGTGACCTGCACCGGCACCCTCTACATGTGCCTCGGCCAGGAAGACGCCGCGGATCTGCGCACGCCGCTGCGCGCGTCGGAGGGAAACGACCTGCTCGATGCCGCGATCGATGACGCGATCGCGCGCAAGCCCAAGGGGCACGATTTCGTCATCGACCGGCGCCACCAGCGGCCCGCCCTGTCACGGCACATGAGCGTGACCGGGGGTTAGGCGTCGCGACAGAGGAATGAGAGCGGAACCACCGTTCTTGTGCCCGTCCGTCCGCATGATCCGATGCCCCTCCCCCTCCACCTTGTCCGTTTTACCAATTGACGTTCGCGCGGGCGTCAAGGAAGTTCCTACACACCGGCTAACCGCCGGGACCTAAGCTCGGGACACAATCGAGCGGCGTTCGGACCACCGCACGGGGGAACGGTCGTGGAGGGTTTGCTCAGGCTGAGCCGCGCCATCGACGCGGTCAATTTGCGGGTCGGCAAGGTGTTGTCCTGGCTGATCCTGATCGTCGTGCTCATCTCGGCTGTCAACGCCACGGTGCGCAAGGTCTTCGACATGTCGTCGAACGCCTGGCTGGAACTGCAGTGGGTCCTGTTCGGCGCGATTTTCCTACTGTGCTCACCGTGGACGCTTCTCTCCAACGAGCACATCCGCATCGACATCGTCAACAACATGCTACCGAAGCGATGGCGCGACGGCATTGACGTCTTCGGCCATCTGTTTTTCCTGTTGCCGCTGACGATCGTGATGATCGTCACGTCGGTCCCGTTTTTTCTGCGATCGTTTAACCTCAACGAGCAGTCGATGAATGCCGGCGGACTGCCGCAATGGCCGGCGAAGTCCCTGATCCTGATCGGCTTCGTGCTGCTGTTCTTTCAGGGCATCTCCGAGCTGATCAAGCGCGTTGCGGTCATGCGGGGTCTCATTCCAGATCCTTACACCATCGGTGGAACGCACTCCGCCGCCGAAGCGGAGGCCGAACGCATCCTCGCCGTGGCCAAAGCCGATGAGCAATAGCGAGCAGGACTAGGCGCTGGAGCGACGACCATGGTGGCGATGCTCATCCATTACATGGCGCCGATCATGTTTGCGTCGCTGGTGATATTCCTGCTGCTCGGCTATCCGGTCGCATTCTCGCTTGCCGCCAACGGTCTCATCTTCGGCTTGATCGGAATCCAGCTCGGATTGTTTCACCCCGATTTCCTGCAGGCGCTGCCCGAGCGCATCTACGGGATCATGAACAACGACGTTCTGCTCGCGATTCCGTTCTTCACGTTCATGGGACTGATTCTCGAGCGCTCCGGCATGGCGGAGGACCTGCTCGACACCATCGGGCAGCTGTTCGGAACAATCCGCGGGGGGCTTGCCTATGCCGTGATCTTCGTCGGCGCGCTTCTGGCGGCAACCACGGGCGTGGTCGCGGCTTCCGTCATCTCGATGGGGTTGATCTCGCTGCCGATCATGCTGCGCTACGGCTATGACCGGCGTCTCGCATCGGGCGTGATCGCGGCCTCCGGAACATTGGCGCAGATCATTCCGCCCTCGCTGGTCCTGATCGTGATGGCTGACCAGCTCGGGCGCTCGGTCGGCGACATGTACGAGGGCGCGTTTCTCCCCGGCCTCCTGCTCGCGGGCCTCTATGCCGGCTATGTGGTGCTGGTCACCCTGCTGTTCCCCAAGCTGGCGCCCGGTCTGCCGGTCGAGGCGATCGAGTACCGCGAGGACGACGGCAGCCGTGGGCTGATCTCGCTGGCGGCCCTGTTCGTCGCCAGCAGCGTCGTCGCGGTGTTCGCGATGCGCGGCTCGACGACCCGCGGGGCGGATTACGTCGTGATCATGATGTTCGTCGGCATCGTCTTCGCCTTCTGCGTCGCCGTAGTGAACTGGCTTTGCGACCGGCTGCTCGGGCGCCGGTTCCTGTCGCGACTCGCCCAGCAAGTGACGTTCGTGATGGTTCCGCCGCTGTTCCTGATCTTTCTGGTGCTCGGAACCATCTTCATCGGGCTCGCGACCCCGACCGAAGGCGGGGCCATGGGCGCCACCGGCGCGTTGATCCTGGCGCTGATCAAGCGGCGGCTGACTTGGGATTTGACGCGTCAGGCGGCGGAGATCACCGCCAAGCTCTCGGCTTTCGTGGTTTTCATCCTGATCGGCGCGCGCGTGTTCTCGCTCACGTTCTATGGCGTGGATGGGCATCGATGGGTCGAGGAACTGCTGGTTTCCCTGCCGGGCGGCGTGGTCGGATTCCTCATCTTCGTGAACGTGTTCGTGTTCTTCCTCGCCTTCTTTCTCGACTTCTTCGAGATCGCCTTCATCGTGATCCCCCTGCTCGGACCGGCCGCGGAACGACTCGGCATCGACCTCATCTGGTTCGGCGTGATTCTCGGGGTGAACATGCAGACGTCATTCATGCACCCGCCGTTCGGATTTGCGCTGTTCTACCTGCGCTCGGTCGCGCCGCGAGAGTCCTATATCGACCGCGTGTCCGGCATCCGCATGGCCCCGGTAACAACCGGGCAGATCTACTGGGGCGCGGTGCCGTTCGTGGTGATCCAGTGCATCGCGGTCGCGCTGGTCATCGCCTTCCCGGCGCTGGTGATGCATTACAAGGGAGAGGGATCCAAGATCGATCCGTCGAAGATCGAGTTCGAGATCCCGCAGCCCGACATGGCGCCGCTCGACCTCGGCGAGTCGCCGAGAAGGTAACGATCGCCGTCCGACCGGGAATTGCCGCACCGATCCCGGCCGCATGCGAGCGACGATGCGCCAACGGACTCGCCGCTGCAGAGGATTCGCTCACGGACCTGTCTTTGCGTTCATCCGGCCTGCATCAAATACGTTACGGGCGGGCGCTCGTAACTCCACACCTCATGTCCGGGTGCGATTACGCACGAGATAATTGTCGTAGGTCAGCTCGGCGACCTGCCACCACAGATATTCGTCGTTGCGGAACGCGAGCATCGCGTCGAAGGCTTTCTTGAAATCCGCGTTGGTCTTTCCGACCTCGGCGTAGAGCTCGAACGCCGCGCGCAAGGACGCGTCCATCACCGGCTGCGGGAACGGCCGCAGCTGCGCGCCGGCCGCGACCAGCCGTTTGAGCGCCGCCGGATTCTGTGCGTCGTACCTTGCCTGCATCCACTCGTTCGCCATCGAGGACGCGGTCCGCACCAGCGACTTGTAGGCCGGCGGCAGCCCGTTCCACTTATCGATATTGATGAAGTTGTGGATCATGGGGCCGCCTTCCCACCAGCCCGGGTAGTAATAGAACTGCGCGACCTTCTGAAAGCCGAGCTTCTCGTCATCGTAGGGGCCGACCCACTCGCAGGCGTCAAGCGTGCCCTTCTCCAGCGCCGGATAGATGTCGCCGCCGGCGATTTGCTGCGGCACGACGCCGAGCTTGGAGATGACGCGGCCGGCGAATCCGCCGATCCGCATCTTGAGCCCGTTGAGATCGGAGACGTCCTTGATCTCCTTGCGGAACCAGCCCCCCATCTGCGCGCCGGTATTGCCGGCCGGAATCCCGTAGATGTTGAACTTCTTGTAGAAGTCGTTCATCAGCTCCATGCCGCCGCCGAAATACATCCAGGCGGTCTGCATGCGGCTGTTGAGCCCGAACGGCACCGCGGTGCCCAAGGCGAATGTCGGATCCTTGCCGAAGTAATAGTACGATGAGGTGTGACACATCTCGACCGTGCCGTTCTGCACGGCATCGGCGGCCTGCAGGCCCGGCACGATCTCGCCCGCGGCGAAAACCTGGATCTGGAACCGGTTGTCACTCGCTTCGGCCACCGCCTTGGCGAAGGCTTCCGCCGCGCCGTAAATGGTGTCGAGCGACTTCGGGAAGCTCGAGGTCAGCCGCCACTTGAGCTCGGGCAGGGATTGGGCGACTGCGGGCCCGGCGACGGCGGTGGCCGCGGCAGCGAGGCCGGCGGCCTGCAGGAATTGACGACGTTTCATGGAGCACCTCTTGAACGTGTCGGTCGCGCGTGACGCAGGAGCCCGCTCGCGACCGCTCCGATGCAAGTCAGGCCCGCCCAACCCCGGGCGGGCCTGGATCCGAGGATGCCGGCGACCGCTTGGCGTGCAGGGCTAGTGTCCCGATTCCGAAGTTCGCATCATTGTGCGGCACGCTCGCTTGCGAACTTCGGGATCGAAGGACACTAGCAAACCTATTGATCTAGTGTGGCTTTGGTTCAGAAGTCCGCATTTCGGACTCGCCGCGAGAGTGATGCGGACTTCTGAACCGCCACACTACCGCCGCCTCACGTGCGCGTGCGCGTGCGGATCATGAATCCGTCGTAGGTGTATTCCGCGACCTGCCACCACAGATACTGGTCGTTACGGAAAGCCTGCATCGAGTCCAGGACCTTCTTGTAGTCCGGATTGGTCGCCGAGATCTCGACATTGACCTCGTTCGACGCCTTCAGGCACGCGTCCATCACCGGCTGCGGGAACGCACGCAGCTGGGTGCCGGCGCCGAGCAGGCGCTTCATCGCGGCCGGATTGCGGGCGTCATAACGCGCGGTTTCCTCGACGTTGGCCAGCCCGGCGGCCGCGGTGACGATCGCCTGATAGTTCTTCGGCAACTCGTTCCACTTCGCCTGATTGATCAGGAAGTGTTGCGCGGTGCCGCCTTCCCACCAGCCGGGATAATAATAGTAAGGGGCAACCTTGTTGAAGCCGAGCTTGTCGTCGTCGTAAGGCCCGACCCACTCGGCCGCATCGATCGTTCCCTTCTCCAGCGCGGGGTAGATATCGCCGCCGGCGATCTGCTGCGGCACGACGCCGAGCTTCTGCAACGTCCGGCCGGCGAGGCCGCCGATGCGAAACTTGAGACCCTTGAGATCGTCGACGGTCTTGATCTCCTTGCGGAACCAGCCACCCATCTGCGCACCGGTGTTGCCGCCGACGAGCGCGTAGAGATTATATTTCTTGCCGAATTCGTTCATCAGCTTCATGCCGTCGCCATCGTAGAACCAGGCATTCTGCTGTCGAGTATTGAGGCCGAACGGAACGGCGCAGAACAGCGCCCATGTCGGATCCTTCCCGATGAAATAGTACACCGCAGTGTGGCCGATCTCGACCGTCCCGTTCTGCACGGCGTCGAGCACCTGCAGCCCCGGCACGATCTCGCCGGCGGCAAAGGCCTGCACCTGGAACTTGTTGTCGGTTGCTTCGGCGACGTATTTGGAAAAGGTTTCGCAAGCACCGAACAGCGTGTCGAGCGATTTCGGCCAGCTCGCCGTCAGGCGCCATCGCACCTCCGGCATGGATTGCGCGATGGCAGGTGCTGCCACCGCCGAAGTTGCCATTCCGGCTCCGGCAACCTTGAGAAATTCGCGGCGTTTCATAGGGATGTTCCTCCTGATCACGGACGCTTGGGAATGCAATTCGGCGCCGTGGGCGATGTTGACTTTGGGCTCAAGAGCCGTCGGTTCGACGTTTCCACTGACGACTTGCGCTGGCAGGAACGGCAAATCCGCCACGCTAGATTGTCCCCCGAACGCGGCGCGCGCAAGGGGGCGAGCTTGCGACATGGCGGTCATTTAGGCGCGACATCGACGTAAAGCTCCATCTTCGGATGAATGCCGCAGAAGACGAGAAACGAGCCGGTCGCGGGGAAATCGATCTCGACCGTTTCGCCGGGCTCCTGGGCGCCGGAATCGAAGTCGAGGGCGGGATCGAAAATCCGCACATTGTGGGTGCGGGTGTCGTTGTTCACGATCCACAGCCGCCCGCCGCGCGGAATCGCGACGTGGCCGGGATGGAACGTCTTGTCATCCTGCGAGACCGTGCTGACCTGCTCCGCCGGCACCGCCGGACCGCTCGCGACCGGCACGATCTTGTCCGGCAACGCGGGCGCCTGTTCGCTGGTCAGCGTGCCGAGGAACGCGATGAGGTCGGCACGCTCGGCATCCGACAGCTTGATCCCGCGCGTCAGATCCTTCGACAAGGTCGGCCGGTCCACGATGCCGCTCACGTAGTGCCGGAGCACGTCCTCGAGAGTGGCCAGCGAACCGTCATGCATGTAGGGCGCGGAGCGGCCGATCTCGCGCAATCCCGGTGTCTTGAATGCGTGCTCCGCCGCTTCGAGCCGCAGCACCGCGCCGCGGCCGCGATCGTCGCCGGGCAGACCGATATCGTGGAAGGCATAGTCGGTGAAGGTAAAGCCGCTGTGGCACTTCACGCACTGCGCCTTGTCGGTAAACAGCTTGAACCCGGCAATCTCGTTGCGGGTCAGCGCTTGCTCGTCGCCGTCGATCCAACGGTCGAACCGCGTGGAGGGCGATACGAAGGTCCGCTCGTAGGTCGCAATCGCCTTGGCAAGATTGGCGGCATCGACGCGCGGCGCCTCGGGAAACGCCTCGGCGAACGCGCGCGCGGTGGCGGGATCGGCGGCAAGCCGCTCGATCAGCGGGCCCAGCGGCTGCGCCATCTCGTCCGGCGATTCGATCGGGCCCGCGACCTGCTCCTCGAGGCTGCGGGCGCGCCCGTCCCAAAACACGGGAGCGGACCAGGCCAGATTCCACAAGGTCGGCGTGTGGCGCTTGAGCGCACGTCCGGGCACGCCGCGACCCTCGACCTTGCCGTCCGCGAAACCCTTGCCGCGCTCGTGACAGCTCGCGCATGCCAGGCTGCCGTCGACGGACAGGCGCTTGTCGTGAAACAGCGCCTCGCCCAGCGCACCCTTTTGCTCGGAGTATGGATTGTTGGCCGGAAACGGCACCTTCGCGGGCCGGCGGAACGCTGCCTTGAGCACAGCGAGGTCGTCGGCGGAATGCGCGGCCGGCGCCGCGAGCACAGGCGGCGGCCGCATCAGCAGAGCCGCGCCCACCCCGACCGCACCGCCCGCGACAAATGCCGCGGCGAGCAGGCGCATGGTCACCTGCGCCGACACGGCCTTCACATCAGCTTGCCGGCGGCAAGCTCAATCTTGGATACTTCGGCAAGCACGCCGCCATAGTCCTTCACCGGCGTGCGCGGCGGCATCGGCGAGGGAAACACCTTCTTCAACTCGACCAATCCCGCGCGCACCTGGCCGAGCGCCGCGGGGTCCTTCTGTTGCAAATCCGGCGCGACGCTTTCGATCATGCGATCCGCCTGCAAGATGAAGCCGCGCGCATCCTGATATTCGACCGGCTTGGCGATCCTGTTGCCGACGACCGCCTGCTGGTATTCGCCGGTCGCGGCCTTAAGCGCCTCGACCGCAGCCTCGACCACGAAGCCGGGCCAATCGGCCTGCTTTGCCTTCATCCCGGCATCGGCGGCGGCAATCGCGTCGTTCACCGCCTTGAGCGCCTTGGCGTAGTCGGCGCCACCCTTCTTGGCCTTGACGACATCGGACAGCGTCTTGAGCGCCGCATCGAATGGCGGCACCCGGTACTCGGCCAGTTGATCCTTGATGTCGCCGTAAATCTCCTCGGTCGGGTGCAGGAAATGCGGCAGTGCCGCGTTCCATTGCTGCTGCCTGACCAGCTCATCACCCACCAGAAGGTGGCCGCGCAGCAGCGTAACCCTTGCGGCAAAGGCCAGATCGGGCGGCAGGTTGGCGAGACCCTGAGATTCACCGCCCTCGCCGGCGTCGTGACCGGCGTGCTGGGCCATGACCACACCGGGCGATGCCGCCGGCGACGTCGCCGTGTCCGGCGACCGAGCGGGCAGCCCGCTCAGCCCGGACGATGTTTCAGCGGCGAGCGGGGGAATGGCGCTGGTTGTGGTGGCGCCGCTCCCCGCGAGCACGAAGGCCCCGACACCAAGCCAGATCTTGGTCTTTACTTTCATCGCAAATCCCGACGACGAACGGTCCGGTCGCCCCGCACCTGATCGCAGAATATCCCGGCCACGCAGAGCGGCAAGGCGGGAGGGCATGCGCCGGATACATATGGCCGTGGCCTGAATCCGTCCAGTCACGTCTTAGTTTCTCATCGTTCCAGCCAGAAGAAACCGCTGTCAGGCCCACAGGTGGCCGGCAGGACAGGACTTGCCGGGGGACCGTGATTGCGTATTCGATCAGCCGGCCGGGTCATGCCGCGCCGGCGAGGAAAAGCCGATGCACATCGCGATCGCCAATGTCCTGTCGCCCGAGGAGACCAGCGCCGTGCGCGACGCGCTCGAGCGCGCGCGCTTCATCGAGGGGCAGGCGACCGCAGGCTTTGCGGCGCGCACGGTCAAGAACAATCGCCAGGCTGCGGGGGGCGACCGCTCGCTCGAGACGATTCGCAAGCTGGTGGCCGAACGCATCCTGGGCAATGAGCTGTTTTGCCTGGCGGCGAGACCGAAAGCGCTCTCCCCGCTGCTGTTGTCGCGCTACGAGCCCGGCATGGAGTACGGCAGCCATGTCGACGACGCGTTGTTGGGCGGCATGCGCAGCGATGTGTCGTTCACGCTGTTTCTGTCCGACGCGGCGAGCTACGACGGCGGCGAGCTCATCATCGAAAGTGCGGGGGGCGAGGAGGCGTTCCGGCTCGACGCCGGCTCCCTCATCGCCTATCCCGCCACCTCGCTCCACCGCGTCGGCGCCGTGACGCGCGGCACCAGGCTCGCCGCCGTCGGCTGGGCGCGGAGCTTCGTGCGCGATCCGGCGCAGCGCGAACTGCTGTTCGATCTCGACACCGCGCGACGGCAATTGTTCGCACGCGAGGGCAAATCGACCGAGTTCGACCTGATCTCGAAATCGTTCGCCAATCTGCTGCGGATGTGGGCCGACGATTGATAGCGGCCTCGGATAGGCAGAAGGCGGCATGAGAACGCAATCTCGCGGCACAAGCCGGGATGGCGCCCCTGCCCGGGACGCGCACCGACGGGCGCCGGGTTACGCCGGCGCGGCGAGCGGTAGCGACACGCGGAAGCGGGCGCCGCCACCCAGCTCTATTGGTCTGACCGACAAAGCCCGCAGCGCCACGCCTGCCGTCATCCTCGCCGATGCCGGCCTCGTCACTCGATCACGATCTTCGGCGCCGCGCGGCCGGCGCCGCCCTTGAGCTGATCACGCACCCTGGCGGCGATGTCGCGATAGATTTTCGCATGCGGACCATCAGGCTCGGTCGCGACCACGGGCAGGCCGGCATCGGACTTTTCACGAATGGTCATGTGCAGCGGCACCTCGCCGAGGAACGGCACACCGAGCCGTTCGGCCTCGTGCCGCGCCCCGCCATGACTGAAAATGTCGGAGCGCGTGCCGCAATGCGGGCAGAGAAAATAGCTCATGTTCTCGATCACGCCGAGTACCGGCACGTTGACCCGCTTGAACATAGCGATACCGCGCCGGGCATCGATTAGCGCGAGGTCCTGGGGCGTGGATACGATGACCGCGCCCTTGAGCGGCACCTGCTGGGCCATGGTGAGCTGGGCGTCCCCGGTGCCGGGCGGCATGTCCACGACCATGACGTCGAGCGCCCCCCATTCGACCTCGCGCAGCATCTGGGTGAGCGCCGATATGACCATCGGTCCACGCCAGATCATCGGCGTCTCCTCGTCGATGAGGAATCCGATCGACATGACGGTGAGCCCGTAGCGCGTGATCGGCTTGAGCCGGGTGCCGCCGAGCGTCTGCGGGCGCTCCTTGATGGCCAGCAGCTTCGGCAGCGACGGGCCGTAGATATCGGCATCCAGGATGCCGACCCGCAGCCCCAGCGACGCGAGACCCAGCGCGAGATTGACCGCGGTGGTGGATTTGCCCACCCCGCCCTTGCCGGACGCAACGGCGATGATGGCCTCGACCCCGGGCACGCCCTGAACGCTATCGCCGCGGGGAGCAGGACGCGCGCCGGGCGGCGCCGGGCCGGGCGGCGTGCGCGCCGACGGCGCGCCCGCCTTGCGTTCCGCGGTCAGCGCGACGAGCGCAGACTGCACATCGGGTAAGGCACGCACCGCCTTCTCGGCGCGCTCTCGCACGGCTTCCCAGGCCTTCACCTGCGCCGCGTCGACGCTGATCGAAAAGAACACCTTGCCGTCGGTCGCGACCACGTCCGAAAGCGTGCCGGTATCGGGCAGCGGGATGCCCTCGGGGCTGTTGATGCCCTGGAGACACGCGAGCACCTGCTCTTTAGTCACTGCCATGCCACACGCTCCGCTAGTGTCCCGATTCCGAAGTTCGCATCGGTGTTCTGAACCGCCAAACCGGTGCTGTCGGGTCATTCCGGGCGGCACCATAAGGACGGCGGGGGCTCGGTCAATGCAATCACCGTTGACGCCGCGC
>Ga0207643_10000416_pt1 | contig 28107 bp, 23 predicted proteins | sample KBSMisM62_FD_184313 | JGI IMG/M metagenome (GOLD analysis project Ga0207643, IMG submission 184313) | Miscanthus rhizosphere microbial communities from Kellogg Biological Station, Michigan, USA - KBS Miscanthus M6-2 (SPAdes) (version 2) | ecosystem: Host-associated > Plants > Roots >... | reverse complement strand
CTCGAACGCGCGTTCGTACTCGCCGTCGAAGTGCGAGACGTCGGTCGACGTACCGCCCATGTCGAAGCCGATCAGGTGCGTGAAGCCGGCCTCGCGCCCGCTCTCCGCCATTCCGACCACGCCGGCGGCCGGCCCGGACAGAATCGCATCCTTGCCCTGGAACAATTCCGCGGCGGTAAGTCCTCCGGAGGACATCATGAACATGAGGCGGGGAATGTCGCCGCGCTCCGGCACCTCTTCGCCTTGCGCGGCGGGTGCCGGAGTGGCGGCGTCGCCTTTTGCGGCGATAGAAGCGTTCGCGCCCTTTGCGCTGAGATCACGCGCCACCTGTCCAACATATTGCCGCAGGATCGGCGAGAGATACGCATCGACGACGGTGGTGTCGCCGCGGCCGACCAGTTTGATGAGCGGAGAGATCTCGTGGCTCACCGACACCTGCGGAAATCCGATCTCGCGCGCGAGCGCAGCCACGCGCTGCTCATGCTCGGGATAGCGATAGGCGTGCATGAACACGATCGCGACCGCCTCGATGCCGTCGGCGCGAGCGGCCGAAAGCTCGCGGCGCAGCGCCGCCAGATCCGGCTCGCTCTCGACGGTGCCGTCGGCGTGCACGCGTTCGTCCACTTCGACGACGCGCTCGTAGAGCATCTCCGGTTTGATGATGTGGCGTGCGAAGATCTTCGGCCGCGCCTGGTAGCCGATCTTGAGCGCGTCGCGAAAACCCTTGGTGGTGACGAGGAGCGTGCGCTCGCCCTTGCGCTCCAGCAGCGCATTGGTCGCGACCGTGGTGCCCATCTTCACGCGACCGATCAGGCTTGGGGGAATCAGCTCATCCGGCTTGACGCCGAGGAGGTCGCGGATGCCCTGCACCGCGGCATCGCCATAGGCCTCAGGATTGTCCGACAGGAGCTTGTGCGCCACGAGGCTCCCGTCAGGCCGGCGACCGATCACGTCGGTAAAGGTCCCACCGCGGTCGATCCAGAAATCCCACGGGTCGTTGTGCTGCGCGCCGTCCATCCGCTTTGCCGTCCTTTACCTGATCCGTCTCAATAAGGCTCCGGGCGGCCGAGACCAAGCGTCTCAGACCGCTCGACGCCGCATTGCCGTTGCCCCACAGTGAAGTCAACGCCCGCAGCGGCGACATGAGGGAAGGGAAATGCCGATGGCAACCGCTTCGACCGAACGTACGCGGCTGACGCGCAGGAATGTCTTGAGATGCGCGCTGGTGGCACCGGCGGTTGTGGCCGGCGCACGGCGGGCAAGCGCGGCCGACCCGGTTTCGGTCGGCATGGTCAACACTATCAGCGACGCGGGTTTCTTTGTTGCCGAAGCAAAAGGTTACTTCAAGGCTGCCGGCATCGACGTCAAATTTTCGCCCTTCCCGTCGGCCTCGGGCATGATCGCCCCGCTCGCTTCCGGTGACCTCGACGTAGGCTCCGGCGCGGTGTCGGCGGGGCATTACAACGCAAACGAGAGACAGATTCCGGTAAAGTTCGTCGCCGACAAAGCCCGCAACGCCCCCGACCTGAGTTTCCAGTCCATCGTCGTGCGCAGCGCCCTCATCGAGAGCGGCAAGTTCAAGGGCTTCGCCGATCTGAAAGGCCTGAAATTCGCAATTCCAGCGCCCGCGAGCGTCGGCGAACAGTCGATCCTGAACGAAGCGCTCAAGCGCGGCGGCCTCGGCTGGAACGACTGCGAGCGCGCATTTCTCGGCATCAACGAGCAGGTCGCCGCATTCCGCAACGGCGGGCTCGACGCCAGCATCACCTCGGAGCCGCTCATTTCGATCATGGCGAAGCAGGGGCTCACCACCCGATTTGCGACTGTGGGTAGTTTCTATCCAAACCAGCAGGCGGCGGTGGTCTGCTACGGCGCTCAATTCGTCACCAAGCGTCCCGAGGTCGGCCGGCGCTTCATGAAGGCCTACTTGCAGGGCGTCCGCGACTACAACGACGCGTTGAAGGATGGCCGCATCGCGGGGCCGAATGCCGAGGAGATCATCGATGCGATCGCCCGCTACTCCGTGACCAAGGATCGCGACCTGATCAGAACCGTGATCCCGGCCGCGCTTCACCCGGATGGCGAAGTCAACGTCGATGGCCTCGCCAAGGACCTGGCTTTCATCAAGACGCTGGGCTTGGTCAAAAGCAACGTAGCGGTCCCCGATATCGTCGACATGTCGTTCGCAAAGGCGGCGGTGGCCGAACTTGGACCCTACAAGGGGCGTACCGGGTGAGAGGCACGCGCCCTTGCCGTGGCTTTGAGAACCGGGGGCACCCGTACCAAATTTTATCGTCTATATAGTCCCAATATCGCTGCAATTGCTGCTAGGATAAGAGTGGGGGCGCCGAGGGGATTCTTCGCGGGTTTTCCCGAGACGCCAAGGACCATGACAATGTTGCGATCCTCCGTGTTCGCAGCTGCCGCCGCAATGGCGCTGGCTGCCGAGCCTGCCTATGCGCAGCTCAAATGGGATCTTCCGTCGGCATATCCCGCTGACAATTTCCATAGCGAGAACCTCGCTGCCTTCGCTCGCGACGTCGCGGATGCAACCGCAGGCAGGCTTGCGATCAAGGTCCACCCCAACGCCTCATTGTTTCCGGCGACCGCCATCAAGAGCGCCGTGCGGATCGGACAGGCGCAAGTCGGCGAAATCCTGATCTCGGTGCATGAGAACGAAGATCCGATGTTCGGGATCGACGTGGTACCGTTTCTGGCCGCGAGCTACGACGAGGCGCGCAAGTTGTGGCTGGCGTCCAGGCCTGCGATCGAGCGCAGGCTGGCGGAGCAAGGCCTGATGGTGTTGTTCGCCGTGCCTTGGCCGCCGCAGGGCATCTACGCGAAGAAAGAGATCAACGCGGTCGCCGATATGCAGGGACTCTCCTGGCGCGTGTACAATGCCGGGACCGAGCGCATCGCGCAGATCGTGGGCGCCTATCCCGTGACGATCCAGGCTGCCGATCTGCGGCAGGCGCTCGCGACCGGTTTGATCAACGCATTCATGACATCGAGCGCGACTGGCTACGACACCAAGGCATGGGAGACCATGACCTACTTCTACGATACCCAGGCGTGGCTCCCGAAGAACGTCACCTTCGTCAACAAGGCGGCGTTCGAGCGGCTCGACAAGCCCACGCAGGACACGCTGCTCAAAGTTGCCGCCGCCGCGGAAGTGCGCGGCTGGTGGCGATCGCAGGACAAGACCAAATGGTACGGCGAGCAGCTTGCCGCCCGCGGGATGAAAGTCCTCCCGCCGAGCGGGGCCTTGAAGGCAGGCCTGCATCAGGTCGGCGAGCGTCTCACCGGAGAGTGGCTGACCAGGGCCGGCGGTGACGGCCAGGCCGTCATCGATGCCTACAGGAAGTTGGGCACGTAACGCACGAGCGGAGCGAATCCGTTTTCGAGCGGCGATCTCGCCTGTCTGCCTGTGCCGGGCAGCGCATCCACTTAACGCATCCACTTGGAGAAATTGGTGGGGCCCGGCGGGGAATTTTCCCGCCGGGCCCCCAATCTGTATCAGCCAGCCTGTAAGCCGGGTTCTGTGTGGCGAGCGTGGTTAGACGCTCGCGTGACGGCCATTCCTCTGCGACGCCGGTTGCCCGGCGCCTTCAGCAACCTACCCGGACGGCGTGATCCGGACATCGATCCCAGAGACTGCTCCCTGCTCGCGCAGCGAGTAGCCCCCGTGCCGTCCCTATTCGGTCTTGCTCCCGGTGGGGTTTGCCCTGCCGCCTGCGTTGCCGCAGGCGCGGTGCGCTCTTACCGCACCTTTTCACCCTTACCGCTTGGGCGTTCCTCCGCGTACGCGGGGTGCCGGGGCGGCGGTCTGTTCTCTGTGGCACTTTCCCTAGGCTCGCGCCCGCCGGACGTTATCCGGCACCGTATGTCCATGGAGCCCGGACTTTCCTCTCGGACCTGCCTTTCGGCGTTGGTCCAAGCAGCCGTCCAGCCGACTGACCATATCGGAATGGGGTGTGAGCGACCCGCCGTCAAGGTCCGATCCCAATCCTTCACCAAGTGCGGGAGGGCGGGCGGCCTTCAACTCGTCGGGGGCGCAGTCAGCCGGGCGTCGTATGCGGCGACGAGGGCCTTCAGGGTCGCCAGGGTGGAGACGTCGACGATGCCGTCCACCCGTTGCGGGCGGAAATGGCGCTGAAAGGCAGCGACAGCGTCGCGCGTAGTGCCGTCGAGATATCCGCTGGCGGGGACGTCGTAGCCGAACTTGGCCAGCAAGGTTTGCGTTTCCTCGATGGCGGGATTGGTTTCCCCCAGGGTGAAAAAAGGCTCTGCCGGGCGGATGGCGGCAGGCTTGACCCACAAGCCGATGCCGGAGCCGGCGAGCACCTTCCACGGAAACTTCTCGCCTGGATCCCGCTTGCGCGCCGGGGCGACGTCCGAATGGGCGAGCACGCGATGCGGCGGGACCCGATGGCGGGTGAAGATGCTGCGGCAAAGCGCCGTCACTGCCGCGATCTGGCGCTTGGGAAAGTCGGAATAGCCATGCTCATGTCCAGGATTGGCAATCTCGATGCCGATCGAGCACGAGTTGATGTCGGTCTCTCCCGCCCATGCGGACACACCGGCGTGCCAGGCGCGCCGGGACTCCGCGACCAGTTGCAGGATGTACCCGTCCTGCAACACCACGTAATGCGCCGAGACTTCGCTGATCGGATTGCAGAGATGATTGATCGCGCTTTGGTTGTCCGCGACACCGGTGTAGTGCAGCAGGATCATATCGGGAATCCGATTGCCCCTGCGCTCATTGTGGTTCGGCGACGGCCTGACCTCGGCAACGACTGAGGAATCGGCGCGCAACGCGGACACGGGCATGACTGGCGAATACTCTTGCATTTCAAAAATTGGCTTCACGTCTGCGTCCACGGACATAACCCACGATTTGTGCAGAAACACCGAGTCGAAACAAGCGCGAGGGCAGGGTGCTGGCAGGCATCTGCCTCGAATCCGGCGCGTTGTTGCGCCCGAGCCATAACGGCCTCCCAGCTCGCGCCGGGGGTGGGGGTAGAGCAGTAAATCGCGATCAGCAAGCTCTCATCCTCACGAAGAAAAAACGGCCCGGATTGGCCTGTGCCAATCCGAGCCGCCTAAGTCGGGACCGTTTTCGTCCCAATCCGCTATATGCTTAACGCTCTCCTAACAGACTTAACTCTTAACGCTCCGCGCCGGGCCTCTTAGCGTTCCGCTCCGGGGGTCGCCGGCCGCGGCGCCATGCCGGTCGTCGGCGATGCGGCCGGTCGCTCGGTCGTGCGCGCGGGTGCCTTGTAGTACTGGAAGTCCGGAGCGCTCTTGAGCTGATCCTTCGTCCAGCTGACTTTGAGTTTCACGTTGGTCGGATCGTTGCTGCTGCTGACAGCCGAATTCCCGCCCGCAGTGCTGCTGCCGGTGTCGGCCGGAACCGGCTGGAACGCGCTCATATCAATGGCGACGCTCTTCTCGCCGATGCCGAGAAACCCGCCGACGCCTACGATCAAGCCGATGATCTTGCCGCCCTTGTCGAACAGCACATCGTTCACGTCGCCGACCTGCGCGTTATCGGGACCGATCACGTCGGTGCCTTTGAACTTGGAGAAGACCCACTGGTCCGTGCCCTGCGCCTGAATGAATTTTGCGCTGTCGACCGGAGCCGCGTCGGCTTTCGCCGCCGGTGCTGCAGGGGGAGCCGCGGGCGGATTCGCTTGCGCCAGCGCGCCTGAAACCATCAGCGTACTGACAGCAGCCGACATCATGAGAGTCTTTAACATCTGTGCCTCCGAATGAGTTTGTTCAGTCAAGGAAAGCGAACTTTTCCTTACGCATAACAACTCGCCAGCGCGATGCGTGTTCCGCGAAATTTGGAACTGGGGCTGAACCATGGCGACGTTCACGTGCTGCAGCGCGTCAACCGCCGCCATTGCCATGATTGATCGGCGCGAGGTTTCGTTTTGGTTTGGTTAATTTTTTCTTTCTCTTGCACATGCAGGATTCATGACGCGCACGACACGACACTTGCGCGTGGTCATGCGTGACTTGCGCGTGGTCATGCGTGGCATGTCATGGCCGAGAGACCCAGCCGGGCGTCGGCAATTGAAGTTGCGCGACCTGCGCGACGGCGGCTCTGGCGGCCGCGCTGTTTGCGCCCGGCGACGAGTGCCGGGGGCGACCAGGGGAGGTCGTGCGCCGGCCAGCCCACCCTCAACCATTCCTTAAGCGTAGGTACCGTTAATGGGCCGCGGTTTGACGCCCAAGCAATCCCATGATAACCCATAGCATCCCAGACGGAGAAGCGGCGCCCAAGAACGCCTCCGCGGGGCAAGCGCCGGAGTGTCCGGCGCCCGTGAACCAGGGGCGTCATGGACCGTTTTGTGTCCCACTATGCGTTGCGGCTCGACGCCAAAGGGCGGGTGTCGATTCCGGCATCGTTCCGCGCGGTGCTCGCGCGCGACGGGTTCGAGGGACTCTATTGCTACCCGACGCTGGACCGGCCGGCGCTCGATGCCGGCGGCAACGCGCTGCTGAAGGAAATCGAGACGTTGATCGCGCGCTTTTCTCCCTACTCGGAGGAACGCGAACAGCTTTCGGCTGCACTCTATGGCACGAGCGAGGTGTTGAAGATCGACGGCGAGGGGAGGGCGATCCTCACCGAGCCGCTGAAAAGCCACGCCGGCATCAAGGACGAGATCGCCTTTGTCGGCCTTGGCCACAAATTCCAGATCTGGGAGTCGGAACGCTTTCGCGCGGAACTCGCGGAGGCCACCGAGAAGGTCCGCGCGCTCAAGAAGCAGCTCGGCTCCCGGGGAGCGGCGGAAGGTCCGCATGGAGCACGGGAATGATGACGAGCGGCGACAGCGGACACGCTGTCGCTGGCGGACTAGCTCGTCATATTCCCGTGCTCATCCGCCCTGCGGTCGAGTTGCTCGCTGTGCGCTCAGGCGGCGTCTATGTGGACGCCACGTTCGGCGCCGGCGGCTATAGCCGTGAAATCCTCGCTGCGGCGAACTGCAACGTCGTTGCCCTCGATCGCGACCAGAGTGCGATCGCGCGCGGCGCCGATCTGGTGCAAGCGTCCGGCGGACGGCTCGTGCTGGTGGAGGACAAGTTCTCCAATCTGGCGGCGGTGACGCGCGGCTGCGGCTACGACGCCGTCGACGGCGTGGTCCTCGATCTCGGCGTCTCCTCCATGCAACTCGACCAGGCCGAGCGCGGATTTTCCTTCCGTCACGACGGTCCGCTCGACATGCGCATGGGTTCCGCGGGACCGAGCGCGGCCGACGTCCTGGCGTCGGCCTCCGAGCGCGATCTCGCGACCATCCTGGCGATCCTCGGCGAAGAGCGCCACGCGCGCGCAGTTGCCCGCGCCATCATCGCTGCCCGCGGCGATGCGCCGGTCCGCACGACGCGCGCGCTTGCCGACATCGTCACACGCATCGTGCACGCGCGGCCCGGCGCCATTCATCCGGCCACCCGCACGTTCCAGGCACTGCGCATCTTCGTCAACGAGGAGCTTGCCGAGCTGGCCGAGGGATTGGCCGCGGCCGAGCAGGTGCTCAGGCCCGGCGGCCGGCTGGTGGTGGTGACTTTCCACTCGCTCGAGGACCGCATCGCCAAATCCTTCTTCACCGAGCGCAGCCGCCGCAGCGCGCCTTCGCGCCACGTTCCGGACGTGACGCAATCTGCCGTCACGTTCCACACGCTGACCAAGCGGCCGATCGTGCCGGACGAGGCGGAGATCAGCGCCAATCCGCGCGCGCGTTCGGCCAAGCTGCGGGCGGCCGAGCGCACCGATGCGCCCATCGACGCCGGCGCATCCCCGGGTTCGCTTCCACGCGTGCCGGCGCTGAGCGACGTGGTCGGACGCCAGGGATCGGGGCGGTCACGATGATCCGCCTGCTCAACATCTGCGTGATCGTCGCGCTCGTGCTTGCGGCGGCCGACGTCTACAAGATCAAGTTCGAGTCGACGCGGCAGGCGCAACGCGTCGCCAAGTTGCGGATGGAGATCAGGCGCGAGCACGACGCCATCGCGACGCTGCGCGCGGAATGGGCCAAGCTCGACAACCCTGCGCGCATTCAGAGTCTCACGCGGCGGCACCTTCCCCTCAAGCCGGCGGAAGCGCGTCAAATCGACAAGCTGGACAATCTGCCGGCGCGTCCCGCCGATCTCGTGCCGGTGGAGGAGCCCGATCCGATCGGGACGATGATCGCCAATCCGGAAGTTCTCGACCGCCAGCCGACCGGCAGCGTGCCCGCGGCCAAGAGGTGATTGTGATGAATGCGTCCGCAGCTGCAGATCAGGCGGCGCCCCCGCGCCACGCTCCACGCGACCCTCCACGCGATCCTTGGCGCCGACGACTGGTGAACACGCTGCTCTATGGCCGCAACGTCGACCGCACCGTCAAGGCGCGCGCGCGCATCGGACTTGCCATTCTGATCTTTGTTATCGGCTATTCGATCATTGCCACGAGGCTCGTGCTGTTTGCGGCCTTGCCCGACAGTCACCTTGCGCGCCGCGCCATGGGCCCCGACGCGGTTGCGACCGCGCGTCCGGATGTCCTCGACCGCAACGGGGAAATCCTGGCAACCGATGTGCGCACCCCCTCCCTGTTTGCGGAGCCGCATCGCATCATCGACGTCGACGAGGCATCCGAGCTCCTCACCGCGGTCATGATCGACAGCGACGCCAAGGAGATGCGCGATCGACTCGCGTCCAAGCGCCGCTTCGTGTGGCTCAAGCGCGAGATCACGCCCAAGCAGCGCGAGCAGATCCACCGGCTCGGCCTTCCCGGCATCGGATTCCTGCCCGAGAACAAGCGCATCTATCCCAACGGCTCCGAGGTTTCCCACATCATCGGGCACGTCAACATCGATAACCAGGGCATCGCCGGCATCGAGAAGTGGCTCGATACGCGCGGGCTCGCGGATCTGCACCTGGCCGGTCTCGCCACCGATCGTCTGCAGAAGCCGATCGAGCTCGCGGTCGACCTGCGCGTCCAGCATGCGATGCGCGACGAACTCATCGCGGCGCGCAGCCAGTTCAAGGCGATTGCGGCCGCGGCCGTGCTGACCGACGTGCGGACCGGGGAGGTGATCTCCATGGTCTCGGTGCCGGACTACGATTCCAACAATCCGCGCGAGGCGCTTGACCCGACCCGCATCAACCGGCTCACCACCGGGGTGTACGAGATGGGGTCGACCTTCAAGGCGCTCACCCTCGCGATGGCGCTCGATTCCGGCAAGATCTCGCTCAAGTCGTCCTTCGACGCGCGCGGAGGATTGACCTACGGCAAGTTCACGATCCACGACTACCACGCGCAGAACCGCGTGCTGACCGTGCCGGAGATTTTCACCTATTCATCCAATGTCGGGACCGCGCGCATGGCGCTCAGCCTCGGCATCGAGCACCACAAGTGGTTTCTCAGGAAGATGGGGCAGCTCGACCGGCTGCGCACGGAACTGCCCGAGAGCGCCGAGCCGCTCGTGCCCAGGCGCTGGGGTGAGCTCAACACCGTGACCATTGCATTCGGCCACGGCATCGCGGTGGCGCCGCTGCAGGCGGTGTCTGGGATCGCCGCGCTGATGAATGGCGGCCGGCTCATTCCGCCGACCTTCCTCAAGCGCACCGAACAGGAAGCGGCGGCGCTCGCCAAACAAGTCATCAAACCCGAGACCAGCGAGAAGATGCGATATCTGATGCGGCTCAACGTGGAGAAGGGAACGGCGAGCAAGGCCGACGTGAAAGGCTACTATGTCGGCGGCAAGACCGGCACTTCGGAGAAAGTGATCGGCGGCCGTTATTCCAAGACCAAGTTGCTGACCTCGTTCACGGCGGTGCTGCCGGCCGATCAGCCGCGCTACCTTCTCCTCATCATGCTCGATGAGCCGCAGCCGACGCCCGATACGCACGGCTACGCCACCTCGGGATGGAATGCGGTGCCGGTCGGCGGCGCCGTCATTGCCCGCATTGCGCCCTTGCTCGGAATCGAGCCGCGGTTCGAGTTGCCGGCGTCCGAGAAGCTCATCCTTGCGAGCGCGGGTGGGCGCTGAGGTTTAGAGCGCGATCCCGAAAGGTTGCGGACTTTTCGGACGAGGTCATACGCGCAAGTAGATGCGTGGAGCGAACTCGCGATTCGATCCGAAACGATCTTGCGCTAGTGTCCCGATTCCGAAGTTCGCATCATTGTGAGGCACGCTCGTTTGCGAACTTCGAATCGAAGGACACTAGCACCTATTGACCTAGTGTGGCTTTGGTTCAGAAGTCCGCATTCGGACTTGCCGCGGGAATGATGCGGACTTCTGAATCGCCACACTAAAGCGGTTCCCTGCCGATTTGAATCGGCGGGATTCCCAAAGGGCTAGGGTTGAGCGAGTCTTTGGTCATTGATTCTCCTTTGCGGGGGTATGCAATGCCGAAGTCCTATTCTGGTGACCTGCGGGAACGCGTGATCGAGGCGGTGGAGATTGAGGGGGCATCGCGGCGCGAGGCGGCCGAACGCTTTGGGGTCAGTGTCAGTTCGGGAGTCAGATGGCTGCAGCGCTGGAACGAAAGCGGAAGCGCAGCGCCGAAACCGCGAGGAGGAAGCGTATCCCCATTGGAAGCGCATGAGGAGCGGATATTGGCGCTTATCGCTGAACGGCCGGATCTGACCTTGAAGGAGACGCTTGTTGAGTTGCTCAAGCGGCGGATTCGAACCAGCCGGAGTGCACTTTCGCGGTTTTTTGGTCGACATGGCGTCACCTTCAAAAAAAAGCCTGCAAGCCGCAGAACGGCAGCGATCGGACGTCGCCCGCGCACGGCGACGCTGGATCCGAGAGCAGGGCATGCTTGACCCCGCACGGCTGGTGTTTATCGACGAAACTGCGGTCAGCACCAACATGGCGCGGATCAGGGGCCGCGCTCCGCGGGGCGTGCGTGTGATTGGCCACGTGCCGCTTGGTGAGTGGAAGACGATCACCTTTGTGGCTGGCTTGCGCCACAACAGAATGACCGCGCCGATGGTCGTCGACGGGCCGATGACAGGCGAGATGTTCCTGGCCTACGTCAAGCAATGCCTGGTTCCGACGCTTAGGCGCAACGACATCGTCGTGATGGACAACTTCCGTGCCCACAAGGTCCCCGGCATCCGCGAGGCGATCGAGAAAGCGCGAGCGACGGTTCGCTACCTGCCGAAGTACTCGCCCGACCTCAACCCCATCGAGATGCCTTACAGCAAATTTAAAGCCTTGTTGCGCAAGGCCGCCGAGCGAACCGTTCGGGGCCTCTACCGAACAATTCGATCGTTCGTGCCACTGCTCAGTGCTCAAGAATGCGCGAACTATTTCAGGCATGCCGGATATGCTGCAAAATGACCGGGAACCGCTTTAGTTCACGGGGCCGCTGGTGCCGACGGTCTCCAGCGTCGGCGCCGCCGCCTTCACACCCGTGGCGCGGTTGATCAACACGGTCACCAGCCACAGCAGGACACCGACACCGATCAGAACCCCCGCGATCGTGTACTGCACAGTGTCCCGTCCGGTCCATGGACCCACCAGGAAGGCACAGGTCAACGCGCCCAACACCGGCAGGAATGTCGGGGTGCGGAAATGCTCGTGGCCGACGGGGTCCCGGCGCAGGACGAGCACGGCGATGTTGACGACGGTGAAGACGCCCAGCAGCAGCAGCGCGGTGGTGCCGCCGAGCGCCGGAACCTCGCCGACGAAGGTGATCAGGCCGAAGGCCAGGAGCGTCGTGAACGCAATCGCGACATAGGGTGACCGCCGGGTCGGATGCACTTTGCCGAGCACTGGCGGCAGGACATGCTCGCGGCTCATGCCGTAGACCAGCCGGCTCGCCATCAGCATGTTGATCAGTGCGCTGTTGGCCACGGCAAACATCGTGATGAAGCCAAAAATCTCCAGCGGAAAGTTCGGCGCTCCGGCCTGAACGACCTTCAGCAGCGGCGTCTCGCCTTCGCCGAGGTCCTCGGGCGATACCAGCGTAATCGCCGAGATCGACACCAGGATGTAGATCAACCCCGTGATCCCCAATCCAGTGAGAAGTATCTTGGGGAAGATACGCGTCGGGTCCTGGCATTCCTCAGCCATGTTGACCGAGTCCTCGAAGCCGACCATCGCAAAGAACGCCAGCGTCGTCGCGGCGATCACCGGCCAGAGCATGCTGCCGGTGCCGGAGGTCCTGAACTCGAGAACCCGCGAGACATCGCCCGCGCCGGCTCCGATCGCCCACAGGCCGATGAAGATGATGATCAGGAGACCCGACAGCTCCACGCAGGTGAGGACGACATTCGCCTTCACGCTCTCGCCGACGCCGCGAAAATTAACCAGCGCGACGACCGCCATGAATCCCAACCCCAGCAGGGTGATTCCGATTCCCCCTCCGAGCCCGAGGTTGAAAGCGTTCGACATGTTGGCGGCGAACGCCCGCGAGGCGGTCGACGCGGACGTGATGCCCGAGCACATGACCGCGAACGCGACGATGAACGTCACGAAGTGAATGCCGAATGCCTTATGGGTATAGAGTGCGGCGCCCGCGGCTTGCGGATATTTGGTCACCAGTTCGAGGTAGCTGAGCGCGGTAATCAGGGCCACGACGAAGGCCAGAAGGAACGGCAGCCACACGGCTCCGCCGACCTGCTTGGCAACTTGGCCGGTGAGGGCGTAAATCCCGGTGCCGAGAATGTCGCCGACGATAAACAGCAGCAGCAACCACGGGCCCATCACCCGGCGCAGGCTCGGCTCGCTCGCTACGACGGGCTGGAGCCCGTCGCCAATGGGAACATCAGTCATCTGGTTTTTTCCCGACCGATGCGGAGTGGCGACGCTAGTGTTCCGTTTCCGACGTTCGTATTATCTCGCAGCATCCGCTTTTACGAACGCCGGAAACAAAGGAACACTAGCAAATGATCATCCTAGTGTGGCTTTGCATTTGACGTTCCTATGAAGGACTCGCGGCCAATACTGATAGGAACGTCAAATGCGCCACACTAGAAGGAGGGTTTTTGGATGCGCTGTCAACTGCGTGCGCATAGTTCGCTTGCCTCTACGATGATGCCGGCACAAGAGTAGGCCGCCCGGACACCCATGAAGCTCGCCGATCTCCTCACCACGGATGCTGTCAGCGACGCGCGCTTTGCCGCGCTCGAGCTGGCCGGGATCACCACCGACAGCCGCACCGTCAAGCCCGGCGACCTGTTCGTGGCGGTGGCGGGCGCGAAGGACGATGGGTTGCGTTTCGTCGGGGACGCCTTGGCGTCGGGGGCGGCAGCCGTCATGGCGGAGCGGGTCCCGCCCGCGCCGCTTCCCGCCGGCGTGGCCTTCATCAAGGTTGGCGATGCGCGCCGCGCTCTGGCGCTCGGGGCGGCGAAGTTTTTTCCGCGCCAGCCGGAGGTGATCGCGGCCATCACCGGCACCAGCGGAAAGACATCGGTCGCGGCCTTTACGCGCCAGATCTGGGCCGCGCTCGGCAAGCCGGCGGCGAGCATCGGGACGGTCGGGCTGGTCTCGCCGACGCGCGAAGTCTACGGCTCGCTCACCACGCCTGACCCGGTGGCGCTGCATCGCTCGCTCGATGAACTGGCGGGCGAAGGCGTGACCCACCTCGCGATGGAAGCCTCCTCGCACGGCCTCGACCAGCGCCGGCTCGACGGGGTGCGGGTGGCGGCCGGCGCCTTCACCAATCTCAGCCGCGACCATCTCGATTATCATCCGACGCTGGAAGATTATCTCGCGGCCAAGCTGAGACTGTTCACGGATCTGATCGTTCCCGGTGGCGCGGCCGTGGTCGCGGCCGATCACCAGCACGCCGATGCGGTCGTGGCGGCAGCGAAGCGGCGCCGGCTGCGCCTCCTCACGGTCGGCGAGCGCGGCGACGGCATCCGCCTGGTCGCGATCGGCACCGAAGGCTTCGCCCAGATGCTCCGGCTCGAACATGCCGGCAGGGATTACACCGTGCGCCTGCCGCTTCCCGGAGCGTTTCAGGTCGAGAATGCACTGGTGGCCGCGGGCCTTGCGCTCGCGACCGGGAGCGAGCCGGCGGCCACCTTCGCCGCGCTCGCGCAACTGAAAGGCGCCAAGGGCCGGCTCGAATTGGTCGGTGAGAACAACGACGCGCCGATCTTCGTCGACTATGCCCACAAGCCCGATGCGCTCGCCAAGGCGCTCGAGGCGCTGCGGCCTTACGCGACACAGCGGCTGGTCGTGGTGTTCGGTTGCGGCGGCGACCGCGATGCCGGCAAGCGGGAGATGATGGGAGCGATCGCGGCACGTCTGGCCGACCGGGTGGTCGTCACCGACGACAACCCGCGCAGCGAGAACCCCGCCGCGATCCGCGCGGCGATCCTGCAGGCGTCGCCCGGTGCGATCGAGATCGGCGACCGGCGCGAGGCGATCCTGGCGTCGATTGCGGCTCTCCGCCATGGCGACGTGCTGCTGATCGCCGGCAAGGGCCATGAAACCGGCCAAATCATCGGCAAACAGGTGCTACCATTCAGCGACCACGAGGCGGTCGCCGCCGCGCTTGCCGGGAGGGTGGCATGACCGATCGGCCGCTCTGGACCGTGGAAGCAATGGCTGCTGCGATGGGCGCCGCATCCGCGGGGCCATTGCCGCTGTCCATCCCGGGCATTTCGATCGACACGCGCACGGTCGCGCCCGGCGAAGCGTTCTTCGCGATCAAGGGCGACAACCGCGACGGCCACGACTTCGTGGAGGGAGCGCTAGCGGCCGGCGCCGGCCTTGCGGTGGTCGCGGCCGAGCGGCGCGACCGCTTTCCCAGCCACGCCCCGCTGCTCGTCGTTCCCGACGTGCTCGACGGATTGCGCGATCTCGCGCGCGCTTCGCGGGCGCGCGTTCAGGCGAAAATCATCGCTGTCACCGGCTCTGTCGGCAAGACCAGCACCAAGGAGGCGCTGCGGCTCACGCTTGCCAGGGACGGCGAGACCCACGCCTCGGTCGCCTCCTACAACAATCATTGGGGCGTGCCGCTTTCGCTGGCGCGCTGCCCCGCGGCCGCGCGCTACGCCGTGTTCGAGATCGGGATGAATCACGCCGGCGAGATCGAGCCGCTGACGCGGCTGGTGCGGCCGCACGTGGCGATCATCACCACGGTCGAGCCGGTGCACCTCGAATTCTTCCCCTCGATCGAGGCGATCGCGGACGCGAAGGCCGAAATCTTTTCCGGGCTCGAGCCGGGCGGTGCGGCGGTAATCAATCGCGACAATCCGCAATTTGCTCGCCTCGAGCGCGCCGCGCAGAACGCCGGGGTCGCGCGCGTGGTTTCGTTCGGGGAGCACGCGCACGCGGACGCGCGGCTGGTCAGATGCGCGCTGCAATCCGAGGGCTCCACCGTCGAGGCGCGGATTTTCGGCACCGACGTCACCTACAAGCTCGGCGCGCCCGGCCGCCATCTGGTGCTCAACTCGCTCGCCGTGTTGGCGGCGAGCGTGCTGGCCGGCGCCGATCTCGCGCTCGCGGCGCTCGCGCTTTCCAAGCTGCAGCCGGCGACGGGGCGCGGCTCGCGCTTCTTCCTCGACATGCATGGCGGGCGGGCGCTGCTGATCGACGAGAGCTACAACGCCAACCCGGCCTCGATGCGCGCGGCACTCGCCCTGCTCGGGCAAGCCGACGTCGGGCCGCGCGGTCGGCGGGTCGCGGTCCTCGGCGACATGCTCGAACTCGGTACGCAGGGAGCGCAACTCCATCGCGAACTGGCCATGGCCGTGCTCGCGCACGGGATCGACCTCGTGTTCTGCTGCGGTCCGCTGATGCGCGCGCTCTGGGAGGCTCTTCCCTCCAGCCGTCAGGGCGGCTATGCCGAGACCTCGACCGCGCTCGAATCGCACGTGCTTGCCGCCATCCAGCCGGGTGACGCCGTCATGATCAAGGGATCGCTTGGCTCCCGGATGGCGCCCATTGTCAAGGCGCTGCAAAGCCGCTACCGGCGCGAGACGCCGGGCGCGGCGCGTGCGCAAGTTCCGACCATGAACGGTTGACCCATGCTCTACCTGCTCTCCGCGTTCTCGGACACGATCGGGCCCCTCAACGTGTTGCGCTACATCACGTTCCGCACGGGCGGAGCGATGATCACCGCGCTCGTGTTCGTATTCCTGTTCGGGCCCTCGATCATCGACCAGCTGCGGCTGCGGCAGGGCAAGGGCCAGCCGATCCGCAGCGACGGACCGCAATCCCACCTGGTCACCAAGAAGGGCACGCCGACCATGGGCGGGTTGATGATCCTGTTCGGGGTGCTGGTCTCGACGGCGCTGTGGGCCAATCCGTACAACCGCTACGTCTGGATCGTGCTCGGCGTGACGCTCTCCTTCGGCGCGATCGGCTTCTACGACGACTACCTCAAGGTGACGAAACAGACCCATGCCGGATTTTCGGGCAAGCTTCGCCTGCTGATCGAGGCGCTGATCGGGGCGGCGGCCGTCTATTTCATCGTCTCGATCGGCCGCCAGCCATTCGCGAGCTCGCTGACGTTTCCGTTCTTCAAGGAGCTGGTGCTGCCGCTCGGCTGGTTCTTCATCGTGTTCGGCGCGTTCATCATCGTGGGCGCCGGCAACGCCGTGAACCTGACCGACGGCTTAGATGGGCTCGCGACCGTGCCCGTGATCATCGTCGCGCTGAGCTTCGGCTTCATCTCCTATCTCACGGGCAACGCGTTCTTCGCGGACTACCTCAACATCCACTACGTCCCGGGCACCGGCGAACTGGCGGTGCTGTGCGGAGCCGTGATCGGTGCCGGATTGGGATTCCTGTGGTTCAACGCGCCGCCCGCCTCGATCTTCATGGGCGACACCGGATCGCTCGCGCTCGGCGGTATGATCGGCGCGATTGCGGTCGCCACCAAGCATGAGATCGTGCTCGCGGTGGTGGGCGGACTGTTCGTGCTGGAAGCCGTGTCGGTGATCGTGCAAGTGCTTTCGTTCAAGCTGACCGGCAAGCGCGTGTTTCGCATGGCGCCGATCCACCACCATTTCGAGCAGCTCGGCTGGACCGAGCCGCAGATCGTGATCCGGTTCTGGATCGTCTCGGTCGTGCTCGCGCTCGCTGGACTCTCCACGCTGAAGTTGCGGTGACCTGCGTGTCGCGTAGGGCGGAGCGCCGCGTGAGTACGCCGCACGTTTGCGTGCGGCTTCGCCGACCCTGCGGCTCTCGCGGCGGGAGCGGCGCCGCATGATCCCGGTCACCGTCTTTGCCGGAGAAAAGGTCGCCATCTTCGGCCTGGGCGGCTCGGGGCTGGCGAGCGCGAGCGCGCTGCTCGCCGGTGGCGCCGATGTCATCGGCTGGGACGACAACGCGGAGTCCGTCGTCAAGGCGACCAGTGCCGGCATTCCGACCGCCGATCTGCGTGAGGTCGATTGGTCGCGCGTGGCGGCGCTTGTGCTTGCACCGGGCGTGCCGCTGACGCATCCGGCCCCGCACTGGTCGGCCGCGCTTGCGCACGCCGCCGGCGTCGAGGTCATCGGCGACATCGATCTGTTCTGCCGCCAGCGGCGCCTGGTCGCACCGACGGCGCCGTTCGTCGCCATCACCGGCACCAACGGCAAGTCGACCACCACCGCGCTGACCTCGCACCTCCTGCGCTCGGCCGGGCACGACGCCCAGATGGGGGGCAATATCGGGACCGCGATCCTGTCGCTCGAGCCGTTGGACGAAGGCCGCGCGTACGTGATCGAATGCTCGTCCTATCAGATCGATCTCGCGCCGACGCTAAATCCCTCGGTCGGCATTCTTCTCAACATCACCGAGGATCATCTCGACCGGCATGGGACGCTGCAGCACTACGCCGCCGTGAAGGAGCGACTCGTCGCGGGGGTGCAGGCGGACGGAACCGCGATCGTCGGCGTCGACGATGAATGGTGCGCGGCGGCGGCCGATCGCATGCAGCAGGCTGGCAAGCGGCTGCTTCGCGTGTCCGTGCAGCGGGCGCTCCCCGATGGCCTTTATCTCGACGGCGAAACGATCATGCAGGCCGGGGGCGGCAGCGCCCGGCCGGTCGCCCGGATCGGAAACATCGGCTCGCTGCGCGGCGTGCACAATGCGCAGAATGCCGCCTGCGCGGCCGGCGCGGCGCTCGCGCTCGGGCTCTCGCTCGACGCCATCCAGCAGGGACTCGAGTCGTTTCCCGGCCTCGCGCACCGCATGGAGCAGGTCGGACGCAAGGGCCGCGTCTTGTTCGTCAACGATTCCAAGGCCACCAATGCCGATTCCGCCGCGCAGGCGCTGGCGTGCTTCTCCGACATTTTCTGGATCGCGGGCGGCAAGCCGAAGACCGGCGGCATCGCCTCGCTCGCGCGCTTTTTCCCGCGCATCCGCAAGGCCTACCTGATCGGAGAGGCGGCGGCCGGCTTCGCGGCCGAGCTCGACGGGCGAGTACCCCACGTGACCGTGGGCACGCTCGATCGGGCGGTGGAGCTTGCCGCTCACGATGCCGAAACGTGCGGGCTCGATCAGCCGGTGGTGCTGCTGTCGCCGGCCTGCGCCTCGTTCGACCAGTATCGCAATTTCGAAATCCGCGGCGACAAGTTCCGCGATCTGGTCCGGGCGCTCCCGGACCTGATCCCGATGTCATCAAGCTCGTAAGGCGGCTGTCATGAAGGTGTTGCTCGCATCAATCTGCTCCATGCTTGCGGCTTCCGCCTGCTTCATCCTTGCGGCCTCCGCCGCGGGCGCGGCATCGGTCACCGTGGCCGACAATTCCACTGCTCTCGCCGGCGTTGCGGCCGCGACCACCGCACTGCTGCTCGACGCCGGAGTGAAGCCGCAGAATGCCGGCGGCGGAGTGTTCGTGCTGGGTGCGAAGAATTTCCACTGCGATCAGAACTTGAATGGGGCGCTGGACGCATCGAACGTGCGCGCTGGGCTGCCGGCGCTCAAATGCCGGATCAACTCCCAGAACAAGCGCGGCACCAACGCCGGTCAGCCGTTCGGCGAGGGCCGGGACATGACCGAGCTGTTGCAGAAGGTGCAGGGCTCCAACCCGCCCGGCGGCGCCGCCTTCAGCGATTGCGGCATGGGCTATTGCGGCATCTTCGCGAAGTCCATCAAGTGCAACATCGACACCAAGATCGGCAATTTCAGCAACGGCGGCCGGTGGAGCTGCGTTTTCACCGACGGGCACTGATTCCAGCCCGGTAAGGACGTGGTTTTCCGCACGCGGTCGGCCGCCGTTAATCCTCTGTCAACCAACCACAGTCACCACTGATACGGATCGGTGGATCGGCAACGTCCGCCGTGGTCCTGATCGATCCGCGTTCCGTCTCCGGGGGGAGTCTCGATGGTCTCGCGTCTTGAGCGCACGCCGTTCGCGGCCTGGTGGTGGACGATCGACCGCTTGCTGCTGGCCGCGCTGCTCGCGCTCATGCTCGGCGGCATCGTGCTCTCGCTCGCGGCGAGCCCGCCGGTCGCGTCCCGGCTCGGCCTCGAGCCGTTCTATTTCGTGAGCCGCCACGTGCTCTACCTGATCCCCGCGCTCGCCGTGCTGCTGGGGGTCTCATTCCTGCCGCCGCGCTATGTGCGCCGGCTCGCGCTCATCGTGTTCGTCATCAGCGTGCTGATGGTGCTGGGCACGCTTCACTTCGGCGCCGAGGTCAAGGGCGCGCGCCGGTGGATCGTCCTGCTCGGCGTCAACATCCAGCCGTCGGAGTTTCTCAAGCCGGCCTTCGTGATCCTGATCGCCTGGCTGTTCGGAGAGTCGGCCCGGCGGCCGGAAATGCCGGCCAACACCATGGCGCTCGGGCTGCTGCTCGTCGCGGTCACCGGGCTTGTGATGCAGCCCGACTTCGGCCAGACCATGCTGGTCTCGCTGGTCTGGAGCGCGCTGTTCTTCCTCGCCGGCATGCGCATCGTGTGGGTGGTCGGGCTCGGTGGCGTGGCCGCAGTCGGCCTGGCAACCGCGTATATGATGGTGCCCTACGTGGCACGGCGCATCGAGCGGTTCCGCGATCCCTCGTCCGGCGACACCTTCAACATCGACCAGGCGCTCGAATCCTTCCAGCAGGGCGGCTGGTTCGGACGCGGCCCCGGCGAAGGCACCGTCAAGCGCATCTTGCCCGAAAGCCACACCGATTTCGTGTTCGCGGTCGCTGCCGAGGAATTCGGGATCGTGCTGTGCCTGGTGCTGGTCGCGGTGTTCGCTTTCATCGTGTTGCGCACCTTGCGCCACGCCATGCGCAGCGAAGACCCCTTCGCACGCTTCGCGGCCGCGGGCCTTGCCATCATGTTCGGGCTGCAATCGGCCATCAACATGGCGGTGAACTTGCATCTGATGCCGGCCAAGGGCATGACCTTGCCGTTCATCTCCTATGGCGGCTCGTCGATGATCTCGATCGCCTACGGCATGGGGATGCTGCTCGCCTTGACGCGCGAGCGCCCGCGCGCTGAGTTGCTCGCCAGCCAGAACGAATTCGTCCCTGTCGGGCGCCCGGCCTGATCCTGTCGGGCCCCGCGAGGGAGGTCGACCGCGCAGCGGTCGGGGAGGGTCCGACCGAGGCCATGTCGACACACGCAACTCACGATCCGCCCGTCGTGCTGCTCGCCGCCGGCGGGACCGGTGGCCATCTCTTTCCCGCCGAAGCGCTCGCCGCCGCGCTCGGCCGGCGCGGTATCGTCGTCGATCTCGCCACCGATGAACGCGCCGAGCGTTACGGCATGACGTTCCCGGCACGGCGCATTCACATCGTCACCAGCGCGACCGTGCGCGGCCGCGACCCGGTGTCGTTGGCGCGCACCGCGGCGCTGCTCGGGTTCGGAACGCTGCAGGCGCTGCGGTTGCTCGGGCGGGTCGCGCCGTCCGCCGTGGTCGGGTTCGGGGGATATCCGACCGTGCCGCCGGTGCTGGCGGCGACGCTGCGCAAGATCCCCACGCTGATCCATGAACAGAACGCCGTGATGGGGCGGGCCAACCGGCTGCTGGCCGGCCGGGTCAAAGCGATCGCCACCAGCTTTGCCGGCGTGCTCGATCGCGAGCCCGGCCTCGCCGCCAAGGCGACGCGCACCGGCAACCCGGTGCGGCCGGCGGTGATCGCCGCGGCCACGGCGTCCTATGCGGTTCCGCAACCCGGCGGCCCCATCCATCTCGTCGTGTTCGGCGGCAGCCAGGGCGCGCGCGTCATGTCCGACATCGTGCCGCCCGCGATCGAGCGGCTCGATCCGCATCTGCAGTCACGGCTCTCGGTGGTGCAGCAGGCGCGCGAGGAGGACGTCGGCCGGGTCAAGGACATCTACGCACGGGCGAAGGTGGCCGCCGAGGTCGCGCCGTTCTTCACCGATCTTCCGGCGCGGATCGCGGCCGGGCATCTCATCGTCGCGCGCTCCGGCGCTTCGACCGTAGCCGAATTGGCGGCGATCGGGCGGCCGGCGATCCTGGTGCCGTTGCCGCATGCGCTCGACCAGGATCAATCCGCCAATGCCGGCGTGCTGGAAACGGCGGGCGCGGCGATGCGCCTGCGGCAGGACGATTTCACGCCCGCCAGGCTGGCGGCCGAGATCAGTGCGCTTGCCAGCGCGCCGGAAAAACTCGTAGCAATGGCCGCGGCCGCCCGCTCGCAGGGCGCGATCGACGCCGCCGAGCGGCTGGCCGATCTCGTGGTTGCGACGATCGAAAGGAAGGCGCGATGAAACTGCCGAGCGACATCGGTCCGATCCACTTCGTCGGCATCGGCGGCATCGGCATGAGCGGCATTGCGGAGGTGCTGATCAATCTCGGCTACACCGTGCAGGGCTCGGACGCGTCCGACAGCGCCAATGTCAAGCGGCTGCGCGACAAGGGCGCCAAGATTGCGGTCGGCCATTCCGCGGCCGCGCTCGGCGATGCCGAGGTGGTGGTGGTGTCGACCGCGATCAAGCGCGACAATCCCGAGCTCACGGCGGCGCGCGCCAGGCGCCTGCCGGTGGTGCGCCGCGCCGAGATGCTGGCGGAGCTGATGCGGCTCAAGCGCTGCGTCGCAATCGGCGGCACCCACGGCAAGACCACGACGACCTCGCTCGTGGCCGCGCTGGTCGACGCCGGCGGGTTCGATCCCACGGTGATCAACGGCGGCATCATCAACGCCTACGGGACCAATGCCCGGCTCGGCGCCGGGGACTGGATGGTGGTCGAGGCCGACGAGTCCGACGGCACCTTCCTGAAGCTTCCAGCCGACGTCGCCATCGTCACCAACGTTGACCCGGAGCACCTCGATCATTTCAAGACCTTCGACGCGGTGCAGGAGGCATTTCGGGCTTTCGTCGAGAACGTGCCGTTCTACGGCTTCGCGGTGATGTGCACGGACCATCCGGTGGTGCAGTTGCTGGTCGGACAGATCACCGATCGCCGTGTCATCACCTATGGCGAAAACCTGCAGGCCGACGTGCGCCTCGCCGATCTCGACCATGCCGACGGCCAGTCGCGCTTCTCCATCCTCTTTCGCGACCGCGCGGGGGAGACGACGCACGAGATCAAGGGCCTGTCGCTGCCGATGCCGGGACGCCACAACGCGCTCAACGCCACCGCGGCGATCGCGGTCGCGCGCGAACTCGGCATTTCCGACGACATGATCCGCAAGGCGCTGCAGAACTTCGGCGGCGTGCGGCGGCGCTTCACCCGCACCGGCGAGTGGAACGGCGTCCCGATCATCGACGATTACGGCCACCATCCGGTCGAGATCGCCGCTGTTCTACGTGCCGCACGCGAATCAAACGCGGGCCAGGTGATCGCCGTGGTGCAGCCGCACCGCTACAGCCGGCTCGCTTCGCTGTTCGAGCAGTTCTCGACCTGCTTCAACGACGCCGACACGGTGATCGTCGCGCATGTCTATGCGGCGGGCGAGGCGCCGATCGCGGGCGCCGACCGCGACGCCCTGGTCCAGGGCCTGCGCGCGCACGGGCATCGCCAGGTCATCCCGCTCGACGGCCCGCAGGATCTGGCGCGCGTGGTTGCCCGCCTGGCACGGCCCGGCGACATCGTGGTGTGCCTCGGCGCCGGCAACATCACCCAATGGGCCTATGCGCTGCCGGGCGAGCTCGCCGCACTAGGGGCGGTCGCTTGAGCGTCGTCATGACCGCGATGCGCGGCCGCGGCGCAGGCGTGCTCGATCGAGCATCCGTGACGTCATGACGTTCCCCGATCTGGTCACCGAGCTGAAAGCGCGCCTGCCGGACGTGCGCGGGCGGCTGATGGCCAACCAGCCGCTCGCGGAGCTGACCTGGTTCCGCGTCGGCGGGCCGGCGCAGGTTCTGTTCATGCCCGACGACGAGGCCGACCTGGCCTATGCGCTGGGCCAATTGCCGGCCGAGATTCCAGTCACGGTCATCGGGCTCGGCTCCAACCTGATCGTGCGCGACGCGGGGGTGCCGGGCGTCGTCATCCGGCTCGGCCGCGGCTTCGGCGAGGTGAAGGTCGAGGACGGCGCCCGCATCCGCGCCGGGACCGCCGTCCCCGACGTGAAGGTCAGCCGTACCGCCCAGGAGGCGGCGATCACCGGGCTCGCTTTCTTCCGCGGCATCCCCGGCGCGATCGGCGGGGCGCTGCGCATGAACGGCGGCGCCTATGGCCGCGAGACCAAGGACGCACTGATCGAGGCGCGCGCCGTGGATCGGCAGGGACGCCTCCACGTCTTCACCAACGCCGACATGCACTACACCTATCGCCATTGCGGCGCGCCGGACGACGTCATCTTCACGCAGGCGCTTTTCCAGGGCGCGCCCGGCGATCCGGCCGCCATCGCGGCGGAGATGGAAAAAATCACCGAATCGCGGGAGGCGACGCAACCGATCAAGAGCCGCACCGGCGGCTCCACGTTCAAGAATCCGCCGGGCCACAAGGCATGGCAGCTCATCGATGCCGCCGGCTGCCGCGGCTTGAAACACGGGGCCGCCCAGGTCTCGGAGATGCACTGCAATTTTCTCATCAATCTCGGCGGCGCCGCCGCCGCCGACATCGAGACGCTGGGCGAGACGGTGCGCCGACGCGTGCGCGAGAATTCAGGCGTCGAGCTCGAATGGGAGATCAAGCGGATCGGAACGGCCTAGCGGTCCGCTTCCGAAGCTCGCAGGCATTCGCCATCGCCATGGAAGCTCTTCGTTAGTGACTTCCATGTCACAGCTTGTGGTGCATGGGGCGGCCGTCGCATGACGTCGCGCTCTGCGTCGGCGGGTCAATTCAGCCACCCCGACTCTCGACGCAATGGTCGATCTCGATTGCAGCGGGCGGCGACAGCATCAGCGCTGCGGCTGACGCGGAGGAACGATGAGCAAGCACATCTCCGTTCTGATGGGAGGCTGGTCGGCCGAGCGCGAGGTGTCGTTGCGCTCCGGTGCGGCCTGTGCCGATGCGCTGGTCCGCCTCGGTTATCGCGTGAGCCGCATCGACGTCGGCCGCGACATCGCGACGGTCCTGACCGCGGCCAAGCCCGACGTCGCGCTCAATGTGCTGCACGGCCGGCCGGGCGAGGACGGAACGCTGCAAGGCATGCTGGAAATCCTCGCCATCCCGTACACCCATTCGGGGGTCATGGCGTCCGCGGTCGCCATGCAGAAGGACGTCGCCAAGGACCTGTTCCGCGTCGCCGGCGTGCCGGTCCCCGAAGGCGTGGTGGCCTCCCGCTTCGAGGTGGCCAAAGCCCACCTGCTGCCGCCGCCCTACGTGATCAAGCCGCTCGCGGAGGGCTCGAGCGTCGGGGTTTTCATCGTACGCGAGGACCATGCCCATCCGCCGCAGGAGCTCACCCGCGAGGACTGGGCCTACGGCGAGCGGGTCATCGTTGAAAGCTACATTGCCGGCAAGGAGTTGACCTGCGCGGTCATGGGGGACGTGGCGCTCGGCGTGATCGAGATCGTGCCGATGGTAAGATTTTACGATTATGAGGCGAAATACGCCCCAGGGGGCTCTAAACACCTGCTTCCGGCTCCCGTTTCACCGTTTGTTTACCAAGAGGTCCGAAGACTATCGCTGGCGGCGCATCGCGCGCTGGGCTGCCGGGGCGTGAGCCGTGCGGACTTCCGCTACGACGACCGCATCGAGGGGACGGGGGGATTGGTGTGCCTCGAAGTCAATACGCAGCCCGGCATGACGGAAACGTCGCTGGTGCCCGAGCTCGCAGCACATGCGGGCGTCACGTTCGACCTGCTGGTGCAATGGATGATCGAGGATGCCTCGCTCAACCGCTGAAAGGGATCGCGCGCTGGCGTTGGCTCTCAGCCGATCGCGCGGCGCTGCGCGCCGTGGCGGGCAGGGGCCGTAACGCATGAGACCGAGGTACCGTTTCATCCAGCTCATGGACCGGTGGTCGTCGCTCGTCAACGCGCGCTGGCCCCGCGGCATCGGCACTGCCGGCACCGTCGCCGTCATTCTCGCGAGCCTCGCCTACGGCTCCGTCAAGGGCGATCATATCCCGACCGTCGTTGAGGCGTTTAAGGACGTGCGTGACGCCGCCGCCAATGCCGCCGGCTTCCGCATCGTGTCGGTCGCCCTGGCCGGCCAGCATCACATCAGCCGCGAGGACGTGCTCGCCGCCGCCGGTGTTACCGACACGACGTCGCTGCTCTTTCTCGACGTCGAGCAGACGCGCGAACGGCTCAAGAGCAATCCCTGGATCGCCGACGCCACCGTGCTCAAGCTCTATCCGGGCGAGCTGCAGATCGGCATCAGGGAGCGCGAGGCGTTCGCGCTCTGGCAGAAGAACGGACAGGTGTCCGTCATCGCCGATGACGGCACCGTGCTCGAACCCTATGTGGCGCCGCGCCTGATCGAGCTGCCGCTGGTGGTCGGACGCGGCGCCGAGACGCGCGCAAAGGAGTTTCTTGCGTTGCTCGACCGCTATCCGGACCTGCGCGCCTCCGTGCGCGCCACGGTCCTGGTGGGCGAGCGCCGCTGGAACCTGCGGCTGAAGAACGGCATCGACGTGCGGCTCCCGGAAACCGACATTGCGCCCGCGCTGGAGCGGCTGGTCGCGCTCGACAAGGAAAAGACCCTGACCACGCGCGATATCGTCGCCATCGATCTCAGGCTCCCCGATCGCGTGACGGTGCGGCTCTCCGAGGCTGCCGCGCAGGCGCGCATCGAGGCGGCCAAGGACAAGGCCAAGAAGAAGGGGGGCAGCGCATGAGCACCCTCCAGTTCGGCCTCACGCCGAAGATGAAGCCGCTGACGGCCAACCGCTCGGTGCTCGTCGCCGCGCTCGATGTCGGCACCAGCAAGATCGCCTGCCTGATCGGGCGGCTCAAGCCGCGTCCGACCCAGGACGTGCTGCGCCTGCGGACTCATTCGGTCGACGTCATCGGTTTCGGCCACACGCTTGCCCGCGGCATGAAGGCCGGCACCGTGATCGATCTTGCCGAGGCGGAAGCCGCGGTGCGCCAGTGCGCCGACCTCGCCGAGCGCACCGCGCGGATGCAGCTCGACTCGGTCATCGTCTCGGTGTCCGCCGGGCGCCCGACCAGCGAGCTCATCTCCGCCTCGATCGAGACCGCCGGCGCCGCGATCGGCGAACGCGACATCGACCGCGTGCTCACCGCCGGCAGCCGCCATTCCGTGCGCCCCGGGCGCGCCGTGCTGCACTCGCTGCCGATTGGCTACGTGCTCGACCACGCCGGCGGCATCAGCGATCCGCGCGGCATGCTGGCGCGCCAGTTCGGCATCGACATGCACGTCGTGACCGCCGACGCTTCGACCGCGCGCAACCTGATGCTCGCGATCGAGCGCTGCCATCTCGATGTCGAGGCGATGGTGACCAGCCCGTATGTGGCCGGGCTCTCCGCGCTGGCCGACGACGAGGCCGATCTGGGCGCCGCCGTCATCGACATGGGCGCCGGCACGACCACCATGGCGGTGTTCTCGTCCGGCCGCTTCGTTCATGCCGACGGCTTCGGCCTCGGCGGCCGGCACGTCACCATGGATCTCGCCCGCGGCCTCAATGCCAGGGTCGCCGATGCCGAGCGCATCAAGACGCTCTACGGCAGCGTGCTCACGGGCGCATCGGACGAACGCGACATGATCGCGGTGCCGCCGGTCGACGACGACGAGCGCGAGGCTCCGCATTTCGTTTCGCGGGCAAAGCTCGCCCGCATCATCAAGCCGCGCGTCGAGGAGATCCTCGAAATGGTGCGCGACCGGCTCGCGACCTCTTCGTTCGCGGCCGAGCCGCGTGGACGCGTGGTGCTGACGGGCGGCGCGAGCCAGCTCACCGGACTTCCGGAGCTCGCCGCGCGCGTGCTCGGCCGTCCGGTGCGGATCGGCCGGCCGCTCGGCATCGGCGGGCTGCCCGAGGAAGCGAAGGGACCTGCATTCGCCGTCGCGACGGGACTGCTGGTCTATCCGCAGGCGGCACATCTTGAGCATTTTGAACCGCGACGAACGCGGCACTCGGCTGCAGGGAGCGGCTACATCGCACGGGTCGGACGATGGCTTCGCGAGAGCTTCTGATGACTCGACACGACATTCCTAACGGGCGGTGGCGGACCGGCCCGACCCGGCGGCGACTTCCGCGTATGAAGAGGCAAACATGAGCATCAATCTGAAGATTCCCGACGTCCGTGAGCTCAAGCCGCGGATCACCGTATTCGGGACGGGCGGTGCCGGCGGAAACGCCGTCAACAACATGATCACGAGCGGGCTGCAGGGCGTCGACTTCGTCGTCGCCAATACCGACGCCCAGGCGCTCACGATGTCCAAGGCCGAGCGCATCATCCAGATGGGCGTGGCCGTCACCGAAGGGCTCGGCGCCGGCTCGCAGCCGGAAGTCGGGCGTGCCGCGGCCGAAGAGGCGATCGACGAGATCCGCGATCACCTTCAGGGCGCGCACATGGTGTTCGTCACCGCCGGCATGGGCGGCGGCACCGGCACCGGCGCCGCGCCGGTGGTCGCGCGCTGCGCGAAAGAGGCCGGCATCCTCACCGTCGGCGTCATCACCAAGCCGTTCCACTTCGAAGGCATGCGCCGGATGCGCGTGGCCGAGAACGGCATCGCCGAACTGCACAAGGTGGTCGACACTCTGCTCATCATCCCGAACCAGAATCTGTTCCGGGTGGCGAACGAGAAGACCACCTTTGCCGATGCCTTCTCCATGGCCGACCAGGTGCTGTATTCCGGGGTCGCCTGCATCACCGACCTGATGGTGAAGGAGGGCCTGATCAATCT
>Ga0207643_10000414_pt1 | contig 28310 bp, 28 predicted proteins | sample KBSMisM62_FD_184313 | JGI IMG/M metagenome (GOLD analysis project Ga0207643, IMG submission 184313) | Miscanthus rhizosphere microbial communities from Kellogg Biological Station, Michigan, USA - KBS Miscanthus M6-2 (SPAdes) (version 2) | ecosystem: Host-associated > Plants > Roots >... | reverse complement strand
CGCCCATCCGTGGACGTTCGCCTTCGGCCTGTTCTTCGCCTCGGTGCTCCTTTACAGCCAGGCAGCGACCACGCGTGCGCTGATGCCGCTCGGAATCGCGCTCGGCATCCCGCCACAGTTCCTGATCGCGATGTTCCCGTCGGTCAATGGCTACTTTTTCATTCCAACCTACGGTTCCTTGATCGCAGCGATCAACTTCGACCTGTCCGGCACCACGAAGATCGGCAAGTACGTGATCAACCATTCGTTCATGATTCCGGGCATTGTGGCGACGGCAGTTGCGGTTACCACCGGATTGCTCCTCGCCAGGATCATGTTCTGAGCAGGCCCCGTTGCCCGGACCGGGATTGAAATGCTGGAAAAAACTGTTACCGTTCTAGTCGGGCGACATATTCGACCGGCGCAGGAACTTGCCTCGGCCTGAAACAATCTCATTGAAGTCACAGATGTTCGACACCACCACCGCATGACGATGCATCGTGACGTTCGCCGGATCGTATCGGTCGTCGCCTTGACGAGCGGCCTCGCGTCGATGACGGCGCTCGCCGATATCTACACGTGGGTTGACGCGTCGGGGAAGCTCAACCTGAGCAATCGGGAGCCTCCCGACGGCGCGCGCATCACGAACGTGTACCGGGAGAGTCCCGAGGCGCGCGCCAGCGCCGAAGCGGCGCGCGCCACCGCGAAGAGTAACGAACTGCAGGCGCTCAACCAGCGCGTCGACCAGTTGGAGCGCGATCTCGACGCAGCCAGGCAGGCGCCGCCACCGCCGATCGCGTACGCGCCGGCAATCCCTTCACCCGCGCCGCCAGCGTATCCGACCTTCGTCGCGCAAACAATCGTAGTCCCGAGCGCACCCGCGTATGCGGCCCCGTTCCCCGCGTATGGCGACTGCGGGGACGGCTTGGCGGGCTGTTTTTCCCCTGGGTATTACGGCTTCTATCCGGGTGGCGTTGTCGTGCTGAACGCATCCAAGCCGCGCGGCCCGTTCCGCCATGAGCGCACCCGCGCACCCGCAATGCCGCAATTTCCGAAGCCCGTGGGGCTGTTACCTGATCCGCCGAATTTGTTCCCTAATCCACGGCGGCCGTGACGGATTGTTTTTCACGACGCCGCTCGGTAGAGTTGGCGACTGTCGCGACGCTTGGCTGCGCGGCGGTGTCCATCCATCGAAGGAGCGCCCGTTGCGAACAATTTGCGCAGTGATCGCGTTGGCTTTGGGGCCGGCGCTGCTGGCCAGTTGCGTCGTTTATCAGCCGGTGCCGGCGTATTACACGACATCGACGTTCGAACGCGCGTGGAGTGCTGCACTCGGTGCGGTCCAGGATGCTGGCGTTCAGGTAACGTCGTCCGATGCTAACGCGGGCGAGATCCGCGGCATCCGCGACGGTATCGATGTCGCCGTGACCGTTTCCCGCCAGCCCGACGGACGTACGCGAGTGCAATTCGACGCCAAGGGACCAACCGATCGCGACCCGGGGCTTCCGACGCGCTTTTCGGACGCCTACGACCGGCGCATGGGCCGCTGACCGACATCGCATCGATACGCTTCAATCAGCGCCAACGGGCCGCGGGTTGCCTGATGTAGTGGCGATAGACGTAGCCCCACGGCATGACGATCGGGATCAGAATCACGCCGAACGCAATGTTCTGGAAGTCTTCGGTAAAGGTCGCCGGCATCTGCCCGGCGGACCACTGCGGGATGCCGAAGGCGAGCAGCCAGAGGGTCTTCCAGGCAAACTCGAACATCAATAACGGAAGCATCTGCAGCGGATATTTGAGACCGATCAAGGCTAGGAGCCCAACGCCGCCGAGCAGGCTAGCGATCACGCCTCGTGCCATCGGCGCAGGATTGATCAGCGAAGGCCCGATCAATGCCCCCAGTCCGACGATGAGCAGAAGGTAGGTGGCGCGCAGCACGTAAAGCCGCGCGATCGTCACTTCGCCTTCGGTGTGGTTCGTTCCGGTCCCGGAAGCGGAAGCGGCAGCTAAAGCCATGGCAGGTCTCCAGTCTCAGGCAACGCGCGAACGTTTGGACGCGCGGGAATCGGAGTGGAATTCGAGGATGTCCCCGGGCTGACAACCGAGCACGTCACAGATCGCCTCCAGCGTCGAGAAACGGATCGCACGCGCCTTGCCGGTCTTGAGGATCGACAGATTGGCGAGCGTGATGTCGATCCGGTCGGCGAGTTGCGTGAGGGTCATCCGCCGCTCATGGAGCAGGTCGTCGAGCTTGACCACGATGGCCATCTCACACTGTCCCTTCGAGGTCCTCGCGCATCAGCGCGCCCGCAGCGAAGACGCGCGCAAGGATGAAGGTCAGGAGCACGGCGAGCCAGCCGCTGGTCGAAAAGCCGGCATCGAGATGAAGTGGATGGGCCGGCGTCGAAATCGCCTTCCCGATGCCGCCGACGACGAGGCTCAATAGCTGGAGAGCGAGCAGCGACCAGGCGATAAGTTGCAATCGGTCCGCGTTAGCCGCAACGAACGGATCGCCCGAGCGCACCGTGTCGACAATCGCAAGCAGCCGCCTCAAGACGGCGTCATTGAGTGGGACCGCAACAACGCCGAGCGCTGCAATGGCGCGTAACCCCACGATCATCGAGCGGATCCCGGAGGACGGGGAGATGCCCAGTGCGGTGAACGTCCATTGCTCGGCGACGAGGGTGGCTATCAGCAGCGTGAGGATGGCTGCGCCGAACAGCCAGTTCAGGACAATCACGATACGCAGTGCGACCCGAGCTACCGGGAAGACAGACGAATGTTTCACCTGGAAGACTCCGAAAGTGGGCATATTGATAAACGATATACCACTTATCGATTATCGGCAAGTGCCTTCCACGGAGTTCTGCCATGCTTGCGACGCTGCAGTTCGGCAACATCAATCGAAGCTTCGATCTGCCCCATGAAGGCAAGGCAGTCCGTCAGGTCGCCGCGTCCTCACATTTCTCCCGCCGAGAAGTCGGGTACGGTGCGACCCGCAGTGCAGGACGGCTCAGAATTCCAGTCCGATGCCGACCGTCCAGCCGCGTATGCTCGGGCCGAACAGGTAGCTGGCCGACACACGGACCTGCTGTCCGAGTGGATTGCCCTTGTCGAATGGCGACTCGAGCCCCGCGCCGACCTCGGACACGGTGGTGAAGCCAAGCGCGCCCCGGTTGCCGCCGAAGAAGCCGCCGTAGCTTGCGAACCCGACCCAGTCCACTGAGCGATCCATGACTCGCAGGCCCGTAGGCGCTGCGTATTCGCCACGAACGGAATACGTGCCGGCGTTCTCGCGAAAGCCGAGCACGCGATTGGACTCGTCAAAGCTCTGGATCCAGGAGTAAGCAGCATGCGTTCGTATGCGCATGCGCCTCTCGGGCGTGACGTCAGCCCATTCCATTGCGAGACTGGGCGTGACCAGCCAGGCGTACATGTTCCAGTTGAAGAGAAGGCCGTCCAGCACGGGCTTCAAGTCGACGGCGGGGCCGCGATACGAGCCCGAGTTGTCGAGACGGGCGAAGCCGAAGTCCAGCGCAGGCTGGATGCGAAAGCCCGATCCGAGCTCGGTGCTCGTATACACGCCTGCGGTTGCACTCCAGGCAGTCCATCTGCTGTCGACCGTGCCCCCTACTTCGAACACCTGTACCGTCAGCGTGTCCTTCATTTGGAAATGACTGCCCGCGATCCTCCAATACAGGTCCGTGGTCGGCGTCAGTGCCACCCATTTCGATTCGTAGGGGATGCGCGTCAGGCCAATCGTCGTATCCGGATCGTCGTCGCTCACTTTGTATTGGGCGGACGACAGATCGGGCGTACTGGCGAGGTTCAGCATCTGCGCGTAGCCGGAACCGAGCCCCGCACCGGCGATGGCGTCTCGCACCGATTGCGCCGTCGCCGTCAGCGGAATCAGCCACGCGACCAGCGCCAGGCATGCGCATGTCCTGACCGAATACCTAAGTCGAACCAAGAGAACCCCTGCGGTGTCGGCGGTTAAGTCGGAGACGTTGTCGTCATGCGGTGTACCGCTGACCGCAGCGTCTCCGCGGTGCGCATCCGCAGAAATCAGTGGAACGCCATTCGTCCTGGCCTCAAGCCGCCGTACGACTTGCGTGTGCCTTGTCGCGCACCGGCAGCTTCCAGCCCGGCCGGACGAAATGGCACGTATAGCCGTTCGGGATGCGCTCGAGATAATCCTGGTGTTCCGGCTCTGCTTCCCAGAACGGACCCGCCGGAGCCACCTCCGTCACCACGCGCCCAGGCCACAACCCGGAAGCGTTGACGTCGGCGATGGTGTCCTCGGCGATTCGTCGTTGCTCGTCGCTGGTCGTGAAGATGGCGGAACGGTAGCTGGTGCCCACGTCGTTGCCCTGGCGATTGCGTGTTGTAGGGTCGTGAACCTGGAAGAAGAACTCCAGCAATTCGCGAAAGCTGAGTCGTTCAGGATCGAAGACGATCTCGATCGCTTCGGCGTGAGTCCCGTGACGGCGATACGTCGCGTTCGGAACGTCACCGCCTGAATAGCCGACACGAGTGGAAATGACACCATCGCGCTTGCGGATGAGGTCCTGCATGCCCCAGAAGCAGCCGCCTGCAAGTATCGATCGTTCCTGTGTCATTGGATGTCCTCTATCTGGTCCAGGAAAGCGCCATAGCCCTCCGCAACCATGTCGTCGCGGTGAACGAAGCGCAGCGAAGCGGAGTTGATGCAATAGCGCAGTCCTCCCTGGTCCTCCGGCCCATCCTCGAAGACATGGCCCAGATGACTGTCACCGGCGGCCGAGCGTACTTCGGTACGAATCATCCCGTGGGATGCATCTTTCAACTCGTTGACTGACGTGGGCGAGATAGGCCTCGTGAAGCTCGGCCAGCCGCAGCCCGATTCGAACTTCGTCGAAGATGCAAACAAAGGTTCGCCCGACACGATGTCCACATAGATGCCAGGCTCGCGGTTGTCGAGAAGTTCACCGCTTCCGGGCGCCTCCGTACCGCTCTGCTGCGTCACGCGATACTGTTCCGGCGAAAGGCGGGCTACGGCCTCGGGCGTCTTTCGATACGTGGTCATCAGCGCGGTCCTTGCGGAATAACCCAACGACATGCAGCGAGGTAGGCCAAACGACGCGGAAGGATTTCTGCGGAGCGCAGCGTTACCGGCAGTGATTTTGCCGCGTCGCAGGCGTTGTAGCCTAGGGCCTTCTGCAAACCGGGAAGTTTACGCTGCAGAGGCGCTCGTCACCAGAGGACGGGAAGCCCGCCTGGTCGAACGGTTGCCGTCGATCGGAAATGCGCTGGATTGCACCGAGGCCGGGAGTGTCGGTCCCGCCAATACGCTAGGCGCGCATCGCGATCTCGCGCACAATCAGCGATCTGGCGGTCGTGGAGGAGCGACGATATGAAGAAGATCCAAAGCGCATCGTTCGCAGTCGCGTTGATGTTCGTGGCTGGATCGTCCGCGCACGCGGCGATACAAATACACGTGGCGGCGGAGGTGAGGAACGGCATGGTCTTCATCAAGGGGAAGGGCGCAGCAAGAGGTGCGCCGATAACCTGGGAAGGTGGTCTCGTGGCAACCGCCAATAACGGGAACGGAAGCTTTTCGTTTTTCGGCGAGTTGCCCGACGATTGCACCGGCGCGCTGAGCGACGGCAACGAAACCGTAAGCGTCGAAGTTCGGGACTGCACGTCGGTGATCGCTGGCGCAATCGCGCCGGCGCCGCTGCCGAGAACTGGCCAGATCGTAAGTGAAGTACCTGGAGACGACGGCGCGCTTCAAAAGGGTGTGCCGTTACCGTCTCCGCGGTTCACACCCTCGCACGGCACGCTCTCGGACAATCTGACGGGCCTGGTCTGGTTAAGCGACTTGCGCTGCCCCGCGTTGAGTCAACAGATCGGTTGGGCTTCCGCAATGGACGTTGCGCGCAATTTCGCCAGCGGCATGTGCGGGCTTTCCGATGGAAGCAAGCCTGGCGACTGGCGCCTGCCGAATCGTAACGAGCTCACGAGCCTGCTGGATATGGGGCGCCGGGATCCGGCCTTGGCAGCCCCCCAATTTTTTTCTGGGTTCCAGGTGGGCAAGTACTGGACGTCTACCCATTTTTCCACGCCGCGTTCGGGGTCGGTGTGGATCGTGGATTTCCTCGACGGCGAGGTCACCCTGGGCTTCGAAGGCAATTTCCGATTTACCATTCTCGTGCGCGACGGTCCCTAGGATGCGTGCATCGGCCGATACGGCCTGGCAGGTTCGCCATGACCCATCCGTTCACGCTGATCGAGCTCGATCGCCTCCATAAGGCTGGCGAAAAGATTGCGATGCTCACGTGTTACGACGCGAGCTTCGCGGCGCTTGCCGAGATGGCTGGCGTCGAGATGTTGCTGGTGGGCGACTCGCTGGGGATGGTGATCCAGGGTCATACAAGCACCTTGCCTGTAACGCTCGACGAAACTGCGTATCACGTGCGAGCCGTTGCCCGCGGCGCTCGGCGCGCAATGGTCGTTGCGGACATGCCGTTCGGAACCTATCAGGCAGGCGACGGGTCCGCTTTCGCCAATGCCGCGCGCTTGCTTGCCGCCGGTGCACACATGGTGAAGCTCGAAGGCGGCCGGGTCATGCACGCGACCGTACGCTTTCTGGTCGACCGCGGAATTCCCGTTTGCGGTCACATTGGTCTCACGCCTCAATCCGTCAATCAACTGGGTGGCTATCGGGTGCAAGGGCGCAGCGAGGATGCCGCGAACGCCCTTCGGGAGGAAGCGCAACTGCTGCAGAAGGCGGGTGCGGCCTTGATCGTCCTCGAGGCAATTCCAGCGTCGCTTGCTGCCATCATCACGTCCGAGCTCGCCATACCGACCATCGGAATAGGTGCTGGGCGCGAATGCTCGGGACAAGTGCTGGTGATCTACGACGCGCTGGGCATTTATCCCGGCCATAAAGCACGATTCGTGCGTGACTTCATGAATGGCAGCCCGTCGATCGTGGACGCGCTCGGCCGCTACGTGAAGGATGTAAAGGCCGGCGCGTTTCCGGCGGCGGAGCACAGCTTCTGAGCGCGGCCAATTTCTGACAAGTCGCATCGCATTCGACAATTTTGGAGCCGGAACGAACGCGACCCCGCCCTTGGTTACAATAAAATGGTTCTCAACTGCGGAAGGAATCCTCATGAATCGTCTCGTTGCAGTGCTGCTCGCCGCCCTAGTCGCACTGGCCGTTCCGTCGTTCGCGGCTGACAAGGATGCCAAGGCCGCCGCCAAGCCAGCCACGATGGCTGCGCAGGCAGACGACAAGATCGACATCAATCGAGCGAAGCCGGAACAGCTGATGACGCTCGACGGAATCGGTGACGCTCGCGCCAAGGCCATCGTCAAAGGCCGCCCATACAAAGCCAAGGACGAGCTCGTCGACAAGAACATCATCCCGCAGGCCGTCTACGACAAGATCAAGGACAAGATCATCGCGAAGCAGAAGTGACGCACCCCGTGTAATGGCTTGACGCGTGGTAAACGCGGCTCTGTGGAACCGGTGCTGAACCCGCGGCTGCGACCATGTGCGCCGCGGGTGAGCGTGGGTCATCGCACCCCATTTCCCTCGACCGCATGTAAATAGTCGCGCTCGCGAGCATTGCTTCGAGCATTCGCAAATAGCGGTAGCATTTGCGCGGAAATGAAGCGTTGTCGGCCACCGCTGCGGCAATGCCCGCAATATCCTTTGACGTCCGCCGCGGCACACTCGATACCCTGCGCCTCGTGTCGCGTCGGACGTCCGCTGCTCGCTCGATAGCCTTCGCGCTTCGCCTTACCGACCCCAGTGTCCGCCCATTCGCTCATCGTTCCAGCAAGGAGAACTCCAATGACTGCAACCCCGGTCCGAAGCGTCGCCGAATGGATCGTCGAATTCCTCATCGCGCGTGGTGTCGACCGCGTATACGGCCTGCAGGGCGGACACATCCAGCCGATCTGGGATCATCTCGCGCAACGCAACGTGCGTGTTTTCGACGTGCGCGACGAAGGGGCCGCAGTGCACATGGCGCATTGCCACGCGGTGATGACCGGTCAGGTCGGCGTTGCATTCGCCACCGCGGGTCCCGGTGTCACGAACTGCGTGACCGCCATCGCGAATGCGCAACTCGAGCGTGTCCCGGTCCTGTTGATCGGCGGCTGCGCGCCGGTGCCGCAGGACGATCTCGGGCCATTGCAGGGGATCGATCACGTCTCGATCATGAAGCCCGTGACGCGCAGCGCACGCACGCTGCGCACGGCGGATAACATCCTGCGCGACCTCGACAAGGCGTGGGCGACAGCGATGGGCGACGGCAATCCGCCCGGGCCCGTTTATATCGAGATTCCGACGGACGTGTTGCGCGAGCGCGTGCCGCCGGGCGTGGTGCTCGACGAATACCTTGCACCGAAGCCACCGCGGCGCATTCCGCCCGATGCCGGCGACGTCACGCGAGCCGCCGCGCTTATCGCCGCGGCAAAGCGCCCGCTCGTCATTTCCGGACGGGGCGCGATGGGCAACGCGGCGGAGCTCACACGTTTTCTCGACGCGAGTGGCGCGCTCTACCTTGACACGCAGGAAAGCCGTGGTCTCGTGCCCGGCTCGCATCCATCGTTCGTCGGCGCCGTGCGCGCTCGCGTGATGAACGAGGCGGATCTCGTGATCGCGGTCGGGCGCAAGCTCGATTACCAGGTCGGCTACGGATCGCCCGCCGTTCTCCCGAACGCGCGCTGGATCAGGATCGCCGACAATTCCGAAGAGTTGCGCGAGAATCGCCGTGGCGAGGTGGAGTTCTACGCCCATCCTGGCTTGGCACTTGCCGCACTCGCTGCCGCACTCGGCAAGCCGGGCGCGGTCGATACCGAATGGACCAAGGCGATGCGCAGCGAGCACGTGCGCCGCTCGTCGAAGTACGCCGAAGCGCTCGCCGAGGCGCCGCCGGGCAACGACGGGCATATGCATCCCAATCGCATCTTCGCGGCGTTGCGCGAGGTGTTGAAAGCGGATGCGATCACGATCGCCGACGGCGGCGACATCCTGAGCTTTGCTCGGCTCGGTCTCGAGGCGCCGCGCACGTATCTCGATGCGGGGACCTTCGGCTGCCTCGGCGTAGGCACACCGTACGGCGTGGCTGCGGCCCTGCTGAATCCCGGCAGGCAGGTCGTCGTGATCAGCGGCGACGGCGCGTTCGGCATCAACGCAATGGAGATCGACAGCGCGAAGCGGCACGGCGCGAAGGTCGTGTTCGTCATCGCCAACAATGCAGCCTGGAATATCGAGCGGCTCGATCAGCAGATGAACTATGGCGGACGCATTGTCGGAACCACGCTCGCGTGGAGCAAGTACGCCGACATGGCCAAGGCGTTCGATCTCCATTCCGAGCGAGTGACCGATCCAGCACGACTGAAAGGCGCTCTCGAGGAAGCATTCGCCAAGGCCCCGGCGCTGCTCGACGTGGTCGTCACGCGGGACGCGCTGTCGTCCGACGCCGGCAAGGGGCTCGGGTGGGTGGCGAGCTACCAGGCGCTCACCGTGTGGGACGATGCCGAAAAGGCGCGGCGGAAATGAGACCCGTCCTGAATCTCGGCGAGATCGTCGCCGCGCACGCGCGGCTGCGACCTCAGAAGATCGGAACGCGCGATTCGCGCCGCGCGCTGACGTTTGCGCAGTGGAACGCGCGCGCCTGCCAGCTCGCGAACGCATTGCTCGGCCTGGGGCTGAAAAAGGGCGACCGCGTCGCGCTGCTCGCGTACAACCGCGTGGAGTGGATGGAGATCTACATCGGGCTTGCCAAGGCCGGGCTAATCGCAGTGCCGGTCAACTTTCGCCTGGTCACTCCCGAGATCAGGTACATCGTCGAGCACTGCGAAGCGCGCGCGTTGATCGTGCAGGACGAGCTGGTGCCTCAAGTCGACGCGCTCCGCGGCACGCTCGCCCTTTCCGACAAGGCATGGATCCACATCGGCGCTTCGACGCCGTCGAACTGGACCGCTTATGAGGCACTGATCTCCGGCGCGCCGGATAGCGAACCCGGCGTCGTCGTGAAGCCGGCCGACACCTGGGCGCTGATGTACACGTCCGGCACCACGGGAAAGCCAAAGGGCGCGATCCGCAACCACGAAGGGATGGCGCTGATGTCGCTGGTGACGGCGCTCGACATGGGCCTGACACGCGACGACGTCGCGCTGCTGGTGATGCCGATGTGCCATGCGAACTCGCTCAATTTCGGAAGCGCCTTCATCTATCTCGGCGCGACGGTCGTCGTCGATGATCGGAAGAGCTTCGATCCCGAGGTGCTGCTCGCGACGATCGCGTCGCAGCACGTGACTTTCACGTCGCTCGTGCCGACGCACTACATCATGATGCTGGGTCTGCCGGACGACGTCAGGAAGCGCTACGACGTGAGCCGCATCCGCAAGCTGATGATCTCATCCGCGCCGGCACGCAAGGACACGAAGCTCGCGATTCTCGAGTATTTCTCCAATTCGCAGCTTTACGAGCTGTACGGTTCGAGCGAGGCGGGCTGGGTAACGCTCCTACGGCCCGACGAACAGATCGACCACCTGGGATCGGTCGGACGGGAATGGACGGGCTCGGGGCCGGTGAAGATTCTCGATCCCGAAGGAAACGAAGTGTCCGACGGCAATGTCGGTGAGCTTTTCTCGTGCACGCCGTACACGTTCGACGGTTATTTGAACGACCCGGCGAAGACCGCTGAGTCCATCCGATCCGACGGCTACTGCAGCGTCGGGGACCTCGCGAGGCGTGACGAGCATGGCTTCATCCATCTCGTCGACCGCAAGAGCAACATGATCATCACCGGCGGAGAGAACGTTTATCCGAGCGAGATCGAGAATATCCTCGGTCGCTATCCGGGCGTGAAGGACGTTGCCGTCGTCGGCGTCCCGCACGACAAATGGGGCGAGGCTGTTCACGCGGTCATCGTGATGCACGACGGCCAACGCGCGAACGAACGTGAGGTGCTCGAATGGTGCCGGGACAAGATGGCGGGGTACAAGCGTCCGCGCGCGGTGTCGTTCATGAGCGAATCCGAGATGCCGCGCACGGCGACGGGCAAGCTCCTCCATCGGGTCTTGCGCGACATGCTGAGCAGGCCTGCAAAGTGACCGGCGCGGCAACGAGCGCCAACGCGCGACAGCGAGCGCGGCGCATCGGGACGCCTGCGCCCGCCAATGTCATCCTGACGCCTGGCTCCGTGGGCGCGGTCAAGCGCGCACGAGACCGATGTCCTGTCCGTCGAGTTGCAACGGCCGAGACTCGGTTGCCGGTGCCAGGACGCGAATCGTCTCGTACGGGACGACGTAGCGGCCGCTCTTGCTGGCCTTCAGCACAACGCGGTTTGTGGTCGTCGTCATCTCGAACGCAATCTGCGCCGATTCGCCGTCGCGGTGGGCGTGGCTGTGGCCGTCATCTTCGTACAGCGTGAAACGCGTGGTCGCCCGGCCAGCGCCCGGGTAGATCCGTAATGCACGCGACGGTTCGTCGTGCAGACGAGCCATATCGGCCGTGGCAGTGGTTGGAATCATTGCACCGGCCGGTACGAACAACGGTATGCGCTCGAGCGGCGCCGGCGCGACGATCGTCTGACCGGCAGCTACGCGCCTGCCGTCCCAGAAGTCGAACCATTCCGCGGGTCCGGCCGGAAGATAGACGGAGCGCTCGCGCCGACCGGGCTCGACGACCGACGCCACGAGCAGATTCGGTCCGAACATGAAGTCGTCGCTGTCGACAAAAGTACTGGGATCATTGTCGAAGTCGTAGAACAGGGGACGCAGCATGGGTTCGCCGAACTCTGCAGCCCGCCAGTACAGCGAATAGAGATATGGCAGCAGCCGGTAGCGCAGGCGGATCCAGTCGCGAATGATCGGCAGTACGCTCGGGTGCATCCACGGCGTGTTGACCTCGCCGCCCGACTTCCACGAGTTCATGATGAAGCGAGGACTGAAGGCGCCGCTCTGCACCCAGCGAACGAGCAGTTCCGGATCGGGGACAGGGCCATGAAAGCCGCCAATGTCGTGCCCGGTATTGAACATGCCGCAGAGGCTCATCGTGAGACCCATGCGGATGTTCCAGCGCAACGTGTGCCACGACGTCGTGTTGTCGCCCGACCACGTCTGGGCATAGCGCTGGATTCCCGGAGGTCCCGCGCGCGTAATCGTGAACACGCGCTCGTTCGGGTGGTGCGCAGCTTGCGCTTCGTACGTTGCCCGCGTCATCAGCAGCGGTTGCAGTGCGCGCGAACGGTCGATCGGGATCGGTTCGCCGAAGCCGTGCGATACGGCGTCTTCGTCCCAGATTTCATATTCGTTGTTGTCGTTCCAGCCTAATATGCCGTAATCGAGCAACTCTCGCCTCAAGCTGTCCTGCCACCATCCCACACCCTGCGGATGCGTGAAATCGACGTACGCGCCTTCACCGTCCCAGAACTGGCTGATCGACGGCTGCCCCGTCGCCGCATTGCCGATGAACGCGCCACGTGCCGCAACGTCGTCATAGGCCGGGTGGTCATCGAGCAGGCACGGCTTGATGTTGGCGACGACGCGCATCCCTGCGTCCGTAAACCGCGCGACGAGCGCGTGCGGATCTGGAACCTTGTCGCGATTCCAGGTGAACACGTAGCGCCGGCGGCCGATGCTGCTGTAGCCGGAGCCAAGATGAAACGCGCTGATCGGTATGTCGTGCGCGGCTGCCTGGTCGACGAAATCGGAAAGTCGTGCCTGCGCGTCGGCGGCGTCGGTGAGGCTCATCGCCGTGTTCGAGTAGCCGAGGCTCCACCGGGGACCGAGCGTCATCCGACCGGTCAGGTCCATGAACTTGCGTGTCACGTCGCGGATGCGTTCGCCGACGAACACGTAGTAATCGAGGTCGCCGTCTTCGATCTCGCAATAGCGGTAGAACCCGTGATAGTTGTCGTACTCGCAGCCGAGATCGAAAGTCGCGTTCGAGAGCGTGTCGTAGAACAGTCCGTACGCGACTTCGCTGGCTGCGTCGCGCGCGATGAGAAACGGCCAGTGCTTGTAGAGCGGATCGCTCGTCTGCGCGTCGTGGCCCAGCGCATCCAGGGCAACGGTGCGGAGCCGCCGGCCATGCTTGTCCAACGGGCCGGTCTTGTCACCCAGGCCGAAATAGCGATCGCCGGATAGTCGCGCCATGTAGTGGCGGATGGCGTTCGTGCGACGGTTCCACTCGTACGCCCGGGTCGGACGGTCGGCGGCAAAAGGCGCTTTGCCCGGTATCGACCAGTCGACGCCGAACGGGCGTAGCCGCACTTCGGCGCGCAATGCCGTTGTCTGCAGCACAGTCGCTTGCTCGCCGGCCTCGAGATCGAACGGCGGACGCTCGAATGCCGAGACGTCGAGCCGATTGCGGCCCTCCCACGGCACGTCGATCCCGCCGGGCGCAACCATCCAGGTGCGCCGCTCGCGCAAGCCGTCACGCGGTACGAACAACACACGGAAGAGATCGTCCGCAAGGATGCAGATCCGGCATTCCCACCCGCTGTCGAAGGCAAATCGCGCGCCTTCAGGAGTACGCTCGATGAACGCTGCAGCAACGAGTGGCTGCATCGCGTCAGCCGGTGCGGCCGGTCGCGCGCGGGTGCAGACGCTCGAACGCCGGCCCATCGTCGGTCTCGTCGAACAGGTGTGCACGGTCCGCCGGGAACGACACGACAACCGCCTCACCACGACGGCTTTCAACCTGCCCGGCCACCTGCACGGTCAGCTTCTCCCCGGTGGACAAGACGCAATACAGGAAGCTTGTCGCCCCTAGTTGCTCGAGCGACTCGATTCTCGCGGTGAGTCCGACCTCACCGGTACTCGCGCGCCGCAAGTGGATGTGCTCCGGGCGAATGCCGAGCGTTGCGCGCCGCCCGACAGCAGCGGCGTCGTAACGCACGGGAAGCGGTGCCGCGGCATTCATCGCACTCGCGTCGCTCGCGATACGCACACCGTCGGGACCGACACCTGCCACTTGCACCGAGAGGAAATTCATTCGCGGCGAGCCGATGAAACCGGCGACAAACCGGTTGCGCGGCAGGTTGTAGAGTGCGAGCGGCGCGCCGATCTGCTCCACCCGACCCCCGCGCAGGACGACGATCTTGTCGGCCATTGTCATCGCTTCGACCTGGTCATGGGTCACGTAGATCATCGTCGTCTTCAAGCGCTGGTGCAGCGCGGTGATCTCGGTTCGCATCTGCACGCGCAACTCGGCGTCGAGGTTCGACAGCGGTTCGTCGAAAAGAAAGACGGTCGGCTCGCGGACGATGGCGCGGCCTATCGCAACGCGCTGGCGCTGGCCGCCTGAAAGTTGCGTAGGGCGTCGGTCGAGCAGCGCGTCGAGATGCAGCAGCGCCGCCGCTGCCCGCACCTTGGTTTCGATTTTCGAGCGCGGCGTGCGGATGTTTTCCAGTCCGAACGCCATGTTCTGGTAGACGGTCATGTGCGGGTAGAGCGCGTAGGACTGGAAGACCATCGCCAGCCCGCGCTCCGCCGCCGAAACGTCGTTGACGCGGCGGCCATCGATTCGCAGCTCACCTTCGGTCACGGCCTCGAGCCCCGAGATCATCCGCAGCAGCGTCGACTTGCCGCAACCGGACGGACCGACGAAGACGACGAATTCTCCGTCTTCGACGCGGAGGTCGACGCCCTGTATCACCGTGGTCGCGCCGAAACGCTTGACGACGTCGACGAGTTCGAGACTGGCCACTTGCGGTGCCCGATCTACTTGATGCCGGCAGAGGCAATGCCGGTCGTGATGTAGCGTTGCAGAAACGCGAAGACGAGCGTGACCGGCAGCAGCGTCAGCACGGTCATCGCCAGCAGATAGTGCCACTGCGTCGTGAGCTCGCCCTGGAACGCATTCAACGCGAGCTGCAGCGTGAAGTTCTCGGTCCGGGAGAGCACGATCAACGGCCACAGGAAGTCGTTCCAGCGCCACATCACCGAGAAGATCGCAAGCACCGCAAGCGCCGGAGCGGATAGCGGCAGGATGATCCGCCAGAAGATCTTCCATTCGCTGGCATGGTCCATGCGCGCCGCATCGAGCAGCTCGTCGGGAATCGTCAGCATGTACTGCCGCAGCAGGAACACGCCCGTGGGAGTGGCGACCGCGGGCCAGATCACGCCCCACGGACTGTTGAGCATGCCGAGCTCGGAGACTACGAGGAAGTTCGGCACCAGAATGATCGTGGGCGGAATCATCAGCGTCGAAATGATGATCAGGAATACCCATTTCTCGCCGCCGAAGCGGTATTTCGACAGCGCAAACGCCGCCATGGCGTTGAAGATCAGCGTGAACAGCGTCGCGACTATCGTGATGAACACGCTGTTCCACAGGAAACGCATGAAGTCGAACTTGCCGAAGATTTCCGTGTAATTTTCCAGCGCGAGATGGAACTCGCGAACCTTCTCCCGATCGCGGATGTTGACCTTGACCTCCTCGGTCGGCTGGCTGGGATCGATCATCGTCGCTTCGATGCCGATGCGCCGGAGCTCGACCATGGCGCGCGTCGAACCATCGGGCAGCTTCACGCGATAAAGAGGAAGCGGCTCCGATTTTCCCGGGAGCGTCACCGTGGCCTGACCGTAGGGCAGAAGCTGCGGCGGAAACTCGTTCAGCGCGGCAGCGCTCTTGAACGAGGAGAGGACGAGCCACAGCACCGGGCCGAACATCAGCACGAGTCCGACCAGCAGATAGCCGTAGGAGGCCCAGTCGGTCCAGTCGAGCCGTCCGCGCCCGCGCGTGGCGGACAACATGCGCGCGAGGTTAACCATCGCTGCGGCCCGTTTTGCGGCCCAGGCCTTGCCGCGAGATACCCAGTTGCGCCAGCGTCAGCACCAACAGCGATGCCGCCAGCACGAGGGACGCCGCAGCAGCGAGTCCGTAGAGGCGTATCGATTCGGAAAAGGCGGTCTGGTAGATGAACTGAACGATGAACAAGGTCGCCGATCCGGGTCCGCCACCGGTAAGCACGAAGATCTCGTCGAAGATCTGCACGGCACGAATGAGGGCCAGGACCACGACCACCAGCAGATTCGGCATCAACAGCGGCAGCGTGATTCGATAGAAGCGCCGCCATGGTGATGCATGGTCCATCTGCGCGGCTTCATAGAGGTCGGCGGGGATGGCCTGCAGGCCGGCAAGCAGGATCAGCGTGTAGAAGCCCATGTGCGCCCAGATGCTGACGAGCACGCTCCAGAAGAACGCCCAGCCTGCATCGTTGAGCCACACAGTCCCGGTGACGCCCGCGCCCTGCAATAACGCGTTGAGCAGTCCTTCGCGCTGCAGGATCCATTTCCAGATGAGCGCGACGACCACCGGCGAGAGCAGAACGGGATAGAAGAAAACGCCGCGGAAGAAGCCGCGGCCGATGATCTTGCGATTGAGCACGAGGGCCGTTACAAGGGCTGCGAGCACCATCAGGCCGACCTGGAGCAGGGCGAACCACGCGGTGTTGAATACTGAACGCCAGAACAGATCGATGCGGCAACTCGACGCATCGAGGTAGCGATCGCAATCGAACAACGTCTGCAGATTGTCCAGTCCGGTGAATGGACGCTGGGACGGATAGAGCTCCGCGCCGCCGGTGAACGCGTAGTAGAAATCGATGACGATGGGCAGGAAGGTAAACAGCCCGAGCACGACCAGGTTTGGCATGACGAACACCCAGCCGATGCGCGGCACGCCGAGCGCGCGTTGCAGCGCGCGCATCGGTACCTCGATGCTGTTCAGGACAGCGCCGATGAGCGTCCGCACGCCTGCGCGGAGTGTCTCGAACAACGAGTCAGCCACGACTTGCGCCCAGCGCCATCGGCGAGGCGACGATAGTGTTACTTGCCCGTTGCCTTCAGTTGCTCCTGGATGTCAGCGCTGATGCGCTTCAACGCATCGTCGAGGCTCATCTCCCCGGCAATCGCCTGGCCAAGACGCGTAACCGTCGGATTGAACAGCGCGCGGTTGTACTGGTAGCCCTGGATCTGGTAGGCAATCGGCGAGAGCTTGCCGACGTCGCCGACGAAGACCGTCAGCGCCGCCTTGGCGGCTGGTGAGACCTTGTAGTCGACGCCCTTGCTCGCGACCGCGGCGTGTGCGGGAATGTTTTCGGTCTTGACCATGTATTCGGCGTAGACCGGCTCGCTCGCCAGGAAATCGAGAAACCGTCCAACGTCCTTCGGATTCTTCGTGCGCTTCAGGGCGACGAACGCCGCGCCCCCGGGCATTCCGGTGCAGCCGCCTGGACCGCATGGATCCGGCACGGCGATCCAGTCGAAGTTCTTCCCGATCTGCTTTTCCATCCGATTGATTTGCCAGCTCCCGGACAGATAGAGCACGACGCGCGCATTGGCGAATTCTTCAAACGCGTCACGATAGCTCGAGCCGCCAACGCCGCCCCAGACTTCCTTCGGCATCGTCCCGTCGCGGTTCCAGTCGTAGACTTTCTTCGCCATCGCCTTGTAGCCGTCGTCGATCACCAGGCTTCCGCTCGCGTCGAAGATTTTCGCGCCCTGACTGATTGCAGCGCCCGCAAAGCGGTGACCGCTACGGTCGAACGCCATTGCGAAGGGCACCTGGGTCGCCTTGGCGACTTGCCGCGTCGCGTTCGCCCAGTCGTCCCACGTTGCACTGGCACCGGGCAGCGGCACCTTGGCCTGATCGAACAGCGTCTTGTTGACGTACGGTCCCGTGACGGTCAGCTGGGTCATCATCCCGTAGATGCCCTTGTCGGTCGGCGAGGGTCGCAGCCACTTCAGTGTCTGGCCGAAATTCGCCTCCCAATATTTGGGGTCTTTCACATACGGTGTGATGTCGAGGTAATACTTGGAGAGCCCACCGAGATCCGTCACGCGCGCGATGTCGGGACCTTCGCCCGCGGCGAGCTGCACCGGAAGCTGTTCGACGATCGCCTTGTAAGGCACCTTGTCGATGGCGACCTTGACGTCGGGATTCTGGGCTTCGAATCGCTTCGCGAACTCCTGTGTGACTTCGCACTCGTTGCCGTCCGAGTAGCAGGCAACCCTGATCTCCCCGGCGCGGGCATTCACGGCAATCGCGCCGATCAGCGCGCCGGCAAGCACGATGGGGGCGCGCGATTTTTCAACCTTCATGACGGCTCCAGGGACGGGTGATTTGCTTTTAAATTTACTCCGAAATCATCAGAAGCAAGTCGTTCGTGCCCTCGACGAGCCGTCGTATACATTGCAGATCAATGTATAATGCCGCTATGTATGTTCGATTCGAGTTCAACGCGGCGTGAAGTCATGGAGATCGGCAAGGACCTGACGGCCGCTTCATCGACGCCGATCGTCCTCGCGATCCTGGCCGAAAAAGACAGCTACGGCTACGCCATCCTCCAGCGGGTGCGGGACCTGTCCGGCGGGCGCATCGAGTGGACCGACGGGATGCTTTACCCCGTTCTGCATCGACTCGAGCGACTCGGCTACGTGGCGGCGCGGTGGGAAGTGTCCGCGAGCGGTCGTCGTCGCAAGTACTACCGGCTCACCTCCGGCGGCCGGGCTCAGCTCGCGGAGGAACGAAGGCAGTGGCAGGCGGTGGACGCGACGCTCCGAAGCATCTGGCAAGCGCTCTCCGTATCCGTTGGAGCCGGCCGACCGGCGTCTGCGCGGCTGACACAGGGCACCTAGCGATGCCGGCTCAACGTGAAGCGGCATCGCTGGAGGAGCAGGTAAGCCAATGGCGCAGCTATCTGCGGCGCCGACAGGCGATTCACTCCATCGATGTCGCGGAGTTGGAAGACCATTTGCGCGAGCAGATAGCGGGCTTGGTCCACGCTGGGCTCGCCGCTGACGAAGCGTTCCTGGTGGCGGTGAAGCGCATGGGTAACCTCGACGCGCTATCCAGAGAGTTCGCGCGCGAGCACTCGGACCGGTTGTGGAAGCAGCTCGTCATTGTTCCCACGGAATCCGGCGACTCACGACCGGCGCCCCGAACGGACGCCATCGTCGCCTTCTGTCTTGCGGCCGCGGCGGCCGTGCTCATCAAGTTGCCGGTGCTCTTCGGTATCCGGCTGGACCAGAACTCCGGCTTCTATGCCCGCAATGCAGGTCTGTTCGTGCTGCCGCTGCTGACAGGTTATTTCGTCTGGAAACGACGGCTCGACACCCGCACGCCGCGCTGGTTGATGGTCGCGTTCGTCGCAGCGGGTGCGTTCGCCAACATCTATCCGTTCGCACCGCGCGGGTACACCGAGGTGCTCGCGGCACTGCATCTGCCGATCGCGCTTTGGATGGTGGTCGGTATCGGGTACGCCGGCGGCCGCTGGAGCCAGGTCGCGGGCCGAATGGACTTCATTCGATTCTCGGGCGAGCTGTTCATCTACTACGTCCTGATCGCCCTCGGCGGCGGCGTCCTCACGGCGTTCATGGCGATGATCTTTCGGGCCATCGGGATCGACGTCGAGCCCTTCTTCCAGCGTTGGCTGCTTCCGTGTGGAGCGGTCGGGGCCGTCCTGGTCGCGTCCTGGCTGGTGGAAGCCAAGCAAAGCGTCATCGAGAACATGGCGCCGGTGTTGACGAGCCTCTTCAGCCCGCTTTTTGCAGCAGTGCTGGTTGCGTTTCTGGCGGCGATGCTGTGGACCGGACGCGGCGTTGACGTCGAGCGGAACGTACTCATCGCTTTCGACCTGCTCCTGGTCGTGGTCCTGGGCCTCCTGCTCTATTGCGTCTCGGCACGTGATCCGAGGTTGCCTCCCGGTGTCCTGGATTTCGTGCAGGTTGTGCTGGTGGTCAGTGCGTTATTGGCCGATGCGGTAGCGCTGTGGGCCATCGCCACGCGCATCAGCGAGTTCGGCGCGACGCCGAACCGCTTTGCCGCCCTGGGAGAAAACGTGATTCTGCTCGTCAACCTGGCGTGGTCGGCAGTGCTCTATTTCCGCTTCATCCGGGGCAATGGATCGTTCACGGACCTCGAACGGTGGCAGACGAACTACATCCCCGTCTATGCGCTGTGGGCGGCGATCGTCGCGATCGTCTTTCCGCCGGTGTTCGGGTACATCTGACGGATCCCACGCCTCGGATTCTGGCGACGCGCGGTTACTTTGTCCCCTTTTTCGACTGGAGATCCGCCGGCAGGTAACTCTCGTCGACGTATTTGTTCCAGTCGAGCTGGCCGTTGATGACGCCGATGAGGTTCATCGCGCGCACGAGGTTGTTGAGGGACTCGTACTCGAAGTTGCCGAGGCCCCAGTAAGGAACGCCCCGGACGGTACCGTGATCCATGAGGTTGGACATCACCTTCTCGATCACGGCGGGATCCATCTTGTAGTGCTTGGCGATCAGCTGCGCGGATTCCTTGCGATTCGCCTGCATGTACTCGACCGCCTTGCGCCGTGCCTGGATGATCGCGCGAACGACCTGCGGACGCTCCTGCAGCGTCTTTCGCGATGTGACGCCGATGGTGTTGGATATCGGTGGAAAGATCTCGCTTCCGCGTGCGATCGTCTTGTATTTGGCGCCGTTCAGCGTCCACGCAGGTTCGGCCATCGGTGCGACATCGACACCGCCATTTTCGAGCGCGGTCAGCGCCGCACCCAGGCTGCCGGCCGCGATGAATTGCACGTCCTCGCGCTTGAAGCCTGCGTGGTCGACCAGCAGGTAATCGAGCGCCTGTGTCGTCGAGCCGGGGTTGCTGAAGGCGATCTTCTTACCCTTCAGGTCCTTGATCGACTCGATCGGCGAGTCTTTGCGGGTGACCCAGAGGATGTCGGAGACGGTGTGGACGTTGTCGCTGACAATGACCAGGTCCGCGCCCGCCTGGTTGGCGGCCGCGACGGCGGACAATCCCGCTTCGGCGTAAGGCAGATTGCCGCCGAGGAGCACGCGAAGATCGGGACCGCCGCCAAGCGAGCTGATGACGCCGGTGATGTCCACGCCGGCTTCCTTGAAGAATCCCTTTTCGAGCGCGACGGCCCACGGCATGCCATTGGCCGCTGCGCCGAAGTTTGCGGCGCCAATGTCCTCGGCGGAAGCGTCGCGTGACGACGCGACACCAAGCAGCAACGTCAGTACAGACAGCGCCAGCACGGACCGATACGTCGATTTGCGATTCATTCCTTCCTCCGATCAGCTCTAGATGACCTTCGTGTTGCCCCGGCAATCGTTGCTACACGTGCGGGTGGTTCAGTCAAACGCGCGCTCGTCTCGCCATTGATCCAGCCGTTCAACGAGCAGCGTTGCGATCGCGTCGCTGTTGCGGTCCATCATCATCATGTGCGTGTTGCCGCGGATTCCGAGCTCGGGCAGATTGCAGACCTCGGCCCGGCCACCCGCCCGCGACCAGGCATCGAGTGCGTCGCGACCGCGCCGCGCCATGTCCCGCCAATAGGCGTCCTGCTCGATGAAGTCGCCGAATACCATCAACGCAGGTATTCGAGGAATGCCGGATTGAAACTGCGTCGGTACGCCGTGGGGCTCGATGCCAATGCAGGCCTTGATGCGAATCCGATCGGTGTCGGCCGCTTGGAAAGAGAGTCCGCCACCCTGGCTGAAGCCGAGCACGATGACATCCCCGATCCGCTCGATCGCCTTGCGGACGGCTCCGGCCTGCAGCTTGGATGTGCTCGGCCAGCGAGGCACCGTTTGCCCTGACAGACCGTCCATCGCTTCCATGGGGAACTGATGGCCCGCGAACGAGAATCGGTAGAAACGCGCCGCCTCCTCGTCGCTGCGCATGACGGGCGCATCCGGCCACTCGGAATCGATCGCACACCAGCCGGCGCGTCCACGCTCGACGTTGTCGATGACGTAGACGGCGATTCCAGCCTCGAGGAAGCGCCACAGCCAGCCGGGGCGCCCGTCGGGTGTGTCCTCCCATTGAGCACCGGTGAGGCCGCCACCGTGCACCAGCAGCATTGGCGTTCGGTAGCGGGGTTGCTCGGGCAGGAAATACTGCACGTAGGCCTGCTCGATGCGATAGCTGCCGTTCGGATCGTAATCGGTGACGACGTTGTGCGAGTACTGCACGTGCCGCAGCGCCTTGCCTGTGACGGTGATGCGCCGACCCCCGACGAAAAAACTTCCGACCCGCCGCAACGCAACCATGTTTTCCGATCGATCCGTCAGCGATGTCGTGCAAGCCACTCGACGATGCTGGTCGAGTCGGCGACATCCGCGAGCTTGTTGTTGATGTCGAACAGGTTGGCCTCGTGCGCGGCGACATCGCGGTCGCCCACGCCGTCGCGGACGACCACCCCGCGGAATTCGTGCAGCAGGCAATCCATCGCGGTTGCCCGAATGCAGCCGCTGGTGGTCAACCCGACAATGACGGGTGTATCCACCTGTAGTTGGCGCAGGCGTTCGGCGAGATTCGTGTGGTGGAACGCGCTGGGAAAATGCTTGACGAGAACTTCCACGTGCTTGTTGCGTAATTGCGGATGCAATTCCGCAAATGGGGACGAGGGCCGCAGCAGCTTCAGCGCGGGGATCTTGCGCACATAGATGCCGTCCTCCGGCCCCTCGAAAGTCTGCCGCGTGAGGATCACGGGAACGCTGCTCGCCGTCGCAACGTCGATCAGGCGAAGACACGTGTCGAGAACCTGCTCGACCCGCGCGTACATCGGCGAGTTCGGGTCGAAGTACGCGACCATCAGGTCGACGACGACCAGAGCGGGTCGGGCGCCGAGGCCAAGGGAGCCGGCGAATCCCGCGCCCTGATAGTCCGCTTCCCGCGCGCGCACGGCTACCGCACCCTCGAAATGCGACGCTCAATCGCCATGAGCACCGAGTTGGCGACCGCGGCGAAGGCGATGAGGAGCAGCGCGAGCGACATGATCAACTCCACGTTGTTCACGCCGAGCGCATTCATCAGCAGAAAACCCAGTCCGCGCTTGGAGCCGAACATCTCGCTCATCACAGTGCCAAGCAGCGTCACCGAAAAGCCGATGCGAAGTCCGGTGAAGATCTCGGGAAACGCGGCGGGCAACAGCACGGTGCGCATGAGTGTCGACGCCGACAAGCCGAGCACGCGCGCGGTTTTCACGAGGACCGGCTTGATGTTTCGCACGGCATTCATCGTGAACATCATCACGGGCACGATGCCGTGCAGCGCGCCGAAGGCGATTTCGCTGGTGAGACCGAGGCCGAATATCAGCAGGATGATTGGATAGAGCACCACCTTCGGGATCGAGTAGAGGGCGACCAGCATCGGTTCGGCGACCTCGCCGGCGAGCCTGTGGAAGCCAAGCAACATGCCCGCGATCGATCCGCCGACGGTCGCGATGAGAAGCGCACCGAGAAAAGCTCTGCCCGTGGTCACGAAGTGCGGCCAGAAATCGGCGGAGGCCAGCAATTCCGCCGTGTAGCGCAGGGTCTGCAGCGGCGTGGTCATCGCCACGTCGCCCGCCACCTGGTGCATCAGCTGCCAGGCGACCAGCAACAGGAAGATGAGCGCCGCGACGTCGACGGCGCGCTCGAGGCCGGAGGGATCGCGCGCAGCGGAAGCCTTCATCGTCCGCCTCGCCGCTCCATCAGCGACCGCTCCCACGCATACAGGCCCATGTTGATGCAGATCACCACGAGCAGCACGAACAGGATCAGGCCGTACATCACGTCGCTCTGGAAATTGTTGTACGAGAACGAGATGCGGTAGCCGAGGCCACCGCTCGACAGGATGAATTCGGAGCCGATGACGCCGATGAACGAGTACATCACGGCGAGCTTGGCGCCGGTGAAAAGATAAGGGCCGGCGCAGGGCAGGACGAGGTGGACGGCGGTCGCCAAGCGCCCCAGCTGTTGGACTTTCGCGGTTTTCCAGAAGACCGGTGGCACGCGATCCAAGCCGTTCAGCGTGTTGATGATCATTGCGACGAACGCGTAAAGGAATCCGATGACCGTCTTGGGAATCGAGTTGAGGCCGAACAGCACGATGAGCAGCGGATAGAAGACGAAGACCGGAACCGAGTAGTACGTGCCCAGCAGCGGGTCGGCAATGCGACGCGCGCGTGGGAAGGCGTACAGCAGTGCGCCGATCAGGAATCCGACCACGAGGGCGCCCGACAGCGAGAGTGCGACAGCGCGCAGCGTCTGGCCGATATCGGACAGCACTTCGGGACTCTGAAACAGTCGCAGCAGGCTCACGAACATTTCGGACGGCGGGATCATCGTGAAGGGACGGATGAGCCCCGTGCGACAGGCAGCCTCCAGCGCGAGCACCATCCCGGCGATCAGCACGAGCCGGATACGGGTTGCTTTGCGCAGGCGCATACGTTAGGCGCTGACCGCGATGGACTTGATCGACTGATCGCGCAAGAGCGCCCACAGGTGACCGGTGATGTCGCCGAACTCCTGGCGAGTGACGATCTTGCTGTCGCGATCGCGCGGCCAATGCGTCGTGACGATCTCCAGAAATCGTCCGGGCCGCGCGGACATCACGCCGACGCGATCGGACAGCATCGCGGCTTCGTCGAGCGCGTGGGTGATGAGCAGGATCGTCGCGCCCGTCTCGCGCCACAGGCGAAGGACTTCGTCGCCCATCAGCAGACGAGTTTGCTGGTCCAGCGCCCCGAACGGCTCGTCGAGCAGGATAAGACGCGGCTGCAGCACCAAGGTGCGCGCGATGCACACGCGCTGCCGCATGCCGCCGGACAATTGGGCCGGGTACGCGTCGGCGAACGCCTGCAGGCCCGTGAGCTTCAGCGCGTCGTCGACGCGGCGGCGTGTCGTGTCCGCGTCGACCTGCTTGCGTTTCAGGCCGAAGGCGATGTTCTCGCGCACGGACAGCCACGGGAAGCTCGCGTCTTCCTGAAAGATCACGCCAATACCCTCGGGAACGAAATCGCCCACGGCGGCACCGTTGAAAAAAACCTCGCCGTTCGTGGGCCGCGTCAGTCCCGCGATGATTTCGAGCAGCGTGGACTTGCCGCACCCGGAAGGTCCGACCACCGCGAAGAACTCGCCCGCGCGCATCGTCAGGTCGAGCGGCCCCAACGCGTGCACGTCCGACATGCCGCGCGAGGAAGGAAAGATCTTCGTCACCGCGTGGACGGCGACGAGATCCTCCGGCGAGACTGGCTTGGTCAGCATCGCTATTTCTTGGTGCGCAAGTCCTCGGGCAAAAAGCTTTCGTCCACGATCTTGGACCAGTCCACGTCGCCCTTGATCGCGCCGACGAGCTTCTGCGCGCGGATCATGTTGTCGAGACCCTTGTAGTTGATGCCGCCCGGCCCCCAGTACGAAACGCCTTCGACCGTAACGCCGGTCTGGCGGATCGCGTTTTCGATCACCGCGGGCTCCATCTTGTAAACGGTGGCGATGATCTGGGCAGCCTCCTTCGGATTCGCCTTCATGAACTCGACGCCCCGCCGGCGAGCCCTGATGATCGCGCGCAGTGTATCGCCGTGCTCCTTCATCGCCTTCGTCGTTGTAACGCCGACGACGTTGTTCATCGGCGGGAACAGATCACGGCCCCATCCGATGACTCGATACCGCTCCGCATTCTTGGACGTGAGCGGATCGGTGAGCGCCATGACGTCGATGCCGCCATTCTCGAGTGCCGTGAGCCCCGGTCCGAAGCCGCCGGTGGCCGTCATCGTGACGTCGGTGGTCTTCAACCCGACTTTCTCGAGCAGCAGAAGCGTCAGCGCCTGGGTCGTCGAGCCGGGATTCGTGAATCCGAGGCGCTTTCCCTTGATGTCGTTGATCGACTTGATCGGCGAGTTCGGCATCGTGACGAACGAGATGTCCGTGACGAGGCTTGCGTCCTCGCTGACGATCTTGATGTCCGCTCCTCCCTGGATTGCGGCGACGACCGCGGCAAGTGCGGACTCGCCAAAAACGAGGTTTCCGGCCGTGACGTTACGTATCGTTGTGCCGCCGCCGTTGTCGGTCAGCACGCCCGTGATATCGGGCGCGCCTTCCAGCTTGAAATAGCCCTTGTTGACAGCGATCACGATCGGCATGCCGTTCATGGCCACGCCGTAATTCGCCACCGCGATATCGTCTGCGCGTGCAGACGTGAACACACCGCACAAGAGCACGACACCGGCGATCGTCCTCGCCAGCCTGTTGACCGCGTTCATATGACTCCTCCTCTTTCTCAGGGTTGTTGTCGTAACGCCACCATTACGTTCTTCAGTTGCGTGCATTCGAGCAATTCGTCGATCGATTCCTCGCGGCCGCTGCCCGATTGCTTATACCCGCCGAACGGCACGCCCACATGGTGGGTGCTCGCGCCATTGATCCAGACGTACCCCGCTTCCACGCGCGACGCCAGCCGATGTGCGCGATCCAGATCGTGCGTCCAGATTGAAGCGGTGAGACCGTATTCAAGCGCGTTCGCGCGCGCGATGACGTCGCGCTCGTCGGACCACCGCAGAATGCTGACGATGGGGCCGAAGATCTCCTCGCGCGCAATTCGCATGTCATCGCGGACGTCGGCGAACACGGTCGGCTCGAGAAAGTGGCCGCCGGCAAGCGCCGGGTCAGCCGGACGCTTGCCGCCGTACAGCAACCGCGCCCCTTCCTCCTGTCCGAGTCGAACGTAACTCATCGACTTCTCGAGCTGGGCCTTCGACGACAGGCACCCCATCTCCGTGGCCGGATCCATCGGTATGCCGACGCGCAGCGCCGCAACACGCGCGACGATCTTCGGCAACGTGGCGTCATGGATCGCGTCGTGCAGATATATGCGGCTCGTCGAATTGCACGACTGCCCGTTCGCATAGCGGAAGTTCATGCCGCGCACGACGCCGTCGGCGACTTCTTCGGACGTCGCGTCCGCGCATGCGATCAGCGGATTCTTGCCGCCGAGCTCGAGGGTCAGCTTCTTGATCGATTCCCCGGCGGACCGCATCACTGCGCGACCCGCGGCCACGCTGCCGATGAGCCCCACCTTGGCCACGTCGCGATGCGCTACCAGTGCAGCACCCGTCTCGCGGCCGCCGGTCACGACATTGAAGACACCCGGCGGAAAGAGTCCATCCCACAGCTCGGCAATCCGCAGCGCTGATAGCGGCGTCTGATCGGCAGGCTTGACGATCAATGAATTGCCCGCCGCAAGCGGCGCGCCCGCCTTGGCCGCGACGAACAGCAGCGGATGATTGAACGCACCGATTCTCGCGACGACACCGAGCGGTTCGCGCAGCGTGTAGTTGAGCCAGCCAGGGCCGACGGGGATCGTGCTCCCCTTGAGCTCGATTGCAAGGCCGGCGAAATAATCCATGTAGTCGGCCGATACCATCGCATCGTGCAGCATGGCCTGATAGGCGACGCCGCAATCGACGGCGTCGATCCACGCCAGCTCTTCCGCGTGCTCCCGAATCACCATGGCTGCCGCACGCACGGCGCGCGCGCGTTCGTGCGCTGGAACGTCGCGCCAGGCTGCGAATCCCGCACGCGCGCTGTGCACAGCGCGCGCGACGTCGTCCGCGTTTGCATCTGCAACGCGCCCCAGCGCCTGGCCGGTAGACGGACATTCGACGTCGATGAACCGACCGGACGACGACTCTTGCCATCCGCCGTCGAAATAAAGCGCCCGGCGAACCGGAAGTCTCGAGTCGATCAAGGATGGTGCGGAATCGGGCATTCGGTGGCTCCGGAATTCACGGAATCGGCGCGTCGCACGGGCAGGGGCTTTGCGGGTCACGCATGGTGCGCCGGTCCCGCAGCACCGTGCTCCGTTGCATGGCTCGCTTCGATTCTCCGCCAATCGTCGACGTGCAGCGCGTCGTCGAGCACTCCACGAACGTCGCTGAGCGACGTATCCGGCGCCATCGGCGCTCCGCCCGTTGCGTGCCCGCGCAATTGCCGCAAGCCGCCCTCGAGCGCGGCCGTCACGCGCAAGATCATCGACGCGGGGTAGGACACCTGCGTAAATCCCATCTGCAGAAGTGCAGCGGGCGTGGGCCACGGCATGCCTGGGGTCTCGAAAATCGCGGCCGACAGCAGGGCAACACCCTTCAGCGTCCGGCCCACGCGCTCGAAATCCCGCAGCGTGCGCAAGCCGGCGACGAAAACGCCGTCGCAGCCGAGCTCCACAAATCGCTGCGCGCGGCGCAGAGCCTCGTCCAATCCGTGGACGCCGTACGCATCGGTACGGCCGACGATCATCGTGTGCGGGTCCGTACGCTCGGCAAGCGCGACGAGCAGCTTTTGCTCGATGACGTTCAGTTCGGCGACGCCGCGTGCGCTATCGGCCCGTTGCTGCTTCACGTCACGCAACTGGTCCTCGATCAGGATGGCACCTACGCCGATCGCTTCGTAAGCGTGCACCATGCGCGCCGTTGCCTTGACGTCACCGTAGCCGTCGTCGCCGTCGGCCATGAACGGCAGCGTTGTCGCCTCCGCGATGTCGCGGATGCCTGCAA
>Ga0207643_10000413_pt1 | contig 28313 bp, 26 predicted proteins | sample KBSMisM62_FD_184313 | JGI IMG/M metagenome (GOLD analysis project Ga0207643, IMG submission 184313) | Miscanthus rhizosphere microbial communities from Kellogg Biological Station, Michigan, USA - KBS Miscanthus M6-2 (SPAdes) (version 2) | ecosystem: Host-associated > Plants > Roots >... | reverse complement strand
TACCCGCTTTTTCGTCTCGATCGCATCTTCTGCTGGCCGTCCGGCGCGATGCGGACGAGCTTTGTCGATCGAGAGGCGCGCATCGTCTCCGATCATCTGCCGGTGGTCGCCGACATCGACATAGGCTGATGCGTATACGATACGTGCTTCAGCTTTCGATCGGCTCACCGGACTTGCGGAAATAGCGGCGTCCGCTTGCGTCCCGCTCCATCAGGAAATCGACGTCGGGATAGTGCACGCGCTCACTTTTCGCCCGCGTGCCGACTTCGAGGTAGACCGCATCGCGTTGGGTGCGGTTGATGAGGCAATGCGCTATGCCGCTGCCGGCCTTGAAGCCTGCGGCGTCGCCGGGCTTGAGCACGGTCTCGCCGTCGTTTTCCTGAAGAACCAGTTCGCCTTCGATCATGTAGATGAACTCGTCCTCTTGCTCGTGCCAGTGGCGTAACGCGGAGGCCGAGCCCGCCTTGATGCGGGTGACATTGACGCCGAATTGGGTCAAACCCGCTGCGTCGCCGATCCTCTGCTTTTCGCGCCCAGAGATCACGGCGGCAAACTCCCTCGGATAGGATGCGATCTGCTGCGCCGGAATCTTTTCGATCTCGATTCTAGGCATCACCTTTCCCCGTGCTATAGACTACGCGCGATCACAACTTTCATGATTTCGTTTGTGCCCGCGTAGATACGCATGACGCGGGCGTCGCGGTACATGCGCGAGATCGGAAATTCCTCCATATAGCCGTAGCCGCCAAACAGCTGCAGGCAGCGATCGATGACCTTTCCCTGCAGGTCCGTGAGCCAATACTTGGCCATGGAAGCGGTCACCGTATCGAGCGCGCCGTCGAGATAGCGCTCGATGCAGTGGTCGTGAAACACGCGTCCGATCGTCGCTTCGGACTTGCATTCGGCCAACACGAACTGGGTATTCTGAAATTCGATGATCTTCTTGCCGAACGCTTGCCGCTGCTTGACGTATTCGATGGCGAGCGCAAGCGCACGCTCGATCATGGCCTGGGCATGGACCGCTACGATGAGACGCTCGCGCGGAAGGTCGTTCATGAGCTGAGCGAAGCCCCGACCTTCCTCGGCGCCGAGCAGGTTCTCCGGCGGCAGGTGGACATCATCAAAGAACAGCTCGGAGGTGTCTGCGGAATCGAGGCCCAACTTCTTGAGCTTGCGGCCGCGGCGAAAGCCCGGCGCGTTGTCGGCTTCGACCACCATCAGCGATACGCCTTTGGCGCCCGCACTCGCATCGGTCTTGGCGACGACGATGATCAGATTAGCGTGCTGACCATTGGTGATGAAGGTTTTCGAGCCGGTGAGCACATAGCCGTTGCCCGATTTTCTGGCCGTGGTTCGCACCGCTTGCAGGTCGGAGCCCGTCCCAGGCTCGCTCATGGCGATCGCGCCGACGAGCTCGCCGGTGACCAGCTTGGGCAGCCAGCGCCGCTTCTGCTCCTCGGTGCCGTAATGCAGGATGTAGGGCGCGACGATGCCGGAATGGAGCGGCGCGCCGAAGGAATCGAAGCCCGCAAGGCTCCGCTGTCGGGCGATCACCGCCTCGTGCGCGAAGGTGCCGCCGACGCCACCATATTCTTCGGGGAGAGCCGGGCAAAGAAGGCCGGCCGCGCCGGCCTTGGTCCACACTTCGCGGTCATACATGCCTTCCTCGGCCCATCGATCGAGGTGGGGCACGTATTCGGCTGCGATGAAGCGCCGTGCCTGCTCTTCGAGCAGCACAAGATCCTCGGTCATCCAAGCAGGACGAGGAAGGCTGACGGCGTCCATCGCAAATCCTGTTGCGCGCTCAGCTTACATGGCGTCGTCCCACAATGCGAGAGCGGCTGGCGTTGACAAGCGACCGGCACTTTTTCACAACATTCTCGTTGGGGGAATCGGAATAGTCTTCATGTCCTTGACGAACTTGCGACCGTACGTCATCCAACCGGTCGATCAACGCCGGCTTCCGTTCCGCGCGGACCGGCCCCGCCACACGGCCTAGCGACCGCTGCGGCTGGACTTGAAGCTTGAGGAGCGCGCCACGATGGCGAACACGCTTTGGTTCCGGTGCGCGGTCGCGGACGGCGTCCGCCGGCGCCTGGTGCCCTCGGCTTTCACGCTCTGCGCGATCACTCGCCCTTGACTGTCTCCGAGACCTGGACGGCGCGAGGCTTGGCGAACGTCCGTCGCGTCGTGCCCGGCCTGCTGCTGTCGTCGTTCGTTGCGGTCACCGCGGTGCTGGCCGCTCCGCTCCTCGCTGGCGTCGCGCCGATACCCGCCATGGTGATCGCACTGGCCATCGGCATCGCCCTCAATCCTCTGGCGCGAAGGTCATCTTTCCAGCCCGGAATCGTATTCTGCCTGAAGACCCTTTTGCGGTGGGCGGTGGCACTGCTCGGTCTGCGCGTGGCGCTCGGGGAGATCGCGGCGCTAGGCCTGATGACAGCCGTCTTGGTCATCGTCTCCATGGGAGTGACGTTGACGGCCGGTTTCTTGCTCGCGCGCGTCTTCCGGCTGGAGCAGGCCTATGGGGCATTGGCTGGGGCGGGAACCGCGGTATGCGGAGCATCCGCCACTCTCGCCACTTCGATCGTCTTGCCTGACTATAAAGGCAAAGAGACCGACGTTGCCTTCGTCGTGGTGGCCGTCAACGCATTGTCAACAGTGGCGATGGTGCTTTATCCGCTCGTCTGCGTCCTGCTTGGGTTCGATCCGCAAACCACGGGCGTCATGCTGGGGGCGACGATCCACGATGTAGCGCAGGTGGTCGGTGCGGGATACGCGGTGTCGGAGACAGCCGGCAATACTGCTGTCATTGTCAAGCTGTTCCGCGTCTTCTTGATGCTGCCCGTTGTGCTTGTGATCGGCTGGTTGTTCGCACGCCGGGCAATGGCGACGGCCGGCAAGATTCCGATTCCCATGTTCGCTCTCGTCTTCGTGGCCCTGTGCGTGCTGAACAGCGTCGCGCCTGCATTCCCCGGCTTTGCCTCGATATTTGCCCAAGTCAAAGCTCCTTTGATCGAGGCATCGACCTGGGGCCTGTTGATCGCGATCTCGGCGCTCGGGCTGGGGACATCCTTGACCGCCATTGCTGCGCTCGGCTGGCGTCACGTCGCGACGGTGATCGGAACGACCCTCGTCATCCTGCTCGTCGTGACCGGGGGACTGATTATGCTGCGGTGAACGCCCGGCTTCGCGCGGGCGAATGGCAGACGGACTCAGGTGTCGTGGTCGGGGTGTTGGTAGCCCACAAAACGTGCGGCAAGATCCGGAGTGATGAATTCTTCGGTGCGCTTGCCCGGCAATGTCGTGATCGTCGAGAACCACGATAACGTATGCTCGATGCTGTATTGCAGCAAGGGTCGCGCCGCCTCGGGATCATCCAGACTTCCGATGGTGACGCTGATGTTAGGCCCTTCGATCAAGTTGTAGGTCAGCGGGGTGCCACAGGCTGCGCAGAATTGACGCTCGACCAAACTGGAAGAGCGGAACGAAGCCGGCTGACCCCGCGTCCAGCTCAAGGCGGCTTTCCTGACCCGCGCGAATGCCATGATCGGTCCCCCGGAAGCCTTCCGGCACATGCGGCAGTGACAAACACTCACATGGTCGGGTGCGCCGGAGAGTTCATAGCGCACGCAGCCGCATTGACATCCTCCGGCGAGGCGCACGTCATCCCGACCAGCCATGTCGACCTCGTGTCCTCCCCGCTCGCCTGATCAAACGCACGCCGCGGCCTGGCGGAGCGAAATGCCGATGTTTGGAGAGCCCTCGCTGCCGCATGGCCCGGGACCCGGCCTGCGCGCTTGATCGGCATCGAAGGGCGCAGCTTGAGCGACGGCCTTGGGGTTTTCGGGCCGGCCATCCTGGTGCCTTTATCACGCGAACTGGCAGCATGTCGGCAGGTCTTAACCGCATCTTTACCCGGACGGCAAAAACTGCACCGGGGATCAGGGCCGCCATCCACTGTCGATCGACGTTTGCCGGCTTCATAACGGCCATTTGGGCTTCGCTGCACCCTGTCCAACACGCGGATGCGGCAAATGAAATCTGGTGTTCCGTGGCAGTGTGCAGGGGTCGGGCGGCCAGGGGGCCGCGAACCGTCCAATCCCAGCCGTGAGGATAACTGCCGGCATCGCGCCGACGTCCCCAATCCTGCGGCTGTCGATACGTTGCGCGGTGATCTCGCCGAGATTCGTTTGCTACTGGACGATGCCGCGCCGCGGAGCGACATCGAGGCCCTTCAAGGTGAAATAAACGAGCTAGCCGAGCGCGCGGACGAAAGCCGCGGTACCGACAACGCCGCAGCCGCGGTTGCGTCGATCGAGCGCCGTCTCACCGAAATTCGCGATGCATTATGCGTCTTAAGGCCGGCTGAAAGCCTCCTCGGCATGGCGCGCGTGGTGCAGCAGGCCTCGCGCAAGATTGAGATTATCGCGGGCGCTTGGGACCCAGCGGTCCTCGAGCAGCTTGGAAGCGCCGTTGCCGCGATGCGCGGCATCGCCGCCCAGGCCGCGTCGCCGGAGGCGCTGGCGAAGCTGTCGGGAGAGGTCCGCGCCCTCGGCGCCAAGCTGGATGACGCGCAAAGGCGCGCCGACGGCAGGATCCTGTCCATGCTCGAGGGCCGGGTCGCCATGCTTGTTGACCAGCTCCAGGCGCGCGAGCGAAACGGCCCCAATGTGCCCGTCGAGTTGAAGGCGCTGATCGAGCGTTTGATCGACCGCATCGAACGGATAGAGCTCGCCTCCGAACGCTCAGCCGCGCCGGCATGCCTGGAGAGCCTCGTTGCCAGACTGGTCGAGAAGCTCGACACCTGCGACGTCCGTCTTGATCAACTCGCAACAATCGAAAGGGCGCTGGCGGAGCTGCTCACCCACGTCGAACGCTGGCACGCGCCGGCTCTCGCCCGCGAAGCCGCGCCCTCACCTGCGGTCGAGGCGCTGGCCCGCCACGTTGCCGACCTCAGGCAAGCGGAGGAGCAGATCGAGGATTCGCTCGAGGTCGCTCATGGCACGCTGGTGCATGTCGTTGATCGGCTGGTCATGATCGAGGCGGACCTGCGAGGCAAGCCCTCGCGGCTGGCGGACACTCCGCCGCCGGCAGGGACGGTCGTGCCTTCAATGGCCATGCCCACCGCGCCGCTAGCATCCTTGGTGCCCGCAGAACGCGCCGCGCGGCCGGAGCAGCCCACGATTGACCACGATCCGGCAGACACCAATGTCCAGCCTGATCGTCAGCCCGAAACCGGTTCCGGCGCGGTCGGTGATCCAAATCCAGATCCGTCTCCGGATCGCAGCATCACGCCGGAACCCGCCCTTACGCGAGCGCGACCGCCCAGCGTTGAAGATAGCGGCGGCACATCGACCTTCATCGCCGCGGCTCGCCGAGCCGCGCAGAAGGAAAGTCGAAGTGGGCCCACGCAGAGCGAGCCCGCCGCGATTGACGTTGCTTCCGACGATCAACCCGCAAGGCGGATCGGCAGGACAGGAGCCTTGATCGGCGGCATGATCATAGTCACGGCGCTTGGCGCCCTGCAGGGGATGGGGTTCCTGCTGCCTTCTTCCGACGAGGCGGACGTGAGCGCGCCGCATCGAAGCGCCGTCACGTCGACCAACGATATCCTCGCAGCACCTGTGCTGGGCGCGGCCGCGGGTCCGGTGCCCGCCGGTGAGCACGCACGAAGCTTTGCCGTGCTCTTGCCCGCACGCCGGCAGTTGGATCTGTTCAGGTACGTCGACGGCGCGATCATCGCGACGCCCTCCCCGGGCCCTGTCATGCCGGGCTGGACGCTTGAGCAACTGCTCGAGGCACAGATGTCCCCCGAGCGCTGGGATAACGCGACCAGCGGGCTCGCACCCGCGGTCACTGCGCCCGCCCGGCGCAAGCTCCCCGTGGCCGGACCCACGCTCGATCTTGGTCCCTCGCGTCGCACACAATAAAGGCGGGCGAAGGCGTAGCGCTCGTGATGAACATGGGTAGAATGCGCTCACCTGCCTGCTGAGTCCTGGGCCCATTTCGTGGGGCATCTGCCGGCTGCACCCTCTTGCCGCGATCAGCGCAAGTGGCTGCCCCGGCTCCTGCCTGCACCGATTTCGTCAGACGGCCATTCAATGGTTGCGCCCGCGAATTCGGTCGAGACTCACTCGACTTTTCGTAACACCGGTGGCACCGGTTCTGCGAATATTTGAGACTCGAGCCTGGGACCGCGCGCTTGCAGATCTACCTTCCGATCGCAGACCTGCCGGTCAACGTGTTCGTCATTCTTGCGATGGGGCTTGCCGTCGGATTCATCTCCGGCATGTTCGGCATCGGCGGCGGGTTCCTGATGACGCCGCTCCTGATCTTCCTCGGCATCTCCCCGGCAGTCGCGGTGGCGACCGTGAGCAGCCACATCGCCGCGTCGTCCATGTCCGGCGCGATCAGCTACTGGCGCCGCCGGACGATCGATCTCGCCCTCGCCTCCATGCTGCTCGCGGGGGGAATAATCGGCACCGCCTTCGGTGTCTGGCTCTTCACAACGCTGCGGGCCCTAGGTCAACTCGACATCACCATTGGTATTTCCTACGTGCTCCTCCTCGGCATCGTCGGCGCGTTGATGGTGATCGAGAGCGTGCGCGCGATCCTGCGCGCGCGGCAGGGCAAACCGGTCGAGCTCCGCCGACCCGGCAGCCACACCTGGATCCATGGCCTACCCTTCAAATTGCGCTTCAAACGCTCGCGCATCTATGTCTCCACGATCCCGGTATGGGGCATCGGCTTCACGATGGGCTTCATCGGCGCGGTTATGGGCATTGGAGGCGGGTTTCTACTGGTACCCCTGCTGATCTATGTGTTGCGAGTGCCGACGGCCACCGTGATCGGGACATCCATGGTGCTCACGCTCATCACCATGGCATCGGCTACGGTCATGCACGCAGCTACCAACCACCTCGTTGATGCGCTGCTGGCTCTCCTTCTCATGGTTGGCGGCGTGACCGGCGCACAATTCGGCGCGCGCGCCGGGCAGAAAATGCGCGGCGAACGGCTCCGCCTTCTGCTGGGCCTGCTCGTGCTCGCGGTCGGCATTCGCTTTGCGCTCGACCTCATATTGCCGCCCGACAATCTCTATTCCATCCGCGTGCTGGACACTGACCCATGACGCGGCACTCACTATTCGCAGCCGCCACGGCGCTCGGAGCCTTTGCGTTTTCCGTCGTTCCGGCCGCGGGCGAGCGGCTGATCGCCTCGTTGTCCAACCACCGCGTGATGGTGACGTCGAATTTCACCGGCGAGGAACTCGTGCTGTTCGGTGGCATCGAGCAGGACGGAACAACCCGGCCGCGGCGGGGCGGCTACGACATCATCGTCACCGTCACCGGGCCGCGGCAGAACGTCGTCACTTTTCGCAAGGCGCGGGCGCTTGGAATTTGGATCAACGCCGACTCGCGCGTGCTGGAGAATGCGCCCGCCTATCTCGCCGTGTTATCGAACCGGCCGCTGGACGCCATTACCAATGCCGAGACGTTACGCCGTCTGCAACTCGGCCTCGACAACATCCCGTTGCCGCAACGTGCCAGCGTCAATATCGCCGATGCCGCGAGCGATGATCCGTTTCGGTTGGCATTCATCAAGATCAAGACCGATCAGGGACTCTATCGCGAGGCGCCGAACGACGTGACCTTCCTCACGCCGGCGCTGTTCCGGGCATCGATACCGTTGCCGGCCGAGGTGCCCGTCGGCACCTACGAAGTGGACGTGAGGCTTTTCGCCGATGGTGCGCAGATCGCCCGCGCACCCGCACCGTTCGAGGTCTACAAATCCGGCTTCGAGCAGGTTGTCACCAATGCCGCGCGCGATCACGGTCTGCTCTACGGCCTCGCCACGGCGATGATGGCAATTGCAACCGGCTGGTTCGCCTCGGTCGTGTTCAGGCGCGATTGAGACGTCTTCGACGACCTCATGACATCCTCCTGGCGATGGCCGGCACGGGCCGCGAACCCGGCACCAGCTTCTCTCGCTCTCCCCGTGGCCTCCTTGTGCGAGTGACTAGGTAGATGCCGAGTGCGACCGGTATCACTCCGATGAGGTCGGACCATGCAACACGCTCGCCAAGCAGGAGCCACCCGAACACCATCCCGAGCGGCGGCATCAGAAAGTGATAGGCGCTCGCGGTCGTTGCCCCACTGACCGTCAGAAGGTGGAACCAGAGCAGGTAACCGCACACCGAAACGAGAAGCACCGAGTAGGCGAGCGCGCCGAGCAGGCGCCAACTCGGCACGATCTCTCCCACCGCCTCGAATCCGAAGGCGAAAGGGGCAAGCGCGAGCCCGCCAGCCAGGTTCTGCACGCCGTTGCCAACCCATAACCCGCCGTTCGGCTGCACGCGCTTGAACAGAATGGTCCCGCCGACCAGAGACACCAGCGCCGCGACCGTGAAGGCGACGCCGACGGGATCATCGATTCTGCCGCTGATCCGGCCCTGGACGATGAAGGCAACACCACCGATACCGAGCAGCAGTCCTGCCGTTTTCCGCCAGGTCATCCGCTCGTTCAGGAATACCGCGGCGAGCACGACCGTGAGTACCGGATTGGCGCTGATGATCAGGGCGGAAAGGCCGGCCGATATGCTTCGCATGCCGATGTAATTGAGCCCGAGGTAGAGCGCGTTATTGGCGACGCCAAGGACGGCAAGCACCAGGACGTCGCGACGGGAAACACGCCACGGTGCGCCGTCCACAACGGCGACCGTGAGCATCAACCCGCCGGCGAGCAGGAAACGAGCGGTCAGGAGCAGCAACGGAGGACAGTCCGCCAGCGCAAGTTTCGCAACCGCAAATGCCGAGCTCCAGAGCAGGCAGAAGGCCGCAATCATGAGCGGCATGGCATGGGTTGTCGCAAGGCTCGAACCTGGAATGGCAGGGCGCATGATGCTCTCCGTCCTTCATGGGAGACCTACGCTCTGCCCTTGTCATTTGGAAATTAAATAGTACAATCCAGATCATTTGATATTCAAATGGGTGCGCTCGTGCTTGATCTCGACCTGCTTCGCAGTTTCGTGTCGGTCGTTGATGCCGGCGGTTTCACGCGCGCCGGCGAGCGCGTTCACCGCACGCAATCAACGGTGAGCCAGCAAATCCGGCGGCTGGAGGAGACATTGGGCCGCGTGCTGCTGCACCGGACCGGAAAACACGCAACGCCGACCGAGGAGGGAGAGCGGCTCCTCTCCTATGCGCGGCGGATCCTTGCGCTCGCCGAGGAAGCCCGTGACGTCGTTGCGCGGCCAGGGAGTGACGGCGTCGTACGACTTGGGATTCCCGAGGACTTTGCCGCCAATCGGCTCACGCGGCTGCTGTCGAGGTTTGCCCGGTCACGGCCTGGGCTCCGGCTCGACGTCCGCTGTGATCTGAGCGTCAAGCTGCGCAGCGATCTCGAACGCGGCGAGCTCGATCTCGCGCTCATGAAACGCGATGCCGGTGGGACCGGTGCGATCGCTGTCTGGCCCGAGGATCTTCACTGGGTGACCAGCCGCGGCCATCCCATCGACCCGCGCCGCGATCCGTTGCCATTGGCCGTGTTCCCCCAGGGCTGTCTCTATCGCAACCGCGCCATCCATTCGCTGGAGGCCGCCGGACGGGCTTGGCATATCGCCTATACCAGCCCCAACCTCGCCGGCGTTCAAGCTGCGGTCTCGGCCGGCCTGGGCGTGAGCATCCTTTCGGCGGTCGCGATCCTTGCTGATCATCAGATTTTGCGCGCGAAGGATGGATTCCCTTCCGTCGGCGATACCGAGCTGGCACTCGTCGCCGCCCGGGACGCGAGCCCGGCGACCCGACGTCTCGCCGACGTTCTCGCCGAATTCTGCGCTGGCGCGAGCCCGCGCGCGGCAGCGTAAGTGATACGCTCAATCCGCCGCACAGCGGGTTGCGTTGAGCGCATAGAGCCGCTCCTCGCCCAACAAGTGCACGGTGAACGCCGGTGTCCCGAAGACGCCCGCAAATGCGCGATGCCGCACGTTGAGACCGCCCGCAAAGGCCCCGAAGGCCGGCATGACCAGCGTTGCGCCGTCGCTCGCGAAGCAGCGGCGGCTCACGGTGCGACCGCGTCCGGCCACGCGGGCCACGGGATGGAGGTGACCGGCAATCTCACCCTTGGCACCGGTTGGTTCATGGCGAAAAACCAACGCGCCGACCGCGAGCGCACCGCCAAAGCTGCCGCCGATACCGTCGGCCGGGTCGGGGTCGTGATTTCCGGCGATCCAGATCCAATCGCGCCCGCGTTGCAGCCCCGCGAGCGCCGCGCGATCGGTGGGCGCGATGCGGGCGGCGCCCTTGCCGTCATGAAAGCTGTCGCCGAGCGCTATCACCACACGCGGAGCAAAGCGGGCAATTGCGAACGCTATTCGCGCCAGGGTCGCTGCGGTATCATAAGGCGGTAGCAGCACGCCACGCGTGGCAAAGCTCGAGCCTTTCTCCAGATGCAGATCGGAGACGACGAGAACGCGTTCGTCGGGCCAATACAGCGCGCCATCGCAATTCATCGCGACCGTCACGTCAGCAATGGTAATTTCTGCTGTCGCTGCCTGTTGGCTGGAAGCAGGCGGAGCACGGGAAGCGGAATGTGCGTTCAGCGCGCCACTCCCATGGTCACTGCATTGCCTCCTTCACGAGTTCCGCCTCAGCTTCCGCCAGCAGCGCATCGGACGCCTCGCCGGAGACGGACTCGCGGCCGATTTCAAGCATGACCGGGACCGCTAGCGGCGAGACGTGATCAAGCGCGCTGTGAATGATTCGGCCCTTGATGCGTGCGAGCATATCGCCCAGACGCCGAATGTCGAGGAGACCAGTGGCTGCGTCGGCGCGCGCGGCGCGCAGGAGGATGTGGTCGGGCTGATGGCGGCGGAGCACGTCGTAGACCAGATCGGTCGAGATCGTGACCTCCCGGCGCGACTTCTCCTTGCCAGGAAAGCGGCGTTCGATCAGCCCCGCGATGATCGCACAGGTGCGGAACGTACGCTTCATCAGCGCCGACTCGGCCAGCCAGGCTTCAAGATCGTCGCCGAGCATGTCCTCGTCGAACAAGGTCGCCAGCGATAACTCGCCGCGCTCGATGTCTCGCGCGACATCCCCGAGACCCCACACCGCCAGCGCGTATTCGTTGGCTACGAATCCCAGCGGACGAAGGCGCGCGCGCTCGAGCCGGCGCGTCAGCAGCATACCGAGCGTCTGGTGCGCAAGCCGCCCTTCGAACGGATAGCAGAGAAGGTAATGCCGGTCGCCGCGCGGGAAGGTTTCGATCAGCAGCTGCCGCGGCCCCGGCACCAGCGACCGCCATTCCTGAATTTCCAACCACTCGCGGACCTGGTCCGGCAGCGGCCGCCATTCATCACGATCCGAAACGATCTTTCGCACGCGATCGGCGAGATACGTCGAGAGCGGGAATTTTCCGCCCTCGTAGGAGGGCACCTTGGGATCTTCCGCCGAGGCTCGCGAGACATAGACTTCGTCCTCGACCAACGCCTCGTACTTCAGGATTTCGCCCGCAAAGACAAACGTATCGCCGGGCACCAGGGTCTCTATGAAATACTCCTCCACCTGTCCCAGAATCCTCCCACCGCGTCGGATCATCTTCGAGGCGCGCGAGCGAACGAGCCGCACTTTGAGCATATCGGCCTCCACGATGGTGCCGACATTCATACGGTAGCGCTGCGCGATCATCGGGTGGCTGATGCGCCAGCGCCCCTGCGGGTCCTGCTTGATCTTGGCAAAGCGCTCATAGGCTTTCAGCGCGTAGCCGCCGGTTGCGACGAACTCGAGGACGGCGTCGAAATCCCCGCGCGCGAGACCGGCATAAGGCGCGGCGCTCTTCACCTCGGTATAAAGCTCATCCGCGAGAAAGGGTTGTCCACAGGCCGAGCCGAGCACGTGCTGCGCGAGCACGTCGAGCGCCCCGGTACGCACCGGCGGTGTGTCCTGCGCGCCCGTGGCGATGGCGCTGAGCGCCGCGGTGCATTCGAGCACTTCGAAGCGGTTCGCCGGAATGAGCACGCCTTTCGAGGGCTCATCCATGCGGTGATTGGCGCGGCCGATGCGCTGCAGGAGACGAGAGGCGCCTTTGGGCGCGCCGACATTGACGACGAGATCGATGTCGCCCCAGTCGACGCCAAGATCAAGGGAGGATGTCGCAACGACCGCACGCAGACGACCCGCCGCCATCGCCGCTTCGACTTTTCGGCGCTGCGTCACGTCGAGGGAGCCGTGATGAAGCGCGATCGCGAGTCCATCGTCGTTGATGCGCCACAGTTCCTGGAAAATGCGTTCGGCCTGGCTGCGCGTATTGACGAAAATGAGCGCGGTATTGCGCTCCTTGATGAGTTGGTAGACCTCGCTGATCGCGTGCCGGGCGGAATGCCCGGCCCAGGGGAGGCGCTCGGCCGTGTCGAGCATGCTGACACGAGGTGCCGCACCCCCTTGCGCCACCACAAGATCGGCCAGGGCCGCGCCGTGACCACGCTGTGGAACGAGAAAGTGGCGCAGATCGTCTGGCTCGGCCACCGTCGCGGACAGTCCGACGCTGGTGAGATCGGGAGCGAGCATGAACAGTCGTGCCAATCCAAGGGAGAGCAGATCGCCCCGTTTCGATGTCACCAGCGCATGCAACTCGTCCAGCACGATCCGCTTGAGCGACCCGAAGAGATAGGGCGCATCGGGCGAGGCCAGGACCAGCGCAAGCTGCTCGGGGGTGGTGAGCAGAATTTGCGGCGGGTCGCGACGCTGCCGCTGGCGCTTCGAGGAGGGCGTGTCGCCGGTACGGGTCTCGATCCGGATTGGCAGTCCCATCTCGGCAACTGGCCGCTCCAGGTTGCGCGCGATGTCGACCGCGAGCGCCTTGAGGGGTGAGATATAGAGGGTGTGGAGTCCGCCATCTCGGCGGATGCCGCGCCCGGTGGAGATAAGCCTTGCGGAGCGCCCCCCTCCGATGTTCGCCGCGGCACCCCGCCCTTCCCCGATGCGAGGCAGAGACGAGACGGGGCCGGGCAAGGAAGCCGTTTCAGGCCCACAAGTAGCAGTGCTCAATTCCACCAGGCTCGGCAGGAATCCCGCGAGCGTCTTGCCTGCACCCGTGGGCGCGATCAGCAGCACCGAGCGGCCGGCACGGGCTTTCGCCAAAAGTTCGAGCTGATGCTCGCGCGGCGCCCAGCCTCGGCTGGCGAACCATTGCAGGAATGGCTCGGGAAGCGAGAAGGTCGTGTCAGGCGCTGCTTGGACATTCATGACAGACGAACGACCCGCGCTCTGATTGGTTGCAGACTGTTCCGACACAACGCGCTGGCGGCGGTGGAGCCGGGCATGATGTGCCCCATTATTTCACCCCCGATTCAAGCGTCGGAGTAGACCGTTGGCACTGATCTTTCACGGTTGGAACTGGTTGCCACCACGACCAGGCTCGGAACCGGAGCGCCCTTTTCCTTGCGCGTGACGGCATGGTTGAGCGCCAGGAGGTTGAGACCGGCGGCGGCGATCGCCGCACGGACATGTGCTGCGCCGTGAGCGTAGCGCAAGGTCTGCTGCAGCACGACGCCGTCGCCGGCGTAGGTCTCGACCGTGAAGGCAAAGAGCCCATCCGGCGCCAGCACGCGGGCCGCAGCAGCCGCGATTGGACCGAGATCGCTGGTATAGACGAACACGTCGGCTGCGACGACAAGGTGATATCGCGCTTGAGATTGCGCATCGGCGTCAAGGAAATGCAGCAAGTCGAGGACGGCCAATCGGTCATAAAGGCCCTTTGAACGCGCCTTCGTTACCATCGCCGGCGATATGTCCACGCCCACAAGCCAATCCACATAAGGACGAAACGCCGCCCCGCCCAGTCCGGTGCCGCATCCGAGATCCAGCATGGAGCCGGAACGCAGACCCGTTCCGGTCACGTTACGAACCGCCTCCAATAGAACCGCCGGCCCGCAATAATCCAATCGTTGGAGTAACGTTTCATCGAAGCTCGCCGCCTGCTGGTCGAACAGGCGGCGGACATATGCCGCCGTCATCGCCGGTGAATCTTCGCCCGCGCCCAGTCGCGCCAGTTGCAACCGCGCGCCATGGTAATCTTCGGGATCGGCATCGTTGGCCTTCCGCCACGCGACGATAGCCCCTGCGCGGTCGCCCAGACTGTCGCGGACGGCGCCGAGAGCAAACCATGCCGTGGCGAAAGCCGGCGCAAGCTGCACCGTCTGCGCCAGGATTTCGGCGGCGCCTGCAAGATCGCCCCGCGCGGCACGCTGGAGCGCCGACCCGTAGTGCTGATCGGCGGTCACGTCGCCGGAGGAGACGAAGAGCGGTCCACCTGTCATTGTGCCATTTACACCATATCTCACGGGGATGCGCCCCGAAGACATCCTTCTCCCGACGCCCGCCGGCGTGTGCTGCAAGAACGGCGGGTTTCATATCGACCCCACCCGTCCGGTGGACAAGGCCGTGATCACCCACGGTCATTCCGATCATGCGCGTGCCGGGCACGGCGCGGTGCTGGCCACCCAGGAAACACTCGACCTGATGCGGCTGCGCTACGGCAACAACTTCGCCGGGGCGACGCAGGCGATCGGCTATGGTGAGACCGTCACGCTGAGCGGCGTCAAGGTGACCTTCAACCCAGCCGGCCACGTCCTGGGTTCCGCCCAGGTCGCGGTCGAACTTGACGGCCTGCGCGTCGTGGCCTCCGGCGATTACAAAAACGTTGGCGATCCAACGTGTCCCCCCTTTGAGCTCGTTCAATGCGACGTGTTCATCACCGAGGCCACGTTTGGCCTGCCGGTCTTTCGTCACGGCAACGCCGATGCCGAGATCGCAAAGCTTCTTCATTCGGTCATGCTGTTTCCCGAGCGCGCGCATCTTGTCGGGGCTTATTCACTGGGCAAAGCGCAGCGCGTGATCGCGCTGATCCGCAAGACCGGATACGACGAGCCGATCTATCTTCACGGCGCGATGGAGAAAATCACGCGCTATTATCAAAGCCGCGGGATTGATCTCGGCCGCACCGAGCTGGTGCGCGCGGCAAAGAAAGCGCAACTTTCCGGTACGATTACGCTCTGCCCCCCTTCGACGCTGAAGGAAGTGTGGTCTCGGCGCTTCCCCGATCCGGTTACGTGCTTTGCTTCCGGCTGGATGCGTGTGCGAGCGCGCGCCCGCCAGCATCTGGTCGAATTGCCGCTGGTGATTTCGGATCATGCCGACTGGGATGGCCTCACGGGGACCATCGCGGCGACCGGGGCGTCGAAAATCTGGGTCACGCACGGGCAGGAAGACGCGCTCGTGCACTGGAGCGTGACCCAAGGTCTGCAGGCGCGACCGCTGGATATCGTCGGCTATGGCGACGAAGACGAGGGCGATGGTGTCACCGAGACCGCCATCCCCGGCACGGCGCCATGAACCGCTTCGCCGAATTGCTCGATCGCCTCGCCTACGAGCCCGGCCGCAACAACAAGCTGCGGCTGATGACGGACTATTTCCGCCGCACGCCCGATCCGGAACGCGGCTGGGCGCTCGCAGCGCTGACCGGAACGCTCAGCTTTCAGCACGCGAAACCCGGCATGATCCGCGCCCTGATCTCCGAGCGCACCGATCTCGTGTTGTTCGAATTGTCATACGATTATGTAGGCGACCTGTCCGAGACCGTTGCGCTGCTGTGGAAAGGTCGCGATCAGTCCAATGCGCCATCTCATGAGAAGCATGACGATCTGAAGCTGTCCGCGGTCGTGACGGCGCTCTCTTCGCTCGGCAAATCCGACTTACCGGCACAGCTTGCGCGCTGGCTCGACCAACTCGATGAGACCGGCCGGTGGGCATTGCTCAAGCTGGTCACCGGTGGGCTGCGGATCGGCGTGTCGGCCCGGCTCGCAAAAACCGCGGCCGCGGCAATCGGCGACAAGGACCCGCACGAAATCGAGCTGCTCTGGCCCGGCTTGCGGCCGCCCTATGTCGAGCTGTTCGCCTGGCTGGAAGGCCGCGGCGAGGCGCCGGCGAACCGCGATCCCGCACCCTTCCGGCCGGCTATGCTCGCCCATGCCATGGAAGACGGCGAGCTCGATGCGCTCGATCCCAGCGAATTCCTGGGCGAGTGGAAATGGGACGGCATTCGCGTCCAGGCCGTGGCCGGCGTTGACGAGCACGGCCAGATCGTACCGCGCCTCTATTCCCGTACTGGGGAGGACATTTCGGGGAGCTTCCCCGACCTGATTGAAGCCCTGCGATTGCCGGCTGCGGTCGATGGCGAGCTGTTGGTCGTGCGCGACGGCCGGGTGCAGAGTTTCAACGTCCTGCAGCAACGGCTCAATCGCAAGAGCGTCAACGCCAAGCTGCTGGCTGAATTTCCCGCCCATCTCCGCGCCTACGACCTCCTGGTAGACGGCGAGGAAGACTTGCGCGAGCGTCCCTTCGCGGAACGCCGGGCACGGCTGGAAGCGTTCATCGCGCGTCTGCGTGAGCCGCGGGTCGATCTCTCGCCGTTGGTGCCGTTCGGCTCATGGGACGAACTCGCCGCCGCTCGCAGAGATCCGGCCGGCGCTGGCGCCGGTGCGGATGCCGAGGCGGTCGAAGGCATCATGCTCAAGCGCCGGGATGCACCTTATCTGCCCGGGCGTCCCAGAGGTCCATGGTGGAAGTGGAAACGCGATCCCTTCATGGTCGATGCCGTGCTGATGTACGCGCAACGCGGCCACGGCAAGCGCTCGTCCTACTACTCCGACTACACGTTCGGTGTCTGGACCAAGGGTGAGGACGGCGACGTACTGGTGCCGGTGGGCAAGGCCTATTTCGGCTTCACCGACGAAGAGCTCATTCAGATCGATCGTTTCGTCCGCCGCAATACCGTCGAACGCTTCGGCCCGGTACGTGAAGTTGTGCATGCGGCCGAGCAGGGCCTCGTGTTCGAAGTTGCATTCGAGGGACTGCAGCGCTCGACACGCCACAAATCGGGGCTCGCCATGCGCTTCCCACGCATCAACCGCTTACGCTGGGACAAGCCGCCCAGCGAAGCTGATCGACTGGAAACCCTCGAGCGGATGCTGGAGAGGATCGAACTCGGCCGCGGCACCGCCACCAGTCGTGCAATGTGATAGGATCGAACGATGAGCATGTCGCCGGAAACACCCGCCACCAACAGCTACGTTACCCGCTTCTTCGGCGGGCCGCCGTTGTCGGTGATCTTCCGGCTCTTGCTCTTGTCGATCCTGATCGGCGTGATTTTGGAGGTCCTGGGGCTCGACCCCTGGAATGTCATCGATAGCCTCAGACGCCTGGTCCTGCGCGTCTGGGACATGGGTTTCGACGCGGTGCGCTGGCTCTGGCGCTATCTGCTCTTGGGTGCAGCGCTGGTGGTGCCGATCTGGCTGGTCGTGCGCCTCATGCGCCTCGCCAAAGGGCGATGATCGGCGAGTACCGATCGGCCCATGGAGCAATTCCAAGTTACGCGCCGACACCGTGACTGGTGGAGAGCATCCAACGAGCCTAAATATCCGGGGTAATGCCCGGATCGTGAGGAGAGTTCATGCCTTCGTCGCAAGCGCACGTGTCCACCGCCTCTGCCAGCCGTTACCTGCAGCAGGTGTGCAAACATTGGAGCCATAAATTCGCGGTGGAATTCACCCCGGAGAAAGGTCACATACCCTTCAGCGACGGGCGGATATGCAATCTGGAGGCAACGCCCGACGTGCTCACCCTGCGAGCCGAAGCGCCCGACGTGGAAGCACTGGAACGGCTGCAGCGTGTGGTCGTGGAGCACATCAAGCGATTTGCCTTCCGGGAGGATCTCGGCGAGGTCCAGTGGACGCCAACGAATTAAGACCCTCGACGTATCGCTAACCGCGCCACTTCACCGTGGCCAGGGCTCCGCCGTCATGGCGGCGGCGTCCGTGCCGACGAGTTCGTCGATCGTTGGCTGATTTTCACGGCGCAACGCGTTCGACAGCTCGGACTTGATCGCCGGGACAATCCTCAGCCCGTGGAATACGAGCGCGCTGTAGAGCTGGATCAAGCACGCGCCCGCTCTGATCTTCTCAATGGCGGCTTCGCCTGAATCGATGCCGCCGACGCCGATAAGCGGGAATGCGCCCTCGACCCGCACATAGCTCTCCGCCAGCATCCGCGTTGCAAGTGAAAAGAGCGGGCGCCCCGACAGCCCGCCCGCCTCCCGTGCCGTCGACACCTCTCGCAGCGTCGGCGGACGCGTCACGGTGGTGTTGCCGATGATCATGCCGTCGACGCGGTGCCGGCGCGCCGCCCCGACGATGTCGTCGAGCTCGCTGAGCGTGAGATCCGGCGCGATCTTGATCAGCACCGGTGTCGTTCCGGCCTCCCGGCTCATGCGGGCCCGCGCATCCATCACCCGCTCCAGGAGATTGTCGAGCATCTTTCCCTGCTGCAGCTCGCGCAGACCCGGGGTGTTGGGCGAGGAGATATTGACGGAGAAGTAGCTCACGACCGGCGCAAAGGTTTCGATCAGTCGCACGTAATCTGCGATGCGGTCGGGACTTTCCTTGTTGGCGCCGATATTGATCCCGACGATGCCGCCTTCGCTTGCACGGCCGGCGAGACGGCGCAGCACCGCGTCGGCGCCCTCGCTGTTGAAACCCAGACGATTGATCACGCCGTGGTCGCGATCGAGCCGAAAGAGCCGGGGCCGCGCATTCCCGACCTGTGCCAAGGGAGTGACCGTCCCGACCTCAACGAAGCCAAAACCGAGCTTGAGGAGAGCGTCAGGCACCTCGGCGTGCTTATCGAAGCCGGCCGCCATGCCGATCGGATTGGGAAAATTGAGCCCGAACGCGCGGACAGCGAGCCGCGGATCGTCGGCGGCGAGCTTCACGAATGGAGGAAATTTCAGGGCCTGAACGGCAACGCGGTGCGCATCCTCGGGGTCGAGCATGCGCAACAGGGGCCGCGCAAGCGATTCCAACAGGCCGATCACGGCGCGAGCTCCGGAAAGACGTGCCGTCGGTCGCTGCCGAGAGGCAGCGGTTTTGCCCAGAGCACAGCTCCCAAAGGCAGCGTACCATAGAGATGCGGGAATAGATCGCCGCCGCGCGAAATCTCCCATTTCAGCGCCGCGCCGAGTGCATCGGCATCGACAGCGACCAGCGTCAAATCCGATGCACCGGCGAAATGCTTGGCCGCAGTCTCGGGCGCCTGATCCGCCGTGGAGAAATGAATGAAGCCATCATGGGCGTCGACGGGTGCGCCGTGGAACACGCCAGCCTTTTCGGCCTCGCTCCAGAGCACGCTCTCGCAAATCTTGTAGATGATGCTCGGCACGGCGCCCCGAATCCAGCCATGAGTTGCGACGCCTCTGGTTCACGGGCCCAAAGTGCGATGCGCAGTAAACCTCGACTATGCGCCCAAGCTCAATAGGCGGTTTCTCGTCGGCGGATTCCGAAGTGCTGCCGGCAACATCAACACTTCTAACTTGCTCCAGCCTCGTTCTGTCCAGAAAAGACTAGACGATCAAGGCAATAATTCCTATGAGTGGATAAAATTCCCTGGGAGCGACTCGGGGTGCCATGAGGCCGTGACATGCTCACTCATGCTCAGATCTGGACCGCGCTCGACCGCCTCGCCGCTGTCGCCGGGCTTTCGCCGTCGGGTCTCGCCAAGAAGTCGGGGCTCGATCCAACCACGTTCAACAAGTCGAAGCGCGTAACCCCCGACGGTCGCGCGCGCTGGCCTTCGACCGAGTCGGTGGCCAAAGCATTGACCGCGACCGGCACCCCGATCGACACATTCGTGCAGTTGATCGACGAGACCGGGCGCTCCACGGACAAGAGGACCGTCCCGCTGATTGCTTTGGCGCAGGCCGGCGAAGCCGGCTACTTCGACGCCTCCGGCTTTCCAACCAGGTCGGGCTGGGAGGAAATCCGTTTTCCCGCCATCAACGACGAGCACGCTTATGCACTGGAGATTTCCGGGGATTCGATGGCGCCGATATACAACGAAGGCACTTTGATCATCGTATCTCCTGCCGCCTCCATTCGGCGTGGCGACCGCGTTGTCATCAAGACCACCGACGCAGAAGTGGTGGTAAACGAGATCAAGCGGCGCACGGCGAGAACGATCGAATTGCGCTCGATTGATCCTGGCCATAGCGAGCGTACGCTTCCCGTGCGCGAGGTGTCATGGATCGCGCGCGTCGTCTGGGCGAGCCAGTAGGCGGAACACCCGGACGCGGGGCCTCAACCGTGCCAGAGCAACCACCCGCCGCGGACAAGATAGACGCAGCTGATGGCGAAAATGATCGCGCGCGTCCACTGCCGAAAGCCGTGATCGGTCATGCGCTCGATGACAAAAGGCGCAAGTGAGGTGCCTGCAATCGCGAGCACGATTGCCGGCCCGGTGGCCCAGATCGGCAGATCGCCCACGCCCGAGAGCGAACCGAAATAGAGCGCACGGACGATGTGGCTGAACGACTGCGTGACCGCCTTGGTGGCGTTGGTGGTCTTGCGGTCGAGCATGCTCTTTTGGAAAAAGATATCGAGAAAGAGGCCGCCGACCCCGGCCAGGATCTGGATGATCGTCGTCACCACGCCGGTGAAGAACGGGACGCCCCGCCATTCGATGTTCGGGCGCCACGAGGCGGGCAAAGCCTCCACAACGAATGGCATCACACCGAGGGACAGGTAAACCATCGCCTTGTCCGGAACAAAGGCGATCATCCACATGCACCCGAACGCGATCACGGCGCCCAGCAGATACCAGCCGAAAATCGGCCAGAGCACGTAGCGGCGCCATTGCACGACACGCCAGCCGTTGGCGAACAGCTGAATGATGGAGAAAAAGATCATCCCGGTGGGGACGTCGAAATAGTTCAGCAGGACGCCGAGCAGCACCATCCCGCCGGCCATACCGAAGACGCCGGAAAGGAACGAGGAAAAGACGATAGTGGCTCCGATCAGAGCCAGGACGGAGAAGGTCATTTCGGGATGAGCTTACGACCGGGCCGGCAATGTCCCTCACCGCCCTGCCCGGCGCAAGCCAAAGCATCCGGTAATCGGGATTGGGCGATGACGGGCCTAGCAATCGTGCGAACGAGGCAGCGAATCACCGCCGGCGGGATCATGCTCGGTGTCAGGGAAAGATAACCGGATCTTATGCCGATCTCGCAAGCGCGCCGTCGATCATGTCGACGGTATTCGTGAGTCCGTACACCGCCACGAAAGAACCGAAGCGCGGTCCTTTCTCCTGGCCCAGAAGCACCTGATAGAGCATGTTGAACCAATCGAGCGTCACGCCGGGCTTGCCGTCCTTGGTCTTGCCCTTGCCGCTCTTGTCCAGGAACGGCTCGCGTCTGCCGATTTCGTAGACCACCGCCTGGATTTGCTCGGCGGTCGCATCGGATGGGAGTTGCGAGAGCGCATCGCGAAGGTCGAGCAGGGCCGCGCGCTCGCCCGCATCCGGCTCGCGGAACCGCTTCTGCGGCAGCACGAAGTCGCGGAAATAGTGGATCGCATAACCCACAAGCGCATCGAGCTTGGGATGCGTCTGCGGGGTCACACCCGGGCGATAACGGCCGATGAACCCCCACAGGGTCTCCGCGTTCTCGGCGTTAGAGGACGAAACCAGCGTGAGCAACATCGAGAACGAGATCGGCATGTCGGGCAGCGGCGGCTTGCCGGAATGGATGTGCCAGACCGGATTGGAAAGCTGCTGCTTGAGCTCTTGCCGCTGGTAGGCTTCCAGAAACTGCTGATATTCGTCGACGTGCCGCGGGATGACATCAAAGTAGAGACGTTTCGCCGACTTCGGCTCGCGATACATGAACACGGCGAGCGATTCCGGGGACGCGTAGCGCAACCATTCTTCGATCGTCAGCCCGTTGCCCTTGGACTTGGAAATCTTCTGGCCCTTCTCGTCGAGAAAGAGCTCGTAGTTGAAGCCTTCCGGTGGCGTGGCGCCGAGCGCGCGGCAGATCTCGCCGGAGAGCTTGACCGAGTCGATCAAATCCTTCCCCGCCATCTCATAGTCGATGCCGAGCGCGACCCAGCGCATCGCCCAGTCGGGCTTCCATTGCAGCTTAGTACGTCCTCCGGTAACGAGAGTCGTCACCGTCTCCTTGGTGTCCGGGTCTTCATAGGTGATCGTACCCGCCTTGGCATCGTGCGCCACGATCGGCACCTGCAGCACGACACCCGTCCGCGGCGAGATCGGCAAGAACGGCGAATAGGTCTGCGCACGCTCCTCGCGCAGCGAAGGCAGCATGATGTCCATGATCGCGTCGAACCGTTCAAGCACCCTCAACAGCGCGGCGTCGAACCGGCCCGACATGTAGCAGTCGGTCGAGGACAAGAACTCGTATTCGAATCCGAAGCGATCCAGGAAAGCCCGCAGACGCGCGTTGTTGGCCGCCCCAAACGAGGGATATTCGTTCGAGAACGGGTCCGGCACGCGCGAGAGCGGCTTGCCCAGATGAAGCGCCAGCATGTCCCGGTTCGGGACGTTGTCGGGCACCTTGCGCAGGCCGTCCATGTCGTCCGAGAACGCGATCAACCGCGTCTTGATCTTGTCATCGGTGAGGACGCGAAAAGCATGACGCACCATCGTGGTGCGCGCGACCTCGCCGAATGTCCCGATATGCGGCAGGCCGGAAGGACCATAGCCGGTCTCGAAGATCACCTCGTCCTTGGGCCGCTTTTTCAGGCGCGCGACGATCTTGCGCGCCTCCTCGAAAGGCCAGGCGTTCGAATTTTCCGCCACCTCGCGCAGGGCTGGAACTGGGTCTGCAACCATTGACATCGATCTCTCCGGCCGCGGACACTAAAAACCACACCCCCTGCCGTCAATCGAAACGCTGTTCAAACAGCCACTCGCAGCAAAATTGCGCCCGGGTGCAGCCGATCTGGTCGTTACCTCCGCAACGGCTGAAACGGCGCGTCGCATCCGGTCACTTGAGGCCGACCGGTACCGACGCAAAGGTCGCCGTCAGCTTGGAGCCGAGGCCGAGCATCATGGTGATGATCGCGGCCGACATAGCGGCTGCGATCAGCCCGTATTCGACGGCAGTCGCACCGCTTTCGTCGCAGGCAAATCGCGCAATCAGCACTTTCATGATCCGGAACTCCGCCCGCACCCGATACGGAGGAGTTAATCACCGGCGCGCTTCGATATGGTTGCGCAGTTCGCTAAAATTGAACGCAATCCGCTTCTTTTCCCCGCGTCGAACCCAATTTCCGACGGACTTGGCGGTCTGGCCGGCAGTGGCTCAAAACGGGCTGATTGGGAAATATCGCAGCCACAGATCGGTGAAACGGCCCTGCTCCCAGACCCGGAACAGCGCCCAGTTGAGCGCCAGGCGGATCGTGTCATTGCCCTTTCGGACCGCGATGCCGATGCCTTCACCGAAATAGCGGTTGTCGGTGTAGGGGCCGCCGCGAAAGGCACAGCAATTCTCGGAATCCGTGCCGTTGAGCCAGAAGGCGAGCGAGATGGCGTCGCCGAACAGGAGATCGACCTCGCCGCGCCGCAGTGCGGCGCGCGAAGCGTCCGCGTTCGGATAAGGGCGCGGCTCAACCTCGGTAAACAGAGCCTTAAGATAAGCCTCGTGCGCGGTACCGGCGACGACGGCGACCTTCTTGCCTTCCAGCCGCTCCGGCAGCGGATCCTCGATGGGGGAATCGCGCTTCGCCACGAAGCGCGCCGGCGTACGATAATAGGGATCGGTGAAATCGACCCTCGCGCGCAGATCAGGCGTCGCCGCGATCGAGGCGATGGCCGCGTCGCCCTGGTTGGCGTTGAGCGCCGGGATCAAGGTCTCGAAGCGGCGCATCTGGATGGTACAGGGCAGCTTGAGTTCCTCGCACAGCAGACGCGCGAGATCGATATTGAAGCCCTGCGGGTTGCCGTCGGGGCCCGCATAATTGAATGGCGGATAGTCGACCTCGGTGAGGAAGCGGATCACGCTGATGCGGGACAGGTCGGGCTTTTCCGGCCGGCGCCGGGGATCCCAGAATCCAGGGACGCGCACCGCCGGCTCCGCTCCCGCCGGTTGCCCCTGCGTCGGTCCGGCGCCGAGGAACGGGACGAGGACCAGGAGGCAGACGGCGAACCCGAGAGCGCGCCGAACGAGCGCCCAGCGGCTTGCGTTGGAATGAGCGAACACCGCCATGTCTGATGTTACCAGCTTTGGGGCCTGCAATTCGATGTAGCCGCTTACCGGCGAGTTACGGCAGATCAGTGGCGTCGATCCCGTTCGGGGCCGTCATTCGCCCCGCGGTCTTTGCCGAATGGAGGCGGATCGCGGGTCATGACGTCTTTTGCACCCAGAACTGGTACATACCGGAAAACGTGCTCGGATTAGCGCGCTCGAACATCTCCCACGACGCCAGGTCGCTCATGGCCGTGTCGTGCGGGAATTTCGCGATGTATCGCTGCAGCGTGAAGTGGTCGAGATCGAAGCCGACAAAGGCAAGACCGTTCTCCGCGATGAAGCGCGCGATCTCGGGAATGCTGAAGCGATGCTCCTGCACGTGAAACAGAAGGTCGCGACAGCCGCTCGTGCTGAAGAAGTCTACCGAAGCAATCACGTTGCTGAATTCTCTGCCGCCGGCGATGAGTGCCTGCCGGCACCGCCGGATATCTCCGGCAGTTGCGCCGTAGCCTTGTTCGGCAATGAAGGCACGGGTCCTTACAATCTCCGCACGTGCAATCTCGCTGTAGAGGCCGATCATCATGAAACCTCCAGGCCGCAGCAGCGAGAGAAGCACGCGCCATCCGGCGAGCGGGTCGGCGAGATGATGCAGCACGCCGGACGATTCGATAAGGTCGAAGGTCCGTCCAAGCGCGCCGAGCTTGAGGATGTCGGCCTGCGCGTATTCGATATTGGAGCGATCAAGCGCAACCGTCTTGCGCTTGGCATAGGCAAGGCTGGCGAGGCTCAAATCGACGGCAAGCACGCTGGCGCCGACAAACCGCTGCGCCGTCTCGATCGCGTGCTGTCCGGTGCCACACCCTGCGATCAGAATGTCGATGTCAGGCTTGCCGACGTTCTGAAAGACGGCGGCGGGCAATCGCCGGCGCAGATATTGATCGAAGCGCAGCGGCTCGCCCGGCGGATCCGCCTGCGCCCAGCGTGGGTAGGGATTTTCTTCGTACTGTTGCCGAACCTTCAGCGATATGTCGTTTTCCACCGGCGTCATCGCGGGGATCGACCCGCGCAATGCCTGCTCCTCGGCGGGCTCGCGCACCTGTTGCGCGACGACACCCCCGATCGCATCGGACCGGGTCTTGTGCAGGAGCGACCCGGCGGCGGAAAGCGAATGCAACGGAAAATACGCCGCGACCACCGCCAACTGGATGTCCGCAATCCCGGCGCCCGATGCCGACGCAGCGACCACGCGGTCCCGCAGCCGCCGCGCCTCCTCCAGTTCATCATCCGTGCACGCGAAGACCTGTTCGTTGAGGAAACACTGACGAGCCAACGCACAGCAGAAATTCGAAGTCTCCGCGCTGGCGAGCCTTTCGTCCGTGACCGACGCGTCGGATGCGCACGCAATCTCGAGCAGCGCGAACCGAATGGCTGTCAGCAGTCGCTCAAGTTCGATATCGACGATGGGGGCCGATTGCATGAGCTGGCGCAGGAGGCGATCGCCTGAAATCGCGGCGAGAGCAGCCGGCTCCAGCAGTTCATGCGCTGGGATGCGCCCAGGCGATGCGTCCAAGACGCGCGTCACGCTGGGCGCGATTGCGCCGTTGCGCTTGACCATGCGTGCGGCGGCCGCGGCCAGGTCGTTGGCGCGTCCCCAGGACTCCGACAACGCCCGTATCAATAGGGGCCGCAGCTCTTCGACGTCGGGCGGATCGGGAAGAACGCGCAGACATTGAACGAAAAGCGCCTTGCTTTGCGCGGTCTCGCCGATGGCAAGCGCGCGCCCGACCACGTCCAGTGCGTTGCCCGCCTGCCCCATGGACAGGAACAGGCGCGCGAGATTGTTGTGGGCGTCGATGGAGTCCGGCTGGCGAACCAGCGCCCGCTGGAATCGGCGACCTGCCTCTTCGAAATCGCCGCGTGCCGTGAGCACGAGGCCGAGGTTGTTGTCCACCTCGGCAGCGTCTGGCTTGAGCTCGAGCGCGCGCCGATAGCATTGTTCGGCCGCGACCAGGCGGCCTTGTGCCAGGCGCACGTTACCGAGATTGGCCTGGGCATCGGCGGAATTCGCGTCGATGCCGAGCGCACGCTCGAACTGGGCCGCGGCCGCATCCAGTTTTCCTTGCTGCAGCAGGATCGTGCCGAGGTTGACGTGAGCCTCGACCAGGTTCGGGTCGACTTCGAGCGCGCGCTGAAAATGGATCAGCGCCTCGTCCGAGCGGCCGTGCGTCACGAGTGCATTGGCAAGATTGTTGTGCGCGCCGACGAGGTCCGGCTTGAGCGCGAGCGCGCGCTGATAGGAGGCGACCGCTTCGCTCAATTGGCCGAGTTTGGCCTGCGCATTGGCAAGATTGTAGTGCGCCTCGGCGCTTGGCTTGAGGGCGATGACCCGCTCGTAGCATGCCGCCGCTTCGCGGTGGCTGCCCAGCTCCTTGAGCACGTTTCCGAGATTGGTGTGGGCCTCGACGTAGTCGGGCTTGAGCTCGATCGCCTGCCGATAGTAACCGACCGCCTCGCTCAATCGTCCGAGCGTCTGCAAGGCGAAAGCCATGTTGTAGTGGCAGTCCGGCACGCGATTGTTGCTCGCGAGGGCCCTGCTGATCACATCGACTGCCACCTGCGCCTGCCCCTTTTGCAGGGCAATGATGCCGAGGTGATGCAGGCTGCCGAAATGCCGGCTGTCGCTTGCCAACACTTGCCGGTAGACATTCTCGGCGTCGAACAGCTGTCCGGCCTGATGGTGGCGCACGGCGAGCGCGAACAGCGCCGGGACGCCAGAGGGCGGCGAGCCGGGGTGTTTGCCGTTCGCACGCCTGTCGCGCGGATTCATTTATCGGCCGTCGGGCTCACAGGTAGCGGCGCAGATCGGCGGCCGCGGTGTCGGTGGTCCGCTTGAGGCTGAAGGGCGAGACGAAGCGGCCGCTCTTGTCCATCAGATAGACGATCGCGGTGTGATCCATGGTGTAGCCGCCCTGATCGAGCGGCACCTTCTTGGAATAGACGCGATAGGCCTTCGCGACTGCCGCGATGGCGGCGGGGTCCCCGGTGAGGCCCACGAGATGCGGGTCGAAGCTCGACAGGTAGTCCTTGATCACCGCCGGCGTGTCCCGTTCCGGATCGATGGTGATGAACACCGCATTTATGCGGTCCGCCTCCGGCCCAAGCGCGCGCAAGATCTCCGACATCTCGAACAGGGCCGTCGGACAGACGTCGGGACAATTGGTGAAGCCGAAGAACACCAGGGTTGGGCGGCCTTTCAAATCCTGATCGGTGACCACTTTCCCGTTCTGATCCGTCAGCTTGAACGGTCCGCCGATGGCGGCGACCTGCTGCGCAACCGGCGTCGACAGGCGTCCGGTCACGATCAGGACGATACCGAAGCAAAGCACGAGCCCGGCGGCGAATGCCGCCGTCATCAGGAGAATACGGATGTGGCGCGCGGTCATCTTGGTTCCTCTGCCCTGCCCCCGCGAGCATTCACAGGCAGGCAGCAATTCCTGCAGCGATCATCTCGTAGAACACCGCCGTGCCGTAGTGGGCCCAGAGCGCTACGGTGCCTGCCAGCAGGATCCCGGCCGCCGCCGCGACGAGCAGGAGCGGACGGGAAAACGCAGGTGCTGCGGCCGAAACCGTTTCGGGCATCGGTATTCCTCGGTTACGCCTGCCAGGTTCTCACCGGCCGGCTTGCCTACCAAATAGGCCCGATCGCGCTGGCGGACAATAGTCGACGATGTCGCTATTGGGAGACGATCCCCACCCGCATGGAAAGCGCCGTAACCGCCGTGGCCAGGCGCCCCAGCATGCTTTCGAACAGATGGAACGCCTCGGTCCTGTACTCGGTGAGCGGTTGGCGGCGGGCATATCCGCGCCAGCCGATCGCCCGACGCAGATTGCTGAGCGTCAGCAGGTGTTCGCGCCAGAGCTGGTCGAGCGCATGCAACACGATCATCCTTTGCATGTGTCGGATGCCGGCGGCGCCGAATTTCTCGTCCTTGCCTGCCATCCATCGGTCCGCCACCTGGGTGATGCGTTCGCGCACCTCCTCGGCGGTGATGCCCTCTTCCTCTGCCCAAGCGCGGAGCGGCAGCGCCAGCGTAAGAATGCCGCGCACCTCGCGGTCGAGACCTTTGACATCCCACTGTTCGGGATAAGCGTTTTCGGGGACGTGCTTGGAGACGAGGTCCTCGATGGCGGCATGGCGCATGTCGGCCACGATTTCGTTC
>Ga0207643_10000409_pt1 | contig 28502 bp, 27 predicted proteins | sample KBSMisM62_FD_184313 | JGI IMG/M metagenome (GOLD analysis project Ga0207643, IMG submission 184313) | Miscanthus rhizosphere microbial communities from Kellogg Biological Station, Michigan, USA - KBS Miscanthus M6-2 (SPAdes) (version 2) | ecosystem: Host-associated > Plants > Roots >... | reverse complement strand
GATCGGCGTCGTCGCGCTCGACGTCACGTGCAGGATGGCCGTGCCTGCCAACTCATGAGCGAACGCAGCCTCTCGCTCGACGACTTCGGCTGCGCGGATCCGCGCGAGTTCGTCGATACCGCCTACCGGACGATTCTCGGTCGCGCACCCTCGGACGCAGAACGCGAGCGGATGCTCGAGGCGCTGCTGACGGGCAGCACGCGACCGCTCGAGCTCGGCACGTTGCGGTACGGCGAAGAGGGCAGCGCGCGCGCCGTCGACGTGCGCGGATTGCGAGCCCGCTACCTGGTCCAGCGCTTGTTCCGGATACCCGTGATCGGCGCCGCGCTCGAATGGGCGAGTGCGGTGATGCGCCTGCCGCGGACGCTTCGCTTCTTCCGCGGAGCGGTCGAAACCCAGGCTGTGCGCCAGTCCGCGCTTCAGCAGCAATTCGCGGCCGAGTATGCGGCGCTTGTGCAGCGGACGGCTGATGCCGAGCGCAGGCTCGTCGACGCCGAGCGCACGCTGGACAGCGCCATATTCGAGGCGCGTGCAGTGAAGGAGCTGGCAGAGCGCACGCGTACGCGGGTCGACGCAATTCACCCTCCGCCGCTGGCGGAAACGATGGTGTTTCCCGGCGGGCCTTTGGCAGCAATCGCCAGGAACCGTGCCGGGCTCTCGCCTGGCGTGCCCATCGATTCACTGTCCGCGCACACGCGGTACGCGCTGTTCGAGTCCGTTTTCTACGACTCGCGTACGGTCGCCGCGAAGCAGCGGATCTATCTCGATTACGTCGATCGGGAAGTTGCGCGCGATGCACCGTTTCTCGATCTCGGATGCGGGCGCGGCGAATTCCTGCAGATCCTCAGGGGAGCCGGCGTCGAGAGTATCGGCGTCGACATCAATCCGGAAGTGCTGGGTCCGTTGCGAGCGCAAGGCTTCACCGTTTTCGAGCAGGACCTGGTCGCATTTCTCGAACATGAGGGGCCCATGTTCTCGGGCGCGTCGGTGCTGCAAGTTGCCGAGCACCTGCCGCCGTTGCAGATCGAACAGGTGTTGTCGCTCATTGCGCAGCGGCTCGTTCCCGGCGCTGTGCTCATCGTCGAGACGCCCAATCCGTTGTCTCCGTTCGCTCTGGGTACGTTCCACACCGATCCAACGCACATCAGCCCGATACCGCCGGAGCGGATGCGCTACGCTGTGGAGGCGGCCGGTTTCGAGCGCACGGTGACATTGTTCCAGGCGCGAATTCCGGAGGGCCAGTTCGCAGGCCCCGATCCGCGCGCGTACTACGCGGATTATGCGATCGTCGCCTATCGATCGGATCCAGCGGCGAGCTCAAGCCCTGATCACGCGTCCACTGACCGATGAGCGTCGGGCAACCTTGGTCGTCGCGCCGCTCGCGGCCGTTGCGGTGCCATCGTTCGCCATCACTGCCGAATCGCCGATGAAAGTCGTTATCCAGATTCCCTGTCGCGACGAAGCGGCGACGCTGTCCGCGACGATTGCGGGGCTGCCGCGGACGATTGCGGGTGTTGACGAGATCGCAATCGTTGTCGTCGACGACGGCAGTGTCGACGATACAGCGATGATCGCTGCGTCGCTCGGCGCGCATGTCGTGAGTCTCCGCGCGCAACGCGGGCTGGCGGTTGCCTTCATGGCTGGCATCGAGACGGCGTTAGCGCTGGGCGCCGATATCGTCGTCAATACGGACGGCGACAATCAGTACGTCGGCGAAGACGCAGCCCAACTCGCTCGCGCCGTGATGAACGGCGATGCCGACGTCGCCATCGGCGCCCGGCCGATTGCCGCCATGCCGAATTTCTCGACCGCCAAGAAGCTTTTGCAGCGCGTGGGCTCGTGGGTGGTTCGGCGCTTGTCCGGCGTGAACGTCGCCGATGCCACGAGTGGGTTTCGCGCCTATTCCCGGGAATCTGCACTGCAGTTGAGCGTCTTCTCGGGCTACACGTACACGCTGGAAACAATCGTCCAGTCGGCGCAGCGCGGCATGCGCATCGCATCGATTCCGATCCGGGTGAACGCGGTCGATCGTCCGTCGAGGCTTGCGAAGGGCAATGCGCATTACATCTGGCGCGCAGGAACCGAGCTCGCGCGAATGTTCGTCGTCTACCGGCCGTTTCGCTTTTTCATCCTGCCCGCGATCGTATCGACGCTGGCCGGCATCGGCCTCGTCGCCCGGTTTGCCTGGTTCTACGTGGTCTCCAGCGGGGCCGGACACGTCCAGAGCCTGGTCGTGGCCGCGATGCTGCTGGGCATCGGGGGCGCGCTGGTCGTCGTTGCGCTGATAGGCGATCTGCTGGCCATCAATCGCCGCATGCTGGAAGAGATCCGGCTCGACGCCCGACGCCGAAGATTCGAGCGCACGCGAGCGTCTTCGACGACTGCCCGCGACGAATGAAGGGCGCGTCGAGCGACGCTTCGCGCGAGCCCAGGAAGTGGTGGTTCGTCGTTCGCAAATACCCGCCCGCCATCGGCGGAATGGAGTTGCTGTCGTTCAACGTCGTATCGCGGCTGGCCACGCGCCATCCGATCGAGGTGCTGCCGATGCTCGCACCGGCTTGGATGCTGCCGTGGTTCATCGTTTTGTCCGCAGTACGACTGGTCTGGGCCTGCGTGAAAGGCGACATCGAGCTCCTGCACGTTGGCGATCCGGTTCTGGCACCCCTTGCGCTGGTGGCCAAGATTTTCGGAATTCCGTGCTCGGTGACGGTTCACGGCCTCGACATCGTTTACGAGCGGGGCTTTTATCCACTCTGGCGGCGAATGTTCCTGCGCGGGTTCGGCGCTTACATCTGCATCAGCGAAGCGACGCGACTGGCCGCGCTGCGCTTGCACGTTCCGCACGATCGCATCCACGTGATCGGCGTGGGAATCGACGTCGCGAGAGAAGTCCCCGAGCCCATCGCGCGCGACTTGTCTGTCGTTCTCTTCGTCGGTCGCCTGGTTCGCCGCAAGGGGGTGGCGTGGTTCGTCGCGGAGGTTCTGCCCACACTTGCGTTGCGTCATCCCGATTTGCAGTTCGTCGTGCTGGGCGAAGGACCTGAACGCGACGCAATCGCCGCGTCGGCAATGGCCCACGGAGTCGGCGACCGGATCGTCTGGCTCGGAGCACGCGGCGATGACGAGAAGGCGTCCCGGTTCGCGACGGCGGCGGTGTGCGTAATGCCGAACATCGCCGTGGCGGGCGACATGGAAGGCTTCGGTATCGTGGCGCTCGAAGCCGCTGCTGCGGGCTGTCCCGTGGTCGCGGCGGATCTCGAAGGATTGCGCGATGCCGTCACGGATGGACAATCCGGAATCCTGGTGCCGTCTGCGGATGGTCCGGCCTGGATACGTGCGGTCGACGCGCTGCTCGTCGATTCGCACTTCAATGCCGAATTCGGGCGGAAGGCCCACGACCATGTTCGCCGGACGCGCGGATGGGCTCCGATCGTCGACGCATATTTCAACGTGTTGAGCCGAATGGCGGCGAAGGACGGCGAGAAGAATTCCGCGACCTGACCTGTGCGTTTCTTCCAGCCCGCGCAGCTTTCAGTGCGGCTTGCTTTCCGAGGAGCGGTTGCGCGCTCCTGATCACGCGATCAGGTCTTGGTAATTCCCAGCGCGGCGGTGACCAGCGGAATTGCGTTGCGCCGGCGAAACAGCAGCATCGTCCGCGTATTGCACTCGTGCGTGCAGCGGCATTGGCGCGCCTGTCTTGCGGCCACGAATGCCTGCGCGGCCGCGCTGTCCCGGATGTTGGCGAAGTCGTATCCGGCTTCTCGAACGTTGCCGAGCTGCGTTTCGATAAGCTCGCAGCCGTGGATGTTGCCCGTCTCCGTCATCACGTACTCGCGCTCGCCGGCAAGGCAATCGGACTCGAATGCACCGCCCTTCGCCTGCCGCGCGATGTATTCGTAGCGCTCGCGGTTGATCATCCGGCGGGCGCGCGCGCGAACGCCCCGCCAGCCCGAATTCCAGTTGGCGTCCGATCCGTAATGGTCGTCGATCCATCGCGAGAGCTCGACGTAGCGATCGACGTCGAGGTCATTCGCAAGCGTGCCGTCGACGGGCTTGCCCCGAATGAACGACAGCGCGTGGAACGTGGGGCGCACTTCGTCATGGATGTAGTTCAGCAACGGCTCGATGTCACGCTGGTTCTCGCGCATGAACACCGTGTTGACGCCGACGGTCAGGTGCCGGTAGCGGCGAGTCAGCTCGACGATCGCCCGCAGCGTGCGGATCGCGTTGTCCCAGAGGCCCGGCACTTGCCGCACCTGGTCGTGAAACGTCTTCATGCCATCGAGCGACACGGCGATCCCGAGGTGCAAGTCCGGCGAGATCGCGCAGATACGCTCGATCGTCGCGCAGATGCGCTCGGCCGAGTAGCCGTTCGTGGGAATCGACGCCGTGAAGAATCCGCAGCGCTCGTGATAGGCACGGATGATCTCGGGCAGATCGGCGCGAAGGAACGGTTCGCCACCCGAGAACAGCAGCAACCGTATCGGCGGCAACGTCTGCAGGAAGCGGTCGATCTCGTCGAGGGTCAGCTCGTTGTTGCGCTGGTTGATCGGGTAGAAGCAGTGCCTGCACTTAGCGTTGCATTTCGACGTGACGAAATGAGTCCACTGCGCAATCGCCTCGCCGGGCGCGACCCAGTCGCGAACGAGCCCAGCGGCCTGCTGGAGGCGAAGCAGCGACGAACTCACACGCCCTCCGGCCGCATGACGATGTCGCGCTGCGACTCCCGCCGGGCGCGCAGGAAACCGACGATCCGTGCCGTCTCGCCGGCGGCGAGCCACGGAAACAATTTCAAAGCCTTGACCACCATCCCACGCCTCAGCATCCGATAGAGAACGATCCAGAGGTGAGGATACAGTGCCAGGAGCATCGGGGCACGGTAGAGGACCTTTCCGGGCAGCTTCAGCGCGCGTCGAGTGAGATAAAGCTGTCGTCCGGCATCGATCTGCCGCGACCAGAACGTGCGCGCGTCGAGCCGTTCGTGCATGTGAACGATCCGAATGCCCGGATCGAACCAGATTCGCCCGCCGCGTGCGCGAACGGCATGGGCAAAGAACGTATCCTCGCCATAGTTGGTCTCGGGGAAACGCGCGGGTCCGATGGCGTCGCGGCGGTAGACGACGGCCATCGTCGGGAAGGTCGTGCACCAGCGGCCTGTTCCGGAGATCCACTCGGAGTGGTTGAGGTAGAGGTCGAGATCGCCGAAACGGCCCGGCCGGCCATTGATGATGCGACCGCCCACGGCCGCGACCGAACCGTCGCTGCGGAAGACTGCGACGGCACGCGCGAGCCACTGCGCATCGATTTCGACGTCGGCATCGAGGAACGCGATCAGGTCGCCGCTCGCCTGCGCCATGCCGAGGTTCCGCGCGCCGCCGGCGTTGCGGCGCCGCTCGCAACGGATCACGCGCGCACCTGCGGCCGTTGCGACGGCGCTGGAGTCGTCCGTCGATTCATCGTCGATGACCAGCACCTCGAGCGGCGGAAGCGATTGCGCGAGCGCGGTGCGCACGGCGGCGGCAATCGTTCCCGCCGCGTTTCGGCAAGGAATGATCACGGACGCGTTGGATTCCGGCGCCGACGCCGCTACGGCGCGCTCGCTGCGCATCGCCGTTTGCGTCCTTTCGCTAGCCTGCACGGCGGGCCCCATCACCGCCGACCGCCGGCAGCCGGCGCATCCGGCGATCGGATCGGGCGACGGCGTGTCGCCAGCCACCAGAGTCCGAATGCTGCGGCCTCGCATGCCAGCAACCACACGCGCGCCGCGAGCGCGATCGCGATGGCGGGAGCAACACCGAATCCGGGCGCCAGCAGCCCTGCCAGCACGGCCTCACGGACGCCAATTCCCGCCGGAACGAATACGACGAGCAGTCCGGCGACACCTGCGGCGAGGAACATGACCATGTACGACGCGGCGTCTGCCGCACTGATCGTTCCCGCCAGCGCGGCGATCATCGCCGCGAATCCGAGTGCCATCAGAAGGTGACCGCCGAGCATCGAGAACACGGCGGATAAAGACCAGTGCAGCGCGATGCCGAGTCGCGGCCCGACGATGGCTGCCGCCAGCGCCGCCGTTGCGACAGCTGCCAGCATGCCGAGCAGCGGCGCGCCAGCCGGCAAGTTGGCAAAAGGAAACAGCGCGAGCGCCAGCGTCGTTGCGCTGAAGCAAGCGAGCGCCTGCTCGGCGAGATAGCGTTCCAGCGCGATGCGCTTCGACTCGCCAGCTACGTGCGCCCCCCCGACACGGACCGCACCCTGCCACAGTCCTCCCGGCGCATAGCGTGCGAAGAGGGATGCGAACCACACGCTTCCGAGCTTTTGCCACGCTTCTCGCAGGCCGCGCAGGCGACGCCACGCCTCGAGGAACAGGAAATAGCTCGCTGTTCCCATCAATGCGGCGAGCGCCAGCGGCCCGGGTGACGGTGCTTGCAACACGGCGAGCGCTCGCGTATCGCTTCTCCAGAACTGAAAGGCGAGGCCGGCCACGATGAGGCCGGCCAGTGCGAATCGCCAGACGTGAATCGATCGATTGCGTCGCCCGCCGATTGCCGCGAGAGGTGCAGCCAGGCTGATGGGTTTCATGGCGATGCGCGCCGGCGGGCGACCATGCAGATGCGAAAGCGAAAGAACTCGCCGATCGCCGGCAACGGCGCCAACAGCCGGTCCAGAAGGCCGAAAATCGGGTAATCCGACGGCGAGTACCAGACGGCGTCGACGTCGAACCCGTTGCGCTCGAGTGCATATCGATAGGCTTCCGGACGCCTGACGGCGATGTGAACGGGAATCTGCTTGAGGATGAAGTTGCGGTCCTTCATCCGCTCGACGTAGTGCGACGCGCAGGGCGTGTAGATGGCGAGCCGGCCGCCGGGGACGAGTACGCGCGCAGCCTCGCTCAGGATGAGTTCGAGTTGCTCGTCGTCGACGTGCTCGACGAAATCGATCGCGGCAACCTTGTCGAAGCTCTGATCCTTCCACTGTGACAGATTCGTGGCGTCGGCGACTTCGAAGCCCACATTCCCGACCGGCTCGCGCGACACGCGTTCTCGCGCGCGTGCGATCGCCGCGGGCGCATAGTCGATTCCAAGGACTTCCTTCGCGAGACGCGCGAGGCGAACCGTGTGCTCACCGGTGGCGCAACCGATCTCCAGCACGCGATCGGCTGGCGTCGGGTCGAGCATGCGCAACACTTCCCGCCATCGCCGCGCGCGCTTGGCGGCGTTGTTCTTGAACCAATGGTCGTGATGAAGCTCGGCATCGAAGTACGTGCCGTTGTACAGGAAGTCAGGGGGCGCAGGAGGAAGGCCGGGATTCGGTGCGTTCACGCGAGTCCTGCCAGAGGCGCTTGCCTCTGGTCGTCGTGCCGGGGACAGCGATTATTTTACGGGAAATCGCCGTTCGTGACCGTGGTGCGCAGCCAGGGAATCTCCATGCCATTACCCGCACGGCACGTGATGCCGTAGTCGATCGGCGTCGTCGCGTTGCCGCCGGTACGAAACGCCACATCGATGAACCAGCGCGACGCCGTGCCATTGTTGACCGCGGCCCGGCCCCCGGTGCTCACGTAAAAGAATGTCTCGCCCGAGCCGCCGCTCGAGTACGGTGGCGACGAGGCAAACACGGCCGACGTCAACGGATCGCCCCATTGGCGCAGGCGCATTTGCAGATCGACAGCGCGCGGTCCGACGAGATCGCAGCGGACGAAGTCGGGTGGGGTCAGGATCGTCGAATAGATGTTCTTTTTGGTGACATCGGTCAATTGCTCGGGACCCGACACGCTCGGTGTGGTATCCGCGCAGTTGTCGAGCCCAATGCACGCGACACGCTTCTGGCTGTCGTTGCGGGCGTCGGTCGACTTGCCGATGCGGAAGTCCGCGCCGAAGAACGTGCTCTCCTGGACGGTACACAGCGTGACGAGCGCTCCATTGCCGCTCGTGAGCGAGAAACTCGCACGGACATTCGAGTAGTCACCCGCGGGCGCACCAACGCCATTGGGGATTGCACTGAATACGTCCAGATAGCGGCGCATCTGGAAAGGCGCCAGCGAATCGGCAACGGGACTGCCGATGATCGCATTCGTCGTGCCGTCGCGAAGAATCATCTGGTAGTTGACCGCTTCGCCCAGCGCACCGACGAAGCAGTTCGACTGGTAGACAGGTGCTGCAGCCTGGCGCTTGAGCCCGATCACATCCGCAGGCGCGCCGGAGAATGCGCCGATCGGAAATCCTTCGACGCTGAAACCGTTGCCGCCGGGCGTCTGGGCACGCGAAAACGCGAAAAACACATTGGTCTGCTGCGCAGCGGCGTCTTCGAGGACGAGCATTCCGTGATGGTTACCCGCTCCGAGCGGATTGCACTGGTCGCTGACGGAGAAAGGCTTCGATTGCGAACCTGCGACCGTCAACTGCGAGCAGGTCCGCAGTCCCGGTGTCGTCGACGTCAGCGCTTCGTAGAACTTGACGTTGAGCGTCAGTGACGTGGAGTTGGGATTGCGTACAACCACTTCGCTTGTATACGACACCGTTTCCGCTACAACCGGAAGAACGATCACCGAACCCGACGCTGCCGTGGATTGCGCATGGGCAACGCCTGCAATCGCGGCGAGGGTGGTCACGAAGACGAAACGTACAACGCGCATCGAAAACTCCGGATAGGCAAATGAGCCAGAAAAGGGTGCAAGGACCGTACCAACGGAAGGCGGACATCCACCGGGCGTTGCATAGAGGCTGCGCGGAACGCGAAGTTCCGGACGACGGTTGCGTTACGCCTTGCCGTAGTCGGCGAACTTCGTTAGCACCGTGTCCAATTCGTCCGGCGGCAGCAGCGTGGGCTCGCCGATCTGCAGCGCGCGCCAATACATTTCGGCGAGCGTTTCCACTTCGACGGCCAGCGCCAGTGCGTGCGTAAGCGACGGACCAATCGCGATCATCCCGTGGTGCGACATCAGGCATGCGCGGCGCCCATCGAGCGCGCGCACCGCATGATCCGACAGTTCCTGCGTGCCGAACGTCGCGTACGGCGAGCACCGGATGTCAGGGCCGCCCGCCACGGCGATCATGTAATGGAACGCAGGAATGCCGCGGTCGAGGCAGGCGAGTGTGGTTGCGAATGGCGAATGCGTGTGCACGATCGCCTTCGCGTCGTTGCGCGCCGCGTAGATGTCGCGATGAAACCGCCATTCGCTCGACGGCCTGCGCGACGATGGGTGCGATCCGTCGGTGCCCATCGCGACGATGTCGTCGGCGCTGATCTCGCCGTACGGCATCCCGCTGGGTGTCACCAGAAAGCCGGTGTCGATCCGTGCACTGACATTGCCCGCCTTGCCGCGGTTGATGCCGAGCGCATTCATCTCGATCGCGGTCGCGATGACCGCGTCGCGCAACGCGCGCGAATCACGCATGGACACCGGCGTGTTCGGGATACATCGCGGGCAGCCAGTGCGCATCGCGGGCGAGGCCGCGCTCCGTCAACAGGCCGGTGACAAGGCGTGCCGGCGTCACGTCGAAGGCGAAATTCACGGCGTGGGTGCCGGCTGGCGCAAGTGCCACGCGCGTAGTGTGGCCATATTCGTCGCGGCCGAGCACGGTCAGTACTTCCTCGGGTGACCGCGATTCGATCGGTATCGCGTCGCCGGTCGCCAGATTCCAGTCGATCGTCGGCGACGGCAGCGCGACGTAGAACGGAACGCGGCTGTCGCGTGCGGCGAGCGCCTTGTCGTAGGTGCCGATCTTGTTGCAGACGTCGCCGTTCCGCGCGACGCGGTCGGCACCCACGATGACGATATCGACGTCACCGCGCCGCATCAGGAGGCCGCTTGCGCCGTCGGTGAACAGCGTGTGCGGAATGCCGCGCTGGCTCATCTCCCATGCCGTGAGGTTGGCGCCCTGCAATCGCGGCCGCGTCTCGCTGACGTAGACGTGCAGCGCCATGCCTTCCTTCTGCGCGAGGAACAGCGGCGCCGTCGCCGTGCCCCAGCCACACGTCGCAAGCGCGCCGGCATTGCAATGCGTCATCACATTGATCGGCCCGGCACGTTTCCGCGCGAGGTCGCGCAATAGTTCGAGGCCGTGCGTGCCGATCGCGTGATTGATCGCGACGTCCTCGTCGCAGATCGCGTCGGCCTCCGCCCATGCAGCGTCGGCGCGCGCGCTGACCGCAAGCGGTGCGACGCGCGTGCGGACACGGTCGAGCGCCCAGCGCAGATTGACGGCGGTCGGCCGGGTTGCGTCGAGCGCCGCGTGAGCGCGCGCGAGCGCGGCATCGCTGGAATCGCGATCGAGTGCGAGCGCCAGCCCGTAGGCACCGACGGCGCCGATCAGCGGTGCCCCGCGGACCATCATCTTGCGGATCGCGATCGCGGCAGCATCGGCGTCGGCGATCTTCACCTTGACCACAGCGTGCGGCAACGCCCGCTGATCGAGCGCCTCGATGAAGCGGCCACGCCGCGGCCGGACGAGCGCCTGATACGGTGCCCGGTCGGCGATCGAGGGAAGAGGCGTTTCGTTCATCGATCGGTGCAGGTTGCGATGCGGTGCATGGCGTGCCGGTTCCGATTCTAGCCCCAGCATTCGCGCAGCGTCGCGGCCGTCAATCGCGCAGCACCTGGAACAGGTTGTTGAAGTCGTCGGTCCACAGCCGCCAGTCGGGTCGGCGCACGATCGGCGTGGCCGCGCCGGCGATCTGCGGATTCGCGAGCAGGGCCGTGTTCTTCGACAGGAGCACCCAGTCGCTGCGGTTCGCGAGCACGTCGGCACCGTCGTCGTGGATCCACACCGCCTGCATGCCATGCGCGTCCGCGAGCGCCGCCACCACCGGCACGAGATCCAGGAACCGGTTGGTCACGTGAAACGCGATGACCCCTGATGGCTTTACGTGCTTCGCGTACAACTCCAGCGCTTCGGACGTGATCAGATGCACCGGGATCGCGTCGCTCGAGAAGGCATCGATCGCGAGGATGTCGAGGTCGGCGGCAGGCTCGCGCTCGAGCGTCAGGCGCGCGTCACCGAGCGGCGTCTCGATGGTCGCTTCGCTTTGCCCCAGATACGAGAAGTCCTCCCGGGCGATGCGGATCACGGCCGGATTGATGTCGTAGAAGCGGTACAGGTCGCCGGGCGTGCCATACGACGCGAGCGTGCCGGTTCCGAGGCCGATGACGCCGACTCGCAGCGGTTCCTTGCGCGGATGCAGCGTCTCCAGCAGCCGGCCGATCCCGGACGTCTTGGTGTAATAGCTCGTCGCCTGTCGATTGAACTGCGGTGCGAGGTACTGCAGGCCGTGCATGATCGTGCCGTGCACCAGTGACCGATGTTTGCTGACCTCGTTGACGCCCGTCTCCTGCACGCGCAGGACGCCGTAGAAATTGCGTGCCGTGACGATCGTCGACTCGTAGAAGTTGACCACGCTCCAGATCGCGCAGCCGACCGTCACGATGACGGATACCAGCGCGAGCAGGCTGAATACGATCGCGTTGCGGCGCACCTGCCACGTGAGCAGGCAGGCGGCGGCGATCAGTCCCAGACCGAGCTCGAAATGCGCTTTCAGGACCAGCGGCGCCAGGATGCCGACCAGCGCGGCGCCGATCGCGCCGCCGAGCGACACCATCAGGTAAAAGCGCGTCAGGTAAGCCGGCGCCGGTTTCTGCCGTGCGAGCTCCCCGTGACAGAACATGCACGCGATGAAAAGGCCGATGCAGAACACGCCAAGCTGCAACTCGAGCTCGTGCGCGAGCCGCGTGTCGGCGACGCACCACGCCATCACGCCGAGCGTTGCCGCCGTTACCGGCAGCAGGAGCTCGCGCGGATACCAGCGGCTGCTGTCGAAGTTCAGGATGAACGTCAGCAGGTAAAGCGTCAGCGGGACGATCCACAGCAGCGGCACCGCCGCGATGTTCTGCGTGATGTGGTTCGTCACCGACAGGAGCAGCACGCTGCCGGTCGCGGCGAGGCCGCACCACAGCAGGCTTCGCGACCACGGCGGCGGCGGTCCGGCAGGCCGCACGAACGTGGCCGAACCGCCGGTGCCAATGGTCGTCGCCCGCGGCGCGCCGCGGAGGCTCGTCCATGCGGTCGCGGCGCACAGCACGACGAAAGTGCCATAGCCGACCGACCATGCCAGCGCCTGCGTGCGCGTCGGAACCCACGGCTCGAGCAGGAACGGGTAACAGACGAGCGCCAGCAGGGACGCGAGGTTCGACAGCGCAAACAGCCGATACGGATTTCGGCCGGGGTAGCGTCTTGCGAACCACGCCTGCAGCAGCGGGCTGGTCGCCGACAGCAGGAAGTAGGGCAGGCCAAGCGTGACCGTCAAGAGGCCGAGGATCAGCGCCGCGGGGTTTTCGGTGCCTGACGGCTTCCAGAACGCACCCGGCACGATCGGCAGCAGCAGCAGGCTCGCTGCCAGCAACGCACCGTGCAGCAGCACCTGCTTGCGGTTGTCGATGCGACGAACGACGACGTCCGCGTACGCGTAACCCGCGAGCAGCGCCGCCTGGAAGAATACGAGACACGTCGTCCATACCGCCGCGGAGCCGCCGAACCACGGCAGGATCTGCTTCGCGATGATCGGTTGAACGAGGAACAGCAGGAACGCGCTTGCGAAAATCGTCAACGCAAACAGGATCATGTGCAGTGGCGGACGGGATCGGGGGGTCTCCGCCACAGGACAGCGCGGACGCGCATTCTAGGGCACGTTGCTGAAACGCTGCATCGGCAGCGCTTAAGGCTCGCGGCGCCCGCGGCGCGGGCACCTCGCGTACGAAGCGACGATGCCGAAGCCGTCAGATCGTCGAGCGGGGCCGGAAGTACTCGACGCGATCGATCGAGCGGACCTTGATCTCCTTCACGTCCAGTCCCTGCAGCACCTTCAGCGGGACCTCGTCGCCCGCGTGACGCCGGTTCCAGACGCGCTCGTAGAACTGCGCCTGCGTTCGTACCGGCTCGCTGCCCACGCCGAGGATGATGTCGCCGACGCTGACACCCGCTCGATCGGCGGGGCCGTCCGGCGACACGCGCGTGACGAAGAGCCGGCCCTGCAACTCGTCGGCGGAAACACCGAGCCACGGCCGCGCGGGGCCCGCGCGGTGCCCCTCGCGGATCAGGTCGGCGAGGATCGGTTTCAAGAGATCGATTGGAACGAAGACGTTGCCGGGCAGCTTCGAGTCGTCCGCCGTCGCCTCGCGGACGATCAGCGAGCCGATGCCAAGCAGCTTGCCGTCGCGATCGATCAACGCCGCGCCGCTCCAGTTGGACGCCGGCGGGCTGGTGTAGATCGCGTACTCGAGCTGGTATTCCCAGTTGCCGGTGAACTGGCGCTTGGAGACGATCCACGCGAACGACGTGCCGCCGCCGCCGGCGCTGGCGATCATCACTGGATCGCGCTCTTCCGTCTTGCCGGAGTCGCCAAGCGGAATCGGCTGCGCGTCGAACGGCACCACGGCGCGCACCAGGCCGAAGCCGCTCGCGTGGTCGTAGCCGACGACGCGCGCCGGCAGCGTGCGGCCCTTTGAGTCGGTGATCTTGACGTCGTCGGCTTCAACGATCAGGTAGCCGATCGTCAGCACGAGCCCGTTATCGCCGATGACAACGCCCGTGCCCTCGCGTTCGTTGCCGAGCGCTGCGGTGCTGCGGGCGTCGGGAATGGCTCGCGTCGACACCTTGACGATTGCGCCGAACAGCTTTTCCGCGTCGAGGTTCTGCGCCGCGGAGGCCTTGTCGTCGGCGGCCGGCGGCACCTGCGCTTGCTCCGGCGCTGCCGCGCCATCCGCTGCCTGTGTCGGCAACGCGGCCGGCAACGCAAGCGCGGCCAGCGTCGCGATCCGCAACAAGCGACTGCGCAATCGCTGCGACAGGGCGGTGAGCATCGTCATGACAGTCTCCCAAAGGGAGTTCGACATCGCGGATGCGCCGCGCGTTCGACAACGAAGTTGCGTGGCGTCGAGGCTATACTGGCAAAAAACGCATCGGCTGTCAGGAGAATTTTCGTGGTCACCGTATGAGCGCGTCGCGCGACAATCCGTCGCAACGGGCCGGCGGCGCGCCTCGCAAGCGCCCCGAGGACCTGCGTTCACATCGGTGGTACGGCGCGTCCGACATGCGCTCGTTCGGCCACCGGTCGCGGACGGCGCAGATGGGGTACTCGCGCAGCGATTACCTTGGCAAGCCCGTCATCGCCATCATCAACACGTGGAGCGACATCAACCCGTGCCACGGTCACTTCCGCCAGCGTGCCGAGGAGGTGAAGCGCGGCGTCTGGCAGGCAGGCGGCTTTCCGGTGGAGATGCCCGCCCTGACGTTGTCCGAGCCGTTCCAGAAACCGACCACCATGCTCTATCGCAACCTGCTGGCGATGGAGACCGAGGAATTGCTCCGCTCGTACCCGGCGGACGGCGCGGTGCTGATGGGCGGATGCGACAAGACGACACCGGCGCTTTTGATGGGTGCGATCAGCATGAACCTGCCGGCACTGTTTCTGCCGGCCGGGCCGATGCTGCGCGGCGACTGGCGCGGCCACTTCCTCGGTTCCGGATCCGATGTCTGGAAGTTCTGGGCCGAGAAGCGCGCGGGCAACCTGTCCGAAGCCGCGTGGGAGGAGATCGAGAACGGCATCGCGCGCTCGCAGGGCCATTGCATGACGATGGGCACCGCGTCGACGATGACGTCCGCCGCCGAGGCGCTCGGCATGACGCTTGCAGGCGCCGCGTCCATTCCCGCCGCGGATTCGCGGCACGCGCGGATGGCCACCGACACCGGCCGGCGCGCCGTCGAGATGGTGTGGGAGGACCTGAAGCCGCGCGACCTTCTCACCGCGGCGAGCTTCGACAATGCGATCACCGCGGTGCTGGCGCTCGGCGGGTCGACCAACGCGCTGGTGCATTTGATCGCAATGGCGCGCCGTTGCGGCATCCCGCTGACACTCGATCGTTTCGACGAGCTGTCGCGCCGCACGCCGCTGCTCGCCAACGTGCGGCCCGCCGGGAAATACCTGATGGAGGATTTCTATTACGCCGGGGGGCTGCGCGCGCTGCTGGCGCGCGTCGGCGACCTGCTTGCGCGCGATGCGAAAACCGTCGGCGGTACGACGATTGGCGATGCCATCGTCGGCGTCGACGTGTTCGACGACGACGTGATCCTGCCGCGCGAGCGTCCGCTCGTGGCGTCGGGCAGCCTCGCGGTACTGCGGGGCAATCTCGCGCCTGACGGTGCGGTGATCAAGCCCGCGGCTGCCGAGTCGCGACTGCTGTCGCATCGCGGCCCGGCAATCGTGTTCGCGGACTACAACGACATGGCGGCACGCATCGACGATCCGGCGCTTCCGGTCACGGCGGATTCGGTGATCGTCCTGAAGCAAGCCGGGCCGCTTGGCGCGCCCGGCATGCCCGAGTGGGGTCAGCTGCCCATCCCGAAGAAGTTGCTCGAGCAGGGCGTGCGCGACATGCTGCGGATCTCCGACGCGCGGATGAGCGGCACGAGCTACGGCGCGTGCGTGCTGCACGTCTCACCCGAGTCGTACGTCGGCGGCCCGCTGGCGCTGGTGCGCGACGGCGACATCATCATCCTCGACGTCGCCGCACGGCGGCTTCACCTCGACGTCGACGACGCCGAGCTCGCTCGACGCCGCGCGCAATGGCGCAAGCCCGCGCCGCACTTCGCGCGCGGATTCGGGGCGCTGTACCAGAATCACATCAGCCAGGCGAACGACGGTTGCGACTTCGACTTCCTCGAAGGCACGGCGCCGACGCCGGAACCTGAAATCCACTAGCACCGCCCCAAAAAAGCCGCCGGACGACTCCCGACATGCGCGCACTGGAACCGGCGAAGCTCATCGCCCTCGTGACGGCAACGATGCAGCGCGCAGGCAGCAGCGCCGATGAAGCCGCAACGATTGCGCGCCGGCTCGTCGACGCGAACTGTGTCGGACACGATTCGCACGGCGTCATTCGCGTCGGCAAGTATCTCGAATGGGTGCGCGAAGGCTGGCTGCGGCCCAATCAGCCGCCGTCGGTCGCGTTCGAGTCCGACACGATCGCGATCGTCGACGGCAACCGCGGCTTCGGGCAAGTGATCGGTGAATTCGCAGCGAAGCTCGGCATCGCCAAGGCCGCGAAGAGCGGGCTGGCGATGGTCGGTCTCCGCAACTGCGGGCATCTCGGGCGCGTCGGCGATTGGGCGGAGATGGCCGCCGCCGAAGGCCAGGTGTCGCTGCACTTCCTCAACACGTCGGGCGCGCAACGCGTGGCGCCGTTCGGCGGCCGCGATCGCAGGCTGTCGACCAATCCGATTTCGATCGGCATCCCGGTCGACGGCAGCGATCCCGTCATTCTCGACGTGACGACGTCCACCGTCGCCGAAGGGAAGCTGATGGTGGCTGCGAACAAGGGCGAGCACGTGCCCGATGGCTGGATCATCGACCGCGATGGCGCGCCGACGACCGACCCGAAGGCGTTCTACGATGGCGGCGCGCTGCTCACCGTGGGCGCGCACAAGGGCTCCGGCCTGTCGATCGTCACCGACCTTCTGGCCGGTGCAGTGTCGACGGGACGCAGCTCCGATCCCGACGACGTCGTGCTGCGCAACAACATGCTGTCGATCTACATCGCGCCCGCCGTCTACGCGCCGGATGGGTGGGTCACGGCTGAAGCGCGTCGATTCGTCGAATGGGTCAAGGCGTCGCCACCGATGCGGCCCGGCGAGCCGGTGCTGGCGCCGGGCGATGTCGAGCGCAGGACCCGTGCGGCGCGATTGCGCGATGGCGTTCCGATCGACGACAAGACGCTCGACGACCTTGTCGCGGCCGCCGCGTCTGTGGGGATCGACGCGCGCGAGGCGAAGGCGATGCTCGGCGCATGAAAACACGGCTTTGCGTCCCGTGCATGGGCCCGCCCATGCTCCTGCAACGTCCACCACGAAATCCCTGAGAGGAGAAAAGATGAAGAGGGTTGCAACATGGATGCTGGGGGCCGCTTTCGCGTTGCTCGCTGCAGGTGTGGCCGGTGCGCAGAGCTGGCCTGCGAAGCCCATCCGGTGGATCGTTCCGTTCGCGCCCGGGGGCACGACCGACATCCTTGCGCGCACGATCAGCGACAAGCTGACGATCGCGCTCGGGAAACCGGTCATCGTCGAGAACAACCCGGGGGCCGGTGGCGGCGTGGGTGCCGTGCAGACGGCGAAGGCCGCTCCGGATGGTTATACGATCATGGGCGGAACGATCAGCACGCATGCGATCAACGCGTCGCTGTACAAGACGCTTCCGTATGACCCCGTCAAAGACTTCACGCCCATCACGCTGATCGCGCGGGTGCCGAACCTGCTTGTCGTCAATCCTGATGTGCCGGCGAAGAACGTCAAGGAACTGATTGCGCTGATGAAAGCCAATCCTTCGAAGTACACGTTCGCATCGAGCGGCAACGGCACGTCGCAGCATCTGTCGGGCGAGCTTTTCAAGAGCATGGCCGGTGTCGATATGCAGCACATTCCGTACAAGGGCAGCCCAGCCGCGCTGCAGGATGTCGTCAGCGGACAGGTGACGATGACGTTCGACAACATCACGACGGCGTGGCCGCTGGCCAAGGCCGGAAAGTTGCGTGCACTTGCGGTCACGACAGCCAAGCGCTCGCCGATTGCGCCTGACGTGCCCACACTCGCCGAAGCGGGACTGGCCGGCTACGAAATCGGCTCGTGGCAGGGCGTGTTTGCACCGGCGGGCACACCGGTCGACGTCGTCAAGCGCCTCAACACCGAAATCGTGAAGATCATCAACATGCCGGACGTTCGCGAGAAGCTCGTCGGCCTCGGCGCAGAGCCTGTTGGCAATACGCCTGACGAGTTCGCCGCGCTGGTGAAAGGCGAAGTCGTGAAATGGGCGGCCGTGGTGAAACAGTCGGGTGCGCGCGTGGACTGATGATCGACGACGCGCTCTTCCCCGGGTTCACGACTCACCGGATCGCGACGCACGACACCGAGATCCGTTGCGTCGTCGGGGGCGACGGTCCGCCGGTCCTGTTGCTGCACGGGTATCCCCAGACGCACGTCATGTGGCATCGCGTCGCGCCGGCGCTCGCGCATCAATATTCGGTCGTGTGCGCCGATCTGCGCGGCTACGGCGATTCAGGCAAGCCCGCGTCCGATGCGACGCACGCCGCGTATTCGAAGCGGGCGATGGCCGCCGACATGGTCGAATTGATGCGGAATCTCGGCCATTCGCAGTTCAGGCTCGTCGGACACGACCGCGGCGGACGCGTTGCGCATCGGCTGTGCCTCGATCATCCGGACGCCGTGTCGCAACTCGCCGTGCTCGACATCTCGCCAACCCGTACGATGTTCGCGCACACCGACCAGGCGTTCGCGACGGCGTACTACCACTGGTTCTTCCTGATCCAGCCGTTCGATCTTCCCGAGCGGCTGATCGGCGCCGACCCGAAGTACTACCTCGAGCGCAAGCTGGGTGGCTGGGGAACCGGGCTCGCGCATTTCGACCCACGCGCGCTCGCCGAGTACACGCGCTGCTACAGCGATCCGGCGACGATCCATGCGTCGTGCGAGGACTATCGCGCCGCGGCGTCGATCGACCTCGACCACGACCGCGACGACGAGGCGAAGCGCGTCGAATGTCCGATGCTCGTGCTGTGGGGCGAAAACGGCGTCGTGCACCGGCTGTTCAAGCCGCTCGACGACTGGCGTGCCGTCGCTACCGATGTGCGCGGACGGTCTCTTGGCTGCGGCCACTATCTCGCCGAGGAAGTGCCCGACGAGACGCTGCGCGAACTGAAGGGGTTCTTCGCGATGTGATCGCGGTACAGGGGTGCTCGATGCTTTGCAGCCCGTAAGACGAACGGGGCGCGGATGTGCCGCGCCCCGGTTCGGTCTTGAGCGTCGAGCGCTCAGAGCTTGTCGAGCACGCCCGTCATCTCGTCCTTGCTGAACGCGCGCATCGTTTGCGTGCGCACGTTGCCGCCCCCCGCGATGGCGAGGCTCAACGCGGTCATCGCGGCGTCGTCCGGTGCGTCGAACGTCACGACGACGTCGTACTTCCCGACCGTCCAATAGAGCGACTTGGTCTCGATCCCCATTTTCCGCGCGGTCTCCCTGACGGCGTCGGCGCGCTTGACCGTGTCCTTGACGGTACGGATACCCTGGTCCGTGAAGCTCGATAGAACAATATACGTCGCCATGCTGGTCTCCCTCTCCGGCGCGAATGGCCGGTGACATGATGTGACGATGGCCTACGGTTTCGATGGCGCCGAGGCTATGCCGATGCGTATTGCCGCACCGGGTAGTCCCGCCCGCGCATTCGAACCGGACAGCATAGCCCTGTACGCGGGCGCAAGCGAGTGCCGGTCGTCCATCGGGGTGGGCCGGGCTGATATAATTCGCCCCCGGCCGGAGCTTGCGTGAGTGGAGCTTCGGCCGTTGCAGCTTAAATGGCCAAGTAGCTCAGTTGGTAGAGCAGAGGACTGAAAATCCTTGTGTCGGTGGTTCAATTCCGCCCTTGGCCACCCGATTTCTCCGGTGCCCCGACCTGACCCAAACGAGCGTCGGCGGACCGCAGGGCGTTGATGACCACCGCCTTGAGCGGCGTGCCATCCCTCTCTCACGGAGGGTTGTCATATGCTGAAGTTGGCGCAGGCCGACCGAGCCGAGATCCTGATCCTGGTCGACAACGTAACCGACAACCTGTCGTCGGTGCCGGCGTATGTCGAGACGGAAATGCCGCGGTTGTGGAAGCGCGGGCTCAAGCTGTTGTCGGGTCGTTGCATGTGCTGCGCCGCGCACGGCCTTGCATGCGCAGTAACGGTCTGGCGCGGCGACACCGCGCATACGCTGCTGTTCGACACCGGACCGGACGACAGCGTGTTCGGTCGCAATGTCGAGCGGCTTGGATTCGACATGGGCGGCATCGAGAGCATCGTCCTGTCCCACGGCCATTGGGATCATTCGGGCGCGATGCTGCTCGCGCTCGAGATGATTCAACTCAGCAACGGCGGTCGTCCCGTCCCAACATATATGCACCCGGGCATGTACCGCAGTCGCGCAATGAAGGCTGCGGACGGCTCGATGCGGCCGTTCGCCGATGTGCCGAGCCAGGCTCAGCTTGAGCAAGCGGGCGCACTCGTCGTCAACGCCATCGAGCCGCAACTGATCCTGGATGACCTCTACTACGTCAGCGGCGAGATTCCGCGTGTCACCGCCTTCGAGACCGGTATGCAGGGCCAGCATCGCCGCACGCTGGACGGGCAGGGCTGGGAACCCGATCCGCTCGTGATCGACGAGCGGTTCATTGCGGTGAGCGTGAAGGGCAAGGGCGTCATCGTGCTGACGGCGTGCTCGCACGCCGGCGTCGTCAACGTAATGACGCACGCCCGGGAGTGTTTCGCGGGCGAGACGCTTTACGGCGTGCTCGGCGGTTTTCATCTCTCGGGCGGCAACGAACGCATCATCCCCGAGACGGTAGCCGAGCTGCGCGCCTTCGAGCTCAAGATGATTGCCGCCGCCCATTGCACCGGCTGGCGCGCGGTCAACGCGCTGGCGAATGCGTTCGGCGATGCGGTCGCGCCAGCGGCGGTGGGCAAGGTTTATCGCTTCTAGCGCGGGTTGGCATGCGACACGCTGGGGGCACTGTGAGGTGTAGAAACGACAGTTCAGAGCTCGTCGATGGCAATCACGAGCTTGCACATGAATTGGGGCACGCGGTGTCCGAAGGGTTCGCGCGCGCATGGCCCATTCTGCTGTGGCTGCTGCCGGCCGTCATCGTCGGGGCGGCCGGCTTTCCTGCTGCCGATCCGTTTCGAGAGCGCCCGCGCGCGGTCCTTGCGCGACGCGCTGCTCAATCGTCAGGACTGAGCTGCGTGACTTACTTGCCGACTACTTCTGTCGAAACTTCCGCCATTGCCGTCGGCTTGATCCCGAGTTTCTGCGCCGCAGCCGTCGACAGATCGAGGATGCGGCCCGCCTGAGTGGGACCGCGATCGTTGATGCGCACCGTCACCATCTTCTGATTCTTGACGTTGGTGACCTTGACCATCGTGCCGAAGGGCAGCGTCTTGTGCGCGGCGGTCAGGTGGTTGGCGTCGTAGCGCTCGCCGTTCGCCGTCTTGTGGCCGTTCAGCCGGTGGTTGTAAACGGCGGCCAATCCGGTTTCGCCTCCAGCGGCTGCAGCAGGTGTTGGCGGCGCTGGCGTTGCCGCGGGTGGTGCAGTAGCAGGCGCCGGAGCGGCCGCCGGCGGTGCGGTCGGCGCTGCGTTGTCGGCGGCCTGTACGCCGCCTGCGTTGATCGCCAGCGCGATGGCCGCCGCGCTCAGCAACGTACGCACTTTGCACCTCATGACGTTCTCCCCGAATCGGTCGTTGCGCGCCCCACGTGCCCGTGTTTTTGTCACGAAGGCGCCGATGCCACCAGCCGATGCGCCGAACGCCCCACTCACGATGCGATTGCTTCCTCGATCTCGGCAAATGTCCTTGCGATGTCGTGCACGTGCTGCGGTGGAATGCCCAGCTGGCGCGCGATCTGCGTCAGCGAGAATATGCCGCAGATCGTCGTCCCCTCGGCCGTGGCATTCGGATTGTTTTCGACGACCAGCGCGTGCTGGCGGCCTGCCAGGCGCAGCGTCGCAATCACGTCGCCGACGCGGGCGGTGCGCACGGCGTCGAGGTCGAGAATCTCGAGGCGCTCCGACGGCGTCATGATGTCGCGGACGAGCACTTCGCCATGGCGAATGCCGCGTGCCTGCGCAAAGCGCATCGGCTTTTCCCCGAGGGTGTCGGTCGACGTGATGATGCCGGACACCTGGCGCGCATCGTCGACGACGAACAGCGCACGCACGCCGTGCGTGGTCATCGCGTGCGTCGCGTCGTCGATCGACACGTTGCGATCGATGGTGACGGCACTGACGCGACGCAGGTCGGTCATGACCTCGGATGCGGGGGAATCGAGCTGCACGGGCGCCTGGGCGCTCGGCACAGGCAGCGTGTAGCGATGACCGGCGCTCGATTGCGAATGCCGCAGCGGCAGGTATTCGTCTTCCGCGTGCGTGGTGTACGGCGTGCGCTGCGCTGTGCTGCTTCGGCGATGCGGCTCGCCGAACATCAGCTGCAGGAAATGATCCTTCTGGCGATCGTCGAGCGGCGCGCTGCCGGACGCCGCGTTGGTTGCGCCGGCGTCTTCGGCCTGCTGCGCCCGGGAACCGTGTGAGTCCATACACTCCCTCCGTTGTTTGGCGAGATTGGAGAACGTATGCAGGTTGGATCGCGGCCGGTCGTCTTCGTTCCTGGCATCGACCATCGGGATGAGCGACATCCTACTTCGGCACCCGGCAAGCGACAATGGTGGCGCAAAGCGCCTCTCCCTACAATGGCGATTGCGCCAGGCGCCTAGCGGTTCCCCTGGTTGTTCTCGACCATGCTGCGCACCAGCGCAGCGATGCCCCGCCGCCAGCTCTCGTCCGTGTTGCCGCGCAGGTCGACGGACTTGTTGAGCAGCACGGCGCCAGTCGCCGTGTCCTCGATCTGGATGTTGATGTTCAGGATCAGGTTGCTCACCTTTTGCACCCAGCCGAGCAGCACGCGGTCGGCGTGCAACGCGCGCGCGACGTCTAGCTCGCAGCCGTTACAGTCGCGAAGCTGCGTTCGCGATCGATACGTCTCGATCAGCGCCGCGGCGGGCGCGACATCCACGACGCGATAGAGCTGGTTCACGGTGAACGCCTGCTGCAACTGATCGCGAATGACCGGCAGCCGCTGATATTCGACCGTCGCCGGCGCGAGCTCGCGCTGGTCGTCGACGAGATCGAAGTCCAGAATCGCGATCGTCTTGAGCTCGGTGCCGTGCAATTGCGGCGCTGCGGCGAGCAGGGCCCCGCACAGCAGCGCACGCATGGCGAATCGCAACGAGTGCGCACGTTTCATGCGACACCGCGCTCGCTCCATTGCTGAACGGGGCACGGGCGCGAAGCGCGTCGCGGCGTTACCCCTGCGCGTAGCGGCTCGGGAACGTCACGCGGAACGTCGAGCCCTTGCCCGGTTCCGTCTGCAGCTCGAGCGCTGCATCCAGCAACTCGCAGAGGCGCTTGACGATCGCAAGGCCGATGCCTTCGCGCGGGCGCTCCGACTCGTGCGCCGCGCGCGACGCGAGCATCGGGGCGGGCGGCGTGTCCACTTCCCGGGATGGCGGCGCGGCGGCCTGGATGACCTGTGCATCGCGTGTCGCTGTGTCGAGCGCGACCGACAGCGGCGTGGTCGCCGGCGTCCCGAGCCCCGGTCCTGAATCCTGCACGCACAAGATCCAACGTTCGGCGCCCGCTCCCGCCGATTCCCACGTAACCTTGATTCCGCCGTGCTGCGTGTACTGCAACGCATTGAGCAGCAAGTTTTGCGCGATCCGGCACACCTTCACGCGATCTCCGTCGACGGGCAGCGTGGACGCGCCCTCGGCCTTCAGGTAGAGACCGTGCTCGGCCGCCATCGCCTGCGACGCCGCGCACAGATCGGCAAGCGCCTGGGCTGCATCGAACGCGCGGATATCCCGCCGCTCATGACCTGCATCGAGTCGCGCCTGCGTCGTCAGGTCGTTCAGCAGCGCATGCAGTGACGCCACGCTGCGCTCGAGCATGTGCAGTGATTTCTCGACCGCCGGTACGGAGGGTGACTTGATCTGCAGCACGCTGGTGACGTTCTGCACGATGGCGAGGTTCCCGCGCAAATCGTGCGTCGCTTCGCGCCACGCTTCGGCGCGCTGCTGCTCGAGACCGGCGAGCTGGCGGTGCGCATCCTCGAGCGTGCGCAGTCGCGCTTCGGCGTCCGCGCGCTGCATATGCGCATACTGCGACACGCTCTCGCTCAACCCGCACACCAGGAAGTCGCAGACCAGGCGCCATGCGGACGACATGACGGCGGGATCGAGTTGCGGACGCTGCGCCGCATAACCCTCCAGCTCGTCGGCAAGGGACGCGTTGAGCCACACCCACTCGCGCATGACTTCCTGCTCGTTGTAGCCCTGCTGCCAGCGTTGCAGCCCGTGGCCCTCGGCATTCGTCGTCCCGTCGTGCGTCGCCGTCAGCTTGTCCTCGATGGCTGTCGAGTCGAGCCGCCGATGCAGCGCGTCGAGCATGTTGGGAATGTGGTCGTAGAACTGCGCGCGCGACAACGTATTGGCAGCGGTTATCTTGGGATCCCGTTGCGCAGCGCGGCTCCACGCTTCGAGGATCTGGGTGCGTCGCTTCTGCAGATGGGCAGCGAGTGCACGAAGCTCACGCGCAATCGAGTCGTTCGAGGTCATGGATCGGTATGAATTCGGTTCAGGGGTCGACAGCAGGCAAACCGGCAGTCGCGCGGCGCCAATGTTAACGATACACGGTCCGCCGTCGCGTGTTGCAGGTTGCAATAAGTTGGCGCGCGGGCGGCATGCGCCAACGACCGACGCTTGCCATCACGGTGGCGTCGCCTCGAACCGGTGAGCATCCCACGTGTGTGTAGTTTCGGAGTGAAGAAAATGCAATGTATCAGCGCCTGCACGGCGCGGCGGCGGACGCGCCGTGCGCAACCGTGCGGATAAGGCCGCTTGGAGCCGCCAAAAACGCGAGTATGCGCCGCTGCAAGCGCGAAAATACCCTCAAACCCGCCGACTGGCACCCACCCGGCGCATGGCGCGGCGCTTGCTCCCGTCAATCATCCCGCTGCATCGGATGACGAGTCGTGAACACCCCGCCCCATAGTTGCGAGACATGACCAAGCTCGCGAGGCACCACGATGCATCCGGCGCGACGGATCTGACGAATTCGAGCGTGTCGCCAGCCGACATCGAGTTGAACAACATCGCAAGAACAGTCTATCGGATCGGACCTACCAGATGAGCAATGCCGACGCGACCGGCGCGCGCTCGGGATCCGTGCTGATCCTGGCGGCGGGCCGCGACGGCGAGCTTGCGCTGGAGGTTCTGAACAATGCAGGTCACGCGTGTCACCTCTGCGCGGATGAGCAAGACCTTCTCGATCGACTCGGCGATGATGTTGCGGCGCTGCTGATCGCCGAAGAGCTCGTCTCGGAAAGGTTGCACGGGAACCTCACCGCAGCACTTGCGGCGCAGCCGGCATGGTCGGACTTGCCGATCCTCGTCGTGGCACAAAACTCGAGTGAGGCGCTGCGCCTGCCGGGTCTTGCCGTCCTCGGCAACGTGTCCGTGCTGACACGTCCGCTGGCGGTGGACGCGCTGTCGTCGTCGGTCGCCGCATCGGTTCGCGCACGCCTGCGGCAACTGCAGGTACGCGACTTGTTGGGCGATCAGCAGGAGCAAGCGCGGCGCAAGGACGAATTCCTCGCAATGCTCGCGCACGAGCTTCGCAATCCGCTGGCGCCGATCCGCTACGCCGCCCGGATTCTGCAGGCACCCGGGCTGCCTACCGACCAGCTTCGCCATACGGCGCAACTCGTCGAGCGACAAGTTGGGCACATGGCGACGATCATCGACGACCTGCTCGACGTCTCGCGTGTCACGCGCGGTCTGATCACGCTGTCCGCTGCGCCGCTCGATTTCGCTGACCTCGTGCGACGCACGGTCGATGCGTACGCCATCACGGCGAAGGACAAGGGCGTGGGCGTGCGCGCAGTGATCGCGCCGCAGCCGGTCTGGGTGCGCGGCGACGCGACACGTCTCAAACAGGTGCTCGACAACTTGCTCGACAACGCCGTCAAGTTCTCGCCGGCGGGTCGGGAAGTGCTCGTAAGCCTCTGCAAGGACGCCGGCCAGGCAGTCGTCGAGGTATCCGATCAGGGCGCGGGCCTTGATCCGGCGCTGATACCCCACATCTTCGAGCCGTTCGTGCAGGCGGACCGGTCACTCGATCGTCCGAACGGCGGACTCGGACTCGGCCTGGCGCTGGTCCGGGGCTTAGTCCAGCTGCACGGCGGCGCGACGAGTGCGCAAAGCAAGGGGCCGAACTGCGGCAGCACGTTCACCGTACACCTGCCGTTGATCGAGACGCCGGCGTTGCGGCCCGAGGTACGCGCATTACCGCACGGACCCGGCGGCCTTCGCGTGCTGCTGGCCGAGGACAACCGCGATGCGGCCGATTCGCTGAAGATGCTGCTCGAAATGTCCGGGCACGAAGTAACGGTCGCCTACAACGGCCCCGACGCGGTCACGACGGCGCGCAGCGTCTGTCCGCAAGTCGTCGTCTGCGACATAGGTCTTCCGGGCATGAGCGGTTACGACGTTGCAACGGCGTTGCGCCAGGATCCGGAACTGCAGAACGTGCGGCTGATTGCAGTCACGGGCTATGGCGACGCGCAGGACCGCGATGCGGCACTTGCCACAGGATTCGACGAGCATCTCTGCAAGCCGGTGGAACCCAACGCGCTGCTTGCCGAGATCGCCAAGGCCGCGCGCGGCGCGAACGCGGTGCACGGCGGCACGCGCGTTCGTTAGATCGGGCATCTCCCGGCAGGTCGGTAATGGCGCGGGCTTGCCGCTCGCCGCGAGTTAAAGTGCGGCCTTCGCCGCCATCGGTCCGCCTGCCATGGGAAAACTGACGACCCACGTGCTCGATACGTCGACGGGCAAGCCCGCCAGCGCGATGTGCATCGACTTCGCCGTCGTCGAGGCGGGCGGGCCGCGGCTGCTGAGCTCGGTCGAGACCAACGCCGATGGCCGCACCGATGCGCCGCTGCTAGGTGCCGACGCGATGCGCGCGGGCGTCTACGAGTTGACGTTTCACGTCGCGGATTACTATCGTGCGCACGCAGTTGCGCTCGCGGATCCCCCGTTCGTCGATCGTGTCGCCGTGCGTTTCGGCATTGCGGATGCCGAGGCGAATTATCACGTGCCGCTGCTGTGCTCGCCGTGGAGCTATTCAACGTATCGCGGCAGCTGATCCCGCCACAACCGCCGGCCGCTTCAACCGTAGACGGTTTTCACGAGCAGTGCCGCGCCGGCCAACGCCATGCTGGCGAACGTCAGCGCGCCGGATATCGTTACCCATGCCGTCTTGTTCTTCACGATGCGGCTCACCATGAAGTGCTCGGCGAGCGCTTCGCGCGAGAAATCGGCGGTATCGAACTGCGCGACCTCTTGCTCAAACCGGCGGAATTCGGTCGCGGCGTAGTGCGTTGCGACGTAGCCGTAGAAGCTGATCGGCCGGTAGTCGCCGCGATCGCTGCCCGGCAGCGCGATCGAGCGCCGCGGAATGACGACCCAAAGCGCCGCGAGTAGCGCAAGGAGCGAGCTAAGCGACGCACCGAGCGCAAACCACTTGGCGGCAGGCGCGACCTCGCCGAGGCGCGCGCCGATCCACATGAAGGTCAGGAGCGCGCCGTTGGCCGCGAAGAGAAATCCTGCTTTTCCGTCCATCAATGCGACCAACCGGCGCGTCGACTCGGCGAGCGCCGCATAGGTTTGGGCGCGCTCTGCAGGTTCCATGGGAATGGAAGGCGAGTTCGTCCTCGCCGTCAATCACGGAAGGGCACGCACTCCGCGAATCAGCGGCCCATCTCGACGTGTTCCCACGCCGACTTGCCGTGATGGTGCAGCCTGAAATAGTGATCGCGCAGCGTCGCGAGCTCGTTGGCAACCTGCAGCGGAAAGCCCTTGCGGCCCCCACGCCTGTCCATCATCAGGTCGTCGAGCAGCCGCTCGCACTTCACGGGGTCGGTCCATACCTTGCATAGCCGGTTGGCGAGACGCGCGTAGCGCAGCGCCAGTTGCCGCGGTTGCACGGCGTCCGGCATTTCGGAGAGCCACGTGTTCGTGGCGTCGTTCAGCGGCTCTGGCTCAGCCTGCGAGCGCTTCGCTTCCCAGTCCTCGACTTTCTTGGGCACGGCATATGCGGCCGGGCCTGTTTCCTCGAGTGCCTTGCGAGCATCGTTGAACGAGACTTTCTCGAACTCCAGCGCTCCTGGATCGCTGTGACCTGGCATGACGCGCTCTCCTCTCGTCGGCAGCCAACGCACCTTCGCTACACGCTGCATCGCCAGCGCAGCGCATCGATGCAGCGTTGCAATGAGTATACCGGCGCCGAGTCCGCGTACCTACTCCGGGCGGCGCGCGCTTCAATCGTACGCGGCCCGCGAACTTTTGGAGCGGTGGAAAGCGGCGACGGTTGCTTTGTACCGACAGGCGGTGTCGTGAAGTTGCGACAACCGATTGCAGTTCGCGCAATAAAAAAGGCCGGGCAGCGCCCGGCCTTCTCATTCCAAACGAAGCTGGACGTCAGGCTGCCTGGATGTTCGAAGCCTGCTTGCCCTTCGGGCCTTGCGTGACTTCGAAGCTGACTTTCTGGCCTTCCTTGAGCGTCTTGAAGCCCTGCATGTTGATCGCCGAGAAGTGAGCAAACAGATCTTCACCGCCTCCATCAGGAGTAATGAATCCGAAGCCCTTCGCGTCGTTGAACCACTTCACAGTTCCGGTTGCCATTTCTGGTAATTCCTTAAGTACGAGATATAAACGGGACGTTGCCCGGCCGATGTTTCGATCTCAAGGAAAGTACGGCGGTCGAACGACTGCGTGGCGGTCGTACAGAGCATGCCT
>Ga0207643_10000408_pt1 | contig 28508 bp, 23 predicted proteins | sample KBSMisM62_FD_184313 | JGI IMG/M metagenome (GOLD analysis project Ga0207643, IMG submission 184313) | Miscanthus rhizosphere microbial communities from Kellogg Biological Station, Michigan, USA - KBS Miscanthus M6-2 (SPAdes) (version 2) | ecosystem: Host-associated > Plants > Roots >... | reverse complement strand
CGTCTGCTCGCACGGCGCGATTACAGCCGGTCCGAGCTTTCGCAACGACTCCGCTCGCGCGGCATTTCGGCCGACGAAGTCGAGGCGCTGCTCGACGACTTCGAACGGCTCGGCTATCTGTCCGATGCCCGTTATGCGCAGGCGCTCGTCAACCAGCGCGCGGGTCGCCTCGGCGCGCGCGCAATCGCCCGCGATCTGCACGGTAAGGGTATTCCCACCGACACCGCGAAGGACGCGCTTGCGACGCTCGCACCGCGCGACGAGCTCGCCGACGCCACGGCGTTGTGGGCGCGGCGCTTCGGCGCGCCTCCGGTTGACGAACGCGAAAAGGGCCGCCAGGTGCGTTTCCTGATGGCACGCGGCTACAGTATTGCGGTTGCGCTGAAGGTCGTCCGCGGGGCGGCCGTGGAGGGCGACGTCGAGCGGTGACGCCGGTTGCGCAGATGTGACGCGTCAGAACGCCGTGACGCTGCGCGGATCGTGCGCCGCACGAGGGCGAACGTTGGCAAGCAGCGCCACGGTTCGCATCGGCAATTCCTCGCGATTGAGCGTCACCGCGCAGCGGCGCGCTGCCATGCCGAGCCGCGCCGCTTCCATCGGCTCGTTCGCGAGCCTCTCGACCGAATCGATCGCGTCGTGCGTGTCGCCTACCAGCCGCGCATTGATGCCGTGGCGCAAATGATCCGTATAGCCGCCGTCGCGACCTGCAATGATCGGTAGTCCGGTGGCCATCGCCTCGACAATGACCCGGCCGTAGGCTTCGAACCAGCGCGCGCTCGTCCGATAAACGAAGCAATCGAGCGAGCGCAGGAATGCCGCGGGGTCTTCCGCGCCCGCGCGCAGGAGCTCCACATTCTGAACGCCCGCAAGTTCCTCCGCGAGGCACGTGGCGCCCATCAGCCGCACGCGGTAACCGCGACCGGCTAGTGCACGCCACAGCGCTGGATCGTCCTCGTGGTGCTTGCTCCGGATATCGCGCGACAGCCGCCCGACGGTGAATGGCCGCAAGGGCCGGACTAGGCGCCACGGCCGAAACCGCGCGACGTCGATCGGACTCTCGAGCACGTGCCCATTGCCGCCGTGGCGATGGCGCAGTGCGCGCGACGTGTAGACGATTTCGACCGCATGTCCACCGCGTTCGAGGCGAGCGACGTTCTTGGCCAGCCGATCCGGCTGGTCCGTGTTGTAGATGATGATCGCGCGGTCGGAGCGCGTGAATCGCGTCCAGTGCCCGATGCGGAAGTACGTTCCGACGAACACGAACGTGCCGCCGCGCGGAAACCTGAGCGTCATTTCGCGAATGCGCTCGATCGGCACCTCGGCAAATGCAGGCGACGGCGCGAATTCCGTCCAGATCCGGACGTCGGCATACCGGCGCAATAGGCGCCACGTATCGATGGTGCGCAAGTCGCCTCCGCCCGTGGGATCCCACAGCGGATTCACGAGATGCACGCGTGTTGCAGTCCGGTCAGACATTTCCATCGCGTCGCTTCCACGGCGGCGAATCATGCAGTGGAACATCGATTGATTTTGGCGTGAACGCCATTTTTGTAACGATCGATTGCGGGCGCCGCACGCCGTCAGTGGAGCCGATCCAGTGCAGGGGATCGTGAAAAATGTTGCGGTCTGGGCGCAACGCACCGGTTCGCGCTAAAATATAACGCTTTGATTATCAAGGCTTGCTGAAGTTCGCCGAACAGGCAGGCTCTCCCGCATGAAAGTTGCCGACATCCGCCGCCAGTTCATCGACTATTTCGTGTCGAACGGGCACGTGCACGTCCCGAGCTCGTCGCTCGTCCCTGGCAACGATCCGACGCTGCTATTTGTCAATTCCGGCATGGTGCAGTTCAAAGACGTGTTCACCGGCGCCGAAAAGCGCCCGTACACGCGCGCGACGTCGTCGCAGCGATCGGTGCGCGCCGGCGGCAAGCACAACGATCTCGAGAACGTCGGCTATACGGCGCGGCATCACACGTTCTTCGAGATGCTCGGCAACTTCAGCTTCGGCGACTACTTCAAGCGCGACGCCATTCGCTACGCGTGGGAACTGCTGACCCAGCATTACAAGCTGCCGGCCGACCGGCTGTGGGCAACCGTCTACATCGATGACGACGAAGCCTACGACATCTGGACGCGCGACATCGGCATCGCGAAGGATCGTTGCATCCGCATCGGCGACAACAAGGGTGCGAAGTACGCGAGCGACAATTTCTGGCAGATGGCCGACACCGGGCCGTGTGGTCCCTGCTCGGAGATCTTCTACGATCATGGGCCCGACGTGTTCGGCGGTCCGCCGGGCTCGCCCGACGCGGAAGGCGACCGCTACATCGAGATCTGGAACCTCGTGTTCATGCAGTTCGAGCGGCAGAAGGGCGCGGATGGCTTCACGATGACGCCGCTGCCCAAACCATGCGTCGATACGGGCATGGGCCTCGAGCGGCTGGCCGCGGTGCTCCAGCACGTTCATTCGAACTACGAGATCGATCTCTTCGTCGCGCTGATCGCCGCCGCGGCGCGTGAGACGCAGACGACGGACCTCGACAATCCTTCGCTGAAGGTCATCGCCGATCACATCCGGGCCTGCGCATTCCTGATCGTCGACGGCGTAACACCGGGCAGCGAAGGCCGTGGCTACGTCTTGCGCCGGATAATCCGGCGCGCGATCAGGCACGGCTACCAGCTCGGCCAGAAGCGGCCATTCTTCCACCGGCTCGTCGAGGACCTCGATCGGCAGATGGGCGAAGCGTATCCGGAGCTGACGCGCGACAAGGTGCGTGTCGCGCAGGTGCTGAAGGCCGAGGAGGAGAGGTTCGGCGAAACGCTCGAGAACGGCATGCGCATGCTGAATGCGGCGCTGCACGACAAGCCGCAGGTTCTCGACGGCGAAACGGCATTCACGCTGTACGACACGTTCGGTTTCCCGCTCGACCTCACGGCCGACATCGCACGCGAGCGCGGCATCGCCGTCGACGAGGCCGGGTTCGATCGGGCGATGGACGCGCAGCGCGAGCGTGCGCGCGCTGCGTCGCAGTTCAAGACCGGCGAAGCGCTGGCGTACACGGGGCCGAAGACGGTGTTCCGCGGCTACGAGGCGCTGTCGGAGCAAGGTCGCGTGGTCGCGCTCTACAAAGGCGGCACGCGTGTCGACGCGCTCGCCACAGGCGACCGCGGTGTCGTCGTGCTCGACCGCACGCCCTTCTACGCAGAGTCTGGCGGACAGGTCGGGGATAGTGGCGAGCTTTCGAAGGGCGGCGCCTGCCTGACGCTGTTCGCCGTCGAGGATGCGCAGAAGATCCAGCCCGATGTCGTCGGCCATATCGGCGAGGTGAAGACGGGCGAGATCCGCGAGGGCGACACGCTGGCCGCCGCCGTCGATCACGATGCGCGCGCGCGGACGATGCGCAACCACTCGGCGACCCACCTCATGCACAAGGCGCTGCGCGAAGTGCTCGGCGAGCATGTGCAGCAGAAGGGGTCCCTCGTCGATCCTGACAAGACGCGCTTCGATTTCGCGCACAATGCGCCGCTGACCGATGACGAGATCCGTCGCGTCGAGGCGATCGTCAACGCCGAGATCCTCGACAACGCGGGTGTGTCCGCGCGCACGATGCCGATCGCGGAAGCGCAGCAGTCGGGCGCGATGATGCTGTTCGGCGAGAAATACGGCGACGAAGTGCGCGTGCTCGACATCGGCACGTCGCGCGAGTTGTGCGGCGGCACGCACGTGGCGCGCACCGGCGACATCGGGCTGTTCAAGATCGTCGGCGAGGGCGGCGTTGCGGCCGGCGTTCGCCGCGTCGAGGCCGTCACCGGCAAGGGCGCGCTCGCGCACGTTCAGCAGCAGGAGGCGAAGCTTTCCGGCGTCGCGCAATTGCTGAAGGCCCCGGTCGCGGAGCTCGAAGCGCGTATCGCGCAACTGCTGGAGCACACCCGCACTGCCGAGCGCGAGCTTGCGCGCCTGAAGGCGAAGGCCGCATCCAGCGCCGGCGCGGATTTGGCCGGCAGCGCCGTCGACGTCAAGGGCGCCAAAGTCGTCGCCGCTGCGCTCGACGGCAGCGATGTCAAGACGCTGCGCGAGACGATGGACAAGCTGAAGGACAAGCTGAAGAGCGCGGCGATCGTTCTCGCGAGCGTGGTCGACGGCAAGGTGACGCTGATCGCCGGCGTAACGAGTGATCTCGTCGGCAAAGTGAAGGCGGGCGACCTCGTCAACCATGTTGCGCAGCAGGTCGGCGGCAGGGGCGGGGGCAAGCCCGACATGGCTCAGGCGGGCGGCACCAATCCGGACGCATTGCCGCAGGCGTTGCAGTCCGTCGAACGCTGGGTTGGCGAGCGGCTGTGAGCATCTAGATGCGCGCGCTGCCGCCGCAGTTCGCGAGCGACAACTATGCGGGCATCTGCCCCGAGGCGTGGAACGCGCTCGAGCGTGCAAACACGGGCCACGCGCCCGGCTACGGCGCCGACGACTGGACGCGAGCGGCGAAGGACGCCGTCGCGCAACTGTTCGACACCGACTGCGACGTGTTCTTCGTGTTCAACGGCACGGCGGCCAATTCGCTGGCGCTGGCGGCCATCTGCCGCAATACCGATGCGATCGTCTGTCATGCGATGGCGCACATCAACGTCGACGAGTGCGGCGCGCCGGAGTTCATGAGCGGCGGCGCCAAGCTGCTCACGGTCGATCCGCCGCACGCGAAGCTGACACGCGACTCGGTGCTGGCTGCCGCCGTGACGCCGCACGACGAGCACTCGTCGCGGCCGCGCGCACTGTCGCTGACGCAGGCGACCGAGCTCGGCACCGTGTACACGGCCGACGAGGTCGCGGTGCTGTGCGAAGTCGCACATGCGCTGAACATGAGAGTCCAGATGGATGGCGCGCGCTTTGCCAACGCGATTGCCCATCTCGGCTGCAGCCCCGCCGACGTTACATGGCGCGCCGGCGTGGACGTGCTCTGCCTCGGCGGAACGAAGAACGGACTGCCCGGCGGGGAAGCGATCGTGTTCTTCGATCGCGAGCTTGCCGAAGAGTTTGCGCGACGCCGCAAGCAGGCAGGGCAACTCGCGTCGAAAATGCGCTTTATCGCGGCGCCATGGCTCGGCGTGCTCGAGGATGGCGCCTGGTTGCGCCACGCCGCGCATGCGAACGCGATGGCGCAGCGGCTCGCACGGGCACTTACAGGACTGCCGGGCGTCCGGCTGCTCGCTCCGGTCGAGGCCAACGGCGTCTTCGCCGATCTGCCGCGCCATGCGATCGAGGCGCTCCACGCGAAAGGCTGGCGCTTCTACACGTTCGTCGGCGAAACCGGCGTGCGCCTCATGTGCGCGTGGGACACGCCGACCGAAGCCGTCGACGGTCTCGTTGCCGACCTGCGCACCATGCTGGCGGTGGCACCGGTGAACGGTTTGGTGGGCAGCGCGCAGTCGGCACTCTAGTTCGGGAGAAAGCATGACGCTGCGAGCCGAATTCACGCTCGAGGCCGCGAATCGGCGCGGGATCGGGCACTTGCCGGAGCTGTTCGGATTCCGCCTCACGGCGATCGACGAGGAAAAGCTCGCCGCCGAAATCGATGTCCGGCCGCAGATCCTCGCACCCAACGGCTATCTGCACGCGGCGACGATCGTCGCGCTGGCCGACACGTCGTGCGGGTATGGCTGCCTCGCACATCTTCCCGCCGATGCCTCCAACTTCACCACCGTCGAACTCAAGACCAATTTCCTCGGCACCGCGCGCGAGGGCACGATTGCGTGCGTCGCGCGTCCGGTGCACCTCGGCCGGATGACGCACGTGTGGGACGCAACGGTGGTGCGCAAGGACGACCAGCGAACGATCGCGCTGTTTCGCTGCACGCAGATGATCCTGTACCCGGCACGCTGACGTCACGTCGCGCGTAACGGCAGCGCGTCACGCGTTGCGCCGTTCTGTTCCACCGGCTCGTCAGTCGCCGTATCGGCCGAATGGCCTATCGGTTCCAGCGTCTCGCGGGCCGACAATCGTCGAACGATGACGATCACCGCACCGGCCGATGAACCCCGCCATTGCAGGTCTGCTTGCGGCGTTCGCGGCGGGCGTTACGCTGCTGCAGACGTGCTCGAGGCTGCCGCCAGCGCCGGGTTTGCTGCTGTCGCTCGCCGGCGCGTCGACGGTGGCGATGCTGATGGTGCGCGCGTGCGTCACATTGCCCGCGAGTCACGGGCGGCGCAGCACCGCATTGCGCGCCGTTGCTGCAGGCGTGGCGATTGTGGCGATGGGTCTCGCGGGCTTCGCGTATGCCGGCTGGCGTGCGCAGGTCAGGCTGGCCGACGAGCTTCCACCTACGTGGGAAGAGCGCGACCTACAGGTTCGCGGTGTCGTCGACGATCTGCCGCAAGCGACCCCCGAGGGAGTGAGGTTTGCGTTCGCGGTCGAGCATATCGATACGCCGGGCGCCGTCGTTCCGGAACGGATCTCGCTTGCGTGGTTCGCGTCGCGCGATCGCGATCCGCTTCTTGTCGGCGCTGGGCGCGACGCTGCGCCGCCGCCTGTCGTTCACGCCGGCGAACGCTGGCGACTGACCGTGCGGTTGAAACGGCCGCACGGCAGTGTCAATCCGGCCGGATTCGATCTCGAGGCGTGGCTGCTCGAACGAAACCTTCGTGCCACCGGCTATGTCCGCGATTCGCGGGCCAACGTCCGGGTGGACGCGTTCGCGGGGCGCGCCGGCGACCATGTCCAGCGCGCGCGAGAGCGGATACGGATGCGTATCGCGCGTGCACTGCCAGCTGCCCGTTACGCGGGCGTGATCACTGCGCTCGCCATCGGGGATCAGCGTGCCGTCCCGGAGTCGCAGTGGGCGGTGTTCAGTCGCACGGGCGTCACGCACCTGATATCGATCTCGGGGCTGCACGTGACGGTGTTCGCCACGCTCGCCGGCGGCTGCGCGCTGCTCGCTTGCCGGCGCAGCACGACGCTCACGTCGCGCATCCCTGCACGCAAGGTCGCGACGCTCGTCGGTGCCCTGTTCGCATTCGGCTATGTGCTGCTCGCGGGCGCCGAAGTGCCGGCCGTGCGAACGCTGTTGATGCTCGTTGTCGGCGCGATTGGCCTGTGGCTCGCGCGACCGGGAACGGCGCTGCTCGTCTGGCTATGGTCGCTCGCCGGCGTTCTGGCCTGGGATCCGTGGGCCGGATTCGCGCCCGGCTTCTGGTTGTCGTTCGGTGCGGTCGGACTTCTGCTGTATGCAGGCAGCGGACGTCCGGTCGCGCGCTTGCCGGCGGGACGGCTGGCGCGGTTCGCCGATACATTGCACGAGGCGGGGCGCGCGCAGTGGGTCGTCACCCTCGGCCTCGTACCGGGCACGCTCGCGCTGTTCCAGCAGGTGTCGGTCGTCTCGGCGCTTGCCAATGCCGTTGCCATCCCGGTCGTCACGCTCGCCGTCGTGCCGCTGATCCTGTTTGCGATCGCCTTTCCGATCGACGCGCCCTGGCAGTTCGCGCACGGCGTGCTAGCGCTGCTGATGCGCTACCTGGAATGGGTCGCAGAGTTGCCGGTCGCGACGTGGACCTCGCACGCTCCTATCGCGTGGACAGTCGGTGTCGCAACTGCGGGCGTGCTGTGGATGCTTGCCCCTCGCGGCATCCCGGGACGTTGCATCGGCGTCGTCTGGATGTTGCCGCTGGCGCTGCTGCTGCCGCCGCCGGTTCCCGTTGGCGGTGCGCAGGTCACGGTGCTGGACGTCGGCCAGGGTCTGGCGGTCTTCGTCGCAACGGCGACGCATGCGCTCGTCTACGACACGGGTCCGCGGTTCAACGATACGGTCGATGCAGGCGGCCGCATCGTCGCGCCATTCCTGCGCGCGGCCGGCGTCGCACGACTCGATATGCTGATTGTCAGCCACGCCGATACCGATCACTCCGGCGGTGCCGCGTCGCTGCTTCGCGCGGTGCCGGTTGCAGCGCTGCTTTCTTCACTGCCACCGGATCATCCGCTCGTGGCGCAGGCGAAGCGCACGTCAACCGTCGCGCGCTGCGTGGCGGACACGACGTGGCAATGGGATCGCGTCACATTCACGCTGCTGCATCCTCGCGCGGAGCACTACGGCGATGCTACGCGAAAGAGCAACGATCTCTCGTGCGTGCTGCGCATCGAAACCGAAGGCGGCCGCGTGCTGTTCACCGGCGACATCGAGGCGCGCAGCGAAAACGACCTGCTGCAGCGCGTGCCACCGGTAGCTGCGTCGGACGTGCTGGTGGTTCCCCATCACGGCTCGCGTACGTCGTCCACGGCAGCGTTCCTCGCCGGCGTGTCACCGGTGGTAGCCGTGTTTGCCGCCGGTTATCGCAACCGCTTCGGCCATCCGCGCGACGACGTCCTCGCGCGGTATCGCCTAGCCGGTGCAACGCGGTTGCGCACCGATTTGCAGGGTGCGATCACCGTTACGCTGTCACCCGACCTGCCGATTGCGGCGTCTGGCGAGCGCGAGCGGCACAGGCGCTACTGGTACGACGCGCCGATCGATTGACGTCGACAGCCTAGCGCTGCCACCCGTTCGGCGGGCGTGGCGCGCTGCCCGACCGGCTATTCGACGTAGCGACCCAGGCGCACCGCGGTTTCACCTTTGCGTGGCCGCCGTGTCGGCATGATCAGCACGCACTCGTCGTGCGGCGTGCGGATCTCGCGCTCGCCATCGCGTGCGATCAGCGTGCCGCGACGCGCGATGCTCATCATGCCCGTTACAGGCCCGGCGAACGCGAACGCGTTGGTCTCGATCGTTACGACATCGGTGATCGCGATCGTCCGCTGCGGCGGCAGGTCACCCGTGTCGACATGCGCGTCGATGAACGCGCGGTCGAGCATGCCGAAATGCTGCAGAAAACGCAGCATGACCTGCTGCGCGACGATCGGCGAGGCGGCCTCCCAATGCTGGCCGCATTCGACGAGCAACGCGTTGCGCGGATCGAGTGGATCGTCGAAATGTATATAGTCGCGAAGCCGACGCCCCGCCTGGTGCCCGGCGTCGATCACCACATACTGCGGCATGCCCAATGCCCGCGCCAGATCGAGCCCCTTCTGCCGGCTTCCCGACAGCGCAAGTGCTGGACACGGATCGGTCATCGAATGAAGGTCGAGCAGAAAGTCGGTCCGATCGTAGAACGGCCGCAACTCGCGCGCACGCGTGAGTTCGCGCGATGTTCGCGCGCCGTCGAGAACCTCGGCGTCCCACAGCCGGTTGAAATCCTCGTCGAGGCACCGCGCGGCGAAGGGATCGCCGGCGTCGAACGTCTGGTAAGCCGCAGCGTTGGCGAAGATCAGGGTCAGTGCGCCGCGCACCGGCCGGAAACCGCTGCGCAGCAGCCAGTCGAGCGCAATCGCGCCGCACACTTCGTTGCCGTGCGTGAGCGCCTGGACCGTGACGCTCGGCGTGCTGGCGGGGTCGCCGAACCGCCAGGCGTATGCGACACCGGTATTACCCGCGGCCCATCGCGACAGGTCCGGCAGCGCGACATCCACCGCCGGGACGGGCGGCGTCGAGGTCACGCAATGCAGAGATGCTGCGCCAGCCGTTCCATGAAGGCTTCGCAGCGGGCGAGCTGGTCCAGGCTCACCCATTCGTTCGGCTGGTGCGCCTGCTCGATGTGGCCCGGACCACAGATGACCGCGGGCATCGACGCGTTGTGGAACAGGGCGGCTTCGGTGCCGTAGGAGACCTTGTGCGTCGTGTGCGCCTCGCTGCACGCGCGGCCGATGTCGGCGATCGCGTTGCGGCCGTCATCGTCGAAGCCGGGCAGGGTCGAGATGTGGTCGAACTGGATGTACGTTGCCGGATCGACCGCGTGCATCGCCGGCAGGTACGTCTGCGCGTGGCGTTCGACGTCGGCGAAGAACGCATCGGGATCGTCGAAAGGCAGGTGACGGATCTCGAATTCGAACGTGCAATCGCGCGGCACGATATTGAGCGCAGTCCCGCCGCGGATGACGCCGACGTGGGGTGTGGTAAACGGCACGTCGTACGCCGGGTCCTGCCGATGGCTCGTTCGATACGCTCGCGCACGCTCGCCGATCCACGCGACGATGTCGCACGCAACCTGCACGGCGTTGACGCCCTGCGGCGTCAGAGACGAGTGCGCTTCGTGGCCGCGGATACGGCACCGCCACGCTTTCTTGCCTTTGTGCGCGACGACGAGCTGCATGCCGGTCGGCTCGCCGATGATGCATCCGGTGGGCGCCACGCCTTTCGCGACGACGTCGGCGATCAGTCGGCGCACGCCGATGCAGCCCACTTCCTCGTCGTACGACAGCGCGAAATGCAGCGGTCGCTTGAGCCCCCGGTCCAGGAACCGCGGGACAAACGCGAGGCCGATTGCCGAGAAGCTCTTCATGTCGGTCACACCGCGACCATGGACCCTGTTGCCGACGAGCGTCGCGCAGAACGGGTCGGTGTCCCATGGCTGTCCGTCGACCGGCACCACGTCGGTGTGACCCGACAGCACGATGCCGCCGCGGCTCGCGTTGCCGTCTTGCGCGGCAAATGTCGCGAACAGGTTCGCCTTGCGACGATCGTCGTCGAAGGTCAGCGCCGTCGTGGCACCGAGGTCTTCGAGATACGCGCGAACCCAGTCGATGAGTTCGAGATTCGAATCGCGGCTTACCGTCGGGAATGCGACCAGCCGGCGGATCATGTCGAGTCCGACGAGATCCGCCGTGCCATCGGTCGTTGCGAGATGGCGAACGGGATCGGGGGCGTTCATCGGGCGTCTCCGCGGGTGACAATGCGGCAGGATAGCACTTGGATGACGTCCACAGCACCTGCGGCCGGTCGCGGTTGAACCCACGCGGATCGCGTCGCTCCAACGGGCTTGCCCGCCACTCGTTCAGATTACCGATGACGATCGTTCGCACGCTTGGCCTGCTCTTCGCGGCGTGTTGCGCCATTCCGCAATCGCTCGCGGCGCAGCCGCTGCCGCTCGACCAGATCCGCCTGCCAGCCGGATTCGCGATCGAGGTACTGGCCCGCGCGTCCGGCGTCCGCCAGATGACGTTCGGCGCCAACGGAACCCTCTTCGCAGGCTCGGTCGGTGGTCGCGTGTATGCGATCACGCTCGACGCCAACGGACAGCGACCGGCGACCGTCCGCACGATTGCATCGGATCTGCGCGACCCTGCTGGTGTGGCATTTCGCGATGGGTCGCTGTATGTGTCGGCGGTGAGCCGGATCCTGCGCCTCGACGACATCGAGCGCCGGCTGGACAATCCGCCGCAACCGGTCGTCGTGTCCGATCGCTTTCCGACCGACGGCCAACACGGGCGCAAGTTCATCGCGTTCGGGCCTGATGGCAAGCTCTACGTTCCGGTCGGCGCGCCGTGCAACATCTGCGAGCCGGACCCTGATCGGTACGCGAACATCATGCGGATGAACGCCGACGGATCGAACCTCGAAGTCGTCGCGCGCGGGATTCGCAACAGCGTCGGCTTCGATTGGGATCCGCGCACGCGCGACCTGTGGTTCACGAGCAACGGCCGCGACCGGCTCGGCGACGATGTGCCGCCCGATACGCTGAATCACGTCACGCGCGCCGGCGAGCACTTCGGCTACCCTTATTGCCACGCGGGCACCGTTGCCGACCCGGAATTCGGCGGCAAGCGGCCGTGCAGCGCCTTCGCCTCACCGGCGCAGCCGCTGGGGCCGCACGTCGCAGCGCTCGGCATGCGCTTCTATACGGGCACGCAGTTCCCCGAGCGCTACCGCGGCCAGCTCTTCATCGCCGAACACGGCTCCTGGAACCGCAGCGCCAAGATTGGATACCGCGTTACGGTCGTATCGGTGGATGCCACAGGCAAGGCCATTTCGTACGAGCCGTTCGCCGAAGGCTGGCTGCAGGGCCAGCAGGCATGGGGACGGCCGGCTGATGTGACCGTGGCGCCGGACGGCTCGCTGCTGGTCGCCGACGACTCCGCGGGTGCCATTTATCGGATCCGCTACCGCCGGCCCTGATTGCCGTGCTAGATCGCGCGGCGCGAGGACCGTCGGCAGGGATGCGCCGCCGCCCATGATGGGCGCGCCTGGGGGCTGTCGGCAGCCCAACCCGGGCATTGCGCAACCGTGCCAATCGGCGTATCGTCGCGCCACTTTGCATGCACATGCATGCGTGTGGCGGGGCCACAAGTCCTTGCCGGTGAGCTTCCTTCTCGATGACCGAACGCAGCGCCAAAAGCCCGCGGGTCCGAGCATCGTCGGTGCGCACGCGCGCCGGCGGCGTGCGCGAAACCGAAACCGATGCGATCGTCGCCCGATATGCGGGGAGGGGCCGCGAGTGCGCGTTCGCCAACACCCGTCTGCTGGGCCGCGTCGTGACGAACTTCTACGATGCAGCGCTCAAACCCGCCGATCTGCGCGCGAGCCAGCTCGCGCTGCTGTGGGCAATCGTGGCGTGTGAGCCGGTGGAGATGGGAAAGCTGGGCGACGTTACGGAGACCGACCAGACGACGCTGTCGCGAACCGTCGAAAAACTTCGGCAGGCGGGGCTGGTCGGTGTCGAGACCGGTACCGACCGCCGCGTGCGCCTGCTACGGCTGACCGAAGAGGGCAGGCGCCGCTTCGCCCGCGCGATGCCCTGCTGGGAGGCTGCGCAAAGAGAGATCGACGCCTGGCTCTCCGTTGCAGGCCTGCGCGATCTGGCCAAGCGGGCTCACCGCCTGGCCAGAGGCATCCCTCAATACCCGTAGTAGACGGGGCGGCCCACGACGACGGGTCGCCGCACCACGTACGGGGCGCGGTAAACCACGCGCGGCGCGCGGTACACGACCGGAGGCGCGTAATAGACCGGCGGCGCGTACACGACGGGCGGCGCGATATACGCCGCACTCCAGTAGGGCCGGTAATAGTGCGATCCCCGCCAGTACGGTCCGTTGCCGAACGCGACGCCATAGCCGGGACCGCCGATCGACACGTTGAAGCCGACGCGGTCGGCGTGGGCAACCGGAGCAAACGCGGCCGTCGCGGCGACGAGCGCGGTTCCGAGGGCAATTTGCGTTGTGCGTCGTAGCATATCGAGCTCCTTGCGCTATCAGGTTGGGACTGCCGCGAAACCGCTGGGGTTCCTGCCGTTTCGCAGTGTCGATTCCTTCAACGGTCGGCCCGCGGCGTCGTTGACGGATGCCGGCGGACGTAGCGATTTGTTACAGTGTGTCCCCGTCCTGGAGTCGATCCATGCGTCTTGTGCAAACGTTCATCGTCGCGCTGCTCGGCGCGCTCGGGTTGACCGTTCACGCCGCCGATCTCGCGATCGGCCTCGCGGCTGACGTCACGTCGCTCGATCCGCATTACCACAACCTCACGCCCAACAACAACATCGCGCAACACGTGTACGGGCTGCTGGTGCAGCGCAACGAGAAGGAGCAGATCGAACCCGGCCTCGCCACGCAGTGGAAGACGATCGATCCGACGACGTGGGAATTCACGCTGCGCAAAGGCGTGAAGTTTCACGACGGCAGCGACTTCACCGCGGCCGATGTCGTCGCATCGTTCAACCGGATTCCGAAAGTCGTGAACAGCCCGTCGCCGTTCACCGCCTACACGAAGCAGGTGACGCGAATCGAGGTCGTCGACCCGTACACGATCCGCTTCCACACGGCGACGCCTTACCCGCTGATGCCGTCTGACCTGACGCAGATCGCGATCATCTCGAAAGCGGCGGAATCGGCGTCAACCGACGATTTCAATTCGGGCAAGGCGGCGATCGGCACCGGTCCCTACAAGCTCGTGCGCTTCGCGAAGGGCGATCGGATCGAGCTCGCGCGCTTCGACGGCTGGTGGGGTGGCAAGACGCCGTGGGAGAAAGTGACGATGCGCCTGCTGCCGCAGAACGCGTCGCGTGTCGCGGCGTTGCTGGCCGGTGACGTCAACGTCATCGAATCGGTGCCCACGGCCGACATCGCGCGGCTGAAGCAGGACAAGAGCCTCGGATTGTTCCGCCAGGTCGCCGACCGGCTGATCTATATTCATCTCGACAGCGATCGCGCCGTGTCGCCGTTCGTCACCGACAAGGACGGCCGTCCGCTCGATCGCAATCCGCTGCGGGACGCGCGCGTGCGCAAGGCGCTGTCGAAGGCGATCGACCGCAAGACGATCATCGCGCGCGTGATGGAAGGCGAGGCCGTTCCGGCGGGACAGCTCGTTCCCGATTTCCTGTTCGGCTCGACGCCGAATCTCAAGGTCGAGAACTTCGACGTCGACGGCGCCAAGAAACTGCTGGCCGACGCCGGCTGGCCAAACGGATTCGGCGTCACGCTGCATACGCCGAACGATCGCTACGTCAACGACGCGAAGGTCGCGCAGGCCGTCGCACAGATGTGGACGCGGCTGGGGATCGCGACGAAGGTCACGGCGATGCCGTCCGCTACCTACTTTCCGCAGGCGACCGAACTCAAGTTCAGCACGATGCTGCTCGGCTGGAGCACGGGCACCGGCGAGGCGTCGTCGTCGTTGAAGGCGCTCCTGATGACGTACAACAAGGACAAGGGGTTCGGCGGCACGAACCGCGGCCGTTACTCGAACGCGAAGGTCGACGCGCTCACCGAGGATGCGCTGCAGACCGTCGACGACACCAAGCGCAGCGCCTATCTCCAGCGCGCGACGGAGCTCGTCATCAACGACACCGGCGTCATTCCGCTGCACTTCCAGGTGAACACGTGGGCGGCGCGCAAGGGCATCACCTACGTGCCGCGTGTCGACGAGACGACACTCGCGTGGAAATTCAAGCCGCCCAACTGATCGGCGCGGCAGCGACGGTGCCACATCCGTTCGCACCGAGCCTTTGAACGCACGAATTCACACATGAACGCGCCGGATCTCCGCTGGCCGCCGACCACCGTCGAGCCGCTCCACTTCATCGGCAACCGATTCGTCGCCGCGCGCGACGGCCGGACGTTGCCGATGATCGACCCTTCCGACGGCACGCCGTTCGCGTCGATTGCGCGCGGCGGTTCCGCTGACGTCGACGACGCCGTCGCGCAGGCGGCGCGTGCACGTGACGGCGCGTGGGGCAAGCTTTCGCCCGCTGAACGTGGGCGCTGCCTCGCACGACTCAGCAGGTCCATCAGCGACCACGCCGACGAGCTCGCGCTACTCGAAGCGCGCGATTGCGGCAAGCCGCTGACGCAGGCCCGCGCCGATGCAACGGCCTGCGCACGCTATTTCGAGTTCTACGCTGGCGCACCGGACAAGCTGCACGGCACGACGATTCCCTACGCCGACGGCTACACCGTGCTGACGTGGCGCGAGCCCCATGGCGTGACTGGGCACGTGATTCCGTGGAACTATCCGTTGCAGATCTTCGGTCGCTCGGTCGGCGGCGCGCTCGCCGCCGGCAACGCGTGCGTCGTAAAGCCGGCCGAGGATGCGTGCCTGTCGCTGTTGCGCGTCGCGATGCTCGCCGCGGACGCGGGACTGCCCCCGGGTTCGCTCAACATCGTCACCGGTCTCGGCGCCGAAGCCGGCGCCGCATTGATCGCGCACGCCGGCGTGCAGCATGTGTCGTTCACCGGGTCGCCGGCGACCGGCGCAGCGGTGGCGGCCGCGGCTGCGCGACGGCACTGCCCGGTGACGCTGGAACTCGGCGGCAAGTCGCCGCAGATCGTGTTCGCCGACGCGGATTTCGATGCTGCGTTGCCCGCACTCGTCGGCGCGATCGTCCAGAACGCCGGCCAGACGTGCAGCGCCGGCTCGCGCTTGCTGGTCGAGCGATCGGCCTACGAGCCCCTGCTGACGCTGCTGGGCGAGCGTTTCGCCACGCTCACCGTCGGGCCCGCGCTGGCAGACCTGGATTGCGGGCCGCTGATCCGGGCGTCGCAGCTCGCCCGCGTGCAGTCCTTCCTCGACAGTGCACGTTCAGCCGGCATCGCCACGGTCGCAGCGGGCCGGATCGCCGCCGACGCACCCGCCGGCGGCTACTACGTCGCGCCGACGCTGTTGCGTGACGTGCCCGTCGACGCGCCGGTCGGCTGCGACGAAGTGTTCGGACCCGTGCTCGCGGCGATGCCATTCGCCGACGAGGCCGAGGCCGTCGCACTTGCCAATGCGACGGACTACGGCCTCGTTGCCGGCGTCTGGACGCGCGACGGCGGCCGCCAGCTCAGGATGGCGCGTGCGCTCGCGAGCGGGCAGGTGTTCATCAACAATTACGGCGCGGGCGGCGGCGTCGAATTGCCGTTCGGTGGCGTCAAGCATTCGGGGCACGGCCGCGAGAAAGGTTTCGAGGCGTTGTACGGTTTCACGGCGCTGAAGACCGTCGTGTTGCGCCATGGTTGACGCTGCATCGGGTACGGCCGGCTCGCCACCACGCGCGCAAGATGCGCCGGAAAAGCCGCTGACCGCGATCCAGTTTGCGCGGAAGATCGTCGGCCGCATCGTCATCTATTCACTGTTCCCCGTGTATTTTTCGCAGGCGTTCGCACTGCGGCGGCACGCGCTGACACTGACGCCGGCCGTTGGCCCCACGGAAGGACGCATCGGACGCGGCGATCCACTCCATTTCCTCGCCGTCGGCGATTCGATCATCTCCGGCGTCGGTGCGCGCCGCATCCAGCAGTCGACGGTCGGGCACGTCGCGCGATTCATGTCGGGGCGTCTCGCGCGTGAGATCAACTGGCGTGCTGCCGGCATGATCGGCGCCGGTGCACGTCGCGTGCGCCGTGACGTGGTGCCGGCGCTGCCACAGCAACGGTTCGACGCGATCCTGCTGTCCGTGGGTGTCAACGACGTGCTGAAGCTCGAGCGCAGCGGCCGCTTCCGGCGCCAGTTGCTGAAGCTCGTCCGCGACCTGCGCACGCATTCTCCAGATGCGGTGATCGCGTACCTCGGGCTGCCGCCGCTCGGCGATTTTCCAAAACTGCGGCGGCCGCTGCGATGGATCGTCGGCTATCGCGTGCGCAAGTTCGATGCGGTCGCCCGTGAAGCGCTCACACGAGTACCGGGCGTGCTGCACATCCCGATGCGCTACCATCCACGCGCCGACATGTTCGCAAACGACGGACTGCACCCGTCGGAGACGAGCCAGCGCAGGCTTGCCAAGCTCATCGCCGGCGAACTGACGCCACGCATCGCGGGGGCGTTGCGCGACCCGTTGCGATCGACGCGCTGATGGCGGCGTTCGCGCGGGACAACGCCTCGGACCCACCGTCAGCGCAGCGGATCGATAGTGTTTTCGGCAGGGCGCCGGTTGGCGTCGAACTCGGACGCACAAGATGAGACTCGAGCACAAGATTGCGATCGTGACGGGCGCGGGCTCGGGCTTCGGTGCGGGCATCGCGCGGCGCTATGCGGAAGAGGGCGCGTCCGTCGTCGTCAACGACATCGACGAAGCGGGGGCCGCACGCGTTGCCGCTGACATCCGCGGTCGCGGCGGGCGCGCCGTTGTCTGCGCCGCCGACGTCTCGGTCGACGCCGACGTCGCGCGGCTCGTGCAAGCGGCGCTCGCCGAATTCGGCCGCCTCGACGTCGTCGTGAACAACGCCGGCACCACTCACCGCAACCAGCCGATGCTCGACGTGACCGAGGCGATGTTCGATCGTATCTATCGCGTGAACGTCAAGAGCCTGTTTCTTTCGGCAAGGCACGTGGTGCCGCATTTTCGTGCGCAAGGTGGCGGCGTGTTCATCACGATCGCGTCGACCGCCGGCGTGCGGCCGCGACCGGGATTGACGTGGTACAACGGCAGCAAGGGCGCGGCGATCGTCACCTCGCGGTCGATGGCCGCCGAACTCGCGCGCGACAACATTCGCGTCAACATCATCAATCCGGTCGCCGGCGAAACGGCGATGCTTGCCGACTTCATGGGCGAGGACACGCCGCAAAAGCGCGCGCAGTTCGTCGCGACAATTCCGCTCGGACGATTGTCGCAGCCGACGGACATTGCGACCGCCGCCGTGTTCTTCGCGTCCGACGAGGCGGCGTTCATCACCGGCGCATGTCTTGAAGTCGACGGCGGCCGCTGCATCTAGATCGAAGTACTCAGTGGCCTGATCGCGCAGTGAAGCCCGAGTCGGCGGCGATGACGGTGCTGCTCGGTGCGCTGGCAGGCGCTGCGCCCTTCGCGATGGACGTCTACTTGGCGTCGATGCCGTCGATGACGCGGGCGCTGACCGCCACGCCGGCCGAAGTGCAGCTGACGCTGTCGGTGTACATGTACGGGTGGGGTGTCTCGCAACTGTTCGCCGGCCCGCTATCGGACCGTTTCGGCCGCCGCCCCGCGTTGCTCGGCGGGCTCGCTGCGTTCGTGCTGGCGTCGCTCGCGTGTGCCTTGTCGCGTAATGTGTATGCGCTGATCGGCGCGCGGCTCGTGCAGGCGATATCGATGGCGGCGATCGCGGTCGTACCACGCGCCGTGGTTCGCGATCTTTACAGCGGCGACAAGGCCGCGCACATCCTGTCACTGATGGGTGTCGTGCTCGGAATTGCGCCGGTGGTGGCACCGCTGATCGGCAGTCACGTGCACGTGTGGCTTGGCTGGCAGGCCAACTTCGTGCTCGTCGCACTCTATGGCGCGCTGCTGTGGTTTTTCGTCCGCCGATCGCTCCCCGAAACGTTGCGCAAGCCCGACGCGCGCGCGACACAGCCGCGCGTGATCGTCGCCAACTACGGGCGGTTGCTACGTTCGCGCACGTTCACCGGCTACATGGGCGTTGCGGCGTTCGGCTTCAGCGGGCTCTTCGCGTTCCTTGCCGGCAGCGCCTTCGTGTTCGTGTCGGTGATGGGTGAGAACGAGCAAGGATTCGGGCTGCTGTTCGGCTCCGTGATGCTCGGCAACATCACCGGATCGATGATCGGCAGCCGCCTCGTGCGGCGCCTGGGTATCGACCGGATGGTGCGCGGCGGCACGCTGCTGATGCTCATCGCGGCTTTGGCACTCGGCGCGCTGGCGCTGCTCGGCACGCGGCATCCGCTCGCAGTGGTCGTGCCGATGTTCGTGTACATGGCGGCGTTCATGATGACGATGCCGCCGGCCGCGGCGGGCGCGCTGACGCCGTTTCCGCAAATCGCGGGAAGCGCGTCTTCGCTGTTGTCGTTCTGCCAGTTCGTCGTCGCGTCGACGGCGGCGCTTGCGGTGGGATCCACATTCGACGGCACGGCACGGCCGATGATGCTGACGATTGCCGCGGCCGGAATCGGCGCGTTCGTCACGTGCCGGCTGGCGCTTCCACGCCGTCCGCGGCACGCGCACGGCTGAACCGGGATTACGCGGCGGGTAACCGCCTGCCAGCCCGCGTCAGTTGCCGGTGATGAGCCGCTCGATCGACGAGACGATCGGCGTCGCCGGCTCGAGGCCGAGGCGCTTGACCAATGATTTGGCGAAATCCGGCAACAGATCGTGCAGGTCGCGGACGTTCGCTGTCTTCTGCAACCGCATCATCAGGCCATAGCCCCTGAATCCGAGATGGGCGTTGATCGCGTCGCTCATCATTTGCTGGGCCTGCATGTAGCGCTCGACTTCGTCCTCCGAACGCTGGGCCGGCGCGATGGTCGCGTCGTTCTGCGCGACCGAAGGTGCCGAAAAACGCTTGGCAATCAGTCCGCCGCGCTCGAGTGCCGTCATCGCCCGCTCGTCCAGCTTGAGTGCGCGTGCCTTTACGAGCACTTGAGCAACCGTTCGATTGCCGTCAATCAGGATCAGCAGCCCGCGCAGCGTGATCGGCAGGTTGAGCTTGCGATCCCTGAGCTCCGCGAGGCCGAGTTCGGTCTTCGCGTAGATTTCGGACGGGTCCATCGGCGGCGCAGGGGCGTAATTCAGATCGATCATGCGTTTGGCTGAGCAATTATAGTGCCAGTCCCGACCAGCGGCCGGGAGCATCGAACCGATCATGACCGGCGTCCAGCCAACCAGGCTCCGCGGTCAGGCGCCTCCATGCGCGCCGCGTGCGAGAATCCGGCGCCTTCAACCCCGTGCCGCCGCTCATGCCCGCGACGTTCGACCGCCTGCTGCTCAGCGTCAACCGATGGGCTGTCATCGTGCTGCTCGCCGCGATGGCGACGATGGTCTTTGCGAATGTCGCGCTCCGCTTCCTGACCGACTATTCGATCCTCTGGGTCGAGGAGACGTCGCGTTACACGATGGTGTGGCTGACGTTCATCGGCGCCGGCCTCGTGCTGCGGTATGGCGGCCACATCGGCATCGATTCGCTGCAGCAGGCCGTACCGCGGTTCGCACCGGTCATTCGAACGATCGTCGTCGTCGTCATGGCGCTGTTCTTCTGCACGATGATCGTCGTCGGCATTCGCTACGCAAGTCTCACGTGGGCGCAGACGACGCCGGTACTCGAGATCCCGGTCGGCGCCGTGTACCTGGCAATGCCCGTCGGCTTCGCGCTGATGCTCGTGCACCTGGGCGTGATGGCACGTGGCTTCGTCGCGCACCAGCACCTGCTCGGCGACGGCGAGTTCGACACCACCGCGGCGAAACTCTAGGCGCACCGCGCGTGGTGACGATCCTGTTCATCGGTTGTATCGCGCTGCTCGCGCTCGGCGTGCCGGTCGCATTCGCGCTCGGCGGCGCGACGCTCATGGCGATGGCGTCCGGCCACGTGCCACTCGTCGCGCTGCCGAAGTACCTGTTCTCCGGCATCGACCTCTTCGCATTGGAGGCCGTGCCGTTCTTCATCCTTACGGCGGAGCTGATGACCGGCGGCGAACTGTCCGCGGTGCTGCTGCGCTTCGCATCGCAGTTCGTCGGCCGCTTCCGCGGCGGCATGGGGCATACGAACATCCTGACGCTGACGTTCTTCTCGGGGATCTCGGGATCGGCGCTCGCCGATGCCGCGGGACCGGGCGCGATCATGATCCGGATGATGCGCGACGACGGCTACGCACCGGAGTACGCCGCCGCGCTGACGGCCGCGACGTCGATCCTCGGACCGATCATTCCACCGTCGATCAGCGTCATCGTCTATGCGCTCGCGTATCCGGACGTCAATCTCGTCGGGTTGCTGATCGCAGGGACGGTTCCGGGAATCCTGATCGCCCTCGCGATGGCGGCGATCAACCACGTCACGTCGGTGCGCCGCAATTACCGCGGCGCACAGGAACGTCTGCGATGGCGCGACTACGTGCGCAACACGTGGCGCGCGCTGCCCGCGCTCGTGCTGCCCGTGCTGATCCTCGGCGGCATCGCCTCGGGTGCGTTCACGCCGACGGAGGCGTCGGTCGTCGCCGTGTTCTACGCGCTCGTCGTGGGGCGCCTCGTGTACGGGACGCTCGAGTGGCGAATGCTGCCGGGCATCTTTGCGCGCTCGGCGCTGATGACGGCGTCGGTGCTCATCATCGTCGGCATGTCGGCGGCGTTCGCGTGGGTGCTGACGGTGTCACGCGTGCCGCAAGGACTGACCGAATGGATCGTCGGCATGCACCTGTCGCCGCTCGCATTCCTGTTCGCGGTGAACCTGCTGCTGCTCGTGTTCGGCATCTTCATCGAGCCGCTGCCGGGCATCGTCGTGCTGGTGCCGATCCTTGCGCCCATCGCGCATGCGCTCGGCATCAACGACCTGCAGTTCGGCATCATCATGATCGTCAACCTGACGATGGGCATGATCACGCCGCCCGTTGGCGGCCTGCTGTTCATCACGACGATCGTAGCCAAGGTGCCCCTAGCGCGGCTGGTGCGCGAGCTATGGCCATTCCTGTGGGCGCAGCTCGGCGTGCTTGCGCTGCTGACGCTGTTCCCATCGCTGTCGTCGTGGCTGCCGGGCCTGTTCGGCTATCGCTGAGCGCGTTTTTCGCCCGGCAACGCCGGTCCCTGACACGCGACTACAGCGGACTCGGCGGCGCTACTTGTAGTTGCGGATGCGGTCGATGTTGTCCTGACCGAACTTCTTGCCGAAGTCGGCGAACGTCGGCGCGAGCGCCGCCTGGAACTTCGCCTTGTCGACGTTCTCGACGACCTGCATGCCCTTCGCGCGCAAGTCGGCAACGGCCTTCTTCTCGTCGTCGTCGATCCGGGCTCGATTGGCCTTCACGGCCTCCTTCGCCGCGTCGTTGAAGCTCTGCTTGTCGGCCGCGGACAGCTTGTCCCACTGCGCCTTGCTCATCAGGATCACCGCCGGCGAATAGACGTGGCCGGTCAGCGTCAGGTACTTCTGCACCTGGTCGAGCTTCGCTGCCGTGATCACCGACAGCGGATTCTCCTGGCCGTCGACCGTGCCCTGCTGCAGCGCGGTGAACACCTCGGTGAACGCCATCGGCGTCGGGATGATCCCGAACGCGCGGTACGCCTGAATGTGGACCGGGTTTTCCATCGTCCGCATCTTCAGGCCCTTCAGGTCCTCGGGCACCATGACAGGGTGCTTGCTGTTGGTCATGTTGCGAAACCCATTTTCGCCCCACGCAAGCCCGTGAATGCCCTTCGGCTCGAACTTCTGCAGCATGTCCTGGCCAATCGGCCCGTCGAGCACGGCGCGCGCTTGCGCGTAGTCGCGGAACAGGAACGGGATGTCGAGGATCGCGACGTCCGGCACGAAGTTCGGCACCGGTCCCGTCGACGTCATCGTCAGGTCGAGCGTGCCGAGTTGCAGCGCCTCGATCGACTCGCGCTCGGCGCCGAGCGCACCGGAATAGAAGTTCTGGACTTTGTAGCGGCCATCGGTGCGCTTCTCGACCTCGCGCGCAAACGTGTCGATCGCCACGCCGTAGTGGGAATTCTGCGCGACCGAGATGTTCATCTTGAGCGTCGTCTGCCCGTTCGCGGGCAACGCAGCCGCTGCGACGCAGGCGGCGAAAGCGGCGGACAACCAGCGGGATAATGTCATTGTCGAGCCTCCGAAAAGCATGAGGACGGGCCGCACACGGGCCCGTATCCCGGAATCAAGGGCGGCCGGATTCTAGCAGCACATGATCGACGACACGTCGTTTATGAAATAATCATCGATCGGCTTTCCCGACGCTCGCGGAAGTCCGACGCCGATGCTCGATCCCGCCTTCACGTCGTCGCTCGCCCAAGTGCTCGCCCCGGCCTCGTTGCTGACGGACGCGGAGGACACGCGCCCCTACGAATGCGACGGACTGACGCTCTTCCGGCAGCAACCGGCGGCCGTGCTGCTCCCCGACAACGAGGCGCAGGTCGTTGCGATCCTTCGACTTTGCCATGCCGCGCATGTTCCTGTCGTGGCGCGCGGTGCGGGCACCAGCCTGTCGGGCGGTGCATTGCCCGCCGCCGACGGTGTGGTGCTATCGCTCGCCAAGCTGCGCCGGATCGTGGCGATCGATCCGCTCGCGCGCACGGCGATCGTCGAGCCCGGTGTCCGCAACCTTGCGATATCCGAGGCCGCGGCGCCGTACGGACTGTTCTACGCACCGGATCCGTCGTCGCAGATCGCCTGCTCGATCGGCGGCAACGTCGCGGAAAATGCCGGCGGCGTCCATTGCCTGAAATACGGACTGACCGTGCACAACGTCCGCAAGGTCCGCGCGGTGACGATCGAGGGTGACGTCGTCGAATTCGGCAGCGATGCGCTCGACTCGCCCGGCTACGACCTCTTGGCACTGATCAACGGCAGCGAGGGTCTGCTCGCCGTGATCACGCAGATCACGGTGAAGCTGCTTGCGAAGCCGCAATATGCGCAGGTTGCCCTTGCGGCGTTCGACGATCTCGAGCGCGCGGGCGCGGCCGTGGGTGCCGTCATCGGCGCCGGGATCATTCCGGGCGGCCTCGAGATGATGGACCAGCAAGCGACGCGTGCCGTCGAGGCGTTCGTGCACGCGAACTATCCGCTCGACGCTGCCGCCGTGCTGCTGATCGAGTCCGACGGTACGCCGGTCGAAGTGGCGGCTGAAATGGCCGAGATCACCCACGTGCTGACGGCGAGCGGCGCCACCGAAATCCGCGTGTCGCAGGACGAGACGCAGCGCCTGTTGTACTGGTCCGGTCGCAAGGCGGCGTTCCCTGCGGTCGGCCGCATCTCGCCCGACTATTACTGCATCGACGGAACGATCCCACGCGCTGCGCTGCCGCGCGTATTGCGGCAGATCGAGGACTGGTCGCGCGAGTTCGGGCTGCCGTGCGCGAATGTGTTCCACGCCGGCGACGGCAACCTGCATCCGCTGATCCTGTTCGATGCGAACAAGCCCGGCGACAAGGAGCGGACCGTCGAGTTCGGCGACCGCATCCTGCAGTTGTGCATCGATGTCGGCGGCACGATCACCGGCGAGCACGGTGTGGGCATCGAGAAGATCGGCGGCATGTGCGCGCAGTTCCCGCCGGTCGTGCTCGAACGCTTTCTGGGCATCAAGCGGGCATTCGACGCCGAGTCACTGCTGAATCCGGGCAAGGGCGTTCCCACGCTTGCACGGTGCGCCGAATTCGGCCGGATGCACGTGCATCACGGCGAGTTGCGCCATCCCGAACTGCCTCGTTTTTGAAAGGCCACGATGAACTCCGCCACGCAATCGCCCACGCGGCCGCAACCCGAGGCCGTGACGGCGTTGACGGCCCGGCTGCGCAGCGAGTACGGTGACCGCGCGCTGACGACACACGCAATTCGCGAGCAGCATTCCCACGGCGAGGGTCTGGCCGACGCCGCGATGCCGGACATCGTCGTGTTCCCGCACACGAACGAGGAAGTGGCGTCGATCATGCGCATATGCCACGCGGCGCGGATCCCGGTGATCGCGTTCGGCGTGGGCACGTCGCTCGAAGGGCACGTCGCGGCGCTGTACGGCGGCGTGTGCCTCGACCTGTCGCAGATGAATCGCGTGCTGGAAGTGAACGACGCGGACCTCGACTGCCGCGTGCAGGCCGGTGTCACGCGCGAGCAACTGAATACCGAGCTCAAGGGCACCGGACTCTTCTTCCCGATCGATCCCGGCGCGAACGCGACGATCGGCGGCATGACGTCGACGCGCGCGTCGGGCACCAACGCCGTGCGCTACGGCACGATGCGCGAGAACGTGATGGGTCTCACCGTCGTCACGGCGGACGGGCGGATCATGCGTACCGGCAACCGCGCGCGCAAGTCCAGTGCCGGCTACGACCTCACGCGCCTGCTCGTCGGCTCCGAAGGCACGCTCGGCATCATCACCGAGATCCAGCTCCGACTGTACGGCATTCCGGAGTCCATTTCGGCTGCCGTCTGCCAGTTTCCCGACCTGAAGAGCGCCGTCGACTCGGTCATCGTCGCAATGCAGCTCGGTATTCCCGTTGCGCGCATCGAGTTGCTGGACGATGTGCAGATGGATGCGTGCATACGCTACTCGCAGCTGACCGAGTTCGCCGCGAAGCCGACGCTGTGCTTCGAGTTCCACGGCACGGAGGCCGGCGTTCGCGAGCAGGCGCAGATGATCGAGTCGATTGCGACCGATCATGGCGGCAGCGCCTTCCAGTGGGCGACGAAGCCCGAGGAACGGTCGCGGCTCTGGAAGGCGCGCCATAATGCCTATTACGCCGCGCTGGCGCTCGCACCCGGCAAGCAGGGCTTCGCCACCGATGCATGCGTGCCGATCTCGCGGCTCACCGACTGCGTGCTGGAAACGCAGGCGGACGTGGCGACGACGGGGCTCGTCGCACCCATCGTCGGCCACGTCGGCGATGGCAACTTTCATCTGGTCATCCTGTTCGATCCCGCCAACCTCGACGAGCGCAGCAAGGCCGAGGCGCTGGCGGCGCGGGTGGCGCTGCGGGCGATCGCAATGGGCGGCACGTGCACCGGCGAGCATGGCATCGGCGTGCACAAGCTTGACGCGCTTCGCGCCGAGCACGGTGACGCGATCGCGCTGATGCAGGCGATCAAGCGCGCGCTCGATCCGCTCAACCTGTTGAATCCGGGCAAGACTGTTCCCCCGGTTTGATCACGGCGACCCTCATGTTCAAGCTCTATGTCGGCAACAGGAACTACTCGTCGTGGTCGCTGCGTGGCTGGCTGATCGCGAAACTCTCCGGTGAACCGTTCGAGGAAGTCGACGTTCCGCTGACGGGGCTCGCGCCCAATCCGGCGAATCTCGCGTTTTCGCCGTCCGGCCTGGTGCCGTGCCTGCACGAGGGCGACATCGTCGTCTGGGACTCGATGGCGATCGCCGGCCATCTGGCGGAACGGCATCCGGACATGTGGCCCGCCGACCTTGCCGCACGCGCCTGGGCGCGGGCGATCAGCGCCGAGATGCACGCGGGTTTCGGTGCGATGCGCAGCCAAATGGCGATGTGCATCCGTGAGCGCGTCGACGTGCGCCCATGGTCGAAGGCGCTCGATGCCGACATCGCGCGTGTGGTGCGCATCTGGGACGAATCGCGCCGCCGCTTTGGCGCGGGTGGCGCGTTCCTGTGCGGCCGTTTTTCGATCGCCGATTGCTTCTACGGGCCCGTCGCTTTCCGTTTTCAGACGTACGGCGTGAGGGTGGACGGCGTTTCCCGCGCCTATCTCGAGACACTGCTCGCGCATCCGTTCATGCAGGAATGGCAACGCGCGGCACTCGCGGAAACGACGATCATCGACGCCGACGAGCCGCGTCTCTTGTATCGCGACAAGATCGCTGCCGCGGACGGCCGGTCCCAGTCGTCGTGACCGGTGGCGCGGAACATCCGGCACTTTCGGCGGTACGCGAGCGCATCCGCGCAGCGGCAGCCGACGGGCGCCCGCTGCGAATTCGCGGCGGTGGCACGAAGGATTTCTACGGCGGTGCACTTGACGGTGATGTCGTCGACGTTGCGTCGCTCGCGGGTATCGTTGCTTATGCGCCTGGCGAGCTCGTCATCACCGCGCGCGCGGGCACGCCGCTCGACGAGATCGAAGCGGCACTCGCGGAGCACGATCAGATGCTCGCGTTCGAACCGCCGCGTCACGGTGGGAGAACGACGCTCGGCGGGATCGTCGCCACGGGGTTTTCGGGTCCGCGGCGCGCGCAGGCAGGCGCCGTGCGCGACTTCGTGCTCGGCGTTCGCATCGTCGACGGCACCGGCGAAGCGCTGAAGTTCGGCGGCCAGGTGATCAAGAACGTGGCCGGATTCGACGTGTCGCGCCTGATGACCGGTGCGCTCGGTACGCTCGGCGTGCTGACGGAAATCTCGCTGAAGACCCTGCCGCGCCCGCGCCGCGAAACGACTCGCGTCATCGATTGCGGCGGTGCCGATGCGCTGCGACTCGTCAACGAATGGGGCGGCAAGCCACTGCCGGTGTCGGCAACGTGCTACGCCGACGGGCGGCTCTGGGTTCGACTGTCCGGCGCACCCGCGGCGATTGCGGCGGCAACCGAGGCTATCGGCGGCGACGAGGTCGACGGCGACGCGTTCTGGCGATCCATTCGCGATCAGACGCACGAGCGCTTCGTCGCGTCGACGCAAGGCGACGCTGCACTGTGGCGGCTGTCCGTCCGTTCGACGGCGCCATGGCTCGACCTGCCGGGTGAACAGGTGGTCGAGTGGGGCGGCGCGCTGCGCTGGCTCGTCGCGATGGATGGCGCACCGGCGTCGAAGATTCGCGCATGGGCCGCGGAACACGGCGGCCATGCGACGCTGTACCGCGGCGCGGACAAGTCAGCCGGCGTGTTCCATCCGCTGCCGTCGCCGATGGTTGCGCTGCACCGTCGCCTGAAGCAGGTCTTCGATCCGCAGCGCGTGCTCAATCGCGGGCGGTTCTTCGCCGAGGTCTGATGGAGACGAAGCTGCTGCCGTCGCTGCTGGAAACGACCGAGGGGCGCGAAGCCGATGCGATCCTGCGCGCATGCGTGCACTGCGGCTTCTGCACGGCGACGTGTCCGACGTATCAGCTGCTCGGCGACGAGCTCGACGGTCCGCGCGGGCGGATCTACCTGATCAAGCAGGCGCTCGAAGGTGGCGACGTGACGGCGAAGACACAGTTGCACCTCGACCGCTGTCTGACATGCCGCAGCTGCGAGACGACGTGTCCGTCAGGTGTGCGCTACGGACGCCTCGTCGACATCGGCCGCCATTTCGTCGACGCTCGCGTCGGACGTTCGTCGGTGGAAACGGCGAAACGTTCGGCGCTGCGCCGCGGCCTGCTGTCGAAATCGCTGTTCGGCGCCGCACTGACGCTCGGACGCATCGCGAAGCCTTTCCTGCCGCGTGCGCTCGCGAATTCCATTCCGGTGCCGCACGCCGGGGGTGCGTGGCCGGCGGCGCGTCATTCGCGCACGGTAGTGATCGCACTCGGCTGCGTGCAGCCATCGCTCGCGCCGAACATCGACGCAGCAACGGCGCGCGTGCTCGATCGGATGGGCATCTCGGCGATTGCCGTCGAAGGCGGCGGCTGCTGCGGTGCGCTGTCGTATCACCTGTCGGAGCACGACGAGGCGCGGGCGCTCGCGCGGCGGAACATCGACGCGTGGTGGCCGCACGTCGAGCGCGGTGCCGAAGCGATCGTCGTCACCGCCAGCGGCTGCGGCGTGATGGTGCGCGACTACGGCGCCGTATTCGCCGACGATCCGCCATATGCGGACAAGGCGCGCCGCATTGCCGCGCTCGCGCGCGATCCCGCGGAGATCATCGGCCCGGCCTTTGAGAGCCTGCGCAACCGCGTCAGGACCACGGGCCCCACACGCACG
>Ga0207643_10000403_pt1 | contig 28740 bp, 19 predicted proteins | sample KBSMisM62_FD_184313 | JGI IMG/M metagenome (GOLD analysis project Ga0207643, IMG submission 184313) | Miscanthus rhizosphere microbial communities from Kellogg Biological Station, Michigan, USA - KBS Miscanthus M6-2 (SPAdes) (version 2) | ecosystem: Host-associated > Plants > Roots >... | reverse complement strand
GGCGTCGACCCCGATGTCGCCAAGCAGCATGTTCGCTCGTTGCACATCTTTCAGGGGAACGTCGTATGCCTTGGCGATGGCTTCCTCGACGAGGCTCTCTTTGAGTCCGATTCGCAGGTCTCCTGTGATGATTTTGATGATGTATTTCGCTTCAGACGGAGACGCCTGCCCAAGAAATCTGAGAATAATGGCCAACTTGGAGACTGGGCCGCGAGTGCTGGAAAGGGTATGAAATTCTTCTTCCAGGTTAGACAGAGTCAGTTCGGAAGATCGCTCGGGGAGGGCGGCACCGGCGACCGCGCCGAGGTCTCCGTGGGCGCGGTAGAGGTCACGGAGTTGCGAGTCCGATTTTCCGGAAAGTTCCGAGACGGCTCGCCACAGGAGGGAGCCGCCAACTCCGAGAGTTGCTTCTTCGTATGCGGGAAAGGGGCGGCCTGAGAGAAAAAGCGCAGCCCGTGCAGCGTCTTCGGGTTCCAGAGATCTGAGATATTCGGCAACGATCGCAGTCTTTTCTAGCTTCTTGGAGGTGTCGGCGATGCGGTCGGCGTTCAGCGCGAAAGAAAGCACAGCTTTAATTTACGATTTCTGTGCCTCGAGGAACGGTCGGAGATAAAACTTATTGAAACTCACCAGAACCTGGTACGCCGGTTTCGGGTCGAGGCTTCGCAAAAAACGTCCGCTACCCTTCCAGTGCGGAGTACCAGCAACCTTTGCGACCGCAAACGTGGACTAGTGGATCTCCTTAAGTCATTGATTCGTTTAGATCTTCAGAATAATCGGCTCGCCAGCTATCCCCCGCTCTGTGTTACCCTGTTCATGAGACTTCCTGCCCCGAAGTGTCATCTAACGAACATGGATTTTGTGCGCAAAATGTGGCGTTTTCTGATGGCAGTACAGCTTCTGCCTGCTCTTGAGAGTGGCGAGGAGACTACCCTCGTTGGCGGACAAGCTGTGCTCGAAGGCGTCATGATGCGCTCTCCGCATGCTTGGGCGATCGCCGTTCGAAAGCCTTCCGGGGAAATCGAAACTCACAGCGAGCCCTTGGATCGTCCGTCGGAACAGCATAAGTGGATGGGTTGGCCGATCGTGCGCGGCGTTGTCACGCTTGGGCACGCCATGAAGCTCGGGTTTCGCGCGCTGAAGTTCTCGGCGAACGCTGCCCTTGGAGAAATTCCCGTTAACGAAAACGGCAAGAAGCTCGAGATCAGCGGCTGGATGGCTGCGGTCAATATCATCTTCTCCGTGGGGTTTTTTATCTTCATGTACAAGTTCCTGCCCTTGGTAGCGGCTACGGAACTCAAAAAAGTGAACCCTCTTTTCGGCGAACAGATTGTCTTCAACCTCGTGGACGGGATCATTCGAATCGCCTTGTTCCTTCTGTTTATCTGGGGCGTCTCGCTGATGAAGGATATCCACCGCGTCTACGAGTACCACGGTGCGGAACATAAGACGGTGTATGCATTCGAGAATGGAGACGCGCTGCGAACGGGAACGGTCCAAAAGTACTCGACCTACCACCCGCGCTGTGGCACCAGTTTCCTGATGACGGTGATGATCATTTCGATCCTGTTCTACACGGTCATCCCCGTAACAACATTCTGGGCACGGTTCGGGATTCGCATTGCGCTGCTGCCGGTAATTGCTGGCGTGTCGTACGAGATCATTCGCTACGCGGCTAAAAACCGCGGATCTCTGTTCGCGCTGATGACCGCCCCGGGACTGTGGCTGCAGAGGATTACTACGCAGCCGCCCTCTGACGACCAGGTAGAGTGCGCAATCGTAGCGCTCGACCAGGCGATGGATCTTGAAAAACAGCGCGGCGGCGAATTGGTGATTGCCTAGCGGGTCCCCCGCGCATATCTTCTTCTGTTTTCTCCCTTGGATCTTGAATACATTAGAGGCGCTGATGGCGCCTCAGGCTGAGGCGTTGCATACGACGCCTGTATGGGATGGAGCCATGTTCGAACGTTTAGACCAAATTGAAGCCCGGTACGAGGAATTGACGTCGGCGCTTGCTTCGCCGGACATCATGAACGATTCCTCGAAATACCAGAAAACTGCGAAAGCGCACGCCGAGATTTCCGAGGTTGTCGAAAAATATCGCGAGTTTAAGGACTTGCGAAAGGGCATCGCGGAGAGTCGCACGATGCTGGCCGACGAGAAAGATCCGGAGATGCGCGCTTATGCCGAGGAAGAGCTGGCGTCACTTGAGGCGCGCGTGGGCGGAGTTGAAGAAGATTTGAAGGTGTTGTTGCTACCCAAGGATCCGAATGACGACAAGAACATCATTCTCGAAATCCGAGCGGGCACGGGTGGCGATGAGGCGACCTTGTTTGCGGACGAAATGTTCCGGATGTACTCACGCTACGCTGAAACTCAGGGATGGAAGGTCGAAGTGCTTTCAACCTCGGAATCGTCCGTCGGTGGCTTGAAGGAAGTGATCGCGATCATTGAGGGTACTCGCGTGTTCTCGCAATTGAAGTATGAAAGCGGCGTGCACCGGGTGCAACGCGTCCCAGCGACCGAACAGCAAGGCCGTGTACACACGTCAGCAGTGACGGTAGCGGTACTGCCCGAAGCGGAAGATGTTGACGTAAAGATTGAGGCCAAGGACCTGCGGATCGATACTTTCTGCTCGTCAGGGCCGGGCGGGCAGTCAGTGAACACCACCTATTCGGCGGTGCGTATCACTCATATTCCGACAGGCACAGTCGTAAGCTGCCAGGACGAAAAGTCACAGATCAAGAATCGCGAAAAGGGTATGCGAGTGCTGCGGTCGCGCCTCTATGAAGTGGAAATGCAGAAACAGCAGGATGCATTGGCAAAAGAACGCAAGGCGATGGTCGGGTCGGGTGACCGCAGTGAGAAAATTCGTACCTACAACTTTCCGCAGAACAGAGTCACAGATCACCGAATTGGATTGACAATCCATCAGTTGACCGAAGTGATGGACGGTAAACTTCAACCCATTGTCGAAGCCCTGGTCACACATTTCCAGTCGGAGAAGTTGAAGAGCGAAACAGCGGTGGTGGGCTAGAGCTACATACGGCAATGCCCCAAGACATAAAGATCCGGCCCGCCACACTTTCCGATATCGCGACAATCCTGCGCCATCGGCGCTCGATGTACGAGGACATGGGGAAACGCGATGAACACGCTCTCAGCATGATGGCGGAAGCGTCGGAGCCTTACTTCCGTGAGGCGTTGTCCGACGGCACTTATCGAGGGTTTCTGGCTGAGAACAATGAAGGACGCGTGATTGCCGGTGGCGGAATTGTCATAAGTCCATGGCCAGCCCATCCCTCCGAACTCCGCGCACGACGCGCAATGATCCTCAACATGTACACAGAGAAGGATTACCGCCGTCGCGGAATTGCCAAGAGCCTTATGCTGACAATGTTGGAATACTTGAGGAAGGAAGGCTTTCCGAAGGTAAGCCTCCACGCCAGCGACGAAGGCAGGCTGCTCTACGAGTCGTTGGGCTTTCAGATTTCGAACGAGATGACTCTCAAGCTGTGAGCGTTTCGCCGTTTACCGCTACCGCGCTCCAAAAAATTCTTCCACCTTTGCCAAGTCGGTTGTCCGGCGATAGTTCGGCAGACTCTCGACGAATACCCGCCCGTACTGCTTCTTCAGGATACGGTTGTCCAGAAGGGTGAGCAGTCCACGGTCGTGGAGCGAGCGAATCAGGCGTCCAAATCCTTGCTTCAGCGTGATAACCGCAGCGGGAACCTGGTACTGAAAGAACGCGTTTCCACCCTCGGCATCGATTGCCTTCACGCGCGAGGCCACGACAGGATCACTCGGAACAGCGAACGGCAACCGGTCGATAATGACGGAGCTTAGTTGTTCGCCCTGCACGTCGACACCCTGCCAGAATGAGGATGTTGCAAACAGTACTGCATTGGGAGTCAGCCTGAACTCTTCCAGCAGCGCACTCTTTGGGGCGTCGCCTTGAAGAAGCATGGGGAACTCCAGCTCGCCTAGTAGCCGCTGGTAGACCTCATTCATCTGCGCATAGCTAGTGAAGAGGACGAAAGCGCGACCGCGCGTGATCTCCAGTAGTCTGCGGATGCGATCGGCCGCTTTGGCTGCGAACTGGGGCGTGCGTGGATCGGGCAAGTCTGGAGGTACGTAGAACAGAGCCTGGCTCTCGTAGTCGAAGTGCGAGGGCAGGACGACCTCTCGGGCATGTTCAAGACCTAAGCGACCCCGCATGTATTCGAAACCGCCGCCGACTGCGAGCGTCGCAGAGGTCAGTACCGCTGTTTCCAGCTTCGACCACAGACATTCCCGCAGAATTGGCCCGACGTCGATCGGGGTTGCCTGCAGAAACACATTGTGGCGTTCGCGGCCACCGCGTCGGCGTTCGATCCAGAACACGGTGTTGGGATTGTCGTTCTCCAGCAGAAACGACAGATGGGTTTGTATCTCCTGCGCCCGGCGAAGGAAGTTATAGATTTCTTCCGGCTTCTGGGGCAGGTTTTCGAGTTCTGCGCCGATGCGATGCAGGCACTGATTCAGCGCAATGAATTCTTCGCCATTTTCTTCGAGAAACTCGCGACGGTTCTCGAACGCAAAGCGGCCTTCTCCAGGGGGCAGCACTGAAAAGAAAAACTGCGCTCGCTCGCGCAGGCTCTTTATGGCGCCGGAGAGTCCCGCCGTGTACATCTTGTTGCGCTGGAGAGAGGCTTCGACGTCGCGCGCAAGTTCTTCGATTCGAACGTTGCTCAGGGTAATTCCAAAATAGCTGCCTGCGACGTCTTCGAGTTCATGGGCTTCGTCGAAAACTACTGCGCCACAGTCCGGCAGTATGCCTGCATCGGGCGCATCTTCGGCCTGCTGCTTGATGCCAAGATCCGCGAAGAACAAGTGATGGTTGACGATGATGATGTCGCTCTCCATCGCCTTGCGGTGCATTTCGGTGATGAAGCAAGTATCGAAGGCGCTGCACTTCTGGCCAAGGCATGTATCGGATCGCGCATCGAGCTTGTGCCATAGGGCGCTCGCTTCGGGAAGTTCGGCGAGTTCGGCGCGATCTCCGGTTTGGGTTGTCTTCTCCCAGGCAGCGATGGCGCGATAGTGCTCGATTTCCTCTAGCCCTGATAGCACGGGTTGGTCGGTAAGGTCGTAGAGTTTCTTCTTGCAGAGATAGTTGTTGCGGCCCTTCATGTAGCAGACGTTGAGCCGACCTTCTCCGTTCGGAAACAACGCTTGCTCGAGAAAAGGCACATCTTTGTTAAAGAGTTGTTCCTGCAAGTTCTTTGTGCCAGTTGAGATGATGACTCGCTTGCCAGAGCGAATCACGGGCAGAAGGTAAGCTAAAGTTTTGCCGGTTCCAGTTCCTGCTTCCACGATCAGGTGGCGCTTCTCGTCGAGCGCTTCCTCAACGGCTTGCGCCATTTGGAGCTGTCCGCGGCGGAACTCGTAAGCAGGATGCGTTTTTGCCAGCACGCCGCCGGGCGCAAAAAAGTTGTAGAGACTGACGTCTTTCGTGGCAGCGCCCGATGCACTCGAGGATGCGGAATGAGAAGATGGAGACACTGGGTCTCTATAATAGTAGCTGCAGTACAACGTTGCACACGCGAGGCACAAGTCTTGATCGCCAAGCGTAGAAACGACCTCCATTTTGTCTCAAGTTCAATACCAATCCGAAGTCGCCGGCGCGACGACCTCTCCTCTGCTGGCAATTGTCGGTCGCCCTAATGTCGGCAAGTCGACGCTGTTTAACCGTCTGGTGGGATCGCGACGCGCCATCGTAGGAGATGAGCCTGGAATTACCCGAGACCGGTTATACGGAGAATCGGAATGGCGGGGACATTTGTTTCGCATCGTTGATACGGGCGGCATTCTGCCGGATGACACCGACTTCATTCCTTCGGAGATTTTTCGTCAGGCCCGGCTGGCGCTTGACGAGGCCGCCGCAGTGATTATGGTGGTCGATGGCCGGACTGAGTTGGCAGCACCGGACCTCGAGCTTGCGCGATTGCTCCAACGGACCGGCAAGCCGCTTTTCTTGGCCGTTAACAAAATGGACTCCGACAGGCAGGAAGGGTTTACGTCGGATTTTCATCGGTTGGGATTGAAGGAAGTATTTCCGGTATCGGCCGAGCATGGCCGTGGGATCGACGATCTTCTGGATGCGATCCTCGCAATTTTGCCGCCGCAAGAGCCTCAGGCAGAAAGCCTGGAGGCCGAGCCGGTAGCACGCCCGCGATCGGGCCTCTCACCGGTGCCGCATCGTCTTGATGAAGACGAAACAACTTCTGCGCTGCCAGAAGAGGACATGTCCCCCGACATGGACGCGGCTCCCACGCCGGAACCCCGAGAGGTAAAAATTGCCATCATCGGGCATCCGAATGTCGGCAAATCCACGCTCTTGAACCAACTCACAGGAACCTCGCGTGCGATCGTCTCCCCTGTTCCTGGCACTACCCGTGACGCGGTCGATGAAGTCGTCGAGCGCAATGGTAAGCAATTCCGCTTCATCGATACCGCTGGGATTCGCCGCAAAGGCAAGACACGCTTGATGGCGGAAAAACTATCGGTTGTCATGTCGCGGAGGCATTTGGAAGACGCCGACATCGCGCTGCTGGTCATCGATGCGACTGAGGGGGTGAGCGCGCTTGATGCGACGATTGCGGGGTATGCGCACGAGAGCGGACGCTCCGTCATTTTATTGATTAATAAATGGGATCTGGTGACCACCGGCCAGAAGCGCGCGATCAGCCAGTCAAAAGCGGCCCGCATCCAGGACTCCAAGCGTCCAAACGACCAGCATCAGTACTTGGAGCGTTTGCGTCATTCGCTCAAGTTCTTGAACTATGCGCCGGCGCTGTTTATTTCGGCTTCCACTGGAAAGAATGTCGACAAGATTTTTCCGCTAATTGAAGAAGTCGCTACGGAGCGACGAAAGCGAATCACAACGGGCGAAATGAACCGTTTCCTAAAGACAGTCGATTTCGAGCGCGCGTCTGTGCCGATGCGTCAGCGCGTGCGCATTCTCTACTTGACGCAAGCTGCGGTTGCGCCACCGACGTTTATTCTATTCACCGACCGACAGGTGAAGCTGCACTTCTCCTATCAGCGATTCCTGGAGAATCAGATTCGGGAGGCCTTCGGCTTTGTCGGCACGCCGATCTGGATTAAGGTTCGTGCGCGCAAAAAGTGATGGCTATTTTGGCGCCAGTGCCATGATGGTTCCCAACATCGTCGCCACGATCTTTTCGTCCGCACCCTTCCGAGCAAAACAGTCTGCCGCACAAACGATGAGCGTCTTTCCTGCGCGTTTCACGTTAGCCCGTGCCACGAAACGCTCGCCTACAGCTGGAGCAAGCAAATTCACTTTGAATTCGACGCTGAGGACATCGCACCCTTCTGGCGCCACGCTTAGAGCGGCATAACCACACGCCGAATCCAAAATGCTCGTGATGGCGCCGGCATGTACAAATCCGTTTTGTTGCGTGAGAGTGGGGTGAAAGGCAAACTCGATCTCCACTTTACCTGCACTGGATACGTGAATTGTGGCGCCCAGTGTCTCCATGAATCGCTGTTGAGCAAAGCTGGCGCGTACTCGACGTTCGAAATCTTCCAAGACTTACTCCGGCGCCGCTGAAGCGGTGGCGTAGTTTTACTTGGAACGTACCAGCAAAGCAAACTACGGCCTCAGATGCGCCATTTGCTGCGGGAGCAGGCCAACACGATCCACACCTGCCTCGCGCGCGATGTCGATAACGTCTGCGATCCGCTGAAACTCGACTTCATCTTCTCCCTGGACAAATGCGACGCGTTCGGCGCGCGCCTTGAAGATGTCGTGCAAGCGACTCTTCAGATCGCCCCACGCCACACTATCCGCGTTGATTTTAAGTGATGGCTCCTGCTTCTCGCCGCTGTATAGGACTCGAATGACGATCGTCCGTACTGGATTTTGAGGAGCCTGCGAGTCTTCCGCAGGTTGAGGAATCTGGGCTCTCAAACCTGATCTCTGCTCCTGCGTGACTACGATCATGAAAATAATGATCAGCACCAGCAGCACGTCAATCAGTGGCGTGACATTCATTTCAGGTCCGGACGCACCTCCGCCCGCCATGGACATTCCCATCGGTCATCTCTCCAGTTTCTAGCACCGGTGCTGTTGGAATTCGACACCCAAGCAAGGCCGCAAGTTCCCGCACCACGTGAGGGGACATAGGGATGAAAGGTGGAGGTGTGGCTAGCTGTTTTCAGAAACAACGATTGTCGTCAGCCAATGGGCAGAGGCAAGGGCGCTATTGGTGGAGATTGAGGCATCGGCGGAGCGGGAAATAAGGCAGCGTGAAGCGGCGGGTAACGGTCCGCGAGAAAGTACATGGCGTAAGCAGGAAAGAACACCGCGAGTGGAACGCAAACCAATGCCATCACATAGAGCACAACGGTAAGAGCAATCAGCCCGGCAGCGATGATCAACAGGATGATTGAAAGTGTCAAATGCAGGCCCGCGGCTTTGCCCGCCACGAATGCCCCAACTCCGACCGCTGCGAAAGGCAAGACCACCACGAAGGCGGCGATGCCGCCAATAATCCCGAAGAGTATCGACGCACCGATGAAGAGCAGGATCTTCATACCGATGTATGCGGCGTAGCCACCCTTATCCCCGTTCAACATTCGAAGTAGCCGTCGCCATGATTCGATGACGCCGATATTTTCGAGGGCCATTTGCGGAATGACGAAGTCCTTCGTCAACACTGCCACGAGTGCCAGGACCATTGCGATGATGGCAAAGAGAAACAGAAATGGCAGTATCGCTAAAAAGACCGCTGGGCTTGGCTTTTGGTGGGCTTTCAGAGTGTGAAGCATCGAGATCAGCACTGGCGCAAACATGATGATCGCAGCCGCGAGACCAAGAGCGGTCAGCCCCATTTGCCACCAGAAATAACGCAGCCCTTGATCCTGCCAGCGGCTCCAACCACCACGGAGGTCACATCTCTTTTTTAGGACGGACTCAAAAAGCATGAACCGGCAGACACTGCTTGTGTAGATCCATACCAGCATCAAGACAAATCCGCTGACGAGCAAGACGACGACGAGAGTGCCCAACAATGCAGGATCCACGCCGCGCAGCATGTCGCCTGCACCAGCAAAGTTCTGAGCGCCACTGTTCGATCCCGACTGCTGAGGAAGGTTGAAATTCGTAGGTAAGTTGCCGCAACCGCCGCTAGTGCTAAGTTCGCCGGTCGCCAGCCCAAGCAATGCAAGTCGCACCCATTGACCGAATTGAAACGGCGAAAAGAGTTGGGTTTGCGTGTGATGGAATGTTGGCGAGAGAACGTCGATTGCAGATTTGGGCACGGTGAATTCGATCTTGCTGATCGGAAAAGTTACTGCCTCACGCACTCTCAGTCAATGGCAATGTGCTTGAACTGATCGTCCACGACCGCGCCGGTCCTCGCTACTCGTAACGCAGCGCCTCAACCGGGTCCAGTTTTGCGGCCCGCGAGGCTGGCACGAGACCGCTGAGTACACCAACGACAAGCAGAACTCCCGCCGAGATCAGCACGGTCATCATTGAGATACGCAGATGAATATCGCCTTTCCCTGAGTCGTCTTCAAAGAGCGGACCCATCATAGGCAGTGTGCCGACCGCCGCGGCCACGCCATACGAGATGACTATGCCAAGCAAACCGCCCAGCATCATGATGAGAAGAGTTTCTGCGAGAAACTGCGCCTGAATGTGCCAGCGGCGCGCACCCAGCGCCCGGCGTAATCCGATTTCGCGAATCCGCTCATCGACGGAAACCAGCATGATGTTCATGACCCCCACTGCGCCAATTCCGAGCGTCAGTGTTCCGATGAATGTCAGAAGTACTTCTAGCCCGATCGTGATTCCATCGATCACAGGTCGAAACTCGTCGCGTCCGAACATCTGAATTGCTTTCTCATCGGTCGGAGAAAATTGCTGGCGTGAGGCCACCGCAGCCCGAACCTGAGCCATCGCACGCTTTTCAAAATGAGGAGCGATGGGCTCGAAGAGCATGACGGCGGCATACCTCGTATTCCACAAGTCGCCGGCAGCGCTGTACGGAATCCAGACCGAGTCGTCATCGCTCGAAAAGTAATTGCTCAGCTGAATCTTTCGCGCCATCACGCCGATTACCGTGAAGCGAACACCGCCGATCAGAACGGTTTCGCCGACCGCGGGACGCCCACTGAACAATTGTTCTCGCACTCGTCCACCGAGAAAGACAACGCGGCGTCTCTCTAGCTCATCACCCGAGTTGATCCACCGGCCTTCGGCGGCAACCTCGTTTCGCATCTCGCCATATTCCGGGCAAACGCCGCGAACCGCAGCCGTCCCAACCATGCGGTCTCCATAGCTGATTCCTGGTCTGCGCACCGTTTCGAGACAGGCACGCCGCACAAGTGGCGATGTCTCTTTCACGAAGTCTAAGTCCGCCTGCTCGAAAACAACTTTCTTACCGGCACGCTGGCCGCCCGGCTGTTCGCTCGTCTGTTGAGGCCAGCAGATTACCGCCCCCTTTCCGAATGCGTCGAAACCATTTACCAAGACGCCTCGAAAACTTTGGCCATAGGCTATGAGTAGCGTAACGGTAGCGATACCCCACACGATCCCGAGCATGGTCAGCACACTGCGCGTTCGGTTTCGCCGCAACGCCGTCCAGGCTTCGGTCACGATTTGTCCGAACATGTTCATACGCTTATGTCAGAACGCTCAGGGCTTCGCTGCTTTAGCCGCCAGCTTCGTATCGCAAGGCTTCTATCGGATCAATCGACGCCGCACGTCGTGCAGGATAGAGCGCCGAAATCACCGCAATCATCCCCAAGAGAAGGATCGCCATGATACCCGTCTGCCATGTAGGCAGCAGACCCGCGAAGAAATCTGGCATGGGCATCAGGTTGACCAAAGCACAGAGCCCGAAGGCGATTGCGAGCCCAGTGCCGCCGCTGACGAGTGCAATCATCAATGCTTCGATAAAAAATTGCTTTAGGATGCTGCCCGAGGGAGCACCCAGGGCTTTGCGAACACCGATTTCTCGTGTCCTCTCTCGTACCGCAACAAGCATCACGTTCATGACGCCCAGTCCGCCGAGAAACAAGGTGACAACGCCTACGGCGCCTAAGAAATACTTCATGCCATCGGTCATCGTCTTGAACGCTTTGGCTTCCTGCACAGTGTCCCAAATGGGACAAGCTTCCTTGTCGTTCGGATCAAAGTTGTGCAGACGTCCAAGTGCACGCCGGAGTTGGGTCTTGCATGATTGGTGCTGTTCCACCGACTTTGGCATCACCAGCAGCTGGTCGAAGGTGAAAGGTGTTCCCGGGGGCTTGTCGGGAAAATCTCGGCGCATCGTGGTGAACGGAATGAAAATCTTGTTTACATCCCAGCCGTCATAGCTGGAATCTTGTTTCTTCTTGGCCATCACACCGATCACAACGTAGGGAGCGTCGTTCAGATAGACCAGTTGCCCGACCGCGGGGCGGCTTCCGAAGAGTTGTTTCTTCGCGTCCGAGCCAAGAAAAGCTACACGTCGCCCTTCATGCTCATCATCCCAGTTGTAGAAGCGTCCTTCGCCTGCATCGAGACTACGTATATAAGCAAACGGAGGTAAAGAGCCAGTGACGAGAAATGCTGCTGCGTTAAAACTGGTGTGGGAGCGAACGTCGTTCTGCTCAAGTTCAGGGATTACGTACTGGCAGTCGTTCGCTTCGTCGGCGACTGCAGCAACATCCGTATCAACCCAGTGAATCTGCCGACCGGCGCGTTGCCCTCCAACTTGCAAACTGGATCGACCGTGGAAAACGATCATGACATCTCTACCCAGTGTTTCCGCCTGCTTTGCTTGTCCTACGCGCAGGCCTTCGCCGGCCGCTGTCATCAGCACGATGGAAACAACGCCCCACGCAATCCCGAACATTGTGAGGAGTGTCCGAAGCTTGTGGGCCCACAAGGTGCGGAAAACGTCGCGGATGAGATCCCGGAGAACCATTGTTCGTTGGACGAGTTCACGCACTCGTCGTGAGCCGGAGCGGAAAAATGCCTCTTCGACTCGCTAGATAGATACGTATCCGCCGGCGTGTTGGTTGCAGTTTTATGGATTAAGTGCTGAAAGGTGGCTGGGAGATCTGAATAAAGTGAAGGGGCTGTTGGGCTTGCGGAAATTTGGTTTGTTGATGGTGCCCTACGGAGTCGCTGCGACCCGGCTGCATTGAGCCCACCAAGCATCGAATTCGCTCAGCGCCAGATCGCATTGCATACGGTGACGCTGTTTTCGATCCCGCACCTTGGATTCCAGAGCGGGCAGGAGATCAAACGTAATGTTGGCGGGTTGGAAATTCTTGGGGTTTGCCTTTGTCACGTAGTTGATGAGGGAGCCAAAAGCCGTTGGCCGAGGAGGCGGCACTGGCTGACCCCCGGTCGCCAATTCCGCAGCGTTGACACCTGCTAACAGGCCGGTTGCAATCGACTCTACATATCCTTCCACACCGCAAATTTGACCGGCGAACAAAACCTTGGTGTGCATCTTCATTTGCAAGGTGGATGTCAGTAAGGTCGGTGCATTGATATATGTGTTTCGATGAATTTGCCCGTAGCGCAGAAATTTTGCGTTCTCGAGTCCGGGAATCAGTCTGAGAACGCGCGCTTGCTCGCCAAACTTTAAATGGTTTTGAAAACCCACAAGGTTGTACGAGTCCGCGCGCAGATTTTCTTGCCGCAGTTGCACGACGGCGTAGGGTGGACGTCCGGTTCGCGGATCCCTGAGACCAACTGGTTTCATGGGGCCGAATCGGAGTGTATCTCGCCCGCGGCGAGCGATCTCTTCGATCGGCAGGCAACCTTCAAAATAATTCAGCTTCTCCCAATCGTGTTCCTCCACCGAATGTGCGTCAATCAGCGCATCGAGAAATCGATCGTATTCCTCTTTCGACATCGGGCAGTTGATGTAGTCCGCAGTACCCTTGTCATAACGGGCGGCCAGATACACCTTCGACATGTCGATCGAGTCGGCTTCCACGATGGGGCTGATGGAGTCGTAGAAGTACAAATGAGGCGGGGTCTCGGAACTATTCCCATCTGCCGTGGTGCTGAGCCGCGCAATTTCAACGGACAAAGCGTCGGACGTTAACGGGCCCGTCGCAATGATTGTCAATTCGTCAACTGCTACTCGCGTGACCTCTTCCCGCGACACGCTGATCAAAGGTTCGCGAGAAATCGCATTCGTTACCTGTGAGGCGAACGTCGCGCGATCCACCGCCAGTGCGTGGCCCGCGGGCACTGAGCACTCGCGCGCAATTTCTATGAGCAAAGACCCTGCGCGTCGCATCTCTTCTTTCAATAACCACGGTGCAGTGTTTTCGCTGTCAGATTTGAGCGAATTTGAGCAAACCAATTCCGCAAAGTCGCTGGTCTGATGAGCAGGCGTCGAGCGCACTGGTCGCATCTCGTACAAATTGACTGCGATGCCGCGTCGAGAACACTGCCACGCAGCCTCGCAGCCAGCCAATCCAGCACCGATGATGTGCACTCGCGTCATTGTGATTGATCTGCCAAACGTTTAAGAGGTTCTCCTCGCAGAAGCATCAGTCTCCAGCCATCAAGGAATTCGGCGCCTAGCGATTGATACACGTCAATCGCGGACTGGTTCCAGCCGAGTACTTCCCATCGCATGGCGCTACATTGTTCGTCTCGCGCGATTTCGGCCACTTTAGCCATCAAACTTTTGCCAATTCCCTTACCTCGAAATGTCGGGCGCACGAAAAGATCTTCGAGAAAGAGCTGCCGACCGGTCCACGTGCTGTAGAAGTCGCAAAACAATGCGTAACCCGCTGGACATCGATCCCAGTCTGCTATCAGAGCATGAAACAACGGGCCGTGGTCCGAATCCATCTCGCGCCAACTGCGCCTCTGTAATCTTTACCGCGTCTAGTTCCTTTTCGTACTCGGCTAGTTCACGAATGAGAGTGACGAGAAGCTTCACATCGTTGACAGTTGCCGGACGAATTGAGAGCATCGAACCTCGCTGCACCAGAAAATGATTCGCTTCCACCCCCATTATACGGTCGCGATTTTTCGAGGAAGAGGTTGAGCCATGGCACGAGTTTCTTTGATTGAACCCGCTGACGCATCTGCCGAGGTAAAGGAAATCTACGAAGGTAAATTAAAAGGCAAACCGATCAATTTGCAGAAGGCACTCGCGCACCGTCCGGCCATCCTCAGCAACTTCCCGGCGTTTTATGTAAGCATCGGGCGTTCGCTCGATCGCAAGCTTTACGAAGCTGTCTACCTGCGAACATCTCTCGTCAACGGGTGCTACTACTGCACACAGCATCATGTACAGGGAGCGAAGCGCGCGGGACTGACGTTGGACGAGATGAAAGCGCTGAAAGAGGGTAACTACTCCATTTTCGATGAAAAGACTCAGAGCGCGCTGCGGTATGCAGAAAAACTTACTCGTAAGCCAGACAGTTCCAGCGACTCGGACTTTGCTGACTTGAGAAAACATTTTACTGACGAAGGAATCGTTGACCTGCACATGCTGATCGCTCTGGCCAATCTGACGAATCGCGTTACAGGGCCTTTGAACCTGGCGATTGAATTTCCTGAAGAACAGATCTAGATGTTCCACACGCCAACCAGGGCGTAGGCGAACAAGAGGGTATTAAACAATTTCTCGAATGTTCCCAACCCTTCGCGTCACTCGTTCCCGGTCGAGGTATTCCAGCAGGGGAATCGCGTATTTCCGGCTTGCGCCAGTTAGATCCTTGAATTGCGCGACATCGATTTTTGGTGTCGTGGCTTTCATCGCCCCAATTGTCCTCTTCAAGTTTGCTAGCGCAGTGTGATGGAACACGAGATCCTCGGAAATCTTTACCAGGATCTTGTCGCGTAGCATCAACGTTACAATTTTCTGTGCGCGCGCTTTGTCGACTTTGAGTCCGGCGAGAACATCTTGAAGAAATGGCACTTTGAGCCCGGCGGACTGGAAGGCGGCTTCGATAACCTTCCGCGACTCCGACTCTTCGCCCTTCATGACGATGCCCTGTCCGGGCAATCGTACGAGTTCCCCTGCGAACTCCAATCGCTTGTTCGACGCGAGTGATTCCAACAAAAACGCAAAAACTGCTTCAGGCACACCAAGATGCTCGCGGAGCTGTTCCCTACCAATGCCTTGAACCAGCGGATTTTTGCTGTGAAACGTTGTGATCGTTTCCAGGGCGGCTTGTTTGGCGGCGTCAAATGCAACGCTGTCTATCAAGTGATCGCCGACTCGGATGATCTGGCTTCGTTGAATGGTTGGGAAGAGATGATTTTCAATTGTTGCTTTTGGCCAACCCGTTTCAGAAATAAGGGATGCTAACGTGGCGCCGTCGCGCCCCCGCTGCGCGACGCGCGCTTGCAAGATCATCGCCGCGTTTTGGCTGCTGAATGTCTCGAGAAGTGCGCCGGCATTGCTTTTCTTCTTCCGTACGATGGGCGCCGCGTCCAGCACGACCCCGCCACCGATCGTAACCACCGGTGAAAATTGCCGTACGATGAACCGATCTCCCGGCAGGAGAAGCGCAGGACTCGCCAATCGCACTTGGGCGAAGGCGTTTTGACCGGGGACAAGTTGTTTGGCCCCATATAGCGATAACTCCGCGACCGTTTCCATTGTGTAAGAGTGAAAGTGCACGCGTACGCGCTCCTTCAACGCCTTTGCTGATGGCAGCAAGGAAAGAGAAACGTCGGCTCGCCGAGTTGCCTGGAACGTCCCTGGCGGCGCGAGCACCATTCCGCGCGACAACTCTTCTACGGCCGCTCCGGCTAGATTCAGCGCGGTCCGTTGACCGGCGCTCGCCACCTCAGCAGCGGAGCCATGCACTTGCACTCCTCTCACCCGAGCGCGCCTTTTGAGCGGGAATACTTCCAGTTCCTCGTCTTTTCGGATTGACCCGGAAATCAACGTCCCGGTGACAATCGTCCCGAAGCCTTTCATGGTGAATACCCGGTCAATTGGAAGACGGGAGATACAAGAAGAATCCCTTGCTGAAACAGCCGTTCCCACTATTGCGATGGACGACTTCAGTTCCTCAAGTCCTGCACCGGTGAGCGAACTCACTGCGACGATGGGTGCTTGCGCCGAATCGAGAAACGAGCCGCGCAAAAATTCCTCGACCTCCAGTCTCATTATCTCGAGCGAATCACGATCGATCGCATCGGACTTCGTCAGCACGGTAACGCCAGCCCGCACCCCCAGCAGTCGGCATATATCAAAATGTTCGCGTGTTTGTGGCTTGATCCCTTCATCAGCCGCAATGACAAGCAGCACCAGATCAATCCCACCCACGCCCGCCAGCATGTTGCGAACAAAGCGCTCGTGCCCCGGAACGTCGACGAAACCAAGTCGCAGCGTTTCTCCATTCGTCCCGGGCAATTCGAGATGCGCAAAGCCGATATCAATCGTAATTCCGCGACGTTTCTCTTCTTCAAGGCGGTCAGCATCAATTCCGGTCAGCGCTTTCACCAGCGCCGTTTTGCCGTGATCGATGTGTCCCGCGGTTCCGATGATGATGGATTTCATAAAAGATCAATGTAGTGCCCGAACAACGCGCCAAGACGGGGCCGCGCCATAAAGATGTTCGTCTTGGACTTACGGTTGATTCATCTCCATTTTTTCAGCCGTGGCCACGCTTCCTGCAAAGACCCAAACTTCGGACCATGCACGATGAAGAATGGGATTTCCTTTTCCAGAGCATATGGATTGTCTGCGGATCTGCCCGCATATTCGACCTTGTCAAACTTCTGCTCGAGAGTGTCGCGATCGTCGTCGAGTACGATCAAACAACTTCCGCTGTACCCGCGCGGACCCCACAAATACCAGGTCTGATGGCCGCTCAACGCTGGCGGCAGGCCATACTTACTCCCGAGAAAATCAATCGCGCCGGCTTGTCCATAGTCCTGGGCGAAGATGCCGCAATCCTTGCGTTGCTCGGCCGGGATGCTGTTCCACACATCAGCCGTCTTGGCCACGATTTCTTCCCATCCAAACTGATCCGCGTAATGCTGGGGGAGAACAGCTCGCTCATGACTGTGTTCGCTCCGCGGTGGCTTGATCGGCAGTTTGCCCAGGTACGCAATGAACTGACCTGGCGAGAGAACTGGAATGACGATGGGAGCGAGAATTGCGCCGCCAATCAGCAGGAAAGCTGCGATTGCGGGCTTCAGCCAACTCTGCTTCGTGCTTACGATGGCGTCATCGATGACCACCGCCCCCGCGGCAACGAGCATTGGATAAATCGGCGCCAAGTAGTAATTCTTCCCATGCAGCACAACGAAAACGGTGAAGCTGACCAAATACGCAATTCCCAGAAATCGATACGGTCGAAACCGCTTCGAGAACAGAAGGGCGAAAAGTCCCGAGACCCAAACAAATACCGTAAAAGGATTCATTAACAGAATTTGCTGTGCGAAATACTGCCAAGGAGAGAGCACTACATCGCGGCCATCCGCTTTGATGTTTCGCATCAATTCCACAAACGGCCAATGATTCGCGACGTTCCAGAACAGGTTCGGTAGGAAAATGAGAAATGCGACCAACCCACCGATCCAGATCCACTTGTTCGCGAGAAATCTGCGCTCCGGCGTCAGGAGAAGTCCTATCACAACCCCAAAGCCGAATATGGCAATTGAATATTTCTCCTGCAAGCCAAGGCCGGCGCAAACGCCGAACCAGACCCAATAGCGGGCGTCATTCTTTTTAACTGCCAGAATCGCGAAGTACGCGCAACCCATCCAGAACAGCGGCTCAAGGCAATTCGTAGTCAGCAGGCTGCCGTTCGATAGGTATTGCGGTGCCACAATCACCACGATTGCACTGAGCACCAATGCGCACGCCTTCCCGCCAAGTTGTCGCGTGATCGCTGCCGTCTGCACGAGCATCGCGGAGGCGGCAATCGCCGGAATCAGTCGCACACTGCGCAGCGAATCGCCAAAGACAGAGAGACAGAGGCGGGTCAGGAACGGGATCATCGGAGGTTGATCCACGTAACCCCACGCCAGATGATTCCCACAAATGATGTAGTCGAATTCGTCGCGGAAATAGCCGTATCGATTATTGAAGTAAAGGTGAAAAAGAAACTTCAGGAAGGCCAGAACCACGACGATTGCCATACCGCCCGCTAGAAACGAGGTTTGGCCGTCTAGTGGTTTGCGAACGCTGAGGGTTTCCACCGTCATAAGGGCATTCAGAATAGCGGAAGATCAAGCCCTGCGACGAGAACGCGCATACCCTGCCCAAACGGGGCGGAAAATGCGAAAATAGTATTCCGAACCCCGGTGGACAAATTTCCATCTTGATACTTGCGTCTTTGGCGCGAGATTGATCGGAAATCGACACAATCGGCAATCGGAAATCCGCCATGGTCTCCACCGCAAATTCTTCCATCACGCCAGAGCTGATCCGGGAACACGGCATTACGCCGCAGGAATACGAAAAAATCAAACAACTGCTCGGCGGGCGCGAGCCGTCGCTGACCGAACTTGGCATTTTCAGCGTGATGTGGAGCGAGCACTGCTCTTACAAGTCTTCCCGCGTTCACCTGAAGCGCCTGCCCACGCGGAGCAAGTTGGTTGTGCAGGGGCCGGGAGAGAATGCCGGCATCATCGACATCGGAGACGGGTGGGCGTGCGCTTTCAAGATTGAGTCGCACAATCATCCATCGTTTATCGAACCTTTTCAGGGCGCTGCCACAGGCGTCGGAGGTATTCTGCGCGACATTTTCACGATGGGCGCGCGACCCGTGGCTGTGATGGATTCACTCCGCTTCGGTCCGATTACGGAACAAGTTGGGTCAACTCCGGTGGAAAGTTCTGATCTCCACAAGAACCACTCGGTCATGGAGGGCGTCATCAGCGGCGTCGCTTCTTACGGAAACTGCTTCGGCGTTCCAAACCTTGGCGGCGAGACCAAGTTTGAAGCCTGCTATGCAGGAAATCCATTGGTGAATGCTTTCGCACTTGGCCTTGTCCGGCGCGATCAAATTTTTTATGCGAAGGCCGCCGGCGAAGGAAACCCGGTTATCTATGTCGGCTCAAAGACCGGGCGCGATGGCATCCATGGCGCCACCATGGCGAGCGAGGAATTCAGCGAAGCTTCGGAAGCGAAGCGACCGAACGTGCAGGTCGGCGATCCTTTCATGGAGAAACTGCTGCTCGAAGCGTGCCTTGAAGCCATGCAAACTGGTGCGATCGTGGGTATCCAGGACATGGGGGCGGCCGGACTGACTTGTTCCACGTGTGAGATGGGCGCGCGGGGCGGCGTCGGCCTTGAAATCGAACTCGATCGCGTGCCACAACGCGAAACCGGAATGTCGGCTTACGAAATCATGCTTTCGGAATCCCAAGAACGCATGCTGCTCGTCGCCGAAAAGGGCCGGGAAGCGGAAGTGTTCCAAGTTTTCGAAAAGTGGGGGCTCGATGCCGCAGAAGTTGGGCGGGTGACGAGCGATCCGGTGATGCGGGTTCTGCAGCACGGGAAGCTGGTCGCAGAAATTCCGAATGCCGCGCTTACAGACGACGCACCAATCTACAAGCGGCCTCTGGAGCGCTGGGAGCCACCGGTTGATCGTGAAATGCCGGCAGCCGTTAAGCTGGCATCAAACGGCGACCTCACTGAGAATTTCAAGGCGCTGCTCGCGAGTCCGAACATCTGCAGCAAGCGCTGGGTTTGGCAACAGTACGATCACATGGTGCTGACCAACACGGTCGCTGGCCCGGGTGCCGCCGACGGAGGCGTCATCCGCATCAAGGGCAGCGCTCGCGGACTCGCTATGGCGCTCGACGGCAACGGACGCTGGTGTTACCTCGACCCACGTCTTGGTGCCATGCACGCCGTCGCCGAAGCCGCGCGAAATGTGGCGTGTATGGGAGCGATTCCTGTGGGCGCGACAAATTGCCTGAACTTTGGCAATCCAGAAAAGCCGCACATCATGTGGCAGTTCTCGCAGGTCATCGACGGAATCACCAAAGCGTGCGAGGAGCTTGAGGTTCCCATCACTGGCGGCAACGTAAGCTTTTACAACGAAACTTTGGGCGAAGGAATCTATCCCACGCCGGTCATCGGCATCGTCGGCATTCTTGACGATGTTCACAAGTCAGCGAAGATGCCCTTCCGCGAAGCAGGGCGGTCTGTCGTGCTAATTCGCGCCACTGAACCTGGAGATGCCACCGACGCGGAATCCGAGTTCGGCTCGTCTGACTATGCGAAGGACGTACTTGGCGCAGTGTGGGGATACCCCCCAGAGCTTGATCTGGAAAAAGAAGCTGCTCTGCAGAAAGCAATCATCGAGCTAATCCACGAAGGCGTCGTCGACTCGGCACATGATTGCTCGGAGGGCGGATTAACAGTGACGCTTGCCGAAAAAGCGTTCCCCAATGCGGTTGGGCTCACTGCCACGCTCGCAAGCAATCGCCTACCGTCCGAGTTTGTGCTGTTTGGCGAGGATGCGAGCCGCATCGTGGTGTCTTGCGACCCAATGAACGTTCCGCGAATCAAACAAGTGGCAGTAAAATACGGCCTCTTCACGGACGAAGTCGGAAAGACCGGTGGCGAACGCCTAGAAATCGAGTTGGATGGCAAGACGGTCGTGTCCGCTTCTCTCGCTGAGTTGAACGATGTGTACGAAACGGCTTTGGAGAAAGCATTGCGGACAGAACCAAGCGCGGTTGCAGTTTAGTAAGGATTGCAGGAGAGCTGAGAGCGAAGGCGATCAGTTGCCAAAGGCTAAGTGCCAAATGCTTTTACCCGATAAATTTCGCGAAGAGTGTGGCGTCGTCGCCATCTACGCCCATCCTGAGGCGGAGAAGTTAGCCTATCTCGGGCTGCACGCGCTTCAGCATCGCGGACAGGAATCGGCCGGCATGGTCACGTCTGACGGCTTGAGCCTGCATCCACACAAGGCGATGGGGCTCGTCGCCGACATCTTCACCGAAGACGTACTTTCAAAGCTCAAGGGCACTCTTGCGATTGGTCACACGCGATACTCCACTGCAGGTGACTCGGCGTTGCTCAACGCGCAGCCCATCTTCGTTCAATCCAACAAAGGAATGATCGCGGTTGCACACAACGGCAACCTGGTGAATGCACTGGAACTTCGCAGCCGGCTTGAGAGCCAGGGGTCGATCTTCCAGACCAACAGCGATACCGAGGTCATCCTTCATTTGATCGCGCTCTCCCGTGAGCACACTTTGCCGGAAGCGATGTCCGATGCCCTTCGGCGCGTCGAGGGCGCATTTTCGCTGGTGATGATCAGTCCAGATCGTATTTTTGCAGCGCGCGATCCGCGTGGTTTTCGACCGCTGGCGATGGGTCGCATACCAGCCACAGCTTTGGACAAGCAAGACACCATCGTATTCGCTTCTGAGACGTGTGCCTTCGACTTGATCGGCGCGACCTACGAGCGCGATGTGAAACCGGGCGAGTTGGTAATTGTTGGGCCAGAAGGAATCACATCCCGTTTTTATGCGCCATCGCCATTCCAGGCGAGCTGCATCTTTGAGCACGTTTATTTTTCACGTCCTGATAGCGTGGTCTTCGGGCGCCCGGTCGACCAGAGCCGCGATCTAATGGGACGGCAACTGGCCCGGGAAGCACCGGCTGACGCCGATATCGTTGTGCCTGTCCCAGACTCTGGCACAACCGCCGCAATGGGATACGCCTCCGAAAGCGGGATCCCTTTCCGCATGGGCTTGATCCGGAACCACTACATCGGCCGCACTTTCATCGAACCAAACCAGTCGGTTCGCGACTTTGGCGTCAAATTGAAGCTGAACCCCGTGCGACATCTGCTGGAAGGAAAGCGCGTGGTTCTGATTGACGACTCGATCGTTCGCGGCACCACAAGCCGCAAGATCGTTCGCATGATTCGCAACGCGGGTGCGAAAGAGGTCCACATGCGGATCTCTTGTCCGCCGACCATCTCTCCATGTTTCTACGGTGTCGATACTCCTTCGAAAAATCAATTGATTGGTGCGAACAAATCGGTCGAGGAAATCCGTGAATACATCGGCGCCGATTCGCTCTCTTACCTTTCTATTGAGGGGTTGAAAAAGGCAGCGGGGGAAGGCGAGAAAACAACTTATTGTTCAGCTTGTTACACCGGGAAGTACCCTCTCAATTGCGTGGACGTCGAAGAAATCCAGGCAGCCCCTGCCTCGAAGCGCTCCTGAATCCTGCGCCCTTAGCCATTTTTAGAAGATTGGCGTCGCTGATGTGCAAAATCATTCAGCTTGACGAAACACCTCAACTGCCATATCACTAGCTGCTCTTGTTTCGTGAGATCCGTTATCTGGTCGACGTATCGACGAATGCAAGCAGACCTCAAATTTCCGATTCAACGTTGTTAGTGTTTCTGCTCTCTACAACGTCATCACAGCGGTCAGCTGTATGCTGTTGTGATCCAGCTGCTGAGATCGTCACCTTTTTATCACTTGGGCCCTAGTCGTATAGCAAGCGATCTCGTTCGTTCTCCTCTTCGGCGTGTGGAAACGAAATGAGACCTACTCAACCTTCACTCCTCGGGTCATCTTCGAGACCCGCGAACGTATCAGAAAATCCAGGACTGTGAGGCTCACCCTATATGAAGAAAGACGTATTAGTGGGACGGTTTCTTGTTGCCGTCCTTGCAGTGTTCGCGTTTCTCCCCGCATCAGCCCAGGTGCAAGCTCCGGCATCGGCGCAGGTGCAGATGAGCGCTGGGGCAACCAATCAAATCCGTGCCCTCATGGCGGAGAAGGCAAGCCGTACTTCGGCACAACGAAAAATTAGCTCCCACTTGCTGTATGGCATTAAGGCGAGCGCCGGGAAAAATATTGCTCCTGGCGTGAAAACACCGCGCTCGGCTGTCCTCCCAGACGCCAGTGGCAAGGTCTTGGTAGATATTCGAGGCAAAGTAACCAAAGCTTTGATCAAAGCAATTGAAAACGTCGGCGGACGCGTCATTTACAGTTCCGTACTCACAGGCAGTATCCGCGCAAATGTTCCTGCAAAGAAACTCGAAGTTCTGGCCGCCCGCAAAGATGTCCGTTATATCGGGCCCGCGATTGGCGCGTTCACACAGCGCTATCACGCGGAGGGTGCGGCGAAAGTGCAATTTACGCCGAATGCTCTGGCTTCCGTCAGCCCTAAGCTACGAGCGCGTCTGAAGCCCGGCTTCGACCAACGCGCGCAAAACATCGCCTCCCAGCTTGGCCCTCTTCTAGCCCGCGCTGGGAAAGGTGGCATAACTCCCAATGCAACCGGCGATAACCCAAGTCCAGTGGATACGGCAGGCGATATCGCCCACCGTGCCAACGAAGCCCGAGACTTTTTCGGCATCAATGGAGCTGGCGTAAAAGTCGGCGTCCTTTCCGACAGCGTTGATTTTCTAGACCAGGTCCAAGCTGCCGGAAATCTTCCGGAAGTTACCGTCCTGCCGGGGCAAAGCGGCCTCGGCGAAGAAAACTCTGGCGAAGGAACCGCGATGCTGGAAATCGTCCACGCTCTCGCTCCCGGCGCCCAGCTCTTCTTCGCAACAGCGTTCACCAGCGACGCAAGCTTCGCGGACAATATTCGTGCTCTCCGTGCAGCTGGATGCGACGTCATTGTCGATGACGTCTTTTATTTCAACGAGCCGCCGTACCAGGACGGCATCATCGCCAAGGCCGTCACAGATGTCACCAATGACGGCGCACTGTATTTCTCATCTGCCGGCAACGAGGGAAACTTCGACACCGGCACATCTGGTGTATGGCAGGGGGATTTCAAAAGCGGCGGCAGCTTTGCGCTCATCCCAGGTGGCGATGTGCATGACTTCGGAAAGGGTACGATTTCCAATTTCATCCTCGCTGATGGCTTCGCGGTCGGACTTTTCTGGTCCGATCCGCAGGGCGCTTCCTCAAATGACTACGATCTGTACATGATGTCGCCGAATCTCGACGAAGTGCTCGACGCATCGACTGACATTCAGGATGGGTCGCAGGATCCATTCGAGATCGTTGGTTCCGGGTCGGGTCTGCGCATCCTCGTCGTTCGCAACGACGGAGCCGCAGTTCGTGCGTTGCACGTGAATTCCTTCCGGGGAATCCTTGCGCTGCGAACACCGGGCCAGACCCACGGGCACGGGTCCGTGGTAAAGGCGTTCAGTGTCGCAGCGGTGGATGTAGCCACAGCCAAAGGCGGTCCATTTGTTGGTGGTCCGACTGAGCCGGTCGAAACATTTAGTTCTGACGGCCCTCGGCGCATGTTCTACAACATCGACGGCTCTACCGTGAATGGCAACGTTCTGTTCGCGGGTGGCGGTGGTGCGAATCGTCGAAAGCCCGACCTCACCGCGGCCGATGGCGTTCAGGTCACGACGCCCGGCTTCAACCCGTTCTTCGGAACATCAGCTGCAGCTCCACACGCGGCCGCGATGGGCGCGCTCTTGAAAGCTGCGAAACCGAAACTCGCTCAAGGCGGCATTCGAACCGCGCTGACCAAGACCTCGCTCGATATCATGGCTCCAAAATATGATCGCGACGCAGGTTCAGGTATTGCCACCGCGTTTGACGCGCTCTTGTCTGTCGGCGCCAAGCCGCAGCCGTTTGTCGTGCTGGGCACAGTCACCGCGACGCCGGGCAGCGGCGCATTCATCGTGCCGGGTAGCAATGCCACTATCGCTGTTCAGCTGGTAAACAATGGCGGCGCTACTGCTCTCAATGTCCACGGCACGCTGACCACCAGCACGCCGGGTGTCACCATCACCAACGGTTCGTCTGCCTATCCGAGTCTAGGCTCGAATGGAGGAGCGGCCGTCAATCTCACTCCCTTTACCTTCTCACTCGATTCGAGCGCGCCTTGCGGTTTAAAAATCGACTTCACGCTGACTGTTACGTCGAATAGCAGCTCGAGCCCACAGGAATTCAGCTTCTCAGTGCAAACCGGCAAGCCAAATACTGTGAGCAAAACCGTCAAGTACAAAGGCGGCGTGGTGGCGATTCCGGACGATGACCCCGCAGGATCAAACGCAGATGTGAGCGTCACCGGGGTGCCGGGACGTCTTTCCAATCTAAAATTCCTGATCGCCGGAGCTCATTGCTCGACGGATGAGGGCGCGACCGGCGTCGGCATCGACCACACGTTCGTCGGCGATTTGATCGTTACTCTCACCTCGCCCTCGGGCACGTCGGTGAAACTCATCAACCGTCCCGGAAGCGGATCGTTCGGCAGCAGCGGTAACAACTTCTGCCAGACACTTCTGGACGACAACGCGACAGATTCAATCCAGAGCATCAACGGGTTCGACGATCCGCCACTCGGACCGCCCTACACCGGAACCTTCAAACCTGCGAATCCGCTGTCGACATTCGTTGGCGATGTTGCGAATGGAACCTGGGTACTGAACGTCAGCGATAATGAGTTCGGAGACACCGGCAACATCCGAGCCTTCTCACTGATCACCACGAACTTCAGCTGCAAGTAAGTCTCAAACGCAGTTGGGAAAAGCCCTCGCAACCGCGGGGGCTTTTTTATTGCCGAATCTAATGGTCCGTGCATGTGCGCGTGAGTGCTCCTGACCTCTCGGCGAACAAAAAAATCCCCAGGGCGAAAGCCCCCGGGGATTTTGGATTGAGTTTTGAAAAAATTACTGCTGCACTACTCGCACGCGATAGCTGTCTTTTTGCGGACCGCTTTCCGTGCCATCGTTGGCCAGTTTGCCCCAGATATTGAAGCCGTCCACAAGGATCATCCAGTTGCCTGGCTTCGGTGATGCCACCGTTGCCATCTCCCGTCCGTTCAATGTGGCGCCGTCAAAGATCAGGTTCCCATCAGGATCAACCACGATCAGATCTAGATCGTTTGTCGGATAGTGGCTCCAGTCGTTATTCCAGGTCAGCTCGAAGGTTAACGAGTTGACTCCCGAAGCTACGGTGTACGGAATCTGCACAAGCTCGCCTTCGCTAACCGTGCCGTATTTACTCAGCTTGGCCGACTTCTGCGCTTTCGCAGTAACCGTGACTTCTGAACTGACGCGCCCCGCGTTCGTCCAGTCGCCTAGCACTACGACCCGCATGTATCCGGGCTCTGGATTGGCGATGGTGAACTGCCTCGGCCCAGCCACAAAGGTTTGAACCGGATAGTCGCCTTCGCCGAAAGCGGACGTTTTTGCCTGGTGCACGGAGAAGTAAATGTCATCGCCGAACAGCAGGTTTTGCTCGTCCGGAGGCAGTTTTGGCGTGACACTATCCACACTCACGCTAACGCTGCCAATCTCGCGACCTACTTTGACGATGAATTCTTTCCTTTGTCCGGGACGCAACATGCCCGTGCTGAATTTCAAGGGAGTGCCTGCCGTGATTGTCGTGGTGCCGATTCCCAGCTTGTTAAGGTTCGCGCCAACGTCAGGAAGAAAAGTACCGAGATTCGGGATTGTCTTGCCTGCCGCGCCGGACTTCAGCACATCGAGCGACTTCGCGACATCGAGATATCCTCGCCCTTGGTCAAACTGAGTCGAGCCGTCTCCCAAAAGTTTGTAGTTCGCTCCCTTGACAACAGCATTTCGAATCTCAGCAGCCGTCGCCGTGGGAACGCTCGCCTGCAACAGCGCAGCCGCGCCCGAAACTGTGGGTGCTGAGAAGGAAGTTCCTGCTACTAGGGACAGACTTCCGTCCGGGCTTTGGACGAAGTTGAAATAGCCGGCGGACGTAACACTGATGTCCACACGTCCATCCGCAGTCGGACCGCGCGAACTGAACGAAGCCGTCTGAAGTGTATCGTTTGGACGCGCCAGCAGGCCGAGTCCCACCGAGCATTCGCTCGCTGCCGCAACGTCCCAAAACACGCGTTCGTGCGGCGGCGTGTTGGATGCCGCTGACGAAAGCGCTGCCACGCCCGTTGCGGGAGTTCCCGTTGTGAGCGAAGCCGGCCCGGCATTCCCCGCTGACGTCACCAGCGTGATGCCAGCTTTCACCATCTCACGGCTCAACAGGTCTTCGAGTTCACGGCCTGCCGCAGTCGTGGGACCACCCAGGCTCATGTTGACAACCTGAATGTTCAACGCGTCGTAAACGAACGGATCGTCTTCGGTTCCCGATCCTGAGACCGGGGCGGTCGACATGCCCGCCAGGTAGTTTTTCTTGAGAGTAATCGCTCGATCCATCGCAGCGAGGATCACGTCGCTGCCCGTGCCTCCGCCGAGCGACGAAAACACTTTGAGCGCATAAATGCTGGCGGCCGGAGCTACGCCGACCATTGGGATTACGGATTGGCCCGGTAGCCCAACGGTAGAACCGTCGATCACCGAATCCGGCGCATTCAACTGGAGTGACTGCACAAGGCACGAATTATTCGAGAACACGAAACCCACGTGCCCTGCGATCATCGTTCCGACCCATGTGCCATGTTCTCCGTTCAGAGTGCTGGTTGCTGAAGAAACAGGATCGTCTTCGACGAAATTTTCGCCGCCGATCACGGTTCCATCGAGCGACGGAACGACGTCTGGATTGTTCGCCGTGCCGCTGTCGATTACAGCCACCACAACGCCTTGGCCCAAGTTTCCCGTGGCCTGCACTGCCGTAGCATTTATGAGGTCGTTATTGAAACTGTAGTCCGTTGGGTACGACTTGATTGTTTTCGACAGATTTGCCACGTCAAACTTGACGCGATCGGTCGGTTTGAATTTCACCACGCCCGTTGTGATGCCTTTCGGGTCGCGCGGTTTCGGTTCGTATACATTGACGACCTTCTTAATTTTCAGGCCGGGTGTGCGCAACAACGACACCAGTGAACTGGTTGGGATCGTAGCCGAGACCGCCACCACGTTCTTAAATTCGTGGCGCACGGTGCCGCCAGCTGCCTGTACTTTAGCCTTCAATTCTTGGCGTGAACCATCGGAAAGGATGACAACATGTTCAGTCTTTGCTGCGAATGTTGCGGTTGCAAGACATAACAACAGAAACAAGGCAGTCACCGACCGAACGCCGGTGCGGGAGAAACGGGTCATAGGGCCTCCACAGACTCAGGTAGGTGGGGGAGAAAAGAAAAGCATTGAATTGTACCGCACATTGCCCCGAAAGCCGCTAGCAGAGCGGCTTTCCGACCGGCTTTTTTGGGGCAGCGACTCGTTTAGGCGTTGCGATGCAACCGAGGCCCTGACCCGCGCATAAGATTGCGAACAGAAGGAAGAAAAACTCCAACAGTTGTCAACAATATTCACTGTTTCAAGACCGAGCGGTCGGTAGCAAGAGTAATAACAATAAATCACTCGATCTAATCAGCGCACGGCACCAGGCTTCTGAGCTTTGGCAACCCGCTCAATGCCCTGCAAATCTTGAGTAATCTCAACGGCGCTCCAATCGGAAAGCAGAGCCCGCACGCCGTCTGCAATCGTCCCCGAGATTTCCATCACCAGCCACCCGCCGGGCTTCAAAATCCTCGCGGCGGCCGGGATCAACCTCGCAATCACTTCCAAGCCCGTGGGTCCAGCGAAAACCGCGTTCCGCGGCTCGAATTTTCGAACTTCCAACTGAACCTGGTCACTCTCTGCTTCGCCCACATACGGTGGATTTGACACTACAAAATCAAACGGGAGCTTTGGCAGTCCGGCGATCAAGTCGCCATCATGAAACACAATTCTCGATGCCATCTGCAGACGTGCTGCATTTGCCTCGGCAATTTCCAGCGCCGACGGAGACACGTCGGTGGCATGAATTTCGGCTGCAGGGAGTTCTTTCGCTAAGGCTAATGCAAT
>Ga0207643_10000401_pt1 | contig 28895 bp, 27 predicted proteins | sample KBSMisM62_FD_184313 | JGI IMG/M metagenome (GOLD analysis project Ga0207643, IMG submission 184313) | Miscanthus rhizosphere microbial communities from Kellogg Biological Station, Michigan, USA - KBS Miscanthus M6-2 (SPAdes) (version 2) | ecosystem: Host-associated > Plants > Roots >... | reverse complement strand
ACTGCGGCTTGGCGAGCCCAGCGTGCGCTGTCGGCGGTGATGACGACTCCGGCCGCGCGCATGTTGAAGGCTTCCGCAAACGTGTCGTCGATGTGTATGCCCTTTACGATCATTTCGCGCATGGCACTGCCTCGAACGGCTCCGGTCGGCCGATCGCCGTTGCCGGCACCGCCATGATGTCCGCCGGCAAGCCATAACGATCGGAGTAATAGTCCTGCATCCGCCGCTCGATCGTCTGGTCATGTCCCGGCGCCACGGTAAGAGCGCGCCCCCAGCGATATTGGGTCACCGTGCCGTCGCGAACGACCAGTTCGCCATCCTTGAACACGAGCGAAGCCGCCCGGAACATCTTTGCCCGGTCGGTATCGTTCGCGTAGACGGCGATGTCGGCAACGGCGCCGGCGCCAAGATGCCCGCGATCGCGCAGGCCGAGCAGCCGGGCCGGCGCGGCACGCGTCATGGTGGCGATCTCATTGAGCGAATATTCGCGCCTGATCGAGGCGAGCGTGGTCATCGCAACGGCGGCGGGCGGTAATGTCGCCATCCATTGCGCCCGCAGATCGCGATCCATGAGCAGTGCGAAGATCTCCGGATAGGTCGTAAACGGCGCGCCGTTGGGGTGATCGGTCGTGAAGAAGACGCGCGACGGATCCTCAATCAGCAGAAACAGTTCGAGACCGACGCACCACTGGACGGCATTGTAAAAGTCGGACGCGCGGTAATTGTAAGGCACGATGCCGCCACCGTTGCCATCGCCGTCGAAAATCACCCATTTCTTCGGACTTGCCTGATTGCGCGCGTTGAACTGCCGCAGCACATCGGACGAGATCGTGACGGTCTGTCCGAACATGACCTGCCCGACATCCACGGTCACGCTCTTGGCGCCGTTCACCGCCTCCGCCAGCCGCGCGGCGTCCGAGGAGAATCCGCGTTCGCCTTCCTTGCCATAGCCATAGAACTGCAGGTGGGCGAGGTGCAGCGGCAGGCCCTCTGCCGCCGCGATCGTCGCCAGCGCCGTGCCAGCGCTTCCCGCCAGGCCCAGATTGTTGCAGTGCACGTGCAAGGGATGGGGGACACCGAGTTCATGCACCGCGCGCTGCAAGGTCCGCACGATTGCGCGCGATGACACGCCGTAATTCGGCACGACGTCATCGAATGAGAATTCACGCACGTTGGCCTTGAATGCAGCAGCGCCGCCTGCGTTGATCACCTTGATTCCGAGCGCTCGCGACGTCGCCAGCGTCCAGGCTACGTAGTCGCGGACATGGGATGCGCTTGCACCCGCGCGCATCAAATCCAGGAGGTAGTCATCATTGCCGAGGACCGACAGTGTTGCCTTGTCGATGATGGGAATATCGGCAAGCTCGAGATGCGCGTGCAGGGCGTCATTCGGCGCCACCGCCGGCTCAACGACCGTGGTGAAGCCCATTGCAGCGTAGAGGCAGCCGGTCTGGAACGTGCCCCATTCGGCGTTCGACAGCGGCGTCTGCACCCGCCGCGCTCCTGTGCCACGATGAAGCTCGGGCAGCAACAGACGCGCCGCGTTCACGTTGCTGCCGGCGATGTGGGAATGGATGTCGATCGCGCCCGCCATGACGATCTTGCCGGCTGCGTCATACGTCTCATCAGCACGAGCGCCGCCCGGGGTCTCGATGATCCGGCCATCGCGGATCCAGATGTCGGCGACACCGTGCGTGCCGTTGGCAGGATCGATGGCGTGGCCACCTTTGATCCGGGTCAACACGGCCAAGCTCCGGGGGATGGCAGCACCGCTGCGATCTGGGCGAGTGCGGCGGCGACCGAAACGGCCTTGCTTGGGTCCTTCGCCACCGCGGGCACCAACGTCCCGGTTGCCGCATCGTGCTCGACCGCGTCGTGGTCGGTCCCGGGCTGGCCAACATTGATGTGAACACGCGGTTTTTGCCGAAATCTCGCATCCTGTCCCGTGAGCGCAATCATCGGCACTTGGCGTGTCCAGGCAGGCGCCGCCGCGCGGTAGGCGGAAATCCAAACGGCGCAGTCCGCCTCCCCGCTTTCCACCAGACGCGCGGCATCGAAGCGCCAGGTATCGTGTTCGGGAAAGCCACGCCCAAAGCTCGTTCGCATGGGAAAGCCGGTCATCCAACCGCAAGCCTGCAGCACGCCGAGCGCATTGTCCGCGGCCGCAAGCGCGAGGCCGGTGAAACGGGTCGTGGCGTTCAAATCCGCGACCATGCCACAGAGCATCTCGATGGTCAGCGTGTCGAGTTCCGCCGCAGACCACACTGCGACCCCGAAGCGGGCGGCACGCAGTTCGGCAGCGAAGGCATCGAGCGCTTTTGCCGCCAGCAGGGTCTTGCCGACGGGCCGGCCGGCGAGGCGTGCACGCAATGCCGCGAGCAGAACCGGCAAGTCTTTGCGGTTGCGGCCGACCACATGCACTTTCGCGCGACCCGCAAGCTTGGTCGGGTCGCCCCCCGGGCATAGCCAGAGGATCCGCCGCTGAGCGGTTATTGCGTCGACCTGCGCCATCGGCGGCCGCATCAACAGGCGCTCGGGCAGTTCTGGCCATGCCTCCACAAGGCCCGCACCGATCATCAGCAGGACATCGGCCCTGAGGCGCGCCTCATTCGGCGTCGTGAGCATGATCCCGGCAGCGCGCATGACCTCGACGTCCCGGAGGACGGTCTCGGAGTTCATGTGATCAATGCTTGCGCCGATCCGTTCGGCGAGCGCGATCGCGGCGCGCGCGCCCGCGATATCGGTGCCTAGCCCTGCCACCACCGGCACGCGACTGGCCGCGAGCAGTCTCGCGGCTTCAGCCGTTGCGACGTGAAGCGCCACCGGTCGACCATCGATCCAGGCGTGGCTCATTTCCGCTCCCCCTGCATGGACAGCGTCGCGAGCGCGGCACTCAGGCGTCGTATTTGATATAGGCGAAGCGCGGGTCCGTGGCCGGCGTGCCTTCGAGCGCTCTTGCTTCTTTCCCGGGCTGCCAATGAACCACGTCCTCGATCTTCTTGGCCAACTCGAAGTCTTTGTCGGTTATGCCCTTGGCAGCATGGTTTTGCAGGCGCACTTCCACCCATGCATAAGAGGCAGTGATGTCGGGATGATGCCAAGCGGCCTCGGCGAGATGACCGACCGCGTTGATCACCATCAGTGTTCCTTTCCAACCGTGAGTGCGGTACTTGCGGCGGATCCAGCCGCCTTCCAGATACCAGTGCGGCAATTCCTGCTGGAGGCGCTCTTTGACTTGTTCGTCGGAATATGTGCGTTCCTTGCTGCGTTCGGTCATGGCGTGCCACCCCTCGATAGAACGCGTTCTACAGCCGTCTGAGATTGCCAACGAACGCGAGGTGCCGCAGTCTATTCCCGTATTCTGGTTCGAAAAGCCCGGTCACGGAAAAATCTCGGGAGAGAAAGGTTGAACCGCTCCCCTTCCCCCGCGAGCGTTACAGTTACGGTTCCGGCGAGGCTCCATCTCGGCTTTCTGGATCTCAACGGAGGTCTCGGACGTCGATTCGGGAGCATCGGCCTCGCGATCAACGGACTCAAGACCAGCATCACTTTCAACGCGGCTTCGCAGCTGCGAGTGACCGGTCCCGAAAACGAGCGGGTCCGAGGCTATCTGCAGGTGATGCAACGCGCTCTCGACATCGAGAACACCTGTCACGTGAGAATCGACGAGGTCGTCCCCGCTCATGCCGGTCTCGGCTCGGGCACCCAGATTGCACTCGCGGTCGCAGCGGGCGTGCGGCGGTTCCACGGATTGCCTCTCGACGTGCGAGGCGATGCCATCCGGCTCGAGCGCGGCGCACGCTCGGGGGTCGGCATCGGACTGTTCGATCACGGAGGTCTCGTCGTCGATGGCGGACGCGGACCGCTCACGACGGCCGCGCCGGTCGTCAGTCGAATGCCGTTCCCGGAGCAATGGCGCATCCTGGTCGTGCTGGATCCGCACCGGCAGGGGGTGCACGGACCGGACGAGCGTGAAGTGTTCAGCAAGCTCGCGCCGTCTTCGGATGGGCAAGCGGCCCATCTTTGCCGGCTCGTCCTGATGAAGGCGCTGCCCGCGCTCGCGGAATGCGACATTGCCGGTTTCGGTTCAGCGATCAAAGAAATGCAGATGCTCCTTGGGGACTATTTCGCCACGATTCAGGGCGGAAGCCGCTTTTCCAGCCCCGATGTGGCGGCGGCCCTGGCTGCACTCGAGGATGAAGGTGCATATGGCATCGGCCAGAGCTCCTGGGGACCGACCGGCTTTGCCTTTGCGCCGTCTGCGGAGGAGGCGAACCGTCTGGTCGAGAGCGTCAATCGGCATCCGCGTTGCCGGGATCTGGACATTCGTACCGTCGCTGGTCTCAATCGCGGAGCGCATATCGTCAGTCACGTGGAGGCGGACGAGCCTGAGCGACACCAAAGATAAGAACGCGTCCGGGAGGTGATGCCATGACCGACAAGCACATCCTTCACATGCTGACACCGCTCAAGCATATGAGCCCGTTCGACGTGAACATGGCGCTGGATGCCGGCTACGACGCGGCGATCGCGTACACGAACGTGATGCTCGACGAGGTGGGTGGCCTGGTGCAAGACGCGATCTTCTCGCGCCCGCCCAAGACCGGCGTCCGGACCGGCATGTTCATCGGCGGCAAGAATGCCATCCTCGCCCTCGACATGCTTTCCGCCGCCAAGAAGGCGCTGGTACCGCCATTCGGCATCTCATTCTTTGCCGACCCTGCAGGTTCGTTCACCACCGCGGCGGCCATGGTGGCGTGTGTCGAGAAGTGGTTGCTCGACAAGAAAAAGCGAAGTTTGAAGGACCTGAAACTCGCGGTCTTCGGTGCGACCGGCGTGGTCGGCTTCTCCTCCGCCGTCATTGCCGCTCTGGAGGGCGCCGACGTCACCCTTGTCGGCTACGACGGCACCAAACGCGTGAGCGAGGCGGCAGGCGAGATCAAAGCCCGCTTCCAGGTCGACGTCCATGTCGCCGATGGCAGCGACGATACGAAGAAGGCGGAGATCCTGGCAGAGGCCGAGGCTGCACTCTGCGCGGGACGCGCGGGCGTTCGCATTCTCTCGAGCACTCAACTTGCCCAAGCGAAGCGTCTTCTGATCGTGGCCGACGTCAACGCCGTTCCCCCTTCCGGGGTGGAGGGCCTGGACATGATGGCAAATGGCGTGGAGCTCACTCCCCACGGCACGCTCGGCATTGGTCCGCTTGCGATCGGCAACATCAAGTACAAGACCGAATCCGGCTTGTTCCAGCGCATGATCGCCGCGACGAAACCGGTGACCTTCGACTTTCGCAATGCATTCCAGCTCGCGCGCGAGTTAAATGAATAGGGCCATAGCAGTGTTGATCGCAGCCGCTTCCGGCCGCGCTCTTGCCGCGTCCGCGCGCCGCGGCGGATATACGCCGCTGGTCGCCGATTTCTTCGGGGATGAAGACACCGCCGCGGCAGCCGAGGCCCATATCCGTCTTGACCAGGGTCTTGCCCGCGGCATGCGCTCCGACACTGTCATCGCGGCGCTCGAGAGCCTCGCTCGCTCGCGAGAGCCGGCCGGAATCGTCTGCGGCACCGGGTTCGAGGATCGGCAGGACCTACTCGCCGCCATCGCGCGGCGCTGGACCCTGTTTGGCAACGCACCCGCCGTGGTCGCGCGCGCGAAAGATCCGCTCACTTTTGCAAAACTCTGCCAGGACTGCGGCATCGCGCATCCCGATACCTCCCTCAGCCGCCCGCAGGATCCGGCAAACTGGCTCGCGAAGCGCCAAGGCGGCGCAGGCGGCCGACACATCCGGCACGCAGCCGACGGCGATTGCGACGGCGGGACCTTTTACTTCCAGCGCCACGTCGGTGGCGTCCCGATGTCCGCAATTTTCCTCGCCGACGGTCATCACGCCATGATCCTAGGTTTCAGCACGCAATGGTCGGCCCCGACAGCGAGCCAGCCATTCCGCTACGGTGGCGCCGCGCAGCCCGCCGAGATCGACGCCGAGACCGCCGACGCGATGACACAAGCCGTACAGCGGCTCACCCAGATGATGCAGTTGCGCGGCTTGAACAGCGCCGATTTTCTCGTTCGCGGCCGCGACTTCGATCTGCTGGAGATCAATCCGCGGCCGGGAGCAACGCTCGACATTTTCGAGCCGAACGACGGGTCCCTGTTTGCGATGCACATCTCGGCCTGCCAAGGAATGCTGCCGGCGGCACGACCGAGCTACGAGCGAGCGAGGGCATCGGCCATCATCTATGCCGACCGCAACATCCCGGTCTTTCCTGCGTTCGATTGGCCGTCATGGACGGCCGACCGGCCAGCCGCCGGCACCGCTGTCGACAATGGCGATCCTTTGTGCACGGTGCATGCGTGCGCGGCCACCGCGACCAGCGCGCGCAAACGTGCAGCGCAACGCGGCGCGGCGATTCTAGCCGACGCCGGCGGGGGGCTACCATGAGCAGCTCGCAAACATTCAGTGTGAACCAGCGCGCGGCGGAGCTCGTCGGGCGGATCGAGGCCGCTGCGGCCGAACTCAGGGTCGCGGTCACGCGCGGCGAACTCGGTGAAACGCTGATCGATGCCGGAAGTCGCTCGCGCGGCAGCATCGCCGCGGGTTTGCACCTCGCTGAAATCTGCATGGGGGGGCTGGGAACGGTGACGCTCGCTTCCAGCACAGCGACGCCACGCTGGCCCTGGACGCTGATGGTGCGCTCGTCCGAGCCGGTCGTCGCCTGCCTCGCTTGTCAATATGCCGGCTGGCGACTTTCCGAAGGAAAAGGCAAGGATGCCTTCTTTGCGCTCGGCTCCGGCCCGGCACGCGCGCTGGCGCGGGTCGAACCGCTGTTTGAAGAGCTCGGTTACCAGGACAAGGCCCCGACCGCCACGCTCGTCCTGGAAAGCAGCCGTCCGCCCCCATCCGCCCTGGTTGCCAAGGTCGCCGATGACTGCCGTCTTACGCCCGATAAACTGACGCTCATCTATGCTCCGACCCAGAGCCTTGCCGGCGGCGTACAGGTCGTTGCCCGTGTTCTCGAGGTCGCGCTCCACAAGGCGCATGAACTCAAGTTCCCGCTGGAACGCGTGGTCGAAGGCCTCGGCGCGGCGCCGCTCTCGCCGCCTCACCCGGATCTGGTCACGGCAATGGGCCGCACCAATGACGCCATCATCTACGCCGGCCGAGTGCACCTTTTCGTGACGGGTGCGGCCAGTGACGCCCGTGACCTGGCGCAAGCGCTGCCGAGTGAAGACTCCCGTGACTACGGCCAACCGTTCGCGGAGATTTTCAAGCGCTTCAAGGGCGACTTCTACGCGATCGATCCCATGCTTTTCAGCCCGGCGGAGGTGATCGTAACGGCCCTCGACAGCGGCGAAAGCTTCCATAAGGGCCACGTCGATCTTAAGCTGCTCGATGCCTCCTTCACATAACACATTCGCCTGCGAGCCTGCGTCGGCTGTCCCGGTTGTCGTGCTCATCGCCGACGGCATCGACTGGCATGCCCGCACGCTGACAAAGGCGTTCGCCGCACAAGGGGTGCGGACGATTCCGACAAGCCTGCAAGCTTGCGGGATGGAAACGCAGGGAGCGACCGGACTCAACATCCCCGGCCTCGGCGGCCGGCTTCCCGACGCAGTGTTCGTGCGCACGATGTCCGGCGGCACTTTCCAGGCGGTGACGCTCCGTCTCGGCATTCTCCACGCGTTGCGCGAGAACGGCGTACTCGTCTGGAACGATGCGCGTGCGATCGAACGGTGCGTCGACAAATCGATGACCAGCTTTTTGTTGGCGCGGGCGGGCATCCCAACTCCCGCAACTTGGGCGGCCGAATCGCAGGCAACGGCACGCGCGATCGTCCAGCGCGAGAGCCCGCAGGGCTCGTTGGTGCTCAAGCCGCTCTTCGGCTCACAGGGGCGTGGTCTGAAGCTGATCCGGACGGCGGACGAGTTGCCCGCTCCGGACGAGGTTGCGGGCGTCTATTACCTGCAGCGCTATCTCGGCGCCGAGGGCACTGGCGGCTTCCGCGACTTCCGCCTGCTCGTCTCGCGCGGACGCGTGATCGCCGCCATGGCACGGCAAGCGGCCGGCTGGATCACGAACGTGAAGCAAGGAGGACGGCCGCTACTCGTCGTTCCCGACAAGGACATGAAGGAACTTGCTGTTCGCGCCACTGAAGCAGTGGCGGCAGAGTTTGCCGGCGTCGACATCCTTCATGACCCCGATGGACGCCCGACCGTGCTCGAGGTCAACAGCATGCCGGCCTGGTCGGGCCTGCAGAAGGTCACGCGCGCCAGCATTGCGCGGATTCTCGCCGGCGATCTTGTCGATGCGCTCGCGGCGCGGACGGAGCGCGGAGCGACGGCGTGACCACGCTGGCGGAACAGATTGCCGCCGCCTTCAGGGCGGCTTGTCTTGATGAGCTCGAGGCGCCGAAGCCCGGCAACGTCCATGTCTTCGCCTCGGGTCACCGCATGACCGCCGCGGAGTTCGTCCGGAGCGCCGAGGTGGCAGCGGCGCCGCTCGCCTTCCCCGGAGCCCGAGTCGGCAACCGCATTCGAGACGCCGTCGAAGCGACATTGACACTGGTCGGCACCAACACCAATCTCGGCATCATCCTGCTCTGCGCACCGCTGGCCGCAGCGGCCGAGCGACCTGGCGAACTTCGTTCCGCCCTCGCGCAGGTGCTCGCGTCGCTGAATGTTCGAGACGCCGAGCTTGCCTTCCGCGCGATCGCCCGCGCGGCGCCGGCCGGCCTCGGACGGGTGGAGCGACACGATGTCGCCGAGGCCGCGACCGTTACGCTCAAGGCCGCCATGGCCGAGGCATCGAGCCGCGATCGGATCGCCCGGCAATATGTCAGCGATTTCGAAGATGTTTTCGAACGGGGCGAGCCCACACTCCAAGCAGCCCTGGAGCGCTCGGACGAGCCACAATGGGCCACGCTTGCAGTCTATCTCGAGTTTCTCTCCGCATTTCCCGACAGCCATATCGTTCGCAAGCACGGCACGGCTACGGCGGAGGACATATGCCGCACCGCGGCGCGATATCATGAGCGAATGCGATCCGCTGAAAGCCCGGCCGCTCTCCTCCCCGATCTCCTGACCTGGGATACGCTGCTGAAAGAGCGAGGCATCAATCCCGGAACGAGCGCGGACCTCACGGTCGCGACCTTATTTGCCCACCGGTTGCGGACCATCTTGCCGTCGGCTCGCAACAATGATTGACTTTGAAACGCGGACGAAGTCCGCCGCTATCTGGCTAACCGGTCCGGCCCATTCGAGCCGGACGCTGACAACAAGGGTAGCCGTTCAGCCGGATTCCGAGAATGTCGGGATTCGGACGGAGGTTTTTCTTTCCTTGGGAGGAGATGGCGATGGCAAAGATCAACGGAGTCTGTGTCGGTGAATCGCTCGTTGGCGAGGGGAACGAAGTAGCCCACATCGATCTCATTATGGGTCCGCGTGGAAGCGCGGTTGAATCGGCATTTACCCATGCTTTGACGAACAACAAGGACGGCTTTACCTCGCTTCTGGCTGTCATAGCGCCGAATTTGCTCTGTAAGCCTCCTACGATCCTGTTCAACAAGGTGACGATCAAAGGAGCGAAGCAGGCCGTGCAGATGTTCGGCCCCGCTCAGCACGCGGTGGCGAAGGCTGTGGCCGACAGCGTCGCGGAAGGTGTCATTCCCCAAGACGAAGCCGACAACCTCTTCATTTGCGTCGGCGTATTCATCCATTGGGAAGCCGCCGACGACAAGAAGATCCAGGACTACAACTATCGCGCCACCAAGGAAGCGATCGCGCGGGCCGTCAACGGCGAACCGAAGGTGTCCGAGGTCGTCGCCAAGCGCGACCAGGTCAAGCACCCGTTCGCCGCCTAGGACCGCGCGCCGATCTTGCGGTCTCCGTACGTTCGTCTTTTCCCGCGCAAGTCGGGCACGCCCGACTTGCGCAAGGCGCGCGCGGGCGTAGCTGGAACGCGACAGCGACCTATGCGGCGAGGCATCCCTTCACAACGTGGCAATGTCGCCGCCGCGCAATCGACCGTCATGAAGACATGATGCAACGAGCGCCCCGGCTATGCCGGCACGCTTCAGGGTGATGAGATCATCGATATCGCGCACGCCCCCCGCGGCATAGACCTTCCGGCCCGGCGCGGCATCGCGGACACCGCCGAGCCTGTCCAGGTCCGGTCCGGCACCGCTACCCACGCGCGCCAGGGTCATGGCGATCACCGTCTGCGGCCAGCAATCGGTGTCATCCAGGAGTTCCGGCGGACCTTGAAATGACGGCCCCCGGAAGTCGAGCGACAGCGCCACGCGAGTACCGCCGGCGAAGTGGCGAACAAGCGCCGCATCTACCTGGGTTTCGCTGCCGAGCACCAGCTTGCCCCAGCCGGCCTCGAGCCAGCTCTGCGCGCTGCCGCGCTCGCAGATGCCATTGTCGACCCAGAGCGTCAGCCGCGGAAACTCGCCTTTCAGCCGCATCAGCACGGCCCGGTTGTCTTCCCGGCCCGCGATGGCATCAAGGTCGGCGATATAAAGCGTCCTGAACGGGTGGACCGAAAGCAGTCCACGCGCCACATCCACGGGATCGCTGGTTGGCGCGAGGGGCGTCGCGATCGGCCGATACTGATCGCGTTGCCCCATCCTGGCACGAACCACGACGCCGCCCATAACGTCGATGACGGGAATGATCTCCATGCACACTGTCCATCGCCGGAAACGCTGCCATAGTCTACAGGAAGCCATGACCGGCAAGGCACGGAACGGCATATGACAATTGTCGTCGGATGGGATGTGGGCGGTGCCCACCTCAAAGCGGCCCGCGCGGAGAACGGCCGTATCGTCGACGCCGTGCAAGTGGCCTCCCCGCTCCGCCTCGGCCTCGAACAGCTCGCCCGGTCCTTCGTCGAAGCAAAGGCCAGGATCGGGACGGCAGATCTTCACGCCGTCACCATGACCGGCGAGCTGGCTGATACGTTTTCGTCCCGCGTCGACGGCGTCGAGAAGCTGGCGGCGCTGGCGGTGAGCGAGCTCGCACCGGCGCGGGTGTCGCTCTATGCCGGCCGGGGTGGCTTCATCGCGCCGCAAGCCGCGCGTCAGCATGCCGACGAGATTGCATCGGCCAACTGGTTTGCCAGCGCTTCGCTCGCCGCTCGCGCTACAAGTGCGGCCCTATTCGTCGACATGGGCTCGACGACGACCGATCTGGTGCCGGTGGTGGATGGCGCGATCGCCGCTCGCGGATACACCGATGCCGAGCGGCTAGCGGCGGGAGAGCTGGTCTATACCGGTCTGGTGCGAAGCTTTGTAATGGCAGTCGCCGACCGCGCCCCGTTCGAAGGCCATTGGTCGGCGCTGATCAACGAATACTTCGCCAACATGGCCGACGTGCATCGCATTCTCGGGCGCCTCCCCGACGACGCAGATCAGATGGCCACGGCCGATGGCCGCGCCAAGACCGTGGAAGCATCATGTGCCCGGCTAGCCCGCATGGTCGGACGCGACACGGCTCACGCCAGCGAAAGCGCGTGGTTGGCATTGGCGCAATGGTTTGCCGAACGGCAAATTCGTACGATCGTGGATGGTGCGATGCTGGTGTTGTCGTGTGGAAATATGCCCGCAGACGCGCCGATTCTCGGCGCCGGTATCGGCCACGCCGTTGTGCGGGAGGTCGCGCGGCGCCTTGGACGCACCTATGTGGCGTTCGGAAGCATTCTGGACGTCGCGCCCGACGCCCGCGAGCGGGCGTCGCATTGCGCTCCTGCAGCCGCCCTCGCCGCGCTTGCTTCGGTTGCGTCGGCATGAGAGCGGGAGCGTGCGCCTCTCATGAAGCTGGGCCGGTTCAGCGCGATTGGTTCCCTTGGCAGAGCAGGAATGACAGCGGACAATGATCTTCAAAATCATCGCCTTCCTTGCTGCCGCAATCCCGATGTTCCTCTTCGTACGCTCGGTCTTCTTCCGGCGAACGACTCGGGTGAATGAAGGCCTCAAAGAATTCAAGAAGCAGGCCAACTTGGCGGTCTCGATATTCCTGTTTCTCATTGCGTGCGTTGTGGCCGTCGCCGCCGGCAAATTGATCTGGACGTGGTGGTCGCCACTCTGAGGTGCCGCGCGCCACCGATGCCGGGACGTATCAATCGGGCTGGATCTTGAAGCTGCGTGGCATCGGTTCCTGCGAACCCGGGCCGAACCATGCATCGAAGATGCTGGCCGCCTCGCCGGTCTCTTCGATGTCGAGCAGCGCACGGTTGATGGCTTCCTTGAAGCGCGGCTCGTCCTTGTTCAAGGCGAATCCCACGTTGCGCGACTTGGCGAAGTCGGGAAGGAAAAGATAATCGTCCGGATGGCCATCCTGCTGCACGATCGCCCGCAGCACGCTCTCGTCGGTCGGGAACGCATCGACGCTGCCGTCCTTGAGCGCGGCGAAGGCGACGGCATAGTCCCGCACATACACGATGTTGACGCTCGGCACAGCCTCTTTCAGGTTACTGCCGGCGGTCGATGTGCTGGCCGACGATGCCTTGCGGCCGGCAAGCTGATGAACCGACGTGATGCCGCTCGATTTCTTGACGATCACCGCATGGGGCGTGACGAAATAGATCACGCTGAAGTCAACGTCGCGGAGCCGTTCCGGCGTGCGCGTCATCGAGGTTGCGACGAAGTCGACCTGACCATTCTTCAGCATCGGGATACGCTCAGCGCTCGACAGCGAAACGGTCTCCACCGCGACACCGAGACGCTTGGCCACCGCCCGCACCAAATCGATATCGTAGCCGGCATGATCGGGCTCACCCGGCCGCTTGAAGGTGAACGGCGGCGTCGTGTCGCTGACGCCGACGATGAGCCTTCCGCGCGCCTTGACCTCATCCAGCCTGTCCGCAATCGCCGGCAACGCCAGCGCCAGCAGCATGGCCGCCGCCGTGACCGTTGCCATTATTGGGGCTTTCATGCCGGGCCCCCTCCTATTGTCTCGGAACACACTCATCTTACCTGCACGTACCGAAACCTGAACTCGCACATGATGGTAATGGAATCCTGGCAGGACATGCGATGCTTAGCGGCGCGTATCGCTTGCTCGGCGAAGCGGCTACGCATCCGCCGCGCAAGGCCGCCAGTCACGAGGAGCGCCGGCAAGATGTCATGGGGTGGCCCGTTCACGATACCACGGGCTGACGGCGCTTTTTTGCAGCAAGCCTCACCGCGTCCATGATTTCCGGATAGGTTGCGCAGCGGCAGAGATTGCCAGCAAGATAGTGCATGATCTGCTGGTCGGTCGGATCGGGGTGCTCGTCAAGCAACTGCGTCACCATCATGATGAAGCCCGGCGTGCAGTAACCGCACTGGAAGGCGGACGCCTCGATGAAGGCCTCCTGCACGGGGCTGAGCTTCCGAAGGGCGTCGAGACTCTCGACGGTGACAACCTCGGCGCCGTCGACGAATAGCGCGAGATAGAGACAAGCCGATACGGCCTTGCCGTTAACGATCACGGTGCAGCACCCGCACAGGCCCTGACCACAGCTCTCGCGCGCACCGGTAAGACCGAACTGCGCTTGCAAGAGTTCCACCAGATTATGATGCGGCTTGATGTCCGCCGTGACCGGCGCCCCGTTGAGCGTGAAGGCGATGCTACGCGCCGCAACCATCTCACTCGTCCTCCAGCGGCTTGCCCATCTTCGCGCGTATGGCGCGAAAGACGGTCTCGGCATTGAGCGGCATCTCCGTCAGCCGCACCCCGACTGCGTCGTCGATGGCATTCGCGATGGCCGGCGAAGGGCAGAAGGTGGAGACCTCGCCGACGCCCTTGGCGCCAAATGGGCCGTTGGCCTGTTCGTGATCCAGATAGATATTCTCCATCACCTCCGGTACATCGTGGAACCCGGGAATCTTGTAATCGGCGAGCGACGCATTGGTCACTTGGCCGCCGTCGAGATGCATCTTCTCGAACATCGTGAAGCCGACGTGCATCAGGGCCGCGCCTGAAATCTGTGTCTGAACCGCCTTCGGATTGATCGCCTTGCCGCAGTCCACCACGTTGACCATTTTGGTGATTTTCACATGACCGGTCTCGATGTCGACCTCGACCTCGGCGCCAGCGCCAGCGATCAGCCAGAACGGCGTCACGTTCGGGCTCTGCCCCGTATTGGGGTCGGGCGAAACATAATCCGGTTTGAAGATACCGGTCCCGATGACATTGCCAGCCTGCATGCCGTAACGCTTCTGAAACAGCGCGGCGATCGCGATATTTGAGCCTTCCGGCTCGCCGACCTCACGTGCCAGCGCTTTCAGTTTTTCCTTGGCCTCCGCCGCCGCGCGCCGCACCGCGTGCCCCATGTGGAACAGCGAGCGCGAACCGAGTGTGCCCATATCGTACGGCGTTGCGTCAGTGTCGCGCGGAATGACCCGCACGGCTTCAGCCGGGACATCCAGGACCTCGCCGACCATCTGCGCCATCGCGGTGTCCGAGCCCTGTCCCATGTCCACCGAGCCGCAGTAGAGCGTCACCGAACCGTCGGCCGAGATGTTGACAATCGCAACCGATGTAGTCGGCGACGTCACCGCCTTGATGGCGATGGCAATGCCGCGACCGCGGCGAACCGTACCGGAGCCCTTGTCGAATGGCGCCGACCAGCGCATACGCTCGAGCACTTCATCCATCACCCTTTCAAGGGGTGCGTCGTCCACAATCTGGCCAGTGGCGTGGAGGCGGCCTTCACGGATCAAATTTCGGCGGCGGAAGTCGATCGGATCGAGGGTGAGCGCACGCGCCATCATGTCCATGTGGCTCTCGTAGGCCCACGTCAGCTGGGGTACGCCAAACCCACGTAGCGCGCCCGCTGGCGTCACGTTGGTATAAAGCGCGTACGAATCGACCCAGACATTGTCGATGTCGTATGGCCCGGACGCCGTCAGACCGGCTTTTTGCGTTACGCGCGGACCGATATCGGCATAGGCGCCGCCGTTCCAAAATATCTCGCACTTGCGCGCAACGATCTTTCCGTTTTTGTCGACACCACTCTTGATGCGGAATGTCGAGGGGTGACGCGTGACTTGGTAGAACATCTCCTCGAAAGTGCAGGCGACCTTGACTGGCTTGCGCGCGATCATGGATAGCGCGAGCGCCAGCGCCTCGAGCTTGATGTAAAGCTTGGAGCCATAGCCCGAGCCGAGATAAGGCACCTTGATCCGCACCTTGTTTTCCGGCCAGCCGAGCAGCCGGGCCATTTCGACGCGTACGAACGACGGCCCCTGAGAGGAGTCGTAGAACGTGACGTGTGTGTCCTTGTAGTCGCAGATACACGCGAACGGCTCGAACGACAGGTGCAGCACCTTCTGCGTCTTGAACTCGTGCTCGAACCTATGCTCGGCCGCCTCGTATGCCTTGTCGAAGTCTCCACGGCGCAATTGGTAGCTCAAAGCCGTGTTGGTGTTCCGGGCGCCTCTCAGGTGCTTCAGATCGGCAAAGGCACGGGCTGGCTTCAATTCATCATGGACGTAGACATTCGAGGTCAGCGCCTCGACCTCGTCATAGATCGCGGGAAGCTCCTCGTATTCCGCGGTGATGAGTTGGACCGCCTGCTCGGCGACGTGGGGGTCAGTGGCGAGTACCGCAGCGACCGGCTCGCCGACGAACCGTACCTTCTCGTGGGCGAGGACCGGCTGATCATGGAACGCCGGCCCATAGTAGGGATCGGGCAGCACCTTCAGTACGTCGTCGATGGTGACGACGTGAAGCACGCCTGGTAATTGTTTCGCTGCGTCGGTTTCGATCGACTTGATGCGACCGTGCGGCACGGTGCTGCGGAACAGCTTGGCATAGAGCATGCCGGGGATCCGCATCGTATGGGTGTATTCGGCGCGGCCGGTGACCTTGTCGCGGCCTTCGAGGCGCGGCACCGACCGTCCAATCTGGGAGCCAACCTTGGCGGCATCCGGATAGAGGATGGTCATCGGGACGTCCCGTCTCTTCCGTCCAGCGCCGCGCGAACCGCGCGTCGGACATAAACCCGCATCAACTCGCGCTTGTACGGCACCGAACCGCGAATGTCGGCGATAAACTCGGATTCCTCGACTGCGGCGTCGCCAGCCTCCTCGAGCAGAGTGTCGGTCACCGTCCTGCCGTTCAGCACGGCCTCCGCCGATTTCAACCGCGTCGCCTTGTCGGTGGCGGCGCTTGCGACGATGCGTGCCGACTTGATCGCCGTGCCATCGCCATCGATCACCGCCGCTACGCCGAGCGCGGGCCAATCGTCGGCAGATCCGGTCGTGACCTTGCAATAGGCGCCTTTTCTGCCGTCCTGCGCTGGGACATGAACTTCGGTGATCAGCTCGGTTCTTTCCAGCACGGTTTCATAGTAGCCGGTGAACAGGTCCTCCACCGCGAGCTGCCGCTCGCCCTTGGGCCCAGTGACGGTCATCGTCGCACCGAGCGCCATCAACACCGGTGGCAGGTCCATATGCGGATCGCCATGGGCAAGCGCCCCGCCCACGGTTGCGACATTGCGCACGCGCACATTGGACAAGGTCAGCAGCGTGCGACTGATCAAAGGCGTATGTTTCTTTACCCCGGCCGACCTTTCCAGCACGCCGAGGGCCGTCATTGCGCCGATGCGAAGTCCGTCGGCGGAGGCCTCGATGCTCGAATATTTGTGCTCGATCTTGCGAAGGCTGACGAGCTTTTCCGGGTGGAATACGCCTGCCTTCATCATCAGCATCAGCGCGGTGCCACCCGCGATCGGACGAACAGTGGCATCGTCCGGATCGAGCAGCTCGATCGCCCTGGCAAGCGAGGTCGGCTCCACAACCTCGAACGGGATCATTTGATCCCCGATTGGACGATGAATTCGCCTGCGACGTTCATGAGAATCCCTTCGGCAGTTCTTTCGCCCATTTCGCCTTGATGCGGTCGTCGAGTGCCTTGCTCGAGCGGGCGATAGTCGGGAAGCTCTTCTTGCGCCGGAATGGGATACAGGCGTCGATCACAACGCGCGAGTTGCGGCGGTCGGCCTCGGTATCGTAGCACATCGGGTCGAGGGCCGAGCTCCAGCCGCCGTGGATGACATCGACCTGATCGCGCGGATCGCAGCGTGTGCACATCGCCCAGATCACGTCGTTGACGTTGGTCGGGTCGATATCCTCGTCGACGACGATGGTCCAGCGGTTGCAATAGGCGCCGGCGTGACAGTGCGCCGCGACCATGGCGGCCTGCTTGGAATGCCCGCCGTATAGCGTCTTGATCGAGATGACCAGCATGAACCGGCTGCCACCGGCCTCGTGCGCCCACACGCCTTTCACCTCGGGAATGCCCGCGGCTTCGAGCTGGTTCCAGACCGCGCCGCAACGGTAGGTGCCGAGATAGAAGGTATTGTCGTTCGGCGGCACTGCCGGGATCGCTCCCATGAGAATGGGATCGTTGCGATGCATGAATGTAGCGATACGGATCGCCGGCTCGAGCGCGCTGCCGCTGGCGTAATAGCCGGTCCACTCCCCGAGCGGGCCCTCCTGGATATTGTCGCCCGGGTGGATGAAGCCCTCGAACGCGATCTCCGAATTGGCAGGCACCGGCAATCCGGTCTTGGGCATGTTGAAGACCTCGACCGGCTCACCGAAGATGCCGCCGGCCGCCTCAATCTCGTTCTTGCCGTACGGAATTTCGAGCCCCCCGAGCATGAACATCGCTGGATGAATTCCTGCAATGACGGCGACCGGACACGGTTGATTGCGCTCGTGGTACTTGCTCATGATGATGCGACCGTGCTTGCCGGGTGACATCATCACGCTTGCCACATTCGGCTTCTGCGACTGGACGCGGTATGTGCCGTAGTTCACCCACCCGGAATCAGGGTCCTTCATCACGACGAGGCAAGCCGTGCCGATAAATGGGCCGCCGTCCTTCTCGTGCCAGACCGGCGTCGGTATCTTCTCGATGTTGATGTCCTCGCCCTCGAAGACGTTGTCGAGTAGAGGGCCGCCATTGACCTGGCGTGGTTTGTGCGATGGCGCGTGCTTCATATAGTTGCGCCACCACTGTATCAGCTCCATTTCGGAAGCTTCAGGCGGCAGACCGAGTGCAACATTGATGCGTGGCACGGAGGTCAGGATGTTGGCGATGACGCGGTGACCCTTCGGATAGCCGGGGACCTCGTCGAACATCACCGCCGGGTTACCCATCTTCCGCATATAGATGTCGACGATACCGCCGATCTCTTCCCTGGGCTCGGCGCCCTTGATGACCTTCAGCTCACCAGCCGCCTCCAGTGCGCTGATCCAGTCCCGCAAGTCCTTGTTGGCCATTGCTCGTCCTCGTGCCTCTACGTGCCGTGCCGCCACCCGTGGTCGTCTGATAGGTCGTCAGCATTCCGCAGCCAGCCGCCGATAAGCCGATCGTCCGGTGGAGCAACGGCCGTTTGCGCCCTGCTACTCGACTTTTAGGTTTGCGTCCTTGATGACCTTGCTCCATTTTGCGGCTTCGGCCTTGATGTATGCGGAGAAGTCATTTGGATCTCCCGGGATGACCTCAAGGAAGCTCGGCGCCAAGAACTTCTCCTGAAATTCTCTGTCCGCGAAGACCTTCTGAACGTCGGAATTGATTTTCCTCACCACGTTGCCGGGGGTCTGGCTGGGAGCGAACAGTCCGAACCAGCTCACCGCCTCGAACTTCGGAACGCCGCTCTCCGCCACCGTGGGCACGTCCGGAAACTGCGCCAGACGCCTTGAGCTGCCCACAGCAAGCGCTCGGAGCTTTCCAGACCTGATCGCCTGGTCGACCAGCGTGACACTCAGAAATCCCATCGGAATGTGCCCGCCAAGCAAGTCATTCAGCATTGGGGCGCCCCCGCGGTAATGAACCGGCGTGAGCTTTACATTTGCCAGGCTCTCAAACAGTACCATGTTGATGTGGCTGGAGCCCCCGAGGCCGATCGTTCCATACTGCAGTGCGCCCTTCTCTTCTCGTGCCTTGGCGAGCAGGTCCTGTACGCTGTTGAGCGGCGACGAGGTCGGCACCACCAGCATTTGGTTGGCATACCCCAGCCCGCTGACCGGCGCGAAATCCTTGGTGTCGTAGGACAGCTTGGAATGCAGGAAAGGACTGATCGCAAACGTTTCCATGCCGGTAGCGAGCAAGGTCTGGCCGTCCGGTGCGGACTTGCCAACCAGATCGGCGGCGATCTGAGTTCCTCCACCCGCGCGATTCTCGATGACGATCTGTTGACCCCACGTCTGCGTGAGACGGCTGGCGACGCTGCGTACGATCAGGTCGGCGGCGCCACCCGCGGGATAGGCCACAATGATCTGCACCTGCCTTGACGGATAGGGCTGCGCATGAGCCGCGACGGCACCCAACGCAAGGAACGTGAATGCCCAGGTCAGTCGCAGCAACGTCCTCATGGCTCTTCCTCTTCTATCTTCCGAACAACGATTGGATTTCCAAGATCACGCGCTGCATCAGGGCCTCGGCGGACGTCCCAGCTTGCAACGCAACAACTATTGCGGCGTCAGCCCGATCTGCTCGATGATCTTTTGGTAACCTCTTGCGTCTGCCTGCAGGCGCGCGGCGAATTGTTCGGGTGTCTCCATGACCGGCTCGATTCCCTGTCTTGCCAACGTGGATCGCACCGCTGGCAACGCGAGGGCCTTGTTGAAAGCAGCGTTGATCAACGACACCAGCAGCGGGCTCATGCCGCGCGGCCCCATGATGCCGAACCAGTTGGAAAGCTCGATGCCTGGCAGGCCCGCCTCGGCCGTGGTCGGAACATCGGGTAGCGTACTCAGTCGGCGCGACGCGGCGATGGCGATAACCCGGACCAGGCCGCTCTCTACGAACGAAGCGACGCTCGCTTGTGTTGCAAGGGTGAACTGTACGTTGCCGGCAGCCACTTCCTTCACTGCGTCCGCCGATCCGCGGAACGGGATGTGCACCATCTTGGCATTGACCGCGCGCGCCAACACTTCGCCGCCGAGATGAGGAACCGACCCAAGACCGGCCGATCCGTAATTGAAGCCATTCACGTCGGCACGTGCGGCCGCCACGAACTCGGAGAGCGTCGTCGCTGGGAGCTTGGTGCTGATCGCAACGACCTCCGGTGCATCAGCGATCAGCGCGATCGGCACAAGGTCGGTGAAGAGATTGTAGGGTAGCGACTTCGAGAGATACTGATTGATCAGTTGCGTGGTCGTCGCCAGAACGAGCGTATACCCGTCTGGATTTGCGCGCGCTGCCGCGTGCGTGCCAATGTTTCCCGCGCCGCCGGCACGATTGTCGATGACGAAGCTCTGGCCGAGATCCTCGCCGACATGAACGGCGACGAGGCGGGCTACGATGTCGGTGGCGCCTCCCGGCGCGAACGGCACGATGAGCGTGATCGGCCGCGTTGGAAACTGCTCCTGCTGTGCCACCGCGAACACAGCGGGAAGGAGCATTGCAAGCACGGCTGATGTGAGCGCCATGACTCTGCCAACAAACTTCGCATTCATGACGCCGCTCCTCAACCCGTCGCAACGGGCACACGCAAAGCCGCCCCGCGCCTGGATTTCACTTGCGCTGTCCGCGCCCATTCGCCGGCGAGACCCGATCTCTGGCGGCCCGTATTGCAGCCAGAACGCGCCTTGGAGTGAGCGGCGTCTCGTTGACCTCGGCGCCGATCGAGGCAAGGGCATCACGGACTGCGTTGGCGATCGAGGCGGCAGGCGCGATAGCGCCGCCCTCACCCATTCCCTTTACGCCGTATTCGGTGAACGACGTCGGCGTTTCCGTGTGGGCCACTTTGATCTCGGGCATCTCCGCCGAGCCGGGCATGAGATAGTCCGAAAACGTGCCCACGAGTGGCTGCCCCTGCTCGTCATAGGGAATTTCCTCGTACAGCGCCGTGCCGATACCTTGAACCACGCCGCCCCGCACCTGCCCTTCCACGATCATCGGGTTGATCACGGTCCCGCAGTCTTCGGCGACGCCGTAGTCGAGGACCTCGATCGCGCCGGTACGCACGTCGACGGCGACGACCGCGGCATGCGCCGCGAAGGTAAACACGCCGGTATCGATCGCGGGCTGATACGTGCTGGTGACCGTCAGCAACGGCTCGACACCCTCGGGTAACGCCTCCATCCGCAGGTGCGCCACGCGCGCAACTTCTTCGATGGTCACGGACCCGCGCGGACCGTGCACAGCGCCGCCCTCGCAGCGCGCTTCCGAAGGACTGCACTGCAAGAGGTGAGCCCCGACCTGGATGACCTTTTCGCGGAGCAGGCGGCTGGTCTTCGCGACGGCGCCACCCGCCATGACGGTGCTACGGGAGGCAATCGTTCCGTTTCCGAACGGCGACAAGCCGGTGTCTCCGTGGCGAACGGAAATCTTTGCGGGATGGATACCGAGCTCCTCGTATGCGACCTGCGCAAGCGTCGTTTCGAGCCCCTGGCCGTGGGATTGGATCCCGACATAGAGCACAAGCGTGCCGTCCGGCATGAGTTGGGCCCGGCAACTTTCGAATCCCGGAATAAACGGGCTGCCGCGCGTGACCCACTCCCCGCACCCGTGGCCGGTCTGCTCGGAATAGCAGGCAAAACCGAGACCGATCAGCCTGCCGTCCGGCTCACCCTTTTTCTGGCGCGCGCGGACAGCCGCGACATCGATTGTCTCCGCACACAGCCGCAGAAGGCCGGGATAATCGCCGTTGTCGAACAGCAAATTCGCGATCGTCATGTAGGGCATCTGCGAAGGCTGGACGAGGTTATCGAACCGCACGTCAAGCGGATCCCGACCCACTTGGCGCGCGATCTCGTCGATGGTGCGCTCGATGGCGAAGCATGCGCCCGGACGTCCGACACCGCGATATGGCCCGATCGGGGCCTTGTTGGTCGCGACCGTGAAGCTCTTAACTCGCCAGTTCCGTATGTTGTATGGGCCAGGAATGTTGCGGGCGGCCATTCCGGTCTCCAGGAACGGCCCGTTCGGCCACAGCGCATAGGCTCCGGCATCGACGATCAGCTCCGCATCGACTGCAAGAATCGCTCCTCGTGCATCGGCGTAGGCGGTGATCTTGTAATCGTGGTCGCGTGCGTGCGTGGACGAGAGGAAGTGTTCGCCGCGGTCCTCGATCCAGCGCACCGGGTGATCGAGCTGCGCTCCCAGAGCAGCGACGATCACCTCCTCCGGCAGCAGCCTCGCCTTTGAACCGAAGCCGCCGCCAACATCCGGCGCGACGACTCGGATGACGCGCTCCTCGATGCCGAGCACTTCAGCCAGGCCGAGGCGAATGATGTGCGGCACCTGCGTCGAGTCATAGACGACCAACTCGTCCAGCCGTTGATCGCGATAGGCCAGCACGGCACGGCCTTCCATCGGCACGGCCACCTGCCTGTTCATCCGGTATCGGCGCTCGACAACGATCTCGGCAGCCTGCTTGGCCTCATCGACCTTGCCGCCCTCGAACACGCGTTCGATATAGAGATTGTTCGGCCAGCCCTCATGCAGGAGGCTCGGCGCACTCTCCAACACCGATTCCGGATCGACGATAGCCGGAAGGATTTCATATTCGACGTTGATCTGGCCGACCAAGTCCTCCGCCTCCCCGCGGGTCGGGGCAATACAGGCGGCAATGATCTCACCCACAAAACGGACCTTGTCCTTGGCCAGAGCAGGATAGCCGGCGACCCGGAACCCGCTGACCTGCGGAACCGCCCGCATCTCGGTGAGATGCGGCAGATGATCGGCAGCGAAAACCTGTCCTTCCAGGTCGGCGGGAATGCTGATCGACTTGATGCGGGCATGTGCATGCGGGCTGCGCACGAACGCCACATCCTGCAGATTGGGAAATTTCAAGTCGGAGACGAACTGACCCTTGCCGTTCAGGTGCCGCGCGTCTTCCTTCCGAAGGAGGCGGGCGCCGACGCCAAGCTCCGACTTCGCGACGGCCCGGGTCATGCCGGCACCTTCGAGACATCGCCGGATGGAGATCGGACCTTGCCTGCCTCGCTCAGTGCCTCGGCAGCCTTGCGCACCGATCTGACGATGTCGGTGTAGCCCGTACAGCGGCAGATATTGCCGGACAATCCTTTGCGTATCTCGCTGTCGCTCCCCGCCTTGCCTCGTTGAATGAGATCGCGTGCGGAGACCAGCATGCCGGGCGTACAGAACCCACACTGCAGCCCGTGATGCCGATGAAACGCGTCGCGCAGCGCCAGCATGATCTCGTCGGTGAGCAATCCCTCGAGCGTTCGAACCTCATAGCCGTCGCACGCGACAGCTAGCGTCAGGCATGCCCGGATGGGCTGGCCATTCAGCGTCACGGTGCACGCGCCGCAAATACCGTGCTCGCAGCCAAGATGTGTGGCGGTGAGGTTCAACGCTTCGCGGAGGAAGTCGGCAAGAGAGGTCCGGGGGGTGACGTCGGCCCGCACGGGCTTGCCGTTAACGGTCAATCGAATCTGCATCAGGAGAGCACCTGCGAAAGGGCACTGGAAATCGTTGCGCCATGTACGCTGCGTTGAAACTCGTCGTGCGCGTCATCCCTGTTTGCCAAATCGTCTTCTGCGGCCCGCTCGACCGATTGAAGCCCGGCACGCTGCAGCAAGCTCTGCGATGCGCGCTCCAGGCACATTGGCGCCGCGCCAGATCCACCCAGCATGATGCGGGCGAAGTCCCGCTCCGGGTCGATCACCACGGCAGCAATCGAGTGGGCAAACTCTCCGGACTTTCGGCAGAATTTCGAGAAGCCCCAGCGCGCCGCAGCGGACAGCTTCGGAATGCGGACGCTTTCGATGATTTCGGTCGGTGCACGCGCGGTCTCGTAGAGCCCGGTCGTGAACCCCAATGCCTCGACTTCGCGACGCCCCTTGTCTCCGACAAGGCCGATGCGCGCGCCGATAGCCTGCATGACCGTGACCCAGTCGCCCGCCGGATCGGATAGCGCCAAGCTGCCGCCCAAGGTCCCCCGAGTCCGAACCGCCCTGTAGGCCAAATTCCCGGCCACCATAGGCATAAGCCCGCGAGAGGGGTCCGCCATTGCCCTGTCTTCGATGGCCGCATGCGTCACGCACGCGCCGATGCGGATGGCATCGGACTCGTCAAGGACGACGCGAAGCTGCTCGATGCGGCTGATATCGACCAACAGATCCGGCGACGAAACGCGCAAGTTCATCATCGCGAGCAGCGACTGGCCGCCGGCCACGACCTGAGCGTCCTGACCTGCCTCGGTTGCGCTGCAGAGCACTTTAATTGCCTCGGCGAGACTGTCCGCCCGGGCATATTCGAACGCCGCAGCCTTCATGCGCCGGCAACGCGCACGGTCGGGATCACACACATTAGAAAGCCCTCATGGAGCGGGATACTGAGCCGAAGCTTTGCAGATTGTCAACATTCTACAACGCACGTATAACGGCGATTGAATCGAGGCGTCACATGTCCATCGCCGCATCGCAATTGCAGGTACTCCAGTCGAAATCGCTCCCCAGCGTCGTGCGCGACGAGATCCTGCGATTCATTTTGCACGGGACGTACTCGCCTGGATCGAAGCTGGGAGAAGAGGAATTGGCCGGCATTCTGGGCGTCAGCCGCGGCCCCATTCGAGAAGCCTTTCGTAGCCTTGAGGAGGCCGGTCTCGTCCACCTGAGCAAGAATCGAGGCGCGTTCGTGCGCCAGCTGAGTGTCGAGGAAGCTCGAGAACTCTACGTCGTCCGTCGCGGTTTCGACGAAATGGTCGGACGGCTTCTTGCCCCTCAAGTCACCGGGCAGCAGGTGGCCGAGTTGCGGCAGATGGTCGAGGACATGGAGACGAGCTTCGCGGCCCAGAACATCCGCGAATACTTCCCGCGCGATATGGCGTTTCACGATCGGATCGCGCAGATGCTCGACAACTCCAAACTGCTGGAAATCTATCGCCGCATCGTCAATGAGATGCACCTTGTGCGCTTGCAGAGCATTCAGCGCGCCGGCGGCCTGCTGGTGTCCAATCTTGAGCACCGAGCCATTGTCGATGCTCTGGAAACCCGGAACCAGGAAGCGGCGGCACACGCGATGGGTCTACATGTGGAGCGGGCGTTCCAGCGCGTGGCACCTTTGCTGCCCACGCAAAGCGCCGCGAACCAGGAAAGCAAGACCAGTACCGAAGCGACCTCGCAATTCGCCTTGGACGACACCGGGTAGCCGGAATGGCCGGCCGATCCATTACCTCGATTGCCTACCCTCGGCATGGAGTAAACCGTGATCCGCGTTACGCGTATCAGCCATACTGCTTTGAAACGCCAAGCTTGGATATTTCGAGCCTCGCCCCTGGCACAACAGCAACCCGCAACGACCGGCGGTCTGGAGCAGGCCGGACTCGGCGCCGGTGTGGGGATTGGCTCCGTCCCCCGACTTCCGCCGGAACGGCAATTAGCACCTGAACGCCCTCACCTGAGACCAGTGCGCCGCGGCTCAGGGACAGCTGCGGGCAAGACCACCCAGCAGCGGTGGTCACTCGGAGAGGTCGCGACTGGGCATCGGCAACAGAGAAGCCATCGAAGCGTGGCGGGCGGATTTTCTGGAAGGAACGAGGATGGCGGCGTTACCAAGAATTGGCTTGATCCTCACGGGCGGCACCATCGATTCGGTCGGCACGGACCGGCTGGACCTGGCCTGGTATATCGAGGCCGGGAAGCGGCTCAGCGATGGAGAGCTGCTGGGCCGAATTCCGGAGCTGAAGGACATCGCGGCAATCGAAGAAGTTCCATTCCGCCGCCTGCCCAGCCACGCCCTGGTCGACAAGGACTGGCTGGAACTGCTCCGCACCGTCCACGCGATTTTCGATGACAATCGGGCCGACGGCATCGTCATCACGCATGGCACCAACACGCTCGAGGAAACCGCCTATTTCCTCAATCTCACCCTGAAGACCGACAAGCCGGTGGTGCTCGTTGGATCGATGCGGCCATCTTCGGCGATCAGCGCCGACGGCTCTCTGAACCTGGTGAATGCCGTCAAGGTCGCGGCCGATCCGGGCTCACGCGGGCGTGGCTGCTTGGTGGTGATGAACGATACGATCTACAATGCCCGTGACGTAACCAAGAATTCGACCTATCGCGTTGACGCGTTCCAGTCGCGCGACATGGGGCCACTGGGCTTCGCCGACGCTGATGGCAAGATCATCTACTACCACCAGCCTACCCGGCCGCACACGGTCGACACCGAATTCGACGTCCGCGCGATGACGCATTTGCCGCGCGTCGACGTGGTGCTGTCCTATGTCGGTGCGGATGCCACGATGATCGACGCTGCGGTCCGTGCGGGCGCCAGGGGCATCGTCAGCGCCGCAACCGGTGCTGGCAGGCCCACCCCCGCGGAGGACGTCGCCTTCGACAAGGCATACAAGGAGACCGGGACACTCATGTGTCTGTGCAGCCGGGTCGCATCGGGCCGGGTCGTCCGGAGCCCCGGCTTGATCAAGCGCGGCTTCGTCGCCGGCGATAATTTACAGCCATGGAAGGCACGCATTCTGCTCTCGCTGGCTCTCACCAAGACGCGCAACGCCGACGACATCCAGCGGATGTTCGACACCTACTGATCGGGCTGCGAGACACCCCTAAGACACGCAATACGCAACGCGCAGCGAAGGAGAAGAACCGTGAAAGCGGATTTGGTCGTGAAGAATGGCTGGGTGGTTACGCCCCAGGACACCGTGCAGGGCGGCGTCGCGATCTCCGACGGCAAGTTCGTGGCCATCGGTACCAGCGACACGCTCCCGGACGGCAAACAGGTGATTGACGCCAAGGGCCTGCACATCCTTCCCGGCATCATCGACGCTCATGTCCACTTCCGCGATCCCGGCGTGACCCACAAGGAAGACTTCGCCACCGGCTCGACCGCGGCAATCTGCGGCGGCGTGACGACGGTCATCGACATGCCAAATCAAATTCCGCCGACGGAGAACGCGGAGCAAGTCGGCGTCAAGAAGGGGATCGCCGAGTCGAAGTCCATGTGTGATTTCGGCATTTTAGGCGTCGTCCACCAGACCAACTCGAACGACATCCTCCCGATGGCGAAGGCGGGCGCCATCGGTTACAAAATTTTCTTCGGCGAGACCATCGGCAACCTGCCCTACCCCGACGACGGCATGTGCATCGAGGTGTTCTCCAACATCACCGAGTCGCGGGTGCCGCTGTGCGTTCATGCCGAGAGCCGGCAAATCCAGCATTACTGGACCAACAAGCTGAAGGCCGAAGGCAAGAACGACCCGGTCTACTGGGAGCAATCGCGTCCCGAGCTATGCGAGGCCGTATCAATCGCGCACATCATGTACCTGGCGGAGACCTTCGGGACCAAGCTCCACATCGTTCACGCCAGCACCAGGCAGGCCGTGGAGATGGTGAAGGACGCGAAGGCGCGCGGACTGCGCTTCACCGCGGAGACGCAGCCTCACTATCTGCTGCGCGTATCCAAAGATATGGCTGATGTCGGCCCGCTGCTGAAGATGAACCCGCCGGTTCGTACTAAGGAGCATCAGGACGCCCTCTGGGATGGGCTGCTGAACGGCTCGATCGACATGATCGCAACTGACCACTCTCCCCATACGCTCGAGGAAAAGGGCTGCGACATCAACGGCAAGATGATCAAGCCCGCGATCTGGGACTGCCTCTCCGGGTTCTGCGGCGTGGAAACCTCCGTCCCGCTGCTGCTGACGCAGGTCAACAAAGGCCGCCTGACCCTGAATCACTATGCGAAGGTGGCCAGCGAGAACCCGGCCAGGGTCTGGCAGATGTACCCGAAAAAGGGGGCAATTCGCCTCGGTTCGGACGGCGACGTCACCATCGTCGACATGAACAAAGAAGCGACGATCGACCCCAACAAGCTGCACAGCAAGAACAAGCCGACCCCATGGGGCGGTTGGAAGGTCAAGGGACTGCCGGTCTATACGATCGTCCGCGGCAACGTGCAGATGAAGGACGGCGAGCCCGTCGGTAAGGCGGTCGGTCGCATGCAGACGCCGATCATCAGTTGACGGAGCCGCCGTCGAAAGTGGGCACAGCTCGGCTCCCCGCGGCATTTCGCGAAGGGCCCTGCCGCCGGCATTTTGTGTTGACCGTAGAGGCCTGCTAGTTATCCGACGCCTTGATCGCGCCGCATGGTCGTTACGACCTTGAACGCATTTTGGTTGCTGCCGATGTCGATGAGCTGCTGGCCTGACCCGTCGGCGGCTGCGACGTACAGCAGCCCCTGGAGGCGCGTCTGGTCACCGTCGGTGAGGTAGGTCAGCGATCTGCCGCTGGGCGACTGGTCGGGGAAGAACACCGACCGCGGGTAGGTCGTGCCGACCACCCGCTTCGGCTTGCCGCCCGTCGCGCGGACGGCGAAGATCTCGCTCCCGACGTGCCGCCAGGCGGTGGTCACCAGCACGGACCTGCCGTCGGCGGTCCAGTCGCTGGGCATCGCCTCCAGCGCGGGCGCGCTCACGGGCCGCGCGTGCCGCCCGTGGATGTCGCTGACGTAGACCTGGTCGGCGATGCCACCCAGCCCCTCCTCGCCGTAGGCGAGCCGCGAGCCGTCAGGGGAGATGGCGAAGTAGAGCTCGCTCGCGTCCACCCGCTGCGGAGAGAAGGCCGTGACCTGGTGCCGCCGGGTGCCGTCCATGCGCGCCGCGGCGATGGCGCAGCCGCCGGGAGGATCGGGACGGCAGCGCACGAAGAACACCTTGCGGCCGTCCGGCGAGACCCGGGGACCGAAGTTCGCGAAGCCGGGATCGTCGGCCACCAGCAGGTGCCAGTCCGAGCCGTCGGCGGCCACCTCGTACAGCCGGAGCTCGTCGTCGGCGCCGAACGCCGAGACGACCAGGTGGGTGCCGTCCGGCGTCCACGTGGCCTGGATGGCGAACCCGTCGTCGGGCGTCGTGACCTGAACCAGGGCGGTGCCGTCGGGGTTCACCGTGTCGACGACGCCGCTGGCCGTGT
>Ga0207643_10000398_pt1 | contig 28977 bp, 41 predicted proteins | sample KBSMisM62_FD_184313 | JGI IMG/M metagenome (GOLD analysis project Ga0207643, IMG submission 184313) | Miscanthus rhizosphere microbial communities from Kellogg Biological Station, Michigan, USA - KBS Miscanthus M6-2 (SPAdes) (version 2) | ecosystem: Host-associated > Plants > Roots >... | reverse complement strand
CGACGCCGGAGGCCAGGCCGTGACCTACCCGAACCAGCCGCACCGCCCCGGTCCGCCGCCCGGTGGCTTCCGTCCCGGCCCGCCACCCGGCGGATTCCGGCCGAGCCCTCCGCCCGGCGGCCGGCCCGGCAACCGCTACTGCGCAGTAATGAATGTCGTAACCAATGCCTGGGCCCGCTTCACCGGCTGGGACGCAACGTGCTGGATGCATCTGCGGCAGGATATGTTTTTCGGCACGCAGGACGGCATCGTCATGCAGGCCGACCGCACCGGCATGGACAACGGCCTGCCCTATGTTGCCACCCTAGTCGGCGGCTGGGGCTTGTTCGGCAAGCAGGCGCAGAGCCAGACCTGGCTGCAGGCCCGGGCGATCTTTGCCGCGCGCGGTAGTGCCGGCTCGTTCATCCCGCAGATTACCTCCTGCGTCGACTACGTGATTGACCTACCGCCGCCGCCGCTGGCCGGCGTCGACAACGACGTCATCGAGGTGTGGGACCAGGGCCAGTGGGACAGCGCGCGGTGGGACCAGCCGACGCCAGGCGCGGCGCCGATCCGCAATACCGGCTGGATCTCAGTTGGCCGGACCGGCTTCAGCCACGCCCCGGTAATCCAGGTGACGGTGGCCCAGCAGTCGCGGCCGGCTATCGAATTTATCGCCATGGATGCGCTGTTCTCGCGCATCGGCACGGATGTCTAGGAGCCATCGATGGCAGACGCACCGCCTCCCGCAACCGCGCCGGCACCCGGCAGTATATTTGAGAACTATGATCCGACTGGTGCGCTGGGCGGCATGTTCGCCCCGGCATTCATCAAGGGTTATGCGCCGTCCGAGCAGGCCGTGGCGGCCTGGCAAAAGGAATACCGGCCGGGCCAGGAGATTATCGAGCAGTCGCGCATGCCGAACCTGTACGTGCCGCCCGGCGACAACCCGCTGGTCGGCGTCGACGGCGTCTACAGTGCCGGCGTCCCGCAAAAGCAAAGCTACGGCGACCCCCGCGGCATGGTCGACCCGGCGGCGCTCATGGCCGCCTCGCAGGGCGGCAAGTACGACATTGAGGCCCGGCGCGCCTCGATCGCCGCCAGGCTCGCGGAGAACGCCAGGCTACAGGCGCCGGCCGCACTAGCACCACCGACGGGTGACGGCTCGGCGATGGCGACGATGTCGCCGGACGAGTACCGCCGCAGAATTATCGGTGATCATTCCGGCTACTGGGGAGAGGGCTAGTGCTGCGTTACGTCTACGGGCAAGACCAGGTGGTGGCGCAATTTGTCGGCGAGCTCATTCCGCACGTCGGCGGCCGCGGCTTTGGTCCGGCCGCCAAGGCAATCGGCATCATCGATGAGGACGGCATCCTCATCGCCGGCCTGGTCTACGCAAACTATGACCCAGGCTCCGAGACAATCGAGCTCAGCGGCGCCGCGATCCATCCGCGTTGGCTAACGCGGGAGACCATTCGGCAAATGTATTGCTACCCGTTCATCGTCTGCGGCTGCCAAATGATTTTCCAGCGGACGCCGGCCGACAACGAGCGGCTGCTGCGGCAACTGGCGGAATACGATTACACCTTCATCAAGGTGCCACGCATGTTCGGCCGCGAACGTGATGGCGTGCTGTGCCTGCTGACGGTCGAGGACTGGCGCAACAACCGCTTCAATAAACGTTTCAAGCATCACGTCATTGACGCGGTGCCACAAGAGGAGGCTGCCTGATGCCGCTATACAGCGCAGGAGGCCCGCAGATGGGTGGCAGCAATGTCGACGGCATTCGCGACGCCATCACCCAGGCCCTAATGAATGTGCAGAACCCGCAGCCGCGCACGCAAGTGCCGCCAGGCATGGGCGGCGGCCTCGGTGCGCCGCAGATGAGTGGTGGCATTCCGCCGGCCGGTGGTCAGGGCATGCCGCCCGGCACGGACGCGACGGCACCGCCGGCGCCAGCGATGCCGCCAGGCGCACCGCCTGCGGTCGGCGGCCAGGTGCCGCCACCAATGCCGGGCGGGGCGCCGCTGCCGCCAGGGCCGCCACGTGGCAGTGCGCTTGGTCAGCAGATGCCGCAGCAGATCCCGGGAACGCAATTGCCGATGGGGCCAGGGCAACTAGGACCGTATTGATATGGGCGGCAAATCCTCACCACCTCCAGCACCGGATCCGCGGGCAACCGCGGCGGCGTCGACGTCGACCAATGTCGCGACGTCGATCGCGAACTCGTTTTTAAATAACACCAACCAGATCACGCCGGAGGGCAGCCTCCGCTACGACGTCACTGGGAATTACAACTGGCACGACCCATACACCAACCTCGATGTCAGCATCCCGACGTTCACTGCGTCGCAAATCAGAAGCCCGCAGGCGCAGGCGATCGAGGACCAGAACCAGGCGGCCAAGTTCAATATGGCCGGCATGGCCAATACCCAGAGCGCACGCCTGGCGTCGCACCTGGCCAACGATATCAACCTGAGTGGCGGCCCGGCGGCCGGCGACCCGAGCCAGATTACCGGCGTCGACAAGGCGGCGACGACATTCGGCGACGCCGGCCGGCAGCAAACCACGTTCGGCGACGCCGGCGAGATTACCCGCGACTATGGACCGGCCGACAACTACAGCGCCGATCGCTCGCGGGTCGAAGAGGCGCTGTATGGCCGGCTCAATCCGCAGCTGCAGCGCGAGCGTTCCAACGTCGAGCAGCGCCTGGCCGACCAGGGCATCAAGTATGGCTCGCCGGCCTACGCCGCGGCGATGGACGATTACAATCGCCAGGCCAACGATGCGCGGCTCGGCGTCACGCAGATCGGTGGCCAGGAACAGCAGCGCCTCGACACCATGGCGGCGCAGCGGGCTGGTTTTCAAAACTCCGCGCAGCAACAAGCATATGGCCAGGAGCAGGGCCGTGGTCAATTTGCCAACCAGGCACAAGCCAATCAATTCACGCAAGAGGCAGCTCGCGGCGAGTTTGCTAATGCTGGCCTGGCGCAGCAAGTCGCGCAGGGTCAGGCGGGATTTAATGCGCAGAATATGGCGCGTAATCAGTGGATGAATGAACAGTATGCAGCGCGCAACCAACCAATAAACGAAATCAGCTCGCTGCTTTCTGGTTCGCAAATTAACAATCCAAATTTTGTGAACACGCCGAACAATCAAATACCAACGACCGACGTTGCGGGATTAATCAATAATAGATTTTCGCAAGACATGGATATTTATAAACAAGAGAGCGCAAATCAAAATGCTCTCATGGGCGGAATTTTTGGAATGATGGGGGGAATGATGAAAATGTCCGACGAGCGTGTGAAGGACGTCGGACCAAAGCTCGCGACAGTGTTTGCAGCCGGCGACGACGGCGAGCGCAAAGAGCTGCCGATCTACGCTTACTCATACAAGGACGATCCCGAGCAGCGGCAGCACGTCGGGCCGATGGCGCAGGACGTCGAAAAAATTGACAAGCGCGCGGTGCGAAAAGATGAGCGTGGCGTCCGGCACATTCACACCGGCCGCGTCATGGGCAGCATACTGAAAGCAGCATGAGATGCCTGAGACCGAAACATATATTTTTGGTACGCCTGAGGTGCCGACCTATGAGGCGCTGCAGCGCCGGCGCTCGATCGCCGCGGCGCTCGCGGCACAAAAGAAGGGCTTCCCAAAAACTCTTGGCGAAGGACTGACCTACCTCGGCGAGAGCATCGGCGAGGCCGGGCTCAACTGGCGCCTCGAGCAGCAGGAGCGGGCCAACGCCGCGGCCAACCAGCGACTGCTCGGCGGGCCTGGCGGCAGTGCGCCGCCCGTCACTGCCAGGCCGGCCGCCGTGCCGGCCGTGCCGAGCACCACCACCTTGTCGCCGACGGCACCGCCCCTGCCCGGCTCGGTGGCGCCGGCAGTGCCGAGCTCAAGCTTCGACCCCAACGTGCCGGTCGGGCCCTACAAGGACGTGCCGGTCACGATCGACAGCGGCGACGCCGCACCAGCACCGGCTCCAGCACCAGCCCCGGCCACGGTCGGCGAGGCGCCGGCAGAGCCCGAGCAGCCGCCGATCCGCCTGGCCTCGGCCGAGGCGCCGACTACCTTGCCGGCCCGCACCAATGCCGTGCGCAACAACATCACGCAGGCCATGCTGTCGCCGGAGACCGCCTACCCGGGTGCCCGGTCCGACTACGTGCCGCCGCAGCGCAACGCCGCGGCGCCACTGCCGGCTGGCGAGCGCGCCGCGCGCGCCCCGCAAGGCTGGACCGCCAGCAACGAGACTTGGGCCGCCCTCGACGACGACCAGAAGGCGGCCGCCATGGCGCTGATGGAGGCCAATACCGGCAAGAACCAGATGGGCGACGCCGGCAACGTGCTGGCGGCGATCCACAACCGGGCCGACAAGGAGAAACAGACGGTCGGCAGTCACGTCTCGCAGCGGATCTACCAGCCGACCATTGAGCCGGCCCAGGAGCAGCGCCTGGCCGGGATCATCAGCAGCCCGCAGTTTGCTGCCCTGACGGCGCTGTCGAAGCAGTACGGCTCCGGCGAGGTCGAGCGGCCGCACAAGGCGACGCATTTCCTGGCGCCGGAAAAGACCATGCTCGACCTCGAGGCCGGCAACCCGAGCAAGTACCACGCCTGGCGCGGCTGGACCGGCTTCGACGCCAACAGCGGCCAGTACAAGGGCGTCGAGCTGCGCGACAGCTCGCATGCCTTCCTGTCGCCGGACGGCGCCGCCCCCAGCATGGAGCGGGGCCCGCCTGGCACGCCGGTGCAGATCGCCAGGGTAACCCGCAGCCGGGAAGGCGAACCGCAGCCGGCCCAGGTGGCGGCCGTGGTGCCGCGCGGCGCCGAGCAGCTCGAGGAGCGCACCCGCGGCTATGCCGACAAGGTGGCGACTGCATTCCCGGGCGTGAAATTTACCTCCGGCTACCGCAGCCCGGAGGTCAATGCCGAGGTCGGCGGCGCCAGGGACAGCCAGCACACGCACCGCAAGGCAATCGACATGAACCTGTCGGGCCTGTCGAACGAGCAAAAGGCCCAGGTGATTGCCCACGCCAGGGCCAATGGTGCGACCGCCATCGGCAACTATGGTGGTGATGACATTCACGTTGATTTTCGCGACGGCCCGCCAAAGGCCTGGGGCCCATCCAAGTCCTACACCAGCCTGGGCCAGACGCCGGCCTGGTTCCGCGAGCAGGCGCAAGCCCACCTGGCCGGCGAAGCCCCGCCCCAGGTGGCCGCACCGGCGGCTCCTGCAGGGCCGCCGGTGCGCATGGTCAATGCGGTGCCGGCCGAGACGTCCGGCTACGCGCAGGAGCAGCCCTCGGGGCCCGGCTCCGAGCGGCTCCTGTCGGAGGTGACCGGCGGCCGGCCCGACATTCGCAACCGCATTGCCACGGCGGCCCTCGGCCGGGCCGGTGTGGTCAGTGACGCACCCGTGCCCGGGATGGGTGGCGCCGCGATCGGCGCCGCCGACCCCGGCGTCGAGCAGAGCATTCGCGATCGCGCCGCGGCGGCCCTGGTCGGCCAGCAACGGCCACCCGTGCCGGCCGCACCGGCGGCAGGGCCCCAAGTCGCCGGCCCGGTCGACCCATCGATGTTCAGCCCGCAGTCGATCGCCGGCGGCGCCATCCAGCCGGCGCCGCAGCCCTCGATCCAGAAGGCGCCGGCGCAGCCGCCGTCGATGGAGGAGCTGCCAGGCCGGTCGACCAAAACGTTTCCGGCCTACGACCGGCCGGTGCCAGACAAGCCACCCGCCGACACGCCAATGTCGCCCGAGGAGCGATACTGGCGCGGCGTCGAGAACCACCCGCAGGCCAATGCGCAAACCAAAGCTATTGCCAAGCAGCGGGCCGAGGATGCCGAGAAGGCACGGCTCCGCACCGACGTGCGCAACCAGGAGGGCTTCCGCAACGAGCGCGAACGCTACGAGGAATGGCAAAAGACCAAGCGCACGTGGGAGCTCGGCGAGGACACACGCAAGCAGGAGGAGACCAACCGGCTACTGCAGGCCGAGAAAACCCAGCGCGAGCTGCGGATCCTTCAGCCGCTCGAGGTCAGGGTCAAGGAGGCCGAGGCGAACCTGAAGGAGGCCGAGCAGAAGCGCATCCCCTACGAGACGGAAAAAGCGCAGATCGCGGTCGACCAGGCCAAGGCGACGCTGGCCGAGACCCAGCAGCGCATCAAGAAGGGCGAACAGAAAGAACACACCACGATCGCCGGCAAGCTGTTTGAGCGGCAGGCCGACGGCAGCTGGAAGAACGCGACGCCGGATCCGGAGCTCGGCGACATCCAGCTGACCGAGAAGCAGGGTGCTGCGCTGAAAAACTTTGAGCGGGCCCGGCAGGCCAGCCACAAGCACGGTGATTTTTGGGCCCTGGCCGGGCTCAAGGACACGGCCGTCGGCAAGGTGCCGATTGTCGGCAATTACTGGACCTCGCCGGAATACCAAACGCAGCAGAGCGAGGCCGAGGCCTGGGGTGCCGCCGTGCTGCGTGACGACAGCGGCGCGGTGCTCGGCCCGCAGGAGATCAAAGACAACATCAAGCGGTATTTCCCGCAGCCTGGCGAGGAGCGCAATCCCGAGCTCATCGAGATCAAGCGGCAGCGGCGCGAGGTGGCCGAGCGCGGCATGTACGAGCAGACCGGCCCCGGCAAACGTCTCGCTGACAAGTTTGTCGCCGAGCAGAAGGAGCAGGCCACGTCGGCCCAGGAGGCCAAGGCCATCAAGTGGATCCGCGACAACCCTGGCGACCCACGCATTCCGGATATTAAGAAAGCACTGGGGATCCCATAATGGCAGATACCCCATTCGACCCCGATGCCTTCCTGGCGCAGCGCCAGAAGGAAGCAGAAGCGGCGGCGGCCCAACCGCCGGCGCCGACCCTGGCCGACAAGGCGGCCGCCTACATCCCGGGTACGCAGGGCGTCAGCGACTTTCTGCGGGTCGGCAGCAACAGTGCCACCTACGGCCAGTGGGACCGGGCCAGGGCCGCCGGCGAGGTGCTGACCGGCGGGGCACCGTCTTATGCCGAGGCCCTGCAGGACAAGGTTGCTCGGAGCCAGGCTGCCCGCGAGCGGCTCGGGCCGTTCATGGCCGGCACGGCCGACGCAGTCGGCGGCCTGGCGACGGGTGCGACGCTCGCTAAAGCGGGCGGCGCGGTGGTAGGGAGCGCCGTCAATGCGGCGCGGCCGCTGTGGCAGCGTATCGTAGGGGGAGCAGTCGAAGGTGGCGCCCACGGGGCTGCGCAGGCGACTGGACACACCTACAGCGACGACCCGAGTGCCTACATCAAGCCGGCCGCGGCCGGCGCCACCATGGGCGCCATTCTCGGCGGCGGGGCCCCTGCGGTCGGCGCCGCGGCCGGTGCTACATCCAAGGCGCTCGGGTTTGGCGGGTCGAGGGTCAGTGCCACGCCTGGCGGTGCGCCCGGCACGGTCCCGGCCGAGCTGTCGAAGGCGGCCGACGCCGACCGGGCCGGGCTCTACTCGATGATGCGGGGCGAGATGGGCCCCCGCGCCATGCTGCCGGACACCGGCCCATCGATGCTGGGCACGGCCCAGGGCGCCGTGCCGGGCACGTCGGGCCCCGGCAAGTCGGCCCTGACGACAAACCTCCGGACCCGCGACGAAAGCTCGCCGGCATTCGTCTCCAGTGAGGTGAACCGGCTCTACGGCCCAGCGGTGACGCCATCCCGCGTCGCGACTGGCGTCCGCGAGCAAATGGAGGGCATGAGCCCCGAGTATCGCCAGGTGCTGCAGAATGCCCGGGCGATCGACACGCAGGGCATCGACAACCGCCTGGTCGGCATGCTCAGCGACGCGGCCGGCCACAACGAAACCACCATTCACGGCATACGCCGGCAGCTCGAGATCCCGACCAACCCCGGCGTGCTCGACCCGCACCCGGGCCGCATCCAGGCAGTGCGGACCGCCGTCCGCGAGCGGCTGCGTGACCCGGGCGAGGTGGCCAATCACCCGACCCTGGAACGGATTGAGCGGGTCCTGACCGACGAGCTGCAGGACAAGGTGCCGGGCATCCGCGACCTCGACAGCCGGTATGCCGAGCTCGGCTCGCAGGAGCGGGCCCTGCAGCCTGACAGTCCCGGCTCCCGCATCTTTCAAACCGACCGCGCCAATGTGCAGCGGCCGGATGAGTTCCGCGACACCCTGCGGGAGGCGGCGACGCCGAAGGGCACTGCTACAGGGCCGTCGCTTGAGCCATATCGGCTGGGCCAGGCTGCCCGGGCCGAAATCGACCGCATCGTCGGCACCAAGAAGAACGACCTCCTGGCGCTCGAGCAAGTGCTGGCCAATCCGCAAGATTACAACTCGCAGAAGCTCGCCATCATGTTCGGCCAGGACCGGGCCGACCAGCTCGCCGCCGTGCTGCGCAACGAGCGGCGCGGCCGCGACACGTTCCAGAAGGTGGTGGAAGGCTCGCAGACGGCAGCCCGCATGGAGGCGGCCAAGGCGCAGGAGGCGAGCTCCGGCAGCAGCACCAACGTCGGCCAGCCGCTGTGGGGCCGCTTCGAAAAGCTGATTGCTGGCGGCTACGACAAGCTGATGGCGCACCAGGCCGACACGACGCGGGACCGCATTGCGCAGATCATGGCGACCACCGACCCGCAGCGGCTGCAGCAGATTATCCCGCAGCTGCTGGCCTCGGAGCCAGACAAGCGGGCCCGGGCCGCTATCGTCGACCAGCTGGTGTCGCAGGGCTTCATGGGTGCCGGCGTTGGCCTGGCGGCGAGCCAGGGCGGCGTCGAGCGCAAGAAACCACTACCCGCAGGATTTCGGTAAGGAGGGCGTAAATGCCACGTGACGGTTCAGGGATTTTCTACAATCCGCTCGGCACCGAGGGTATCCCCGATACCACGATCGAGAGCGCAAAATACAACGGCTACATCAACGACGTGGCGCAGGACCTCAATGCGCCGCGGCCGATCATTGCCGGCGGCACTGGCGCCCAGAACGCGGCCGATGCCCTGGCGGCACTCAGCGGCGAAATGGCCAAGCAGCTGGTCACCAACTACGACAGCCACCTGTTTGTCGCCGGCTCGTTCTACAGCGCACCTGGCGCCACCAGTGCGCCGACCACCGGCGCCTATGCCGGCATCTGCTACGTCGGCGCGACGCCGGCCGAGATGATCCTCGAGGCCCGTTCGCTCGACGACGCCACCAACCCCGGCAGAAAATATGTGCGGCAGAAGCGGGTCGGCGTGTGGGGCAGCTGGAGCATGCAAGTCGGCTCCGTGACCGAGAGCAATGATTTGTTCGTCAACGTCAGCGGCGACAGCATGACCGGCGACTTGATCATGACGCGGACCGCGGCGCCGACCACTGGTTATACGTTCTACGGCAACGCCGGAAAGTTTATCGGCACCGACGGCGCGCAGATGACTACCAATGCGCCGCTCGATCTGCCGGCCTCGCCGGCGCCACTGGCCAATCATGCCGTGCGCCAGGACTACATGAAGGCGGCCGACGACGCACTGCGGGCAGACTACGACGCCAAGCTTGCATTGAAGGCGCCAACGAGCTCGTTGCCGCAAACGGCATCGGCTGCTGAGTTCAGATCAAACAGCGCACCCGGCAAGATGCTGACGCCGGGCGCGGTGTGGGGAGCTGCTGGAATTGTGGGGCTTCCAGTTCACGGGCAAATGGATTTTGCCGCTGGCTTCGACTTCGTTATTCCCGGTGGAAACCTCTACAACCCGATCAATGCCAAGCAGGGGCAGAAGGGCTGCGTCTACATCTACGGCGCTATTACTTATTGGGGAACGTCTTGGAAATTTCCTAACGGCGTAAAGCCGGTGCATAGCGGCGGCAGCGACTGCATGTCTTATTGGGTCTATGACCCGAATAGTTGGATCTTTTGCACCTACACACCAAATCACGGATGAGCCGATGATCCCCGGCCTCACCAAAATGATGGGTACTGTGAAGCCCGCACCCAAGGTGGTGACGTGGACCGGCAATGCCTTCGATATAAATCTGCGCGCCACCTACAACGCCTGGGGCTACACGCTGGTCCCGTTCGACACGGTTTTGTTTGTTATCAATCCCGGCGTCTACATCGGCGCCTCGTCGACTGGCGCCTGGGCCTGCCAGCTCGGCGGCTGGGGCGACATGCCAGTCGGTGCCACGCTCAACATGATCATCTACGGCCGCATCCAGGGCGCCGGCGGCAAGGGCGGTGGTTTTCAAGGTGACGGCGAGGGCGGCGGCCCCTGCATGTACGTTGATCGGCAAATCAATCTCGTCACCAACGGTGCGCAGATCTTTGCCGGCGGTGGTGGTGGTGGCCGCGCCATTTGGGCCTACAACGGGCAACTGAGCGAGGCCGGCGGCGGCGGCTGCGGCTACAATCCCGGTTTGGCCGGCGACCAGTATCCGTACAGCCCAAGCGAACCTTGGTGGCACCCGGCGCTGGATGGCACCACGGAAAGCGGCGGCACCGGGTTTCGTGCCGACAACAACGGCGCGATCGGCGGCGGTGACGGTGGCGGCCCAGGAGCTCCTGGTGGATCTGCTTTCGGCGACAATGCCGGCTACGAGTATTACTTCCCCGGCGGCCCCACCAACTGGGCAGTGTACGGCTGGGGCAATTGCACGTTCGGCAATTGGGATTTTACCAAGCAGGAGTTCGTGTACACGGGCGCCCACAATGCTGACATCCGGGGGAACCTCGCATGATTGGGACACTCATATCGATCGTGCTGCTGCTTATTGTGCTCGGTGTGATCCTGTACGCAGTGCAGGCGCTGCTGCCATTGGTGCCTATGCCGCCTGAGTGGCACCGGGTGATACAGGTGCTGATAACGGTCATTGTGGTGCTAGTGGTGGTGTGGGTCATCGCCGGACTGTTGGGCGTGGTGACGCCACTGAGGCTATGATGCCTATCCTGCTGGTGCTCATCCTGCTGTCCGGTTGCGGCATCGTTACCGAAAACCGCGTGGTAGCAGAGCGAGAACCAGTACGCCCCCTGTTCATTCCAGAGCGCAGCTACAGCCGAGCCGAAATAGATGCGATCAATGCCGAAACCGCCTGCCGCAACTTGGCAAGAACAATTGTCCAGATGGAACGCTGCTCAATCAGGAGATGACATGGTCAAGCCCCCGCAGGATATGTTCAGGCCAGAGCCACCAGACCCGCAAGATGAAGCTCTATTCCCTCGGCCGAGCGTTGAGATTGTGCCGCGCGTAGAGATTGCACTGACAGTCCCGAACGGCGTCGACCTCGCCATCACGGTCAATGGCGTCGGCGTGCTGATGGGCGACGACGAGGGAGATTGAACGTGCCCCGCATCAGAGTTATAGTCAGTCAGTTGCACGACCAGCGTGATGAGCTGACTACGACGCCTGGCAGAGAACCGCTCCTGCCAGGCGTTTTTTTAATGCGCGTGCTACCGCCACAGCTCCAGCACAAGCACCCAAATAATCCCGGCAAAATTGGCCGCACCCGCAATCATGGCAAGGGTCATGATCCAGCGTGGTGATGGCATGAGTGCCCTCCAAAATTAAATCGGGCGCAGCCCACCAAGGATTGCGCCCGATCGTTCACACACGCTTGGTTGGGCAGGGGCCCTGTCAGGCGTGCGCTACACTATTGCGCCGGCGGCGACGCTGCAGGGCGACCAGCCCCACCATGCCGGCGAGTAAACCAGGAAGCCCGGCGCCGACGGCCGGGATTGGCACCGCTAACGGACCCGGAGCCACGTCGATACGGAAATGCTCGAAATCGGTTATCGAGCCACCGACCACCCGGAAGTCAACATCCCAAATCCGCTCGCCGTCGATCGCCTGTAGATCGAAGCCATTCTGGCCGTTCTTCAGAATGCTGCTGAACAGGAAGTCTTTGAAGGTGCCATCCGCCTCCAAGGCCGTTGCACGAATAAGCAGGGTGCCTGTTCCCACGATGGAAAAGATGTCCCGTGTGGTCGTAATCTGAGTGAGGTTGGTGCGGTCAAAGACCGTGATATCAAGTTCGCTGGTGTTGACGATCTTGATGTCATTGCCATTGGCTGATCCAGAGAACAGACCAGACAGTATGCCGCCGTCAGGATTGAAGGCCGAACGGTCCAAGAACCTTACGACCTCATCGTTTTGGCCGTTGAGGCGGCCAAGGATCAGGTTAGAGCTGGCGATGCTACTGAAAATCACGTTATTGCCGGTGCCGCCGATGCCGGTTTCGTCGAGAAGGATAGTAGCCTGGGCGCCGCCGGCCAGGGCGCACAAAGCAGTCACGGCCAGCAAAAGCTTTCGCATTGGATTGTTCTCCGGGGAAGGGTGATAGGACCAACTGACGCTAACACAGAAAGACCCGGCCTGGTCCTACTGGCCGGGTCATATTTTTTGGATCAGTGCCGCTCGAAGGCCGGGTTGCCGGCCTGCACCATGTCATGCCGATAATTGGCGGCAAATTGCTCGGTTTCCGCCAGCAGCTGGTCGAGCACCTCGAGCTGCCGCCTCTCGTCGGGCTCCTTGGTGGCGGCATTGCCGACGTGCAGGGCATAGCGGACCCCGTAGAAGAAGGCGGCCCGGGCGAAGGCGATCGCCCACTCAGGGCAATGCTCCGGCGCATCGCGCCGCACCGAGGCAATCCAGCCGGCCTCGACCAGGCGGCCACGGCGGAAATGCTTTTCCGCCATGTCCCGCAGCTCCTCGTCGGTCATGGTTTCCTCCCAGGCTCGAAATAGCAGGCGATCAAGGCCGTGATTAGAACAAACAATATCATGACCTCGGTGATAACGATGACGATTACGGTGGTAGACATAGCCCAGCCCTCTCTCTATCTTTCATTTTAGTTCAATAAATCTGAACCACAATCTGAATATCGAAAGGGTGTGAACAATTGACTAACCTTCCTAGTGTCCCACTCGTTGTCAGCGTATTGGGTGGCAACCAGAGCGTTGCTAAGATCCTCAAGACAACGCCCTCGGCCGTCTCCAATTGGTGTGCCGGCAGAAAATTTCCGGCGCATTCCTACGTCAGTCTGCAGCAAAGGCTACGCGACATGGGTATGTCGGCGCCGGACACACTGTGGGCAATGAAGCCCAAGCCCAAGCAACGCCGAAAGAAAAAATGATCGAATGGACGCCCGAGCTCGACGCCGAGCTGCTGGCCTGGCGCAGCCACGGCTGGGCGTTTCGTGTTATTGCCCCAAAACTCAGCGAGTTGGCCGGGGCCGAGATCACCACCAATGCCTGCATTGGCCGGCACGGCCGGCTCAAGGCCCGCAACGGCAAGGTGATGGCGCCCCGCCGCAAGGCGCGGCCCCTGCCGCCGCCTAAGATCCAGCCCAAGGTTACGCTGGGCAAAGTGACCCTGCAGGAATTGAACAGCTCGACCTGTCGGTGGCCGGTGACGAGTGGCTGGCCGCCGTATCTGTTTTGCGGCGCCACTCCGCTCGACGGCCTGCCATACTGTGCCCACCACGCTGACATGGGCTACACCACGCGGGGCGGCCGGTGAGGAAGAAAAAACGCGACACGATGAACGTGGCCGAGTACCGGCGCAACGTGTCCGAACACGCCATGCAAGTGTCGGTGGTCGAGTATGCCCGGCGGTTTAATCGGGGCGGCGCCATGGTGGTGGCCATTCCGAATGCCGGCAAGCGGTCGCCGGCCGTGGCCCGGGCCATGCAGGCCGAGGGTTTAACGCCAGGCGTGGCCGATCTTTGCTTCATCATGGGCAATGGCATCACCGGCTGGCTCGAGCTCAAGACCCAGCGGGGCCGCCTGTCGCCGACCCAACTCGAGTTCCAGGCGGCGTGCCAGCACCTCGGGCACCTGTACGAGGTGGCCTACACATTCGACGACGCGATCGCAGTCCTGAAACACTGGGGGGCAGTTTCGTGATTTCCACAGACATCTATCCGCGGCACACGCCATCAAGGTGCAACCTGTATGCCGCCGAGCCGGCGATGTTCGTGCTCGAGTATTTACTCGGCCACAAGCAGACGGTCGGCATTCCGGCGCACCGCGGTGTCGCGGTTGAGGATGGGGTCACGGCTGGCCTCCAGCATTTAATCTTATCGATGGACGCATGCATTGAGGTGGCGCTGCGCAAGTACGACGAGCTGACCGCATTGTCGGCCGACCCCCGGCGCGAGAAATACCGCGAAAACGTGCCGTACATGGTGACCACGGCCCTGGCCGAGCTGCGCCAGTACGGTGCGCCGTCCGAGACGCAGGGCGCGGTGCAGTGGCATGCCGAGGGTCTCCGGCTGCCGCTCTACGGCATCTACGACTATTACTGGCGCAACCACGGCATCATTGCTGACCTAAAGACCACCGAGAAAATGCCGGCCGAGATCAAGCGGAGCCATGCCCGGCAAGTGGCGCTGTATTCGCCGAGCGACAATTATGATGCCCGGCTCATTTACGTGACACCGAAAAAGCTTGAGGCCTACAAACTGGAAAACATTGGCGAGCACCGGCGATCGCTGGCGCGCATTGCCAAGACGATAGAGAATTTTCTCGAGCTGTCCGACGACCCAAATTATTTTGTAACGATCACAATGCCGGACATTGACTCCTTTTATTGGAAGGAGCCTGCTGCTCGACAACTCGCATATCAATACTGGGGCGTGTAGCCTCAACCACCCAATTCCGGGGCAATCCGGAGTGGCGCACTGTGAGCCTATCGCAGCACAACGTGGAGACTGAGCGATGCCTACTGATGTATTTGGTTTTCCGATCGACACGCAGGCCGACAAAGACAGCCGCGGCGAGTTTATCCCGATCCTGAAATATGATGCCCGGGCCGGGCGCCTGAGCCGGCCCGACCGGCTCGAGGTCAACGGCATGTGGGAGAGCCACGCCGAGGACATTACCAATACGTTCAAGGCGCTGATGGACCTCGAAAACATCGAGGTGGGCTGGATCGCCTACCCGCCCGGCTCGGCGCCGCTGATGCACCTGGTGAAGCGCGGCGACCTGGTGCCGCCCAATCCGGGTGGGCCAAAGGGGCCCGACAACCCATACAAATATGGGTTGAGGTTCATGCTGAAGCTGGCCCGCGACATTGATGGCGGCAAGCCGATCCGCGAATTGAGCGGCACGTCGCTGGCATTCCGGGGCGGCACCGGCGCCCTGGTCGAGCAGTATCTGGCCGAGCGGCAGCAACCCAATAATCAGGGCCTGCTGCCGGTGGTTATTCTCGAGCGGACGGTGCCGCAGACCACGGGCTCGGGGCAGAAGAGCAGCACCAACTATGCGCCGCTGTGGCGCATCATTGGCTGGGCGCCGCGGGGCGATCTGCAGTTTATCCCCAAGGCAATGCCGGTCCCGCAGGCGCTGGCGCACCACACGGCAATGCCGCCTGGCAACGGCTTTGCCACCACCAATGGTGCGGCGCCGGCGACCGGCTCACAACGGGCAGCGCCACCCCAGCAGCAGACTGGTGCGCCGCCGTGGGAGAGCACGCCCGCACCACAGCAGCCGGCGCCGCGGGCCGCTTTCAATCCCAACGATTTCGGTTGAATGATAAACGCCGGGGAGGTGCGGACCTCCCCGGCGTCTTAAAACCCATGCTGTCAGCGACACAACAGGGGCCATCCCCATGGCTATACCATTACCCGTATTCAATCCAAATGATTTTGATGTAGGTCCGGCCGACTGGGCGCGGGCCTACCGGCAGTGTGGCTGGCAAGTCATTCCCGGCTATGCGCCGGGCGAGACGCCGAACTGGAAGCGGCCGATGTTGTCGGAGTGGCGCACGCTGCAGGAGCAGCTGGTGCCCGACGAGACGTTCACGCGGTGGTACGGCCTGACCGCCGGCGAGCACCGGCGCCGGCCCAACATGGGGCTCCTGACCGGCCGCTGCTCCGGCAACCAGTTTGTCGTCGACCTCGACACCCACAAGCACCCGCAGGCGGCCAAGTGGTGGCGGGCGCTGCTGGTCATTCACAACAACAGCATGGAGCTCGAGACCGTCGAGCAGCAGACTGGCGGCGGCGGCCGGCAAAAGATTTTCCAGGCGCCGGCCGACTGGGTGGCGCCGACCAACAAGACCGCGATCGGCGTCGACGTCCGCGGCCAGGGCGGCTTTGCGGTGCTGCCGCCGTCCCGGCACGACAGTGGCGCCTCCTACCAGTGGCTGCCCGGCTTTGCCCCGTGGGAGCATGAGGTGGCCGAGGCGCCGCAGTGGCTGCTGGAGGCGATCGAGCGGCTGATTGTCGACCACGGGGGCGCCGCGGCTGCGCCGCGCGGCCCAGTCAATCGTGGCCTGCTCGCTGGTGGCCCGTCTGCCGCCCAGTATGACGATTTCCGGCAGCAGATCGACGGCCGCGAAACCCTGATGCGGGACATGGTGCATGCCTCGATCCTCAATTGGTATCGCGAGAGCCCGATCGAGCCGACCTATGCCATGAGCCGGCAACGGTCCGAGCAGGAGTACGAGGTCTACGAGCGGCAAGTGGCGCCGCAGCGCCAGCACCCGCCAGGCACCACGAAGCGGGAGGCGCTCGAGATCGAGGGCCGCGGCTACGCCGAATGGTGGTCCAAGTGGCACCATTTGATGGGGCGGTGGGACACCGACGTGGCCGAGCGGGCCAAGGTGCCCAACCCGAATGTCCAGCCCGATCCTGGCCCGGCTATTCCGCCAATTAGCGGGCCGGCCAAGTTGGTGCCAGTCCGGCCGGCATTCCGCATTGATGCGACCAAGATCCCGGTCCGGGCCTGGGTCGTCCCAGGGCTACTCTTGCGCGGCAGCCTGTCGGTGCTGGTGGCGCCGCCCGGCTCCGGCAAGAGCCTGCTCACCCTGCAGATGGCGATCGCCGTGGCGGCCGGCGTCAGCTGGGGCGGGTTCGCGCCGCGGTCCCGGCAGAAGGTGCTGATCATCAATGCCGAAGACGACCTCGACGAGATGCAGCGGCGCCTGGTGGTGGCGGCCAAGGAAATGTGCGTGCCGCAGGACGACCTGGTGGGCTGGCTCGACCTGGTCGAGGCCCCGGAGAGCATCGTCATTGCCAAGATCGATGGCCGCTCCAAGGCGGTGGTGCGCAAGCCCCTGGTCGACGACCTGATCAAGACCATTGTCGACGGCGGCTACGGCCTGGTGGTGGCCGATCCGTTCGCCGAGACATTCGAGGGCGACGAGAACAGCAACTCGGAGGTTAAGTGGGCCGGCGTGCTGTGGCGGGAGGTGGCCCGCAAGGGCTCCTGCGCCTTGTGGCTCGTTCACCACACCAAGAAGTATGCCGGCGGCATGGCCGGCGACGCGGACGCGAGCCGGGGCGGCGGGGCGATGATTGGCATCGCACGGGTGCTGGTGACCCTGTTTGTCATGACCGAGGACGAGGCCGAGGCCATGGGCGTCGATGTCGACGACCGCCTCGACTACGTGCGGCTCGACGACGGCAAGGCGAACTATTCCAAGCTCGGCAAGGTGCGGTGGTTTGAGAAGGTCACCCGGGAGGTCGGCAATGCCCAGGGCCTGCTGCCGTCCGACGAGGTCGGCGTGCTGCTGCCGTGGAAGCCCCCGGGGGCGCTGGACGGCATCAGCGTGCTGCAGCTCAACCAGGCCCTGGATGCGATCGACCGCGGCGTGCTGGACGAGGCCGGGCAGCCCAGCGGTGCCTGGTGGTCACCCGAGCAGAATGCCAAGAGCCGGTGGGTCGGGGCCCTGCTGATGACCCGGCTCAATTGCCCCAAGAAGGCAGCCGCGGGACTGGTCAAGCTGTGGCTGAAGCACGGCACCCTGGTCACGTTTGAGTACCAGGATCCGGTCCAGCGCAAGCCCAGGACTGGCTGCAAGAGTGACCCAACAAAACGCCCCGGGGAGGTCAGTTTTGAGGATTGATGGAACTCATAATTTCCTGCGCCGACACAAAACGTCTTGGCGCACCACCTACGCACTTTTTGCGCCGACAACAGATCGCGACTATAGGGGTAAGCGTTGGCGCAAAAGCTGCGCCAACCCGCTTGCTGTCGCCGCGGGCTTGGCGCTTACCCCTATTAAGTGTCGCGATCCCGCGTTGGCGCGGAGCAGGGTTCCATGACCCTCAAGGCCTACCTGGACAGCCTCTCGACCCCCGAAAAGATCGAGGCCCTGCAGCTCGAGATGCACCGCAATGGCGAGCGGGCAGCTGAGCTGGCAACAATCGTCGATGGCTACGATGCCGTGCTGCGGCCAGTGTGGGATGCCGAGGCCTCGATCAAGGCGGCGATCACTGAGACGCACGGCGCCCGGGCCTATGATGCCTCGACCCGGGACGAACGCAAGCTGCTGTTTGAGCGGCTGCTGTGGCTGTCGGTCGACTGGGGCGACGTCCGCAACAAGCGCAAGGACACGAACCAGATGGCCAAGGCCTACGAGCGGGAGGCCAACAAGATCGCCAACGAGATCAAATTCCTCAGAAACCGAAAGGAGCGACAACGTGGAAAAACCCGAGCCTGAGGCGGTGACGCCCAAGCACCCTAATCTGCAGGAGCTGGTGCGGCAGTACGGCGGCTACGACAAGGTCACGCCCGAGGCCTGGGCTCAATACGATCGCGAGTTTGCGGAATGGCAAACCTGGCGCCGGGAGGGGCTGCTGTATCATGGCAAGTAGCAAGAACAAGGCCGAGCACGTGCCGTCGCCGATGGATGCGACCTGGCAGCAGAGCCACTCGACTTATTTGTCGGGCCGTGCCGCACTGGATGGCGTCGACGCCCTGGCGATCGAGCTCGAGCGCAAGTGGGGCGTCGATCGCTTGCGCCTGCTTGTCTCACGTGAAACACGGGAGCGGTTCGACCGGCAACGCTACAAGCTGCGGCAGGCAGTCGAGCACGGCCAGCTGATTGAGGTGCAGACCGAGGCCGAGCGCATGCTGCGGGCCTACCGCTATGCCGACAACGAGGCGCGCGAGGCCGGCGCCAGTCCGATGCAGCCCGAGGTTTGGGAGGTGGCCCTGCCGGATGGCGAGGTGGTGGCCCTGGTCCGCGACACGCCGACGGCGCATGCTGTGCTGGCCGAGGGGCGCCAGGTGGCAGTCTACACGCTGGACGAGGTCGCGCACCTGATTAGCCACTATCAGATGATCAAGGCGGCCAAGATGACATTCCCAGGCGCCGTGGTGGTGGCAACCCGGTGGCCGACGGATCCGCTGCGGGATATCGACAGTCCGACCGGGCTCGACAGTCCGATGAACGACGAGCTGCCAGAATTACACTGAAGCCAGACGATCGACCGAGTTCAGTATCATCACAGCAGGGAGTGAACGAAATGAACGATTTGAACAGTTTGAACGGTAGCAAGCTGCCGGCGCCACTGCCGGACCACCAGCGCCTGGCGATCGAGCAGGGCATGAGTGCCTACCAGCATATTATCCATGAACGCGACCAGCTGCGGCATGAGGTCGACGAGCTGCGGGCCATGATGGCGACACACAAGTTGGTGGCCGAGGCCCAGGCCGGCCAATTGAACGAGCTGGAAAGCAGAATGCACCGGGCCATGATCGAGCGGGACGAGGCGGTGGCCAAGCACGCCGAGCTGTCGGTGCTGTTCCGATCGTTTGAGGCACTGTGGGGCACGTTCAAACCAAAAGGTTCTCCGGCGCGGATGGCGTCGCCCCCTGATAGCCCGCCGTGACCAGGGGAGCAGCGTGGGTGGTGCTGGCGGCCCTGGTGGCCGTCAGTGCCCCCACGCCAGCCGCCAGCGCATGCCTGAGCCACGCCGAGGCAAAGCGGGCCTACAACGGCGCCTACCTTCATTGGCACAAAGACGGAACGAGGCGCTGCTGGGCGGCCCGTGGTGCTGTCAACCGGAAATGGCCGGGAATGGCCGGTAATACACTGGGCATTGTTGGGCATGCCCAACCACGCCCAAGTCAAAGTGAAAATAACTCAACAAGTAGTCGGCTTCCTGTACCCCCACAGCCACTGTGGGCAATGGCCCAACAGGAGCCACTGCCGCCCTGGGTCGAGGCCGGACGGTTTGAGGGGATGGGCGCTAATTACCGGGTAATTGATGCCCCTACGCAAATCCCTGCGCAAACCTCGGCAAACCATGCGCAAACCAGCGCAAACGCAGGCCTGCATTTAGAGTGTACGAATGAGGGGGCTAAATGCAGGCTTGACCATACCCTTTGGAACGCAACAGCCGCCGGCATGCTGTTGGGCATAGCGGCGGCTGCAGGGTTTTGGTGGTCGAGACGAAAGGCAGCCAGGCTAGTCTGACTGCTCGACGACCGTGGCCTCCTCGACGACAAAGGTTTGGTCGTCGGGGCAATCGTCGGCCGCAAAGACTGCAGCCCGGGCGGCGGCCGCCTCCTCGTCGACGGCCTCGACGTCGACCCAGGTCAGGCCCTGGCCGCCAGCACAACGGTAGGCGACCAGGACCCGGTAGTGCGGCATGTCAAAGCCCAGTGGTTTTGCGGATGAGGACCGAGAGCACGGCTGTGACGAAATAGAACAGCATGAGCCCCCAGAATATTTCCAGGATCATGCTGGCACCCGGTCGCGGCGCTGGTTCTCGCGGACGGCGTCCCAGTAGAGTTGGTTGAAGCCGGCACGGTAGCCTTGCTCGTAATCGTAGCCGGCAAAGGTGCCGGCTACGAGGTCGGTGCGGGCCGGGCGCACGGCTTCCGCGTCGCGGAAGCCAATGCGGTAGAAATGCGTCATGCGGTCGTAGAGGCTCATGCCGTAACCCCATCGCCAGTGCGGGCCACCACGCGGTGGGTGCGGGTCGGGGTCTCTTTGGTGTGGGCCGCGATGAACTGGCGCGACAGGTGCGCCCGGACGGCCTTCATGTCGAGGCTCTCGCGGATGCTGTCGGAGATCGTGAGCCGATACTGCTCGCCCTCGTAGGCGCCGGGCTCGAGGTCGGCCAGGGCCGCCTTGAGTGCCTTCTCGCGCAGCTCGAGGGCCGCCATTTCTGCCTTGAGCTCGCCCCAGGCATCGATCGTGGCGGAAAGGTTGGTCTTAGTCATAGTGGTCGTCTCCAGTGTGATGAAAGCTACGGAATTAGATTTCGTAGTGGGGGCCTAAGCCCCCACCTCGATTTCCTCGATGGTGATGGTGTCGCCGCCGGCCAGCAGGCTGCCGCTAATCAGGCGCCGGACGCCGGCCTTGATTTCGGACGGCTCGTTGCCGAGCACGACCACCTTGTCGAGCTCGCCGGCTCGATTGTTGAGCCGGATGATGGTGATGATGGCAATGAGCGGGGTCACCGAACCCCGCTCGAGGTCTTTCTTGAGGTCGTAGGCCATTGCAAAAACTCCAGTTGTGATGAACGATGACCCCTATATCGGCCATGGTGGCCGCATTGTCAAGGCCACCTTGACCGATCGGCCACGTAGGCCTATTTCTAGAATATGATTGAAAGCCCATGGCAGTACGACCGCGAGATGCCGTCCGACGAGCTCAAGGCCGTCATGGTGGCGCTCGGCATGAAGCAAAACAGGCTCGGCCGCTTCCTCGGGTTCAGCCCGCGGCAGACGCGCCGGTTCGTCAGAGGCGAGATGCCGCTGCCGCCGGCCTCAGTCCTGCTGCTGCGATCCATGCTATTCCACGGGGAGCGGCCGATCGTGGTCCCGCCTTGGCAACGCAAGCGAGTGCCAAAGGTCTAGCGTCGCATTCGCCTGGCGCGTATGGTCGGACACCGAGCATACGCGCCTTTTTTCTCATTGCCCCCGAGGCTTAACCAATGGTGCGGCGCATGGTCGACGTTAAAAATATCCCGATCAATGATCCGGTGGCGCAGCAGCTGCACCGCGAGTTGGCCGAGGCCGTGGCGCCACTCATCATCCGCATCGTCGAATTGCGCAGTGACGTCGAGCAGCTAATCCAGCACATTGAGGCGAACTATCCGCGGAGAGGGGTACCCCCAAACTAAATGACCAAAACCCCGGCCAATCTGCGCAGTTTGGCCCGCGCCTACACGGACGAGGGCATTCGCACCATTGCGGCGATCATGCGCGACCCAAACCAGCCCGGCTCAACGCGATTGATGGCGTGCGAGATGCTGTTCAACCGCGGCTGGGGCAAGGCGCAGCCGATCGGCGGCGAGGATGGTGACGGCCAATTAACAATTATCATTCGCAATATCATGGAGCCGAAACTAATCGAGCTCGAGCTGGAGGCAGAGAAATGAATGGCGTGACGCCGATCGCCAACCCGGCAATGTTTATCATCTATCGCGATGGTGATGTTTGGGGCATTCAGCAAAAGCTTGATGGGCTCGTTGTTGCTGGTGGCCTGACCAACTACCAAGCAATCGTGCTGTGGCATTTCCTGCACGGCGGGCCCGCGGTCGACGTTGAGTTGCTCGGGGATATACTCAGTCATGACTGACATCGTTAAACGGCTGCGCGGACTAGCTGCCGAGCGCAAAGCTCGCGGCAGTGGTGCGATCTCAACAATTGATCCAAACGTCACCGGATGGCTCGAAGAGGCCGCCGACGAGATCGAGCGGCTGCGCGCAGAGGTCGAGCAGTGGCGCGAGAGTGAACTGATAATCGAGGCCGCCGACGAGATCGAGCAGCTGCGCGCAGAGAACAAGCGGCTGCAAGCTGCGCTGATCGAAGCTGCGGAAATGGTGACGCCATGACCAACGCATTCAAACCATACCGGCGCAAGGCGATCGCCGAGCTGCGGCCGTGGCTGGTAACCGACAACATGACCAGGGTTAGCGTCTCGGTCGAGGACAGCAAGGCAGGCTCGCCTAAGATGGGCGACATGATTGCCCGCAATCCAAAGAACCACGCCGACCAGTGGCTGATCGCCGCACAATACTTTGCCGACAATTTCGAGCCGGCGTGGGATGCCTGAGGTCGCGCTACCATACAACAAGTGGCTGCCGCGGCCGCACCAGATGCCGGCCTGGCGCTATCTGCACGATGGCGGCAAACGCGCAATGTGCGTGTGGCATCGGCGCGCCGGCAAAGACGAAATAGCCTTGCATCACACTGCAGTCGCCGCCGCGCGTCGCGTCGGAAATTATTGGCACTGCCTGCCCGAGTACGCGCAGGCCCGCAAGGCGATCTGGACCGCGGTCAATCCTCACACCGGAAAGCGACGCATCGATGAGGCATTCCCGATGGCGATACGGGAGAGCACCTCCGACAACGAGATGTTTATCCGCTTCAAAAACCAAAGCACGTTCCAGTGTATCGGTTCGGACGCTTACGATCGCACTGTGGGGTCGGCGGCGGCTGGCTGCACGTACAGTGAGTGGGCCCTCGCCAACCCCAGTGCCTGGGCCTACCACCGACCAATGATCGAGGAAAACAACGGCTGGGCAATTTTCATCACCACGCCACGCGGCCGCAATCACGCATTCGAAATGTACAAGCACGCGGCGCGCGAGCCGGACTGGTTCGCCGAGCTACTGACCGTGCGCGACACCGGCATGATGAGCGAGTTTGCGCTGAGCGAGGCGTTGAAGGAATACACCGCGCTATACGGCGAGGACGTCGGCAACGCACAATATCGCCAAGAGTATTTTTGTGATTGGTCGGCCTCGATATTGGGTGCCTACTGGGCGCTCGAGCTCGCCGCAGTGCGCAGCGAGGGCCGCATTGCGCCGATCGAGGCTGTGCCCGGCGAGCCCGTGCACCGGGCCTGGGATCTCGGTGTGAAGGACGACACGTCTATCTGGTGGTTCAGTATTGTGGGCGCCCAGGTTTTTGTGCACGACCACTACGCAGCGTCGGGCGCCGGCGTCGAGCATTACGCCGAGGTGATCGACAAGCGAGCTGCACTGCACGGCTGGCGCGACGGCAACGATTACGTGCCGCATGACGCAAAGATCATGGAGTGGGGCTCGGGCCGGACCCGGGTCGAGACCATGCAGACGCTCGGCCTCAAGCCAATCCTGGTGCCTGGCGCAACGTTCATGGACGGCATCGAGGCGGTGCGGCGCATGCTGCCGCTCACAGTGTTTCATCCACGATGCGAAGAGACCGGCATTGCTGCGCTCGAGCAGTATCGCCGGCAGTGGGATGATGAGAAAAAAGCTTTTCGGGTCAGTGACGTGCACGATTGGACCTCGCACCCGGCCGCATCGATGCGCTACCTGGCGCTGGCTCGGCCGAATATCCGGCCGCGCGAGGTGCCCGAGCCACTCATTCGTGGCACAATCATTCCGCCACCACCCGAGCCGCGGAGAGGCATGCACCTATGACGATCGAAACATCCGACCCTAAGACGGCACTGACGTTTGACGAAAACATCATCGCCGCGTTCATGCACTACGTGCGCGGTATCAAGCAGCAGGACATTGCCATCATGATGGGTGGCGTAAACGGCGGCCGCGTCAATGAGGCCTGCATGATTATTCGCCGGGCGCTGGAGAAGGAAGGGTTTCGGCCGCTGCGCAAAGGCTGGGACCGAATGAATATCGAGGATCTACCGCTAAAGGTCGACGCCGGATGACCGACCCCGAGCAACTCCTGATCGATCGACAACAGCAGGCGATCCTTGAGGAGGCTCTCGAGTTGGTTAATCCGCGCTATGTCGCGGCGCTCCGCATGCGCTACGGGTTCGACGGCGACCCTATGACGCTGGAGGCGACCAGCCAGGTGCTCGGCGTCACCCGGGAGCGGGTCCGGCAAATGACCGTCCAGGCCGAGCGCAAACTACTCAGCATATTGATCTATGGCCCGTTCGATGACGACGAGGGCATGAAGCGGCGGGCCCTGAAGAAGCGGCGCGAGTGGGTGGTCGAGGACAACAAGCGGCGCCTCGAGGAGGACAGGCAATGCCAGCTCAGGCGGGAGCAGCGTGCAGCCGAGGACCTGGCTACGCAGCAGATCTGGCAAGAGGAGATGCGGCGCCGGGCCGAGCAGCAGCAGCGTGACTATGCGGCACTGTTGGCCGATCGGCGGCACCGGCGCGAGCAGGAGATCGACGTGGTGCAACGCTACTGGCAGGCGGTCTACGACAATACGCCGGGCGATATTCCGCTGTCGGCGCTGTTTGCCCGGCCTCGTACCGTGTGGGATCTATGATATAAGCAGGCGTTGGTGGCGACCCCGATTAGGAGGCGGGGGCGTCATCTCACGGTGTTTGCATGGTCGACGAGCCGGTCAAGCCAGTCGCCGCCGATATTGGCGTCGACGACCAGGAGTTCGATCCCTCCCTCGAGCCCAAGAACAGTAAGGCGTGGTTGAACCGCCTGCAGGAAAGCGAGGACGCTTTCGAAGAGTGGAATAATCACTGCGACAAAATCAACAAGCAGTATGCGTCGCTATCGCGCCTGGCGCAGATGGGACGCGACAAAGAATTTTCGATGTTCTGGGCCAACATCGAGGTCATCCGGCCGAGCATATACGCTAAGACCCCAGTGCCCGTGGTGGTGCCAAAGTTCAAGGACAGGCGCCCGGTTTATCAGGCGGCGAGCGAGGTAGCCGAGCGATGCGCGGTGGTCGCATTCGACCTGGCACGCATCAATGATTTGATGCTGCTGGTACGCGACGACCTCGCCCTGCTCAACCGCGGTGTCGCCTGGTGCCGCTATGAGAGCGGCGACAAGGGGCCCTACGGGCACGAAAAGGTCTGCATCGACTTCAAGGACCGGCGCGACTTTCTGCACAGCGTATCTCGCAATTGGCGGGAGGTTACCTGGGTGGCGGCGGCATCGTACATGACGCGGGCCGAGGCGCGCGATCGCTTCCACGACACCAGCGGCGACGAGTACCAACAGGCCGAGTACACGGTGAACCGCGACGACAAGGAGGTCGGCGGATCCGACAGCCGGGAGCGGGCCAAGTTTTGGGAAATCTGGGCCAAGGGATCTAAGCGGGTCGTTTGGGTGGCCAAAGGCTGCGAGAAAATACTCGACGAGGACAACCCGCACCTCGAGCTGCAAAACTTTTTTCCGTGTCCGATGCCGGCCTATGGCGCCGTGCAGCGCGGCAGTCTCATCCCCGTTCCCGATGTTTTGCAATACAAAGACCAGCTCGACGAAATCAATCTGCTCACCGGCCGCATCCATGCGTTGGCCGATGCTTTGGAAGCTAAGGGATTTTATCCGGCCGGCGGCGCCGAGATTGCGGACGCAGTGCAGACTGCCGTGGCGACGCACACCAAAGGCAGAATGTTAGTGCCCATCAAAAACTGGGCGGCGTTCGGCGGCACAAAAGAGGTGATAATTTGGCTGCCCATCGACATGATCGCGACAACGATCACGGCGCTGGTCACGCTCAGAAAACAAGTGATCGAGGACATTTATCAAATCATGGGTCTCGCCGACATTATGCGCGGCGCTACGGATCCGAAAGAAACACTCGGCGCCCAACAGTTGAAAACGCAGTACGGCAGTGCGCGCATTCGCGACAAGCAAGGCGAAATGGTGCGCATCGCGCGTGACCTGGTTGAGATCACCACCGAGATCATTACAGAAAAGTTTAAGCCGCAGACAATTGTTGCGATGAGCCAAACCGAATTGCCGACCAAGGCAATGACGGAAAAGAAAATTGGCGAGGTGATGCAACAGATGCAAGCGCAACAGATGCAGCTGCGCACCCTGATGGCCAATCCGCAAGTGCAGCAGATGGCGCAACAGAACCCGCAGCAGGCGCAGCAGATCGCGCAGCAAGCACAGAAGGCGCAAGAGGCTGGCATCCAGACGGTCAATCAGCTGAAAGAGAAACCAACAATCGACCAGGTGTTGGCATTCCTCAAAGACAATCGCACCAAATCATTTGTGCTCGACATCGAGACAGACAGCACCATTCAGGTCGACGAGAACGCCGAGAAGCAGCGCCGCACGGAGTTTGTCGGGGTGCTCGGGCAGCTCCTGCCGCAGCTCGCGCAGATGATCGCCGGCGAGCCGTCGACTGCGGCGTTTTGCGGTGAGCTGCTCAAGTTTGCTGTGGCGCCATTCCGGGCCGGCCGCTCAATGGATGGCACAATCGACGAGCTGGTCGAGCAGATGAAGCAGAAGAGCGGCCAGCCGCAGCCCAATCCGGACGCCGAAAAGACCAAGGTTTTCAAGGACGTGGAGATGGCCAAGATTGAGCAGAAGAAGGCCACCGACGCGGCCGAGCTCAAGATCAAGCAGCAGGAGCTGGTGCAGAAGGATCGGCAGCACCAGGAGCAGATGGAGAACCAGCGGCGCATTGCCTGGGCGCAGGCGCAAATCAAGTTGAGCGACACTGAGGGCAAGGCGCAGATCCAGCAAGAGAAGGTGATGGAGAACCGCGAGGCGCACCAGGCGCACATGATCGAGAAGAGCCAGGACCTCCAGCTCAATGCGCAGAAGGCGCAGATGGCCTCAGTCGCGCAGCAGCACAAAATCAATGACCAGGAGGCGAAGGCGAGTGAACGACGCGCCATGCAGCAATTCAAGATGACGCAACCGCAAGCCCCGCGGAGACAGTGATGGCGAACGCTAAAGCTATTTCGTATATCGCCGAGCTGCAGCGCGAGCAGGATGAGATTATCCGTGGCCTGCACAATCGCGCCATGCATGAGGCCGAGCTGGCCAATGTCCGGCTCGACCAGGGCGTGGCCGGCGCGCTCGAGGCCCGGCCCGACAATCTGTATCGAGATTTAGGGAGTATCGCCGAACCGCCACCGCAGGGGCCGGGCATCCCCGGCATGCAGGACCGGCTCGACTGGACCGTGGCGCATTTGCAGCTGCTGGCTGAGGTGGTGCTGGCGCTAGTGCAAGGTCACGCCACCGGCCCGAAGGGTGGCAAATAATGGATTGGCGCGAACGCATTGCGCAGATGCTGGCCGAGCGTGATGCGGCGATCGCGCCGGGCGCGCCGCAGCCAGGCGATCCTGGTTACGCCGGCGCTAACCTCGCCGCAGTGCGGACTAACAACCCGGGCGCGCAGGGTTACAACAAGGCAACGGCGCCTAATTTCGGCGCCGAGCCACAGCGCACGGGTGCCGGCTTCTCGATCGCCAAGTTTCCGACGCCGACGCACGGCGCCGCCAGCAACCTCGAGCTCTACGCGCGCAACTACACCGACAAATCAATCAAGGATGCGCTGCACACTTGGAGCGGTGGCGGGCGCCGCGAGGTGGCCGGCTACCCGGCCGACACGGTCGTCACCAAGGACATGATGCAGGATCCCAAGTTCGCTATCCCGATGATGCAGGCGCTGTCAGTCGGCGAGACGTCCCGGCAATTTCCCATGAGCCAGGCGCAGTGGGAGCTGGCGCACAAGTGGGCCATGCAGGGCAATGCGCCACTGCCGCCGGAGGCACAGCCGGCGCCCTATGACGAGGCCGGCATGATCCCCGAGCAGGATCCGCCGATCGGCAGCCTGGCCGAGCTCAATGCGTGGGGGCCCTAATGGCATACGAGGACGACTGGGTGCTCGGTGACCTAGTGGCGCCGGAACGCTATGGGCCGACGCCGGAACAGCTGCTGGCCGCCTACCGCGCTACGCCGGCAACCTCGGCCACGCCCAAGACCCTGCCGGGCTCGTTCGCGCCAGGCAGCGTGGCGGCCGTGCCGCCGCCGCACCAGGCGATCGCCCCTGAGTTTAGGCCAGTGCCGCGCGAGCTGCCGCCCGAGTTCAAAGGACCGCAGGCCCGCTCCGACATTGTCGAGGAAACGCTACCGAAGGCGCACGCGCTCGACCCGGTCTACGGCCAGCAGCGGGCCGCGGCGAAGGAGGTTACCGACTTACTGCCAATTGGCAGTGTCGCTGACCTGTACAACTCCTACCAGAATGCCGACCCGATCGCCGGCGGCGTCGCTGCGGCCGGGCTGCTGCCGATCCCCGGCGCCAAGCAGGGCGCCAGGATCGCCAAGGCCGGCCTCAAGGTTGCCGAGGAGGTGGCCGAGCCGGCCCTCAAGAAGGGCGCCAAGGAGGCGGTCACGGCGCCGGCTATCCTCAAGGCCGACCTCGGCTACGGGCCACAGCTGCCGAACCCGACACCGGAGCTGGTCCGGCCGAGCATTGCCGAGAAGTATCTCGAGGCGCCGCTGCGGGAGGCCAACCCGGGCGTCTACAAGCGGCCCGATGTCATCGCCAGGGAGGCCAACGAGCTGGTGCAGCCCGAGCACCCGGCGCTCAAGCAACTGTTCGGCGTCACTCGCGACGACCTGTACGAGATCAGCAAGCAA
>Ga0207643_10000393_pt1 | contig 29099 bp, 24 predicted proteins | sample KBSMisM62_FD_184313 | JGI IMG/M metagenome (GOLD analysis project Ga0207643, IMG submission 184313) | Miscanthus rhizosphere microbial communities from Kellogg Biological Station, Michigan, USA - KBS Miscanthus M6-2 (SPAdes) (version 2) | ecosystem: Host-associated > Plants > Roots >... | reverse complement strand
CGACGTGGTCTGACCCTGCAATCCGCTTTCGGTCCGGTCCGAGGGGCCGCACGCGGCTTTGGGCACTGGCCCCATCGATCCGACCTCATTGGCCGCGCCACCGCCCTCTAACCAAAGACCAGTGAGTCGAAACGCGCGAAGGAATCGAGATGATCGATGCGTTGAGCTTGAGTGCCGATGTCGCTTCCGCGTTGCGTTTGCGGCGCCCCGTTGTTGCATTGGAATCCACAATTGTCGCCCACGGCATGCCATGGCCACAGAACGTCGAGACGGCCGCGTTGGTTGAAGCGGAAGTGCGCGCCGTGGGAGCCGTTCCGGCGACGATTGCGATCATCGATGGACGACTGAAAGTAGGTTTGTCCCAAGAGGAACTGGAGCGGCTCGGTCGCGGCGGGGACGAGATCAGGAAGGTTTCGCGACGCGACCTGCCCATCCTGGTAGCGCGTCGGGGTACGGGCGCAACGACGGTCGCCGCAACGATGATCATTGCCGCTCTTGCGGACATCCCCGTTTTCGCCACCGGCGGAATCGGTGGCGTCCATCGCGGCGCCGAGACGAGCTTCGACATCTCCGCGGATCTCCAGGAATTGGCTCGCACACCAGTGGCAGTCGTGTGCGCCGGTGCAAAATCGCTCCTCGACCTCCGTCTAACGCTGGAGTATCTGGAGACTCACGGCGTGCCGGTAATCGGCTATTGCTCCGATCGGATGCCCGCCTTCTGGAGTCGCGACAGCGGCTTTGCGGTTGATGTACGGCTCGATAAGCCGGAAGAGGTCGCTCTCGTGATGGAATCCAAATGGCAGCTTGGCTTGGGCGGTGGTCTGGTCGTTGCCAATCCGATCCCGGAGGCATTCGAGCTGCCACGAGATCTCATGGAGCGGACGACTGAACAGGCGCTGAAGGAAGCACGCGCGCAGAACATCACCGGCAACGCACTGACTCCATTTCTATTGGCGCGTCTGAACGTGTTGACGGGAGGCGATAGCCTGGCCAGCAACATCCAGCTCGTCCTGAACAATGCGAGGCTCGCAGCAAAGGTGGCCATTGCCTACGGACAATTATCGAATCCTCCGACCCGAACATCCGTGTCATTGCCAACATGAACAGGGTTGCCTGATTCCTCTCGCCGCGACAGGACGGTGATGTTTGCCCAAAGTTCGCACGAACTCGCCCATTGACTGGGACTCACCAACCCCAAATACTCCGAGTCGCATGGTTGGAATTCCTGTCGCGCGCGACGCACGCCGTCACCATCGAGAATATCGCCATGTCGAATTTGATGAGAGGACTGACGCTCGCCGCGGCGTTAAGTGTCGCCGCGATCGCTCAGGCTGCGGATCCCGGCAAGCGATGGCACGGCATCCTGTCGGAGGATGCGCCGGGGTTCGACCCATCGGGAGCGACCAATTCCTCCGCTGCAGCCGTGGTCGAGCTGATCTTCGATCGCCTGCTCGCTTACGATTATCTCGCGAGACCCGCCAAACTCGTGCCCATGCTTGCGGAAGAAATGCCGGCGGTCGCGGATGAGGGGAAAACGTGGACCGTCAAGCTGCGCAAGGGCGTCAGGTTCGCATCCGACCCGGCGTTCAAGGGCGCACCTCGCGAGCTGACGGCCAGGGACGTCGTCTACACATTCAAGCGCTTCATGGATCCGGCGCAGCGCTCGCCCTATCAGTTCATGATGCGCAACAAGGTTGTGGGTCTCGACGACCTGGCCCGGGCGGCCAAAAGCGGCAAGCTGGACTACGATGCGCCGATTCCGGGCATCGAAGCGCTCGATCGCTACACAGTGCGGTTTCGATTGGTCGCACCCGACTACCGGTTCGAATACCTACTTGCCCATACGGCCACGGGCATCGTCGCGCGAGAAGTCGTCGACGCGTATGGCATCGATGTCGGCCGGCATCCGGTCGGCACCGGTCCTTATGTGCTCACACGCTGGATTCCGGGGACCCGGGCCGTGCTCGACGCCAACCCGGACTATCGCGGCTTTGTCTGGGACTTCGCACCTGGAACCGACCCGCGCGACAAGGAGATCGTGGCGCAGATGCGCGGCAAGCGCATGCCACAGATCGGACATATCGAACTGGCGATCATCGAGGAAGACACGACGTATTGGCTGACCTTCCTCCGAGGTGACCTCGATGTAGTCAACCTGTTGCCGAGATTCCAGGCGAAGGCGCTTGCCGGCGACAAGCTCGCGCCCGACCTTGCGGCCAAGGGTCTCTCGATCTACCGCGCGCCGCCGCCCCTCGTCGGTTACACGTCGTTCAACTTTCGCGACCCGGTCGTTGGGGGCTTCTCACCGGAAAAGATCGCACTGCGGCGTGCTATCGCGCTCGCCTACAACGGAGACGACCTGGTGAACGTCGTTTATCGAGGGAGTGCCGAGCGCGCGCAGATGCCGATTCCGCCGGGCGTGATCGGATACGACCCGACGTATCGCAGCGGCAACAAGTATGACCCCGATCTCGCGAACCGGCTCCTTGACCGTTTCGGATACAAGCGCGACAAGGACGGATTTCGCACACTGCCGGATGGCAGGCCGCTCGAGCTCGTGCGCAACTCATACACGGGCGGAACCGCTCGCGACGAAGAGCTGATCTGGCAGAAGTCGATGGAGCGGATCGGATTGCGCATTCGCTCGGAAGTGCTGGCGGGTGCGGAATTCGCCAAGCGATCGACGACCTGCACGACAATGCTGTTCACCTCGAACTGGTCCGCCGACTATCCCGATGGCGAAAATTTCATGCAGCTGCTGTATGGACCGCACAGCAACGAGAGCAATACCGGTTGTTACCAGTCCGAAGCGTACGACCGCCTATATCGACAAGCGGAGATGTTGCCCGACGGACCGGAGCGCAATCAGCTTTTCATCGCGATGACTCGGCAGTCGGAGGGAGATACGGCGTGGGTGTTTGGGGTGTATCAAAGCCGCATCGTCGTCGTGCAGCCATGGGTTCTCGGTCACAAGACGCATCCATTCATGTACTCGATCCTGCCGTACGTCGACGTCAAGCCGCGTTAGACGAATCGGACGCTTCGAATAGCGCGACGCGGGCGTCGCCGGCCTGGCCTGCGTGCTCGACGCCGGGCCCGAGTCGATACCCTTGTAACGCGTGATTTGCAAGACCTGAAACGGCAAGGGCTTAATCGCGTGAACATCATTCAATCCACTGCGGCGTATGAACGATGGCTGGGCGGCATCGTGGAGCCGGTCGCGGAAGATACGCGTTTGAAGCATGAGGTCATGCGTAAGGACGCGTTCACGTTCTTTCGCGCGACGTTCTATTGCTGGGCACGTTTGTGGCAACGGTTGCCGGAGCCGATCGCCGCGGCGCCATCGGTACTGGGGATAGGCGATTGCCACGTCGAGAACTTCGGCACCTGGCGCGACCGCGAGGGTCGGCTGATTTGGGGCGTCAACGATTTTGACGAGGCGGCGTTGCTGCCCTACACCAACGATCTCCTGCGGCTTGCCGTGAGTGCGCTGCTCGCGCGCGAGCGGGGACGTCTCAGGACTACGCCGCACAACATCCTTGCGGCTCTCTCGCTAGGCTATGCCGCCGGCTTGGAACATGGTGGTTCGCCTTTCGTGATCGAAGAGAGGAATTCGTGGTTACGCCAGCTGGCGCAACGCAACCTGCGCGCACCAGACCAGTACTGGGCCAAGTTGAACGCACTCGAACCTTGGCCCGATCCGGTTCCGACAACGGCAGCCAAATTCCTGCACGACGTTCCGCGCCGCGCGGAACTCATAAAGGTCGTTCACCGTGTCTCGGGTGCGGGAAGCCTCGGCCGGCCCCGACTGGCCGCGCTCTTCACTTGGCGCGGCGGTTATTTGGCGCGCGAAGTGAAGGCACTGGTACCGTCTGCGTGGGTGTGGGCGAGATTGGGTGCCACTGCCACTCCGAAGAGCGTGCTGCCACGAGTCTGGAGGCGTGCCGTCCGCTGCCACGATCCTTTCCTTAAGGTTGGACATCATTGGATCGCGCGCAGGCTGGCCCCCGATTGCTCGCGAATCGATCTGTCGCAACTGCCAAGCAGAAAACAGGAAACCGCATTGCTCAGAGCGATGGGCTGGGAGATCGCCAACGTCCACTGTGGATCGCCCAACGTCGGCGTGGTGCGTCAGCATCTGACAGAGTTGCCCGACCATTGGCTCGCCGACGCGAGTGACCTGATGACATCGGCGATTCGAGACCAGTTTCGCATTTGGCGGCGATGAAGGCGTTGCGGGCAGGAATGAATCCGCCTCATCGGCTGTCTCACGCGCGCCGCGCCACGCGGCTTCAATTCTTCGTGCTCGGCGTTGTCGTCGGCACATGGGGGTCGCACATTCCATCGGTCACTGCCCGGTACTCGCTGTCCGAGGCGACGTTGTCGATCGTGCTGCTGACAGTCGCGGTAGGTACGGTCTCCGCGCTGCTGATCGCCGGCAGGGTCATTGCGCGGCTTGGCGCGCGCAATACCGCCGCAGTTTGCGGACTCGCCATGGGCGTGTCGCTGTGTTTCGTATTGGAGCACTCGAGCTTCGCTGCGCTGCTGGCCGCGATGCTCGTGTTCGGCGCGTCCATGAGCCTCTTCGACGTTGCCGTCAATACCGAGGGTTCGGAGCTCGAATGCCTGGGCGGTCGACCCATCATGAGCAACCTGCATGGCTTGTTCAGCGTGGGCGGCATGGCCGGCGCGGCGCTGACGTTCGCGCTCCTGGATCTGCGCATAACGCCGCAGGTGCAGTTGTTCGCTGTCGGCGCGAGTGTCGGCGCGCTCGCGCTTCTCGCTTCCCGCCCAATGCTAGCAACGCACGCGAGCACGGTTCATGAAAGTGGCATCGCGCACTTTGCCTGGCCGAAAGGCATTTTGCTTCTGATCGGAATCCTGGCCTTTGCCGGCATGACGGCGGAAGGGATTCTGTACGATTGGAGCGTGCTCTATCTCAAGCAGGAGCTTGGGATGACCCAGGCGCGCGCCGCGCTCGGCTACGCCACGTTCACGGCGTCGATGGCGCTCGCGCGTTTCGGCGGCGATGGCCTTCGCGCACGATTCTCGGAGCGGGTAGTGCTGGGCTCCAGCGCCACCGTCGCGGCGGTCGCAATGGCCCTGATGCTTATTTCAGCAAACGCCTGGGTCGCATTCGTCGGCCTCGCGGTGGTTGGGGCTGGCCTCGCACCGGTTGCGCCGATTCTGTTCAATGCCGCAACTCGCGTTCGGGGTGTCAGCCGTGCGGCGGCCATTGCGTCGGTGACGACAATCGGCTACAGCGGCTTCATCGTCGGTCCCCCGGTGATCGGGAGCATCGCGACGATGACGTCACTTGGCCTGGCCCTCTTCGTGGTTGTGCTGACTGCGGGAGCCGTCGCCTATGGCGCCCGCTTCATTCCGAATGGGTCCACGTGAATTCTTCCCATTGTTACAACACCAATCGTCTCGATGTCGCTGATCTGAGATAGACCGTCTGCTGCCCAGAGCGCAACGGTTACCGGAGCAATTTACCGACATCTCGTCGTTGTTGGTCCGGAGCGCGAGCAGGGCTCGGCGCTAACCCGACCAACTTTAAGGCATCTTTCCTCACCTGCCGCTGTTCAGGTGGCGTGGCACGACACTTGCGAAATGATTCGCCCGCACTCGTCCTGCCGTGCGGAGTTGTCCTGCAGTTCATTTCTAAACACCTAGTCCAGGTTCGCCGCGGACGCGGCGAACCTGGCGACAAACGAACCCACGCACCCACCCCGCGCGCGACGAGAGGTTGATGAAACATGGCCAGTTCCAATTCGAAATCCGCTTCTAAGAAGGCAACCAAGCCGTCAGCGAATCATGCCGGTGCTTCGAGCGCACGATCGACGGTGAGCGGTCCGTCGTCCGGTGTATCAGCCATCCATGATGCGGCTACCGCAAAACTCGCGGCTACCGAAGACGTCGCGTCGCAGTTTCCTTTCAACGCCGCCAAGCCGAGCGAATTCGGCGAGGCCGCACGTACCCCTGCCGCGGGCCAGACGGTCGACCCACCGCATCCCCTGGTCTCGGGCAGCACGCTGACGGAAACGAACGCTTCGCCGAAGGTCGGCAGCGGCAACCCGCAGATGAGTTTCAACCCGTCCAACGGCTCGCTCGATCGCGTTCGCGTCGACTCCGGTGATCGCGCGCTCACGACCAATCAGGGCGTGCCCGTTGCGGACAACCAGAATTCGCTCAAGGTGGGCCTGCGCGGTCCTGCACTTCTCGAAGACTTCATCCTGCGCGAAAAGATCACGCACTTCGATCACGAGCGCATTCCGGAGCGCGTCGTGCACGCGCGCGGCTCCGGCGCGCATGGGTATTTCGAGTGTTATGCACCGCTCGACAAGATCACGCGGGCGTCCATCTTTGACGAAGCGGGCAAGCGCACTCCGGTTTTCGTGCGTTTTTCCACCGTCGCCGGCGAGCGTGGGTCGACGGACACCGCGCGCGACGTGCGCGGATTCGCGGTGAAGTTCTACACCGATGAAGGCAACTGGGATCTCGTCGGCAACAACATTCCGGTGTTCTTCATCCAGGATGCGATGAAATTTCCGGACCTCGTACATGCCGTGAAGCCCGAGCCCCATCACGGCATGCCACAGGCCGCATCCGCACACGACACGTTCTGGGATTTCGTGTCGTTGATGCCCGAATCGACGCACATGCTCATGTGGATCATGTCGGACCGCGCCATCCCGCGCAGCTATCGCATGATGCAGGGCTTCGGCGTGCATACCTTCCGCTTCGTCAACGCGAGCGACGAGTCGCACTTCGTCAAGTTCCATTGGAACCCGGTGGCGGGAACGCATTCTCTGGTATGGGACGAGGCAGTGAAGATTTCCGGCGCGGATCCAGACTTCCATCGCCGCGATCTTTGGGAAGCCATCGAAGCGGGCGCGTATCCCGAGTACGAGCTCGGCGTGCAGATCTTCACCGAGGAGCAAGCGGAAGGATTCTCCTTCGACGTGCTCGATGCGACCAAGCTCATTCCTGAAGAGCTGGTGCCGATCACGCCCGTGGGACGGCTCGTCCTCAACCGCAATCCGGACAACTTCTTCGCTGAGACCGAGCAGGTCGCGTTTTGCACCGCGCACATCGTGCCCGGTATCGACTTCTCGAATGATCCCCTGCTCGCGGGCCGCATCCACTCGTACGTGGATACGCAGATCTCGCGTCTTGGCGGTCCCAACTTCCACGAGATCCCGGTCAACGCGCCGGTGGCGCAGGTGCACAACAATCAGCGCGACGGCATGCATCGCCAGGCCCTCCCGCGTGGACGCGTCGCGTACGAGCCCAACTCGCTCGGCGGCGGCTGCCCGTTCCAAGGAGGCGCCCACGGCTTCAGGTCATTTCCTCAGCCGTTGACGGAGGACAAGATCCGCGGCAAGCCCGAGAAATTCGCCGAGCACTACAACCAGGCAACGCTCTTCTGGAAAAGTCAGACCGATGTCGAGAAGCTGCACATCGTCAAGGCGTATCGTTTCGAGCTGACCAAAGTGCAGACGCCCGCGGTCCGCCGGCGCGTCGTCGCAACGTTGCGCAACGTGGCAGAAGAGCTCGCGGCTGCCGTGGCGCAAGGGCTGGGCATGGTGCTGCCCGAGCCCTTGCCGCGGGCGATCGATGAGGTGCCCAATCCGGAAGTCGGCGCCTCCGGCGCGCTGTCGCTGATGGCGCGGCGCGGCGACGGTAGCATCGCGACCCGGCATGTCGCGATCCTCATCGCGGAAGGCCTCGATTCGCAAGCCGCCGCCGTGCATGCCGCATTGCTCGTTCACGGCGCCGTGCCCCGTTACGTCGGACCGCAACTCGGCGTGTTCAGCGCCAGTGACGGCCCTTCGATGGAAGCCGAGATCTCCATCGAGGCCGGCCCTTCGGTGGTGTACGACGCCATCGTGCTGCCCTCCGGTGCCGCCGCGCAAGCGCTTGCCGCCAACGGCGCGGCTGTCGAATTCGTGAAGGATGCCTATCGTCATTGCAAGGCGATGCTCGTGCTTGGCGGCGGCGAATCCCCCATCCTTGCCAAGGCCGGTATCACGGATACGCTGCCCGACGGCTCCCCCGACGCTGGGATCATCGTGGGGTCGGCAACGGACTCGCGCATCGACGCCTTTGTCACGGCAATTTCCGCGCACCGGAATTTCGCGCGCGAATCCGATCCCCCACGAGTGTAGGAATGACGATGCCAGGACCCTACGACGTTCCCCCGCAGGTGCGTGAGTTGCTGCTGCAGGCGCTCGAGCACGAGCGCGGCGGCGCCCTCATCTACTTCAACGCTCTCGAGTGCGCCGTCAACGAGGACCTGCGGCAGGAGTGGGACAAGTACCTCGAGCAAACGCTCCGCCATGTCGAAATCCTCACCGAAACATGCGTAGCGCTCGGGCTCGACCCGGAGCAGACGACGCCTGGCTGCAAGATCGTGCAGCACAACGGCAAGGCGCTGGTCCTCGCGATGCGCGCGGCACTGGCCGAGGGGGATCTCGCGGCGGCACAGCTCGTCGCCTGCGATTGCGTGGTCCTGGCCGAGACTAAGGACCATGCCAATTGGCAACTGATCGGGCAGTGTGCGTCACGCATGACGGGAGACATTGCGCGACCCCTGCAACGGGCCTACGCGCAGGTGGAGGACGAGGAAGACGAGCATCTGTACCACTCGAAGGGCTGGTGCCGCGAGCTCTGGCTGCAGTCGCTGGGGCTAAAAGCCGTGCTGCCGCCTCCGGAGAAGACTGACGGCGTGCACGATGCGCGTTCCGCGGCGAGAGTCGAGAGAAGCCGGCAATGAATTACGACGGAATTCCTATGCTATTTCTTCTCTAGCAGCAACGTCGCTTCCTTGCGCAATATTGGAAGAAGGCGTTTCGCTACCTTTGCCAGGAGCCAAGGCAACGACAGTTCGATACGCAGTGCGTCCTCGAGTACTTCAATCGTCCCGGTCGCAGTTTGACCGAGCGCGCGCAGGTGGAACCGCAACGTATCGCCTTCCCAGGTCTCCTCCTCAATCGCGATCAGCTGTCCGAGTTGACCCCTGGTGCGAGCAAAGCCCTCGGTGATACGGCGAACAGCCTCGACCTTCCCGAGACGATGGCCGACGACGACTGTGACGCAATCGCTCACGGACAATGTACCTGCGTAGCGTGGACGCTTATGCACGCCATTATGATCGAACGCATCTAAGGATGCCGGGTGCGCCGCGTCGACAACGCTGACCCCCTCCCCTAAACACGCAAGATTGTGAAAGTCTGGATAGTCCAGAATTCGGGCTGCTCGCTTGGAATTCTCGATGGTGAACTGGACACGATGACGCCATGAGAGTGGTTTCCTGGAACATCGAGAACGCCCCACGTTGCTTTCGCGCTTTGCAGGGCATCGTGGAGGATTTGGGAACGCCGGATGTCTTCTGCTTGCAGGAGCTACGCATCCGGCCACAGGATGATGATGCGATTCGTGCATTGGAGGGCGCTCTGCCCGGCTATGAGTGTCATCACGCGCTTGCACGCGATCCGCACAACGTGACCTTTCGAGGTGGTCGCATGCATGGCGTTGCGACGTTCGTCCGTGATCACTGGCGTGCGGATGTAATTCCGTGGGACCGGGAAGGGCGAATCCTCGCCGTTCGCAGGCCGAGCCTTGCCGTCGTCAACGTGTACGCGGTCAACGGGACCGCAAAGCCCTACTTCGACGAGACAGGACGCGTCGCAGGGAACCGACACGACCTCAAGCGCCGATTTCAGACGAAGGTGATGGACCTCGGGTGCGAGTTGCGTCGACACGGAGGCGTCATCATGGCCGGCGACTGGAATGTTTCTCGGACGGCACAAGACACCCATCCGCGCCTGAGAAGCGAAGAGCCGCATACCCGTGCGAGGGCAGAGCTGAATGAACGCCTGGTTGCGGACGGCTTCGTCGATATCTGGCGCGAGCGCCATGGGGCGCAGCGAGCCTACACATGGTTCAAGCGTGGTTCCCGCACGCTGGACGCTGCGCGCGTCGACTATATCCTTGTCTCGGAGGAAATTGCTTCGCTCGTGCGCTCAGCCGAAATTCTCGACTTGCTTCCGTGGAGCGACCACGCGCCGGTCCTGGTGGACCTTGCAATACCTGGTTAGGTCAATGCTGGTTGGAGCGTTCGGCCGCGGGTGAATCCTTTCCGTACTGAAGAAGACAGGCGAACTTTCGGAGGCGATCTGGACCGCCTCGCCTAACGTCCTCCCGCCGCTCCGAATTTCTCGACGCAGATGTAACCGACGCCGCAAAGCCCGTCTCGTGTGCGCACGTACGAAAACACCGGCCTCGTCCAGAACTGACACTGAGGAACGCGAGGACCGTAGAACGTATCGCCCCATCCTTTCGGTGCGGAGAGTATGGTGAGTGATCCCGCACTCGCCAGTTTGTCCTTCAAGTCGGTGCAGGATACGTTTCCCGCATCGACGCTCGCAGGCACTTGCGGGCGATCCGCCTCGACGGCATCGGCTACGGCGACGAGCTTGCCGGTGTCGCCATAGCTCAGGGGCACCAGCGCGATCGTCGAGAACGCAACCGCAATGGCGGATGCTGCATTGGCGACGAACCCGCCTTGGGATATCGACGTCCGCGAGATGCTGGCTTTCAATCCGAACCAGCTGCCCGTTAACCGGTGTAGCGACAATCTCGATGCGGCGATCATGCGTCCTCCTCGGACCTGTTCTCCTGGTCGAAAACGATCAATGCGTCGCCATGTGGGCGAGATACGCAATCAACGCGTCAAGGTCGGCATCGCGAAGCATCATCTGATCGAACCCGGGCATCTGCTGCTGTGGCCACGTGCGCACGGCTTGCGGATTGCGGATCAGGCTGCGCAAACCCTTCGGGGTAAGGTATTGAATCGGATTCATGGGCTGCCCGAGATCGGGGCCTACGTCAGCGGCTCCAGCGCCTTTCATTCGATGGCAAGGCAGGCACTGCGTCGTGAACACTGCTTGACCGCGTCTCGCCGGCGCATCCTCGGGCAGGCTCGCATCGACGACCATCTGCGGCCAACGATGCGCCGGAGATTCGACGGCCGCGAGGGAGGCCAGCTGATAGGGCCACTGCTCGCTACCGACGGCCGAGCGCTCCGGGTTCTCCCACACCAGATAGAACGGGCCGGCGCTCGCCGACTTGCCCGGGAGAAGAGGCCACGGAGCGGCCGGATCCTCGATGGCAATCCAGGCTTTGGCGCCACCCCTCGCGCCCTTCTCCACGAGCGCAAGCGGGATTTGTGAGACGAACCCGTCCGCGGCACGTGCTTCGAGCGTATCGAAAGCAGGCCCGACGCTCACCAGCGGGAGCAGCGGTACCGCTCGGTACTTCATCGGTCGCCCGTAGGAAACGTCAGCCGGTATCGTCAACTCGGCCGCATCCGGTCGGCGCAGAAGCTGCGCTGCGGTGAAGCGCTGCGCGTCAGGTCCGATTGAAAGCGCCAGGACACTCTCGGCGTGCGCAGCGCGCGAACCCTGTGCGAAACCGGCCAGAATCAGAACGACAAGGAGAGTGCGCATTCGAGAGCTTGCGTACCGCACGCCATTCGAACGTCGGCGGAGCTTAGTCCGCGCCGCAGCCCAGCAGTTGGCGTATCGCCGTGGCATCGCCGACCAGCTCCGCGGCTGGACCGCCCTCGAGCCTGCGGTCCGTTTGAGCGCGGACCTCATTGATGTAGGCGCCGAGACTGTTGCAAGCCGCTTGCAGATGACCGACGTCGAGATTCGCCTGAGCGGCGCCAAGCTTTGCGAGCAGACTGCGCTCGATGCCCCGTGGTAATCCGAGCCCTTGGACGTCGTCGACGATGCGCGCGATCGTCGGCGACTCCGGACCCGGTCCGGGCGACGGCGCCACGAGGCCATTGACCGCGATGCCTGCAGGCGTGGAGAGGGTGTCGATGAAGCGTTGGTTGACGCCGGTGCCGTCGAGGTTGGCTCGCCCGATCGCGTAGAACGGAGAGCCGTTCGTCCACCAGACGTTCGCACCGTCCACAGCCACCCAATCGGGGCTGCCGGCGAAGATAAAAAATTCGTTGGCGCCTGTGCCGTCGAGGTTGGCGCGCCCGATGGTGCCGGAACGGCTGTTCGCCCAATAGATGTGGGCGCCGTCGACCGTCAATCCCTGGGGAGTCTCGGCGCCCGAGATAAAGACCTGGTTGGCGCCGGAGCCGTCGAGATTGGCTCGCCCGATCGCGTTGATTCCCGCGTTGGTCCAGTAGATATGGGCGCCGTCGACCGCCACGCCAGCGGCGGCGACCACGGTGGTCATGAAGCTGGGGTTGACACCGGAGCCGTCAAGGTTCGCGCGCCCGATACGGTCTCCGTTGGGCCCGCTGGTCGTCCAGTAGATGTGAGCGCCGTCGACCGCTAACCCTTCGGCAAAGGCGCCGAGGATGAAGTTTTCGTTGACGCTCGTGCCATCGAGATTGGCGCGAGCGATACTCCCGAGGCCCGTGAGCCAGTAGATGTGTGCGCCGTCAATCGCCATCCCTTGCGGTTTGTCGAGTCCGCTCATGAAGGTAAGGTTCTTCCCGTTGCCGTCGAGGTTGGCCCGCCCGATCGTGCCAATCGAACCCTCCGTCCAATACACAAAGGCCTCAGCGCGGCCGACGAACGTAGCGGTGACAAGCGTTGCGAGGACTACTGCGGTAACTTGCGCAACAAGCAAGCGCAGACCGCGCGCACGCGTGCCCGCCTCGATTCGACCCGCCGGTCCCGACCCAACCTGCACTGAATCCACGCCCTCTGCACGACTCATTTCACAGACCCTTCACGCAGAATTTCCACAAGCGTCAGCGTACACCAAGGCCCGTCAGCGGGTCATCGTTCCCGATCTGCGGTCAAGGCGCCACGTCGATGATTCGACGCGCCTGGAGGTAATGTCCGCTTCAGGCCGGAATTGGAAGAAAATTGTCGACGCTGTCGTCGCAGCCAGGCGGGGCGGGACAAACTGGACACTGAGCCCGATCGTCTTCAATTTCGTTGAAAATTGCTTTGACACCTTGTCGGGCCACAGCCCACGACGTTCGCCAGGAGTCCGCACCATGACCATCACCATTACCGCCTTTGAACGGTCACCCGATGGTGGCAAGGGGCTCGCGCGGGATACACGGGTTCGCTGGGCGCTTGAAGAAGCGGGCCAACCTTACGAGGTCCGGCTTGTTTCGTTCCGTGCGATGAAGGAGCCCGCGCACCTGGCGCTTCATCCGTTCGGCCAGATTCCAACCTACGAGGAAGGCGATCTCGCGCTGTTCGAGACAGGAGCAATCGTGTTCCATATCGCCGAGTGCCATGCGGGCCTGCTGCCGAACGACGCCAATGCTCGGGCGCGCGCGATCATGTGGATGTTTGCTGCGCTCAACACGATTGAGCCGCCGATCCTCGATCTCGGAACCGCCAGGGTGCTCGAAGGCGACAAGCCTTGGCATGTCGAGCGCCTGCCTCTGGTCGAGGAGCGTGTCCGAAACCGGTTGAAGCAACTGTCCGATCGTCTGGGCGACGCCGATTGGCTGGATGGTGAGTTCAGTGCGGGCGATCTGATGATGGTGTCGGTGCTGCTCAGGGTGAAATCATCGGGCATTCTCGACGAGTATCCGAACCTGGCCGCCTATCTCGCCCGCGGCGAAGCGCGGCCTGCGTACAAGCGAGCTTTCGACGCTCAATTGGCGGTCAACACGGGCAAGCGGCCGACCGACTGATGGACGCTCGACCAGGGCTCGAAGCCTCAGCCAGACGCTTGCGAAAGTTCTGGGGGACGCGGCCGGATCGGGAGGGCTCGTGGTAAGGCAGCCGACTCCACGCAAGCTCGCGGCAATCATGATGGCCGACATCGCCGGCTTCAGTCGTCTGATGGAGCGCGACGAGTCGGCGACCTTCGCGCGGCTGCAGCACCTGCGCGACGCCGTCACGCAGCCGAAGATCGACGCGTACGGCGGTCGTCTCGTGAAGACGACGGGTGACGGATTTCTTGTCGAATTCGCGAGCGCAACGGACGCGCTGTGCTGCGCGCTCGACATTCAGCGCGATCTCACCGCGCGCGAAGCCGAACGCAGCACCGACGACCGCATGCGGCTGCGGATCGGCATCAACGTCGGCGACATCATCGTGGACGGCGACGACATCGCGGGGGATGGCGTCAACATCGCCGCGCGCCTGGAAACGCTTGCGCTTCCCGGCGGCATCTGCATCTCGGGAACCGTTCGCGAGCAAATTCACGACGATCTCGGCATCGCGCTCTCCGATCTCGGCCCGCAGAAGCTCAAGAACATCACACGCGAGGTTCGCGCTTTTGCGGTCACGCCGACGAGCGGCGCGGTCGAAACGCCGGGCGATACTCACGGGCCGCACACCGCTTTCGAGAATGCGCGGCACACCGCGGCCCAGCTACGCCAGGACACCTCTTCTCCGTCGATCGCCGTGCTTCCCTTCGTCAACCTGGGCGACGAAGAGAACGAGTACTTCGCCGACGGGCTCGCCGAAGAGCTTCTCAATGTGCTCGCGAAGATCCGTGGATTGCGCGTCGCCTCGCGGACGTCGGCGTTCTTCTTCAAGGGCAAGGACGTCGACCTTCCGACGGTCGCGCAGAAACTTAACGTCGGGGCGGTGCTCGAAGGGAGCGTCCGTCGCTCGGGACAGCGCGTCCGGATCACGGCGCAGCTCATCGATGCGGCAAGCGATGTGCACCTGTGGTCGGAAATCTACGACCGCACCCTTGACGACATTTTCGCCGTTCAGTCGGACATCGCGAATGCGGTGGTCTCCGAGTTGCGCGTGGCGCTGCTGGGCGACCGCGCGGCTTGGGGAACGACTGGCGATGTCAGCGCCGAGGTACAGGCAGCCGAGCGTGGCCGAAGCCACGATCCCGAAGCCTATAGGCTCTACCTGCAAGGTCGCTTCTACGTCTTGCGCATCACGGAGGCCGATGTCGCGCGCGGCGTGGGCTTCTACCGCCAGGCGCTCGACCGCGATCCAACGTTTGCGATCGCGTGGGCCGGGCTGGCGCGGGCTTACCACGCCCAGGCTGGGCGCGGATGGCGCCCGGTCGCCGAAGGCATGGAGCAGGCGCGCGCTGCGGCGCAAACCGCGTTGCAGCTTGAGCCCGAGCTGCCCGAAGGACACATCGCGCTCGGCTGGGTGCTTGCGGACTACGATTGGGATTGGAAAAGCGCGAAGACCGAGATGGATCGCGCGCTTGCGCTCGCGCCCGGCGACGGCGACGTTCATCGTGCCTCCGCCAGTCTCGCGATGCAGTTCGGTCGCCTCGAAGAGGCTATCGCGCTGGCGCGACGCGCGGTCGCGCTCGACCCCTTGAGCAAACCGGCACATGTCGTGCTGGGCGATTGCTTCATGCGCGCCGGTCTGCTCGACGATGCAATCGGATCGCTTCAACTTGCGCTCGACCTTGCGCCGAATGCCGGAATCACGCACTACATCCTGTCATGCGCGCGACTGCTGCAGGGCCGCGCGGACGACGCGCTCGACGAGGCCGAACGCGAAGCGATACCTTATCTGCGCTTGTTGTGCATTACGCTGGCGCAGCACACGCGCGGCGACGCGGTCGCCTCCAACTCGGCGTTGCGCCGACTGATCGACGAGGGTGGATCCGCCGTGTCGTTTCAGATCGCTGCCGCGCATGCGTGGCGCGGGGAAGTCGACGCGGCCTTTGCCTGGTTGGAGCGCGCCTATCGCGAGCGCGATCCCGGATTGGGTGAATCGGTTGCCTATCCCCTGCTGCGCGCGCTGCACGGCGATCCGCGCTGGCCCGCGCTCATGCGGAAGATGGGCTTCGCATGAAGCTGGCGGTGCGCGAAGTCGCCGGCGCCCGACCGACCTGCTCGACTACTTGCGATGTCCGAGCGCGGCTCGCAATTTGGAAGCGTCGAGCGCCAACGCGGTGATTTCCTGCCAATCGCCGGCCTTGACCATCGCGGGAGGTGTCAGCCACGAGCCTCCTACGCAACCGACGTTCGGCAGCGCGAGGAAGTCGGGAGCGCTCGTTGGCGTGACGCCGCCCGTGGGACAAAACGTGACGTCTGGAAAAGGTCCGCTCAACGCTTTCAGCATGCCGATGCCCCCGGCCTGCTGTGCGGGAAACAGCTTCAGCGCGAAGAATCCCGCGTTGCGGGCACGGATGACGTCGGACGGCGTCATCACGCCTGGCAGCAGCGGAAGGCGGCTCGCATGTGCTGCGTCGATAAGCTCGCGCGTCAGCCCGGGGCTGACGCCGAAGCGGGCTCCGGCCTGGATGGCTTGTTCGAAATGCTCGGCCCGCGAAATCGTGCCGACGCCCACGATCGCGTCCGGGACTTCCCTCGCGATGGCCCGTATGGCATCGAGTGCGACGGGGGTGCGCAATGTGACTTCGAGAACCCGCACTCCGCCGGCAACGAGCGCTCTTGCCAGCGGGACGGCCTGCTCGATGCCATCGATGACAATGACCGGGATCACCGGTCCGATGCGCATCAACTCCAGCGGATCCATGCTATCGGTCATGTCTTTCGTGCCCGTCAATGCAATTCGAAAAAAGCACCGGATCGAGCGCCGTTGCTGAGGTCAAAAAATGAATCTCGTATTGATAAATTTGGATTTGTGCTCGACGACGATTGCATCGAGCAGACTTTCGCTGGCCTCAGTCTGTTTCGCCGCCACCATCGAACGGATCGAGAATGAGCGCAGCGCGTCCGTCACCGACAGCGTTCCTTCCGCGGAATCCTTGCGACCGGCAAACGGGAAGACATCAGGCCCGCGCTGGCATTGACAATTGATGTTGACCCGGCAGACCTGATTGACCAGCGGATCGACCAATGCACCGATCTGACCGGGATCGGACCCGAAGATGCTGACCTGCTGGCCGTGATCGGAGGTGACCACGTATCCGAGTGCGTCCTCGACGTTCGAGAATGGCATGACCGGAATGATCGGACCGAACTGCTCCTCGCGGTATAGCTTCATCCCCTCGCGTACCGGGTAGACCACGGCGGGGTAGAACAGCGTCATGCAGAACGCCCCGCCGCCTTCGTTGACGACCTTCGCTCCCTTGGCCTTCGCATCGTCGATCGCTTCGGTCATGTAGGCCGTCCGGTGCAAACCCGGTAGCGGCGTGATCGTCACACCCTTCTCCCACGGCATGCCGATCTTGAGCTTGGCGAGCTCTTCGGTGAAGCGGGCAAGAAAGCGCTCCGCGATCGACTCATGGACGATCAGCATCTTGAGCGCCGTACAGCGTTGCCCATTGAACGAGAGCGTTCCCAGCAGGCATTCCTTGACGGTCAATTCGATGTCCGCATCGGCAAGGACGATCGCGGCGTTCTTGGCGTCCAGTCCGAGGATGGCGCGAAGCCGATGCGATTTCGGGTGCTGCTTCTTGAGGTGGTCGGCAACTTTGCTGGATCCGATCAGTGCCAGGACATTGACCTTGCCTGATGCGAGCATGCGAGGCACGACCACGGCGCCCGGCGCGTAAACGGTATTGATCACGCCGGCGGGGAACGCGCTGCGAAATGCTTCCAGCAGCGGCGTAAACAGCAACGTGCCGTACTGCGGCGGCTTGAAGACAACGGTATTCCCCATGAGCAGCGCCGGGATCAGCGTCGCAAACGTCTCGTTCAGTGGATAGTTGTACGGACCCATGCACAGCACCACGCCGAGCGGCGTGCGGCGAATCTGGCCGATCGTCCCCTCGACCACGGTGAAACGCGAACTGCTGTTGTCGAGCTCCTTCAGCGCGGAAAGTGTTTGTCTGATGTAGTCGACGGTCCGGTCGAATTCCTTTTCCGAGTCAGCGAGGCTCTTGCCGATCTCCCACATGATCAGCTGCGAGACGGGACGACGCTGCGCGACCATCTGTTTCACGAAGTCCTGCATGCAGTCGATTCGATCGGCCACCGGCATGGTTGGCCATTCACCGCGACCGTTGTCGTAAGCTGCCACGGCGGCATCGAGCGCCTGATCGCTCTCGGCCTCTCCCATCACCGGATAACTGCCGATCTCGAGTTGCTGCTGCGTCCCATCCGGCAGCCGCACGCAAACGGGCGACTGAACGATCTTGCGCTTACCGCTCCACCCTCTCACCTCGCCACCGACCAGCCACGTCGTTTGGTGAATCGACGACGCAAGCCGCTGCTCGTCGGGTATCGCGTCTGCCTTGGGAAACAACTGACACAACGATTCGCTGGTGACCATGGTTTCGATTCTCAGGTTGGCGCGGGTGCAGGCTGTCCCGAAGATTCAGTTGGCGGGGACGATCGGATACCTATTCGGAGCGATCGAATTGACGTGTGTCAGCCGGAGATGCTGCCGAGGTGACTTGTCGCGGTTTCGATGAAGCGCGTCACTTGTGCGGCAGTCGGCAACGGTGCGACGGCGCCGTAGCCGGTTGTCGTCAGCGCCGCCGCTGCACTGGCCCATCGCGCAGCGGAGACGGGTTCATCCCCCGCCGCGAGGCGTGCCAGAAATGAGCCGTCGAAGCAATCTCCGGCGCCAGTGGCATCGACGGCGTCGACGGGAAACGCGGCAATCGGCGTTCGACGATCGCCATCGGACACGATCGAGCCTTCGCGCCCCAGCTTCAGCACGACATTCCTGGCACCTTGCCGATGACACCAGTCGAGAATCGACGTCGGGTCGTCCAGTTCGGAAACCAGCCGCACGTCGTCGAGGCTCGGGAGAAAGTAGTCCACCAGCGGAATCGTGGCCGATATGACCGCGCGGGCGCGGTCCAGCGGCCAGAGCTTGAGCCGCAGATTCGGATCGTAGGCAACCTTCACTCCTGCCGCCTTCGCAACACGGATGGCGTGAAAGACGGTGTCGGTTGCCGATGCGCTGATAGCCTGACTGATCCCTGAAACGTGGAGAAATCTCGCGCGCGCCATCAGCTGCGCCGGAACGTCCGATGGCTGCACGAGACTCGCCGCCGAACCCGCGCGCAGGTAGGTGAACGTGTGCCCTTCCTTGCCGTGCCGCACGAAGTAGATCCCGGTAGCGGCGGTCGCGTCGATCAATACCTCCCGGGCATCGACGCCTTCATCACGCCACAGCTGAAGGCACATTCGTCCGAACTCGTCGTCCCCGAGGCGCGTGAAATAGCTGCCGGTCGCGCCCTGCCGTACCGCAGCGATCAGCGCATTCGATGTGTCGCCTCCGAATCCCTGCAGATACGTGCGTCCGCTTCCCTCGCCGGTTTGATTGAACTCGACGAGTGCTTCGCCAATCGCCACGATATCGATCATTCCATCGTTGCGTCGATGGTCGGATGCGATTGCCGGATCGGCCATGGTATTTCCGTTTCTTCGATCATCGCGGCGTGCGCAGCCACCAATCGGTGTGACGGTGCGCGCTGCGGGGTCGGACTGCTATGCGTCGTCCGGGAACTCCAGTAACACCTTGCACGCGTCCCTGGGATTACCCTCGACCACCGCAAATGCGCCCGTGACATCGCGAAAATCGATGCGATGCGTGATGATGCGGTCTGGACGTACGCGGCCCGTCGCGACCCAGTCGATCACACGCGAAAACATCGAGCAATTGAGGCGCGACGCATAGAGGGTCAATTCCTTCTTCGTGAGCTCCTGCTGCGGAATCGCGGACGGATGCGTCGAGAAGCCCAGCACGCCGATGCGGCCGGCCGGCGCCGCGATGCGCACCGCTTCCTCGAGAATGCTTGGATGGCCGACTGCGTCGTATATGAGCGTCGGGCCGCCATCGACACCGCGCTTAGCCAGCGCCTCGGCCAGAACCTCACGCTTGGTGTTGATCACGTCATTCGCATCTGCGCCGCACTTGATGGCCAACTCGAGACGCTCATCGAGCTGGTCCGTGATCAACGCCCGTATGCCGTGGACCCCCTTGAGCACCTGCAGTATGTTGAGACCTACCGGACCCGCGCCATAGATCAACGCGACGTCGCTCTCCAACACGCCGGTCCGGCTGGTCACCTGGGCAGCGACCGCGAACGGCTCGATGATGGCGGATGACGTCTCCGAAACGCCAGCAGGGATCGTGTAGGCGTTGCTCGCCGGAGCGGTCATGTATTCGCTGAAGCCGCCATCGCGATGCACGCCGATGACCTGCAGATTGCGGCAGACGTTGCGCCGACCGGCGAGGCAGGCGTGACATCGGCCGCAACTGATCACCGGATCGACCGCAACCAGCTCGCCGACGCGCGCGCGGTCAACGCCCTCGCCGACGGCGTCGATGCGCCCGACGAATTCATGCCCGATGACGCGCGGGTACACGACGAACGGATTCTTGCCGTGAAGGATGTGCACGTCGGATCCGCAGATGCCGGCATAGCGGACCCGTACGCGCACTTCACCGGCGACCGGCACAGGCTGCGACCTTTCGCGCACACCCATCTGGTTGGGCTGTTCTACGACGACGCTCAACATGTGTCGCTCCTTGCTACCAATTCCACATTGACCCGTCGCGAAGGCGCGCGATCGGAAGATACGCGCGCTCGTACGGATACTGTGCCGCGCGCTTTTCGTCGATGTCGACACCGAGCCCCGGCACCTCGTCCATCACCAGATAGCCGTCTTCAAAGCGATAGCTGTGCGGGAACACTTCGTCCGTCACCTCTGCGTGCGGCATCAACTCCTGAATGCCGAAGTTCGGGACCCACAGATCGAAATTGACCGCGGCCGCCATGCACACCGGTGACAGGTCGGTCGCGCCGTGAAATCCGGTGCGCACCTGATAGAGCGCGGCAAAATCAGCGATACGGCGCACGTGCGTGATGCCACCCGCATGCACGATCGTCGCGCGGATATAGTCGATCAACTGCTCGCGGATCAAGTCCTTGCAGTCCCAGATCGAATTGAAGATCTCCCCGACGGCAAGCGGTGTCGTCGTGTGCTGCCGAATCAGACGGAATGATTCCTGGTTCTCGGCCGGCGTGGCGTCCTCGATCCAGAACAGGCGGTACGGCTCGCTGTCCTTGCCAAGCCGCGCCGCCTCGATTGGCGTCAGCCGGTGATGCGCGTCATGCAGCAAATGAAAATCGAATCCGTGCGCGTCGCGGACTTTTCGGAAGAGCTCCGGCGTATGGCGCAGATACAGCGACGTATCCCACGGCTCTTCCGGTGGAAGTCCCTTTTGTGCCGGCTCGTAATAGCCCGCGCCCTTGCCGACGCCGTATACCTTCTCCAGTCCGGGCACGCCCGATTGCACGCGAATCGCCTTGAATCCTTTCTCGAGATAGCGGCCGACCGTTTCGACAGTCTCGGCGTGATCGCGCCCGTTCGCGTGGCCGTACACCATTGCGCCGGACCGACTCTTGCCGCCGAGCAACTGGTATACCGGCATTTGTGCAAGCTTGCCCTTGATATCCCACAAAGCGACGTCAACCGCCGCGACCGCTGCCATCGTCACCGGTCCGCGCCGCCAATACGCGCCCCGATAAAGGTATTGCCATATGTCCTCGATGTTGCGCGGGTCACGTCCGAGCAGGCATGGGATGACGTGGTCGTCCAGGTACGCCTTGACGGCAAGCTCGCGGCCGTTGAGCGTCGCGTCGCCGAGACCGTGGACGCCTTCGTCGGTAACGACCTTCAGCGTCACGAAGTTGCGTCCAGGACAGGTGAGGATCGTATAGGCTCGTTCGATCTTCATGAATGGAGCTCGGTTGACATTCAATCGATGAAGTACGCAGGCGGTGCGCGATCATGCAATTCCTGCATGTGTCCGACGATGGCGTTGATGTGGTGATCGACTGCCAGCGTCAAACCCGCTGCGTCCCGCGCGACCAGCCGATCCATGATCGCCTCATGCTCCTCCTGCGCGCGCCGCGCGTGGTACGCCACGCGCTCGAGCAGAAGCCAGCGCACGCGATCGAAGTGCCGCTTGACACCCTCCAACATTCCCCACACGTGCGCGCGCCCGGCGAACTCGAACATCGAGCGATGCATCGTCTCATCGAGTCTGAAGAAGGCTTCCGCGTCGCCGGCGGCGGCCGCATTGCGCTGCGCCGAAATCAATGACGCGAGGATCTCGAGCTGCGGCCGCGTGACGATTTTCACGAGTTCGGCGTGATTGGCGCATTCGAGCGTGCTGCGCACGAATCGGCCCTCATCGATGAGCGAGCGCCGCACCGGCGCGACAAGCGTCTTGACTTGCGGATAGATGACGACGAGCTGCTCGTCGGCAAGCAACGCAAGCGCTTCGCGCACGGGCGTGCGACTGATGCCAAGCGTGGCGGAGATCGCCGCCTCGGACAGGCTCGCGCCGGGTGACAAGCGCCCGCGAACGATTGCCTCACGCAATGCAATCTCGACCTGCGCGGTGTATGAGCCGTGCCGGTCCAGTCGAAAGGTCCGTAATGCGGATGCAAGCGTTCCCTCCTGACGGAGAACCGCACGAGGAGCGATCGCGGAACGGTTCGCGCCCATTTGCAGCCGCGGGCGCCGCACGGTTCCGTGCTTCGACTCTTCGCTCTTCTTGTCTTGTGGCTGGGACTTGCGTTTCATGTTGCTACCATGGTAGCGTGGTTGTCAAATAAAATCTAACAGTGTCTCCGGAGGAGCCCGCAGGCATGGCTGCACTGACGCGCGTCCGGCATGCATCCCACGCATGCGCTGCGAGCGACACCGGCGAACGACGGTAGATCGCGGATGACGCGTCTTTCGCAACGAGCCTCGCTGTCGCTGCCGGCATTCGTGGCACGCCCGGCGTACGACCGGAGCAAACTCCGCCGCGGACTCGTTCATCTCGGGCTCGGCGCCTTCCATCGCGCGCACCAGGCGATATACACCGACGCGGCGATGGCGAACGGAGATTTGCGCTGGGGCATCGCGGGCGTAAGTCTGCGCAGCAAATCGGTAGCCGAAGCGCTCATTCCCCAGGATCTGCTCTACAACGTGCTCGAGCGCGACGGAGAACAGGTCAATGCGCGTCTGGTCGGCGCGCTGCACGCCGCGCTATACGCGCCTTCGCAACTCCACGAAGTGCTCGATGCAATCGCCGACCCGCAAACGCAAGTGGTGACGACGACGGTGACCGAGAAGGGCTATTGCATCAATCCGGCCACCGGCGATCTCGACACTTCCGATACGGACATCCGGCACGACTTCGCCAATCCCGATTCGCCGGTCTCGACCATCGGCGTCCTGTTTGCCGGCATCCGCCGCCGCGCGCCGGCGGCGGCGCTGGCCGTCCTATGCTGCGACAACATGGCCACCAACGGCGACACGCTGCGCAGGCTCATGCTGCAGTTTGCTCGTCGCGTCGACCGCGGCACTGAACAGCGAATCGAGAGCACCATTGCCTTTCCGAGCAGCATGGTCGACCGCATCGTCCCGGCGGCCAATTCCGAATCGCTCGCCTGGGCCGCGCAGCGCCTCGGCGTGCGCGACGAAGCGGCGATCGTCTGCGAGCCGTTCACGCAATGGGTCATCGAAGATCGTTTCGCCGGCGCCCGCCCCGAATGGGAATCCGGCGGTGCCTTGCTCGTGACCGATGTCCGCCCCTATCAGACGATGAAGCTGCGACTGCTCAACGGCACTCATTCGGCGATCGCTTACCTCGGTCAGCTGCGCGATCTGGAAACGGTGTCCGATGCGATGCGAGATCCGCTGGTCGGACCGTTCGCGCGACGGCTTATGACCGAGGATCTGCGTTCGACGCTCGCGGCTCCAGAGGGCTACGACGTGCTCGCGTACTGCAGTCAGCTGCTGCGTCGATTCGAAAATCCGTCGCTCGCGCACCGCACACAGCAGATCGCGATGGACGGCACGCAGAAGGTACCCGTGCGCTGGCTACCGGCATTGCGCTCCGCTATGAACTCAGGTGGCGAGCTCCCTCAGGTCGAGCGCGCGCTCGCGGCGTGGCTGCACTACTTGATGGCACAACGCAGCGACAGCGGGTCAGCGCTCGTAATAAGCGACCCCGGCGCTGCCGCGCTTGGCGCGCGAATGCGCGCACGGAACAATCCTAATGATGTCGTTCGTGCCGCATTGGCGCAGACTAGCGTCTTCGGTGAATCGCCGTGGACCGACGCTTTCATCGCGCGTCTATCGAAGCACCTCGCCGCCATGCGCAGCGGTGGTGTGGATGCGCTGCTATCGCTCGCTTCGCCGGTCAACGGCCTCGCGCGCAATCCTTCAACGTAACGCAATGCCGAGGAGCACCTACATGAATATCACTCGTCGAGAGTTTGGCGCAACGCTCGCTGCGACGGCGGTGGTCGCGATCACGCCCGCGCGTTACGTATTCGCCCAGAATGCCGAGATCAAGCTCAAGTACGGCACGGCATTCCCCGCCGACCATCCTGGATCGGTGCGCATCAAGGAAGCCGCCGAGGCGATTCGCAAGGACACGGGCGGCCGCGTGGACCTGCAGGTCTATCCGGCGAGTCAGCTCGGCAGCGAGCCCGACATGATCTCGCAAACGCGCTCCGGCGCGGTCGACTTCATGTCCACCGCGGGCACGAACCTGCAGACGCTCGTACCGTCGGCCGGCATCAACGGCGTCGCCTTCGCTTTCAAGGACTACACGACGGTGTGGGCGGCGATGGATGGCGACCTTGGCAATCACGTGCGGCGCGCGATCGAAAAGGTAAACCTGCACGCGGTCGACAAGGTGCTCGACAATGGCTATCGCAATATCACGACATCGACGAAGCCGATCAACACGCCTGACGACCTGAAGGGGTTCAAGATCCGTGTCCCCGGCATCCCGCTCTGGCTGTCGATGTTCAAGTCGCTCGGCGCCTCGCCGACCGCGATTCCATTCGGCGAGCTTTATTCGGCCTTGCAGACCAAGGTCGTCGATGGTCAGGAGAATCCGCTGGCGCTCATCCAGAGCGCCAAGCTGTACGAAGTGCAGAAGTATTGCTCGCTGACCGGGCACACGTGGGACGGGCATTTCATTTTCGGTAACGCGAAGAAATTCCAGGCCCTGCCCAAGGAAGTCCAGGAATCGCTCAACAAGAATCTCAATGCTGCGGCGCTCAAGCAACGCGAAGACATCGCGCGGCTCAACCAGGATGCCGAAGCGCAGCTGACGAAGGCGGGTGTCGTGTTCAATCGTCCGGATACGGCGCCGTTCCGCACGGTGCTCAAGTCGTCCGGCTTCTACACCGAGTGGAAAGGTAAATACGGCCCGGAAGTCTGGGGCATTCTCGAGAAGTACTCCGGCCCGCTGGCCTGACTCCCGCGAGCGCCTTCGACCCAGGAGGTGAGGATGCAACTGAGCGAAACGATTCCCGACGAAGCGCCGAGCACATCGCGATGGGCCGGCGTGCTCGCGCATGCCACGGAGATTCCGGCGGCGCTTCTTGTTCTCGCCGAAATCGTCATCCTGGGCGGCGGCGCGTTCACACGCTACGTGTTGCATCAGCCGATCACCTGGACCGACGAGTTGGCGAGCATCCTCTTCATATGGCTCGCGATGCTTGGAGCAGTCATTGCTCTGCGCCGCGGCGAGCATATGCAGCTCACGACGTTCGTGAAGGATGTGAGCCCCGAACGACGCGAGTGGCTGGACGCCCTCGGCATGTTCCTGGTGATGGCGTTTCTGCTGCTGCTCGCCGCGCCGGCGTTCGAGCACTTTCAGGAAGACCTCGACGTCGTCACGCCAACGCTGGAGATCAGCGAGGGTTACCGCACGGGTGCTGTCGTCGTGGGCACGGCGCTGATGCTGCTCACGGCGATCGCTCGGCTGTTCGCGCGGGCGCACTGGAAACAGATCCTCGTGACGGGCAGCATCGTCGCCGCGGTTGGAGTCGTGTTGTGGCTGCTGTCGCCGACGCTGCAGCGGCTGGGCAACGTGAACCTGATCATCTTTTTCGTCGTGATGCTCGTCTTTTGTATCGTCATCGGTGTGCCCATCGCGTTCGCGTTCGGCCTTGCGACGATGTCGTATCTCGCGTTCGCGACGACAACGCCGATGTCGATCATGCCGAGCCGGATGCAGGAAGGCATGTCGCACCTGATCCTGCTCGCCGTGCCACTGTTCGTCTTTCTCGGCGGCTTGATCGAGATGACGGGTCTCGCCAAGGCGATGATCGATTTCCTGGTGAGTCTCATCGGGCACGTGCGCGGCGGACTGCAATACGTCTTGCTAGGCGCCATGTACCTCGTCTCGGGCATTTCCGGCGCCAAGGCCGCCGACATGGCCGCGGTGGCGCCGGCGCTCTTTCCGGAAATGCGCAAGCGCGGCACCAATGACGGCGACTTGATCGGCCTGCTTTCCGCTTCGGGCGCGATGTCCGAAACGATCCCACCGAGCATCGTGCTGATAACCGTGGGGTCAGTGACAGGGGTATCCATCACGGCGCTCTTCATCGGCGGCCTGCTGCCGGCGCTGGTCGGCCTGGTGATGATGGGCTTTGTCGTCTGGTTTCAGACGAGGCACGAGGACATGAGTGGCGTCGTGCGCTATGCGCCGCGACAGATCGCGAAGTTGCTCGCGATCGCGGTGCCCGCCCTCGCCCTTCCCTTCATCATTCGGACGGCCGTCGTCGAAGGTGTCGCAACGGCAACCGAGGTGTCGACGATCGGCATCTTCTACACCGTTCTTGCCGGGCTCTTCATCTATCGGAAGTTCGACTGGCGAAAGGTCTATCCGATGCTGCTCGATACCGCGTCGCTGTCGGGCGCGATCCTGATCATCGTCGGGTGTGCGACGGCAATGGCGTGGGCGCTCACGCAGTCGGGCTTTTCGAACGATCTCGTCAAGATCATGACCGCGGTGCCTGGCGGCAAGTGGGGATTCATCGCGGTCTCGGCACTGGCCTTCGTGATTCTCGGCAGCGTGTTGGAAGGGATTCCGGCCATCGTGCTGTTTGGACCCCTGCTGTTTCCAATTGCCAAACTGGTCGGCGTGCACGAGGTGCACTACGCGATGGTCGTGATCTTTGCGATGGGCCTGGGGTTGTTCTCTCCGCCGTTCGGCGTGGGCTTTTACGCGGCGTGCGCGATTGGCCGCGTATCGCCTGACGTCGCCATCGGCCGCGTGTGGCCCCACCTCACCGCGTTGTTCATCGCGCTGCTGATACTGATCGCAGTGCCCTGGATCTCGATCGGCTTTCTGTAATCGCGATCAGTTTTCCTAGACTGCCTCCGAGACGATCCAGGTCAACACCATCGGGCGGCGCGGAGGCTCGATCCTCTATTGCGCACCCGCGAAGTTGATCTGCACCTTCATCGACCGCGACTTGTCAGCGGCAAACTGGAACGCTTCGACGGCCTGCTCGACCGGGTACGAGGCGGTCAACAGCGGACGCATGTCGACGCGTCGATTGGATATCAGATCGACCGCCCACCCAAATTCAACGCCGGTGCGAAACGCGCCGCAGACCTTGAGTTCCTTCGTGACCACCGAGTTCATGGGCAGTGTCGCCTCGCCGCCGAGTCCGACCAGAACGATCGCGCCGAGCGGCCGGGTTACGTCGAGCGCACCGAGCAGTGCCCGAGGATTTCCCGAGCATTCGAACGTCATGTCGAAATAACCTTTGTGAGGCGTATACGCCGCCAGGGCGTCAGGTTTTTCGGCGACGTTGAGCGCAATGTCGGCGCCTACCTTCCCAGCCGTCGCGAGCGCGGGCGCGCTGACATCGGTTACCACGATCTCGCTGGCCCCGCCTTGCCGCGCGGCCATGATCGTCAGGCATCCAATCGGGCCGCAACCGGTCACCAGCACTTTTTTGCCCAGGACCGAACCGGCGCGCGTCGCCGCATGAAGCGCCACGGAGAACGGCTCCGCGAACGCCGCTTCAGCGAGCGGAACATCCGACCTTACGGGAAATGCCTGTTCCTGGGTGATGACGATCTCGTCGCGAAACGCGCCCTGGACATGCGGGAATCGCATCGCGCTGCCGTAGAAGCGAACGTCGAGACACTGATTCGAATGGCCCTCGATGCAGTAGCGGCAGTGGCCGCACGGGTGACTCGGGTTGACTGCGACGTGGTCGCCGACCTTGACTCGCGCCACATCGGCTCCGACTTCCACGACGGTTCCGGCGACCTCGTGACCCAGGATCATCGGTTCCTTGAGCCGGATCGCGCCGAACCCGCCGTGCTGGTAGTAATGCAGATCGGATCCACAGATTCCGCCTGCCGCCAACGCGACCTTGACCTCGCCAGCACCCGGACCGGGCGCAGGTGCGAGCGTTTCGACCCGCAGGTCAAGTGGAGCATGTACAACGACTGTGCGCATCGGAATTCCTCGGTTGGATGACAGTGAAATGCAAAGTCAGAGTACGGCGAGCATGCCGCCGTCGACGTAGATGATCTGTCCGTTCACGTAGGCGGATGCCGCGGAAGCAAGGAAGACTGCGGCCCCGACCAGCTCCTCCGGCTTGCCCCAGCGACGCGCCGGCGTCCGTCCCTTGACCCATGCATCGAACTCTGGATTTTCGATCAGCGCCTTGTTCATCTCGGTAACCATGTAACCCGGCCCGATCGCGTTGGCCTGGATGTCGTGCACGGCCCATTCCGCAGCCATGGCCCGCGTCAGCAACTTGATGCCGCCCTTGGCGGCCGTGTACGGCGCGACGGTCGCGCGGGCCACTTCGCTGGTCAGCGAACCTATGTTGATGACCTTGCCTCCCTTGCCGCGCTTGATCATCCGCCGTGCCGCTTCGCGGCCGACGATAAATGCGCTGGTAAGGTTGGTGTCGATCACGCGCTGCCATTCGGCGACCGAGAGCTCGACGAGCGGCTTCCGCAACTGGATCCCGGCGTTGTTCACGAGGATATCGATCGCGATGCCCGCGTCATCGAGCGTCGTGAAAGCGCTGGTTACCGCAGACTCGTTCGTAACGTCGAATACAGCTTCGGTGACCTTGTAACCTTTGTCCCGAAGCGTCGATGCCGCCATTGCCAGGCGATGGCGATCGGAGCCGTTGAGAACCAGCGCCGCTCCAGCCTCGGCAAACCCGCTCGCGATCGCGTGGCCAAGCCCGCGTGAGGATCCGGTGATCAGTGCCGTACGACCGGCCAGGCTGAACAGCTCGGTTGACATGGAAGCGCTCCTTGGATCAGGCGGCCGTGCGGCGAACAGTGAGGTCGGGGCGCTTGAACACCGCGGGCTGCAGCTCGACACCCAGCCCGGGACCCTCCATCGGGTATACGTAACCGCCTTCGATGCGCGGCATCACCGTGACCAACTCGT
>Ga0207643_10000388_pt1 | contig 29338 bp, 28 predicted proteins | sample KBSMisM62_FD_184313 | JGI IMG/M metagenome (GOLD analysis project Ga0207643, IMG submission 184313) | Miscanthus rhizosphere microbial communities from Kellogg Biological Station, Michigan, USA - KBS Miscanthus M6-2 (SPAdes) (version 2) | ecosystem: Host-associated > Plants > Roots >... | reverse complement strand
CGATGTCGCGCGTGTGGACTGCTCCACTGATCGTCGTTGATGCAATGCGTGGAATCGCAATGAATTGTCGAGTCGCACGACGAAATGGCGCTGCGCCAGAACGGGAACGCTGCTTGCACTCCGGTGGGGCCAGAGCTGGTCGCCGGCCGGGAGGTTGTCGTGAAGCGTTTGTGTCTGCTCGTGATGTGTCTTGGAGTTCCTGTCCACGCGCAGGCGCAAGCCACCCTTCCGACGAACGACAACCCGCCGTCGTTCCACGATCGTGCCGCGATTGGCGCGACGGTGGGTGAGACGCCCACCACGACGACGTTCAAGGCTGGAGTCGATCTCGTCGCGCTCAACGTTGTCGTCACCGATTCGGCAGAGAAGTTCGTCGCCGGCCTGGCGTCGAGTGACTTCGCCGTCTTCGAGGATGGCGTTCAGCAGGACGTGTCGTTTTTCGGCACCAATGATGTTCCGCTCGATCTTGCGATTCTTCTCGATACGTCGGCGAGTATGAGCGACAAGCTGCAAACCGCGCAGCAGGCTGCCATCGGATTCGTCTCATCACTCCGGCACGGCGATCGCGTCAGCATCATCGACATCAAGGATGCGACGAGAGTGCTCTTCCCGATGAGCGATGACATGACAGGCGCGCGCGACTCGATTCTCGCGACCACCGCTCGCGGTGGAACGGCCCTGTACAACGGGACGTACCTCGCGCTCAAGGAGATGACGAAGCTGCGCAGAGCCAGTGGCGAGGTGCGCAGGCAGGCGATGGTGGTGCTCTCTGACGGAGCCGACACGGCCAGCCTCATCAGCTACGACGATGTGCTGGAGCTGGCGAAAGAAAGTGGCATCGCGATCTACACCATCTCACTTCGTTCGAAGCTCGATGTCATGCGTGCAGCACAGGGCGGGCATCGCTATTTCTCGCAATCTGACTTCGGGATGAAAGAACTCGCGCAAGAGACCGGAGCGAAATCATTTTTCCCGACGGACATCTCCGAGCTGGCCGGGGTGTATTCATCTATCGCCCAGGAGCTGGCGAGCCAGTATGCGCTCGGTTACATGTCGAAGAACTCGAAGAAGGATGGCGGGTATCGGCGCGTCATCGTTCGTGTGAACGAAACCAATGTCCGCACGCGAACGCGCAATGGGTACCTGGCAGCGCGTAACCGATAGGGCGCTATTATCCATACGTGCTCGCGTGTCTGCCGGTGCTTGTGAGCGCCGGTTGGGTCATCGTACTCATCGCCACTCCCATGTTGCCTGGATGGGCCGGTGCCGTCGTATACGGTCTCGGCTCGTTTGTCTGTCACCAGCTTCCCGATCGCTCGTTTCATGTCGCCGGATTCCAGTTGCCGGTCTGCGCGAGATGCCTCGGCATCTATGTCGGGGCATCGGTAGGCATCGCCTCCGTGTGGTTGCGGTCCGATCGCGGACGCACTGTGCTACCGATGCCGGCGCGGGAACTGCGATGGCTCGCGGCAGTCGCCGCGACTCCAACTTTGGTGACCGTCGCGTTCGAGATGGTTGGAGCGTGGTACCCCTCGAACAATACGCGCGCTTTCGCAGGTCTGCCACTCGGCATGCTCGTCGGCCTCGTGGTGATGAACGCGCTCGCGCGCCCGCGCGAGTGCGGGTCAGGAAGCGCTGTGCCTGGCGAGGCGGAGCCTCGATGATATGAGGCGCAGCCTCGCTACGTTACACTACGACGAATGCGTGCCGCCCCGGCCGACCGTACCCAAACCACCTCAACGCCCTATCTGATTTGCGCTCTCGCCTGGTTTCTGCCGGGCGCGGGGCACTTCTGGCTGGGTCGACGCCAGAAGGGGATCGTGTTCCTGGTGGCGCTGTCGCTGATGTTCGCGTTCGGACTGTGGCTCCAGGGTCGACTGTTTCCCTTCGAAATTACCCAGCCGCTCGTCGCGTTGATGGCCGTGGCGGACGTGGGGGTGGGCCTCCCGTATTTCGTGGCGCGGACCGCCGGCATCGGAGCCGGCGACGTCGTCGCTGTCACCTACGAGTACGGCAACACCTTCATCATCGCTGCGGGCCTGCTGAACATGCTGGTCGTGCTCGATGCGTTCGACATCGCGAAAGGACGGAAGTGACCAGTCATCTCGGCCTCATGGTGATCTTTTCACTGTTCGTCTCGGTCGTGTTCGCGGTCCTTACGCGGGACGATCCCAAAGAGCAGCTGAAGTTCGGCGCCCGCCTGTTCGGCGGGTTCATCGGTGCCGGTATCCTGATGGGCTGGCTGCTGTACCCACTTCCCCTGTAACCGTTGATGTCGCTTCTCACATGAGCCGAGTTCGGCGCTTCTCACTGTGGGCGCCTCTCATCGGGTACATGGTCGCGATCTTCTTCGTCTCGAATCTACAGGTCGCGCCGTTGCCGGAAGAGGTGTCCGACAAGACCGCACACCTCTGGGCCTACGCTGGTCTGGCGATCCTCGCGGTGCGAGCCGTCGGAGGTGGTTTGCCGTGCCGCGTGATGTTACGTGTAGCCTTGCTTGCGTTCCTGATCGCGGCTGGCTACGGAATTTTCGACGAAGTTCACCAGTTGTTCGTGCCCGGCAGATCCGGAGATGCCTTTGACTGGTTTGCCGATGCCAGCGGCTCGGTCGTCGGCATAGCGACCTGCTGGCTGTGGGGTATCATTGCGTTAAGACACCGGGTGTAATTTCCGTTCGCATCCCTCGGAAATTACACCCGGTGTCTTTTCAGAAACGTGAAAGAGTTGCAGGGCTCGCCCAAGGCCACCGGTCGCCGCTTTGCCGTCGTCGTGTCGACTTTCAACCAGGACATCACTGACGGGTTGCTTCGCGGCGCGCGCGCGGCTTTGAGTGATGCCGGCGTCGATAGCACCGGCGTCACCGTCGTCCGCGTGCCGGGCGCCTTCGAGATCCCGCTGGCCGCCCGTCGTCTCGCACGGACTGGACGATATGACGCCATCATCTGTCTGGGCTGCGTCATCAAGGGCGAGACGATGCACTTTGAGTACATCTCGTCCGCGGTGTCGCAGGGAATCATGGCGGTGAGCGCGGACACGGGCATTCCGGTCACGTTCGGCGTGCTGACGACGTTGACAGAGGAGCAGGCAACCGTCCGTTCGGCTGACGGGCCGGACAACAAGGGACGTGAAGCGGCACTGTCCGCCGTCGAGATGATCACGCTGGTCGACGCGATCGAAGACGGGGCCGGGCATGATGGCTGAAGCTGAACGCACACCGGAAACGCAGCCGGGCGCTGATTCGCGCCATCGTGCGCGCGAGGTAGCGCTGCAGATGCTGTATCAGTGGGAGGTTGGACGTACGCCCATCGAGGAGGTGTGCCAGACCTTCTGGACCGGTGGACCCGCGGGTGCGCCGCCCGCTGAAAGCATTCGCACGTTTGCGACGTCGCTGGCATCGGGAGTGGCGGCGCATTCCGCGCAGCTCGATACCCTGATCGTCGAGGCCGCGGAACACTGGCGCATCGAGCGGATGAATGTGATGGATCGGCTCATCCTGCGTCTTGGTGTCTACGAGTTCCTCCACGAGCCCGGCACGCCCGCAATCGTGGTCATCAATGAGGCCCTCGAACTGGGACGCAGCTTCAGCGCCGACGAATCGGTGCGCTTCATCAACGGCATACTCGACGCCATCCGGCGAACGCTCAATCGCGAATGAATCCAGAAGAATCCGATCAGGTTGTCCAGCGCCGGGCCAATCTCGAGGCGCTGAAACAGCTCGGGGTCGATGCGTACCCCCAGCGTTTTGACGCATCGACGCCAATCGCCCGCCTCGTCGCGGATCACGGCGCGAAGACGTCGCAGGAGTTAGAGGTACCACGGATCACGACGAGAGTCGCTGGCCGCGTCCTCGCCATCCGTACGTTCGGGAAAGCCGGGTTCCTGCAGCTGTCCGACGGACGCGCGCGCGTCCAGGTCTACGTTCGACAGGACTCGGTACCAGAGAAGGACTTCCAGATCTTCAGGCTGCTCGACATCGGCGATTGGGTGGGCGTAGAGGGATATCTCTTCCGCACGAAGACGAACGAATTCAGCGTCCACGTCGCGAGCCTGCAGTTCCTGTCGAAGAGTCTTCTGCCGTTGCCCGAAAAATGGCATGGGCTCCAGGACATCGAGACCCGTTATCGCCAACGCTATCTCGATCTGATCGTCAACCCGGACTCGCGGCGGGTCTTCGAAGTCAGGAGCCGCGTCATTACCGCGATCCGGGAGTTTCTGATCGCGCGCGGGTTCCTCGAGGTCGAGACGCCGATGATGCAGCCGATGGCGGGCGGCGCCATCGCGCGCCCGTTCGTGACCCATCACAACGCGCTCGACATGGCGCTCTACATGCGAATCGCGCCCGAGTTGTATCTGAAGCGGCTGATCGTCGGCGGCATCGACAGGGTGTTCGAGATCAACCGTAACTTCAGGAACGAAGGGATCTCCACGCAGCACAACCCTGAGTTCACGATGCTCGAGTTCTATTGGACATACGCCGACTACAACGACTTGATCGTGCTGACCGAAGAGATGCTGCAGCACGTGGCACTGGCGGCGACCGGGAGCGACGAAGCGACATTCGGCGAGCACACGATCTCTCTCAAGCCGCCGTTCCGCCGTCTCTCCCTGCGAGAGGCCGCGCGCGACGCGGCTGCCCGCCGTCTCGGCACGGCGATCCCCGAAGCAGACCTGCGCTCGGACGAGGCGGCTGCGGCATTGGCGGCGCGTCTCGGTATCGATGTCATTCCTGGGAGCGGGGCAGGGAAGATCACCGCGTCGATCTTCGAGGCGTTGTGCGAGGGTGATCTGATTCAGCCGGTCTTCGTCTACGACTTTCCAACCGAGGTCTCACCGCTCTCGAAACAGCGGAAAGACGATCCAGACACCGTCGAACGATTCGAGCTTTACATCGGCGGCTTCGAAGTCGCGAACGCCTTCAGCGAGCTCAACGATCCGGTCGAGCAACGGCGTCGATTCGAGCAGCAGCTGCGCGAGCGCAAGGGTGGCGACGAGGAAGCGCACGGGATGGACGAAGACTACATCCGCGCGCTGGAGTACGGCCTGCCGCCGACAGGCGGTGAGGGGATCGGGATCGACAGGCTGGTCATGGTGTTGACCAACAGCCCGTCGATTCGCGATGTGATTCTGTTCCCGCTGATGCGTCCCGAACGCCGTACGCCCGGCGAAGGTGGTCAGCGTTTGACCTGAATCGTGACGACCTGCTCCGACGGGATCGGCACGCCGTTCCGCGTGGCCGGCGTGTACTTCCAGTTCCGCGTCGCCTGGGAGACGAGCCGGTCGTAAACGGGATGCGCCGATTCCTTGACCGTGGCGTTTGTGACTTTGCCACTCTCATCGATCAGCACAACGAGCACGAGCTTCGCATCAGCGCGAGATGCGAGGTCGGTGGGCATTGGCGGAACCTCCTGCGAGAGCGCGACAGGAGGAACGATCTTCGGCGGTGCAGCCGTAGGGCTGGCAGCGACGGGCGGTGGCGGCACTGGCTCGGGCGGCGCTGCGATGATCTTCACCGGTACCGCAGTGGCATTCGCGAGATCGATAAACCCTTTGGCCAGTGTCTCGAGGTCCTGCTTCGTGTTCGCGTCGGAGAACGCCGGATCATTCAGCAGTGTCAGGACGAGCGAGAAGTTCTTGACCGCCTCCTCGTTCTTCTTGTCTGTATATCGGTCGCGGCCTTCGGCGAACACGCGTCGAGCAATCGTCGGCAGCAGCTTTTGACGAACTTTGGTGACGAGTTCCACGAACCGCGGTGGCGCGTCCTCTGACGATGGAATGAAAGTCGGCGATGAATTCACGAGCGCTTCAATCGCGGTGCTCGCATCCCCCTGACGCCCGAGCGCGAGGAGACAGAGCGCTTTGTACTGTTGCGCCTCGACACTGTCGAGCGAAGCGACAACCTCGAGCGCCTTGTCATACTCGGCGCCGGCGTAAAGCGTCTTGTAATCGACCTCGGAGACCTGGGCGCCGGATGAGCTGGCGAGAGAGAGCGTCAGAATCAAGCAGCCGCAGGCGCCTGGAAGCCAGCGGAGCCTTCTCATCATCTTGATCTCATGTCCACTGAGATACGTGGTGAATCTTTAGGGGTTACTCGGGCCATCTGTCGTTTCTCACCGAATTGCGGGTGACGGAAGACGATCTCATGATCACCGATTGGTTGCTCTACGTTGGCCAGAGGAGTATCGCCTATCAGGGTCCCATCCACAAACACCTGGGCCCAGGGCAAGGCGTTGATGTTCATGGCTACGCGAGGGATTGTAAGCGAGACCGGGGCTCCGCGTCCCGCCGAAACAACGACTTTCACACTTTGCCGGAAGTTGAACTGTTCCGAGATGAAATCGAGCTCGTGGCCGCCTGGTGGCAACATGATGCGGCTGATTTCACTGGTACCGATGACGCGTCCATCCTCGACAACCTGCATGGAAAATGGGGCTTGCAGCGTGATCCAGCCCCACGATGCCGACGCGGTAGCCGGGGTGCCGCCAACCACGAGAGAGGCGGTGGCGCCGGCTTCCACCTGCACAGAACGCTGATACGAGGCCGTCTCGCCTTTTACCGTCACCTGATGACGCCCGGCCGAAAGCCCTCCAATGGTCAGCGGTGTCTGGCCCCGAGCGGTCCCGTCCACGGTCACGGCGCTTCCAGCCGGATCGCTGACGACGGACAGACTGCCGGTCTGCACCGGGGGGCGTGCGGGCGCCGACGTTTCGGCCCACTCGATGTGATAAGCCTTCGAGACGCCGCTGGAAACCTCGATGTTCATCTGCTTCGAGCTCGACCCTCGCTGCACCACCAACCGATGAGCGCCCTCGGGCAGTGACAAGGTGAGCGGCGTCGTCCCGCGTACGGCATCATCGACTCGAACTTCCGAGCCTGGAGGATCCGTCTCGACACTCAGCGATCCCGTCAGCGTCGGCGCCGGCCGGAGCGTCAGAGCCGCGGCTACCGCGCCGGCCGCACCGAGGATAGCCAGCGTGAGGCCAATCGCGATCATCGCCCGCTTGCGGACCTTGATGACGACCGGGATACCGGGGGACACCTCGGCAGGATTGGTCTCGCTGGCGAACTCAAAGGTCGCATCATCGCGCTCGGTCTCAGGCGTCGGGACCGGTTTGGTCCGGACCGACCCGACCGTTTTGACGTGAGCTGAGTCAGGTGTCACGGTGCTGGCACTTAGCGCGATGCATGCCAATTCGGCCGGGCAGTATTGCGCGAATCTGAATGTGATGGCTCGATTAGTCCGCCTATCGGAGGACTCTTTTCGTGTTTCTTAATGCACTCTCGGGAAGCCGGACGCGTTCATAATATAAATGGACGCCAGCGTGTCATTCGAGTTGTTTATCGCCCTCCGGTACCTGCTGGCGCGTCGCCAGCACTCCTCTATTTCCCGAGTCTCGCTGTTTTCGACCATTGGAGTCGCAGTCGGCGTGATCGCTCTGGTGGTGGCGCTCGCGTTGATGACGGGGCTCCAGGGCGAGTTGAGGAATCGCATCCTCGGGTCCACAGCTCATGTGTATGTCTGGAAGACCGGCTCGTTGGGAGACTACAAGTCCGAGGTCGCGAATCTAAGCGCGGTGCCTGGTGTCGCCGGCGCCGGGCCCGCGATCATCGGCAAGGCCATTGTCTCGTCGGACCGCGCCGATGCCTTCATCACTCTCAAAGGCGTTGACCCTGTTCTCGAGGGTCATGTCACGGACATCGAGCGAACGTTGAAGCAGGGGAGTCTCGCGGGCTTGGCCGAGCAGGGCGAGGACGATCGCCCCGGCATCCTCCTCGGGAACGACCTGGCGCAACAACTGAACGTAAAGGTCGGCGATGAGATCACTCTCATCACTCCAGGTGGCTCGCTTTCGCCGATGGGCCTCATTCCACGCAATCGGCGTGTCCGGGTCGTCGGAATCTTTCAGCTCGGTCTGTACGAATACGATTCGGGCTACGGCTTCGTCAGCCTCGAGTTTGCCGGCCGCCTGTTTTCGAAAGAGGCTCCCGATCTGATTCAACTGCGTGTCAACGACATCTGGGCCGCGGCCGATATCGCCAAGTCGATCCCGCAGCGCCTCGGTCCGGAGTACGTCAGCGAGGATTGGTCCGAGCTCAATCGCTCGCTCTTCTCGGCGCTGTGGCTCGAGAAGATGGCAATCTCGATCACCATCGGCCTGATCGTCATGGTCGGTGCGCTCAACATCATTTCCTCGCTGATTCTGCTCGTGCGGCAGAAAAGCCGCGACATCGCCATTCTCAAGACGATGGGGACCTCGAGCACGCGCGTGATGGCGATCTTCATGATGCAAGGGCTGGTGATTGGAGTGATCGGCACGACCGTGGGCGGCCTTGCCGGCCTTGGCCTGTGCTGGGTGCTCGACACCTACGAGTTGATTCAGATCCCGATGGACGTCTACCAGGTATCGCACGTGCCGTTCGTCGTGCAGTTGCGTGACTTCCTCTTCGTGGTCGTGGCCACGATCACGATCTGCTTTCTCGCCACGATCTATCCGTCTCGCCAGGCGTCGCGTCTCGATCCGGTCCAGGCGCTCAGGTTCGAATAGTGGCCTTCGTCGAGATTCAGGGGCTGAACAAGGTCTATCACCTCGGGGCGCAGCGCATCCACGTGCTGCGCGACCTGGAGCTGCGCGTCGCCTTTGGCGAGATGGTCGCGATCGTGGGTGCGTCAGGCGTGGGCAAGAGCACGCTCCTGCATCTGATCGGCGGTCTCGATCGCGCGGACGCGGGACAGATCGTCGTTGCCGACACGAACCTGCGCGCCCTCGACGATGGCGCGCTCGTGCAGTTTCGCAATCGAAACGTCGGCTTCGTCTTCCAGTTCCATCACCTGATGCCGGAATTCGACGCGGCAGAAAACGTCGAGATGCCGATGCGGATCGCGCGGCTGCCTGGCGGCGATGCGCGCCGTCGCGCGACCGATCTCCTGTCGCGAGTGGGTCTGGGAGAACGTCTCAAGCACCGGCCGAGTGAGATGTCTGGAGGCGAGCAGCAGCGCGTGGCGGTCGCGCGCGCGCTGGCGATGAAGCCCGCGCTGCTGCTGGCCGACGAACCGACTGGGGATCTCGACGAGAACACCGCTGACTCGCTGCACGCGCTGCTGAAGGACATGCATGGCGAGCAGGGGCTGACGTCTATCATCGCCACCCACAATCCGCGACTGGCGGCCGCCTGCGATCGCGTGTTCAGGCTCGAGCGCGGGCAGCTGCGGCCGGAGTAATTTGCGCCGGGTCTAGAGAACAAGACCCGGCCTACGCTGAAGAAGAAGACCCGGCCTACGCTGAAGAAGAAGACCCGGCCTACGGCAGCGTAGGCCGGGTCCTGCTTTGCGGACCCGCCGCTCAATTGGTCTGCGTGGTTGCTGTTGCGTACGCCCAGTGGCGCGTCGCACGCTGGACGACGTCGTCGATATCCTCCTGCAGCAGGAATCGATCTTTGACGAGCGAGGCGGCGGCGGTGCGTATGCGTCCCAGGTAATCTTCTCGATCCCGATAACGCTCTTCAACCGAGAGGCGCGGATCGCGGCGCGCCTCGCGCTCGGCCTTCGTGCGGGCGAAGGGCACGTACGATCCAAGCAGCGCATAGAGCGTCGTCGGATTGCCAACGCGCTCGGCTCTGAAGTTCCAGCCCGTTGTCGTAGCAAGAGGCACGACGAGCTCCGGTACCCGGATGCCTGCGACCTCGTTGCCGTCGGCATCGACCTTCGGGACGAGGAACGGAAGAGCAGCGAAGTGACCTTCGTCGAGATGTCCCGGTCCCTCGATGGTGCGCGGATCACCGACACCGGGTATCGCAGGAAAGCCGATGGCCTTCAGCTGCACCAGTGTCTGATCGCGCAGCGTCGCGTGCCGGCTGTCTGGTGGACGCGTGCCCGACTCGACCCACTGATACGCCGCGCGAAGAATTGCCCGCATGACGTTGCCCTGCGGCATGGGATTGCCGAGCGCTTGTCCGGTGCCGGGGGTCGGTGGAAAAGCGGCTTCACCGTGCTGTGTGCCGGCCAGATGGTATATGCGGACGTTCTCCGGCAGGTCGGCGTCGCGGGTGCCGTCCGGTGTCAGGTGCGTCAAGGCGGCAGAGCGGCCAAGGCCCCAGTACTCCACCGACGTATTGGTGTAGATCACCTTCGGTACCTGATTTGGTCGATAGGCAGCGAGGATGCCGTCACGCTCACCACGCGGTCCAGTCTGGGCGAGATCCGTGAACGGATATTGCGTAGCGGAGAAGGTGTTGTAACCCGGCGCTGCGAATCGCTCGTTGAACGACCCTTGTCCCGCGCCGGCGATATGCGGCCACACGAGATCGAACACGCGGCGATCCTCTTCGTCCGCGTTGAAGCCGTCATGCAGGAACTGACGCAGGAAGCGGCCGCTCTGCGAGGCGCCGAAGATGTACGCCGTCCGACCACGAATGGGCAGATCGGTTCGATAGCGGAATGCCGATGCCGCGTCGCGAACGGCCGCCATCCCGACGCCGGCGACCTTGGCGCCGCCCGCCGGGTAATCGATTTCATAGAGCCGGCCCGGTTCGAATCCCTCGTCGAGCACGATGTGCACGCGCGAGTTCTGCACGTTGAACCGCCACTTCTCGCGATTGATCCGCGTCGGCGTTCCCCAGAATCGATCGCGAACCGTCAGCGACGCCGTTCGATCATTCAGGTCGAGCGGAGGATATGCCGGCAAATCTGCCGGTGACGTGTCTGTCTGCTTTGCGTCGACGATGAAGGAGTAGCGCACACGGCCTTGCACGTCTGCGGCAGGCGCCTCGATCCTGACGAAAGGCGGCTGAACGTCGAATTGCCAGCCGACCCACACGAGGGTGTATCCCTCTTTCATCAGGAAGCCGTCGCCGAAATCGGCGGCGGCCATCGGGTCCTGGCTGCCACCCGCACCTCGATTAAAGCGTCCGAGCAGTCCCTTGCGTCCGCGATTGGCGATCTCGAACAGGAGCGCGCCGTTGCCTTTCTGTGCTTCAACTGGTCGAAGGACGTACAGGTCGGCGGAGAAGTGGACGCGCCCGTCGTCCGCGCGGGCCGCGTGCTCGAGATCGACGACTCGCGAGTTGTGCTTGTCCGCAGGGTCGAGAGCGAACTCGATCGTGCCGGTGAGCTTCTCGTACGGACCAACCTGACCGAACGCCTCGCCTCCGGCGACAACCGTGCGATTGGCGATCGTCACCTTGGTGACTTCGGCACGCGCGTCCGTTGCGATCGCCAGAGCACATGTGAGGAATGCGAGGAGCCTACGTAAGTTCGTTCGCATCGTTCCTCCAAGGTCCGGCTAAAGCCGGACACTACGTTCTATTTAACCCCTGCCAGTTCGAACACCGTCTTCGCCATGATCGAGTTGTCGTCTTCGCCTCGCCCCGCTGCCATTGTTGCGTGCAGAAGCTGTTGCACGACGGCCGTGACTGGCGCCGCCGTTTCGGTCTCCGCGAGCGTCGAGATGACGTTGCGCATGTCCTTCGCGAACAGATGCGTCTTGAAGCCCGGCTTGTAGGTTCCCTTCAGCGCGCGTTCACCGTGCACCTCGAGGACGCGACTCGCCGCGAATCCGCCGAGCAGCGCCTCGCGGACCTTTCCCGCGTCGACGCCCGCCTTACGCGCCAGCGCCAGCGCCTCGGCGACGACGGCGAGCGTGCCGCCGATCACCATCTGGTTGCACAGTTTGCAGAGCTGACCGGCGCCTGACTCGCCGACGCGCACCACCTTCTCGGGATTTCCCATCGTATCGAGCAGTGGCTTGACGGCATTGAAGGCATCGAGATCGCCGCCGACCATGATCGACAGCGTTCCAGCGATGGCACCGATGTCGCCGCCACTGACCGGCGCGTCGAGCATCGTGGCGCCGAGCGACTTGGCGCGTTCGGCCAGCCGCCGCGCCGGGCCCGGTGCGATGCTGCTCATGTCGATGATGATGGTCCCTGGTTGAATCGCGCTGAACACGCCATTCGGTCCGGCAAGGACCAATTCGACATCTGGCGAATCAGGCACCATCGTGATGATGCGTGTGGCGTGACGCGCGACGTCCGCTGGCGACGACGCCCGCGTCGCGCCGGCGGCGACGAGATCGTCGACGGGACCCTGGCTGCGGCTGTAGACAACGAGTGGATAACCCTTCTTGAGAATGTTCTTGGCCATGGGCCGGCCCATGAGGCCGAGCCCGATGAATCCGACGGTTTCAGGCATGCGGGAAAGTATATTGGGGACGGGCAGTCAACTCCCAACTCCCAAAATTCAACTCCCAATGGCACGCTCCGGGCACGGGACGTATGGATCAATTTTGGCGTCGTTCGGGAGTTGGGGATTGGAGGTTGGGAGTTGGGCGTTAACGGTGGATACGTTGTTCTGGTGCAGGTGACCGTCAGGCCAGAGATGCTGGCCGAATTCGAACGCCTGCTGTTGCACAACGCGAAGGAGTCGGTTGCGCGTGACCGCGGGTGTCTGCGATTCGACGTGAGCCAGCATGTCGATGATCCGACCCGCTGGGTGCTTCACGAGGTCTACGACGCGCCGGAATCGCACACGGCGCACCGGCAGTCTGCACACTTTCTCGCCTACGACGTCCTCGCCCGTGATGCTGTGATCGAGAAGACCGTGTCACGATGCGTGGTCAAGCAGTTGACGTAGTGCACGCAACGCCCGCGCGCGGCGGATCACTACCTACCAGGCGCGCGAGATGCGCCGATAACCAGAAACGTGAGCTTCGGGAGACCTGTGTCGAGCAAGAGGCGTCAATAGAAGTGGGAAGCCGATCAAATCGCTCGCTACAGGCATCTGACCAAAGCGAACGGCGAAACCCTAGCAGGTGTAGGACTTAGGCGGGTGAGGCCATTGGTGGCGCGCAAGCTTTGCCTTATAATGACGTTAACGAGGTCTTCGTCAATAGCCTCCTAACCCCAAGGCGGGCCGGATGTTCGAACGTTACACGGAAAGGGCGAGACGAGTTCTCTTTTTTGCCCGCTATGAGGCCAGCCAGCTCGGCAGCGTGTCGATCGAGACCGAGCATCTCCTTCTTGGACTGATCCGAGAAGGCAAAGGGCTGACGAGCCGGATTTTTGCGCGCTCGCATCTGTCCCTGGAAAACATCCGCAAGGAAATCGAGGGTCGCACGGTCTTCCGCGAGAAGGTGTCGACCTCCGTCGAGATTCCATTCAGCGCCGAGACGAAACGTGTGCTTGGGTGCGCGGCCGAAGAAGCCGATCGCCTGCTGCACAACTACATCGGAACCGAGCACCTGCTGCTCGGGATTCTGCGCGAAGAGCGAAGCGTCGCCGCCTCCATTCTGATGGAGAAGGGGATGCGCCTCCACACCGTCCGCGAGGATATCGTCCAGCTTCTCAACGAGAAGACGACGCTGACCCGTGTGAAGGAGACGCCGCTGCTGGCGGAATTCAGCCGCGATCTCACGGAAGCGGCGATGAAGAATCAGCTCGATCCGCTGGTCGGGCGCGACTACGAACTCGAACGCGTTCAGCAGGTCCTGTGCCGCCGCACCAAGAACAACGCGGTGCTGATCGGCGAGCCGGGTGTCGGAAAGACGGCCATCGTCGAGGGGCTCGCGCAGAAGGTCGTCTACGGAGACGTGCCGCATTTCCTCGCTGACAAACGCATCCTGGCGCTCGATATCTCGCTGATCGTCGCCGGTACCAAATACCGCGGTCAGTTCGAGGAGCGGCTCAAGGCGATCATGAAGGAGCTCACCGAGAACCCGAACATCATCGTGTTCATCGACGAGCTGCACACGCTGGTAGGCGCCGGTTCGGCCGAGGGTTCGCTCGACGCCGCGAACATCCTCAAGCCCGCGTTGTCGCGTGGTGAGATTCGCTGCATCGGCGCGACCACGCCGGCCGAGTACCGGAAGTACATCGAGAAGGATCGTTCGCTCGAGCGCCGCTTCCAGGCAATCAAGGTCGATCCGCCCGCCGAGAAGGAAACGATCGAAATCCTCAAGGGCGTCAAGGATCGCTACGAGCAGTTCCATCGCGTCGAGTACACGCCCGAGGCGATCGAAGCGGCGGTGTATCAGTCAAGCCGGTACATCACTGACCGCTTCCTGCCCGACAAGGCGATCGATCTGGTCGACGAGGCGGGTGCGCGCGCGAAGCTGAAGGAAGCGGGCTACAGCGACGAGTTCGCCGAGATCAACAAGAGCATTCGTGTCGCCGTGGAGCAGATGGAGAGCGCCGCCTCGCAGAAGGATTTCGAGAAGGCGCAGTTCTATCGCGACCAGGAAGCGTCGGCCCGCGAAAATCTGCAGCTCACGCGCGAGCGTTTCGATGGGAAGGTCCGCCGCGTCATCGTGAACAAGGCCGACATCGACGAAGTCGTGTCGAAGTGGACCGGTGTGCCCATCTCCTCGATCAATCAGGACGAGGGCGACAAGCTGCTCCGCATGGAGTCGGATCTCCACAAGCGCGTCGTCAGCCAGGACAAGGCCATCTCGGCGATCTCGCGCGCGATTCGCCGTTCACGCGCCGGCCTGAAGAACCCCAATCGTCCGGTGGGCAGCTTCATCTTCCTCGGTCCGACGGGTGTCGGGAAGACGGAGCTGGCGCGGGCGCTCGCCAATTTCCTCTTCGGCAGCGACAACGCCCTGATCCGTTTCGACATGTCCGAGTACATGGAGAAGCACTCGGTCTCGAAGCTGATTGGGTCGCCGCCCGGATACGTCGGACACGAAGAGGGTGGTCAGCTGACGGAGAAGGTGAAGCGGAATCCCTACTCCGTGGTGCTGCTCGATGAGATCGAGAAGGCGCACCCGGACATCTTCAACATCCTGCTGCAGGTGTTCGAAGACGGCCATCTGACCGATGGTCTCGGCAACCGTGTCAACTTCAAGAACACGATCATCATCATGACCTCGAACATCGGGGCGCGCTTCATTCAGAAGAAGGCGTCGCTCGGGTTCCAGGCCAGTGATACCGGCACCATCGACAAGAACGTGTCCGACATGGTGCTGGGCGAGGTGAAGCGCACCTTCAATCCGGAGTTCATCAACCGCATCGACGAGATCATCGTCTTCGAGGCGCTGTCCGACGATGACCTGCGGCGGATCATGAGCCTGTTGCTCGATCAGCTGAATGCGAACCTGGTCGATCGGCGGATGAAGATCAGCATCAACCGCGACGTCGTCGACTGGATCATCGACGTCACGTGCAAGGACCGATCGTATGGCGCCCGTCCGTTGCGGCGCGCGATCCAGCGCTACGTCGAGGATCCGCTCTCCGAGGAGTTGATTCGAGGCAACCTCGGCGACGGCGAGGTCGAGGTGTACATGGATGCCGGTCAGATCTCGTACCGACCGGCTGGCGCAGGGGAGCTGGTCGCGGGTCGACGGCTCAACTAACGCTGCGGCGGGTCCAAAGAGCAAGGCCCGCCCTCGCTCGGCAGAGTAGGCCGGGTCTTGTTTTCAAGCCCCGGCTTTTTTCTTTCCGGCCGGCCCCGATTCCATTCGCGGCGTAGCCGGGTCTTGTTTGTAGACCCGGCATTCTTGAGCGTGATCAAGCCGTTCTGACGTCAGCGCCGTCTAAAATCCAGTAAACTAAGGTGTTTCAGCGCTGATGCGAAAGCAGATCCCCGTCTTCGTGTTTCTCTGGGTTCTGGGGCTGGCCGCGGCTCGACCCGCGCTTTCTCAGGTGCCCACCACGTCAACCCCGGCGCCGCCTGCAAACACCGGGGCCGCAGCCCAGGCCGGTCAAACGGTCGCCAAGACCGCGTGTGGGACGGCCGTGGCCGCGCCGTTCGCGTTGCCGCCGCCTGGCTCTCCGCCTTTCGTCTGGATCCTCCAGCCATGCTTCAACAGCCAGGGTGGGTTCTCGACCATCGAGAACGAGACCTACATGTATTACATCCAGCTGCGCACGAGTCAGACGCGTCAGAATCAGTTCGTCTGGTACGACGCGACGACCGAGCAGACGATGCTGGCGGATTTCAAGCGGCTGTGGGCGACCAACTTCCTGGACGATCTCTCGATTGAGGTCACCGATCACACGTTCGAGAACGGCACCGTCGGGAAGATGGTCGTGTACCACATGGAGGAACGCGAGCGCATCAAGATCGTCGACTACCGCGACACCGACGAGAAGAGCATCAGCATCATCAAGCGCACCGACATCGACACCAAGCTGCGGGAGCGCAACATCGAGCTTCGCCTGGATTCGTTCCGCGACGATGGGACGATTCGCCGTGTCGAAGGCGTCCTCAGGGAATTGATGGCCGAGAAGGGGTTCACCAACGCCGAAGTGAGCCATCGCGTGACGGCAGTGAACGGCGGGCCCAAGCTGGTGAACGTCACGTTCATCGTCGGCGAAGGACCGAAGCTGAAGATTCGCGACGTCGAGTTCGTCGGCAATTCGGCGATCAGCGACGGCAAGCTCGAGAAACGGATCAAGGAAAACAAGCCGAAGAATCCGTTCTACGGCTGGATCTCCGGCGGCGGCACCTACAAGGAGAACGCGTTCGAAGAGGATGCGGCCAAGGTCGTCGAGTACTACCAGAATCACGGTTATCCCCAGGCGCGCGTCGGTCAGCCCGAGATCAAGACGCTCGAGAACACGAAGGATGGCAAGACGCGCTGGATCCAGTTGCGGATTCCCGTCACCGAAGGCGAGCGCTACAAGTTCGGTACGCTGAACTTCGAGGGCAACAAGGTCGTTCGCAGCGAAGGACTGAAGTCGCTGTACAAGATTGCGCCCGGCGACTGGTACAGCCGCAAGGTGCTGCAGGACGGCAACAAGAAGGCGCAGGAAATCTACGGCGGGGCCGGGTACATGGAGTTCACTCCGTTCCCGATGCTCGCCTACAGCGACGATCCGAGCAGGCCTGAACGGACACTGGCCGCGCAAGTGCCGGCCGCGCTCGCCGAGGTCACGACGCCGGATCCCGCCGCTGCCGCGAAAGCGAAGGCGAATCCCAAGGCAGGCACGCCACCTAGCGTCGACATCACCATGCGCATCGACGAAGGGCCGCAGTACTTCGTCAATCGCATCACGTTCACCGGGAACACGACCACCCGCGACAACGTGATTCGGCGCGAGATGCGGCTGGTCGAAGGTGGCATCTTCAACACGGAGGCGCTCAAGTACAGCGTCCGTCGCCTGAACCAGCTTGGGTACTTCAAAGAACTGAAGGGCGACGACCATGACATGCACGTCGAGAAGACGCCCAACAAGGAAAACAACGTCGACGTCACATTGAAGTTCGAGGAGCAGAACCGGAATCAGCTGACGTTCGGCGCCGGCGTCTCGCAGTACGAGGGCTTCTTCGGTCAGCTCGGGTTCCAGACGTCCAACTTCCTCGGCCGTGGCGAAAGCCTGACGTTGTCAGTGCAGGCTGGCGATCGAGCGCAGAACTACCAGCTCGCGTTCACCGAGCCGTTCCTCTTCGACCGCAACATCACCGGCGGGTTCGACGTCTACAACCGGTCGCTCCAGTACATCGGTTATTACACGCAGAAGTCACGCGGGCTCAACCTGGTCTTCGGTTTCCCGGTAGCCGACTTCACGCGTATGTTCATGAACTACTCGTTCGAGAAAGTCCGCATGACCGACTTGAACGAGGCGCTCTTCGATACGTCCTGCATCGTTCGGCCGACCGGCTGTCAGACGATCTCGTCGCTGAAGGATCTGTCGCAGCTGACGCCGACGCAGATCGAAGTGCTGCGCCGCAATCCGTTCGTGTACGACTCGCTGCTCATCGGCCAGGGCGGCGAACGCTCGGTCAGCAAGGTCACTCCGAGCATCGTTCACAACACCGTCGACAACCCCATCTTCCCGAATACGGGGAAGCGGTTGACGGCGTCACTGGATCTGGCCGTTCTCGGTGGCAACACACAGTTCTACAAACCGCGAGGCGAGGCGATCTTCTTCTTCAAGCACCTGCCGCGGACCTCGGTCGGGTTCCGCGCGTTGGCCGAATACATTTCGCCGCTGGGCAAGACGGACTTCCTGCCGGTCTTCGAGCGGTTGTTCCTCGGTGGTGAATACAGTGTTCGCGGCTTCGACATCCGATCCATCGGCCCGAGTGTGCCCGGATCGTTCGTCGTGCTCGGCGGCAACAAGAGCCTGCTGTTCAACGCCGAGTACCTCATCTCGATCATGAGCCAGGTCCGCATCGTCACCTTCTTCGACGCCGGTCAGGTGAAGGACTTCGGTCAGCCGTTCTCGTGGATGGAGCCACTGCTCGAAGTGCGGGCACCGACCCCGCCGCCGCTCGTCGATCCGTTTGCGACCTCTTCGCTCGTCGACCCGAGCGCGCCGGGAGTGCAGACGCTCGAGATCGGAAGGACTCACGCCTTCAAGACATCCACGGGTGTCGAGCTGCGTTTCTTCATGCCCGTATTGAATGTGCCGTTCCGGTTGATCTACGCGTGGAATCCGTCGCGTGGAGGAGTACTGGACAACAATCTTCGTCCGGCGAAGGAGACGACGTTCAGGTTTGCGGTGGGAACGACATTCTGATTACGACGGACCGCCTTTGGTGCGCCGGGTCCACAGGCGAGGACCCGGCCCGAGGTCGGTGGCCGAGCCGCGATCAGAAATGCGTCACGTCGACGGAGTAGTCGACTCCGGCCGTGAGCTTGCCGACATCGTTGAGCCAGACGCAGAAATTGCCGGACGTACTGGCCGTGCCAATCACCGTTGTGTTCAGGACGGCGTTGGTATTCGCGATGATGATCGCGCAGGATTGACCGTTCCAGGTGCCCAGGTTGAGGCCGATCGTGGCGGCCTGGTCCGAGAGCGCTTTGATTTGCGCCGACACCTGCCCGGCGCGTTCGACCGGGAAATTATACGTGGCGGCGCCGTTCACGTTCAGTGTTCCACTGAACGTTACGGTGATCTGAGTCGGCGTTGTCGGCGTGGTCGGGACATTGATGTTGTTGTCCGAGCCGCATCCGGCCAGTGTAACTGTGGCAACAAGCGGGACCAAAAACGTCAGGAAGTAGCGCATCAACTGGCAAGTCTCCTGGGTACAGGCGGCAGGCGTACGATCATCTTACTTGGCGTCGGTTGGTCGAGTAAAATTAAGAGCTTCGTTCAGGAAGTTGGCGGATCACGAGCCCTCATGCGGCGGCGCGATCAGCATCGAAAGGACCGAGAGTAATGAGAGTGTTTGCCTTTGCTGTGGCGTTCAGTGCGGTGATTGCTGCCGGTGCAGCGTACGCCCAGGCTCCCGCGGCTCCTGCCGCTCCTCGACCGACCCCGGCGCCGGCTGCCCCTGCCGGGCAGAAGCCAGCGCCGGCGCCGCCCCTGGCTGGACCGGGACAGAAGCCGGCGCCAGCGGCTCCCGCGCCACCCGTGGAGTTGAAGCCCCGCTTCCAGGACGGGATGAAGTACGCGTACGTGAACGTGCAGGCTGTGGCGGCCGCATCGGTCGAAGGCAGAGCGGCCGCCGAGAAGATCAAGGTTCTGCAGGAACAGAAGTCGCGCGAGCTGCAGGAGAAGAACAAGGCGCTGCAGAGCGCCCAGCAGAAGCTCGAACAGGGTGGCAGCGTGTTGAGCGACTCGGCGCGCGCACAATTGCAGGCCGACATCGATCGTCAGCAACGTGACCTGCAGCGGTTCACTGAGGACGCGCAGCAGGACGTGCAGCAGCTTGCCGAGCAGGTCGAGCAGGATTTCAACCGGAAGCTGACTCCTGTCATCGACAAGGTCGCCAAGCAGAAACAGGTGCACTTCGTATTCAACGCGTCGCAGAGCGGACTCATCTGGGCGGAACCGGGGATGGACCTGACCGCTGAAGTCATTCAGGCTTTCGACGGCGGAGGCGGAGCCGCGGCGGCTCCAGCGTCCGCACCGCCACCGGCGCCAGCGCCGGCGCCTGCGAAATAACCAGCGATCCCGCTACCAGGGAGAGGCATGTGGCGTGCCCTTACACTTCAGCCCGCTTGTGTCGGTTGCCTCTGGCCAACCTCTAGCTCGAAGATGGCCGGTCTCATGAAGGATGAATGGTGGAAGCATCACCAACACAAGCGAGTTTGGGAAGTAAGCTTGCGGCGCTCCTCGGGCGCGTCTACTACCGATACCCGTCGTATCTGATCGACGCAGTGCTTGAGCACGAGCCGGGGAACCGACTCGTGGCGATGAAAAATGTGACCGTGGGAGAGGAATTCTTTCAAGGGCATTTCCCTGGCTCTCCCTTGATGCCCGCCGTGCTGATGATCGAGGCGTTGACACAGGCTGCGGCCGTCCTCGTTCTCGACCGCGCGGGGGCACCTCTGACCGCACGGGCGTTCCTTCGCGGCGTCGACAGCGCCAAGTTCCGTCGCAGCGTGGTCCCTGGTGATCGCCTCCGCCTCGAGGTCGCTCTGACCCGGTCGCGGTCGCGTCTGGCCCGCGTGGAGGCGGCCGCCTATGTGGACGAGCAGGTCGTTGCCGAGGCAAAGCTGCTGATCGCCATCGATTCAGGCGCCGCGGCGGTAGATCCGACAGCTCACGTCGATCCTTCGGCGCGGATCGGCGAAGGGACGACCATCGGGCCGCACGCGATGATCGGCCCCGAGGTTCGGATCGGCAAACACTGCCGCATCGGCGCCTCGGTCGTCATCGATGGTCGAACCCACATCGGGGACGAAACGCAGATCTTCCCGATGGCGTCGATCGGGCTCGCTCCGCAGGACCTGAAGTACAAGGGCGAGGCGACGGCGCTGCGCATCGGACGCCGCAATGTCTTTCGCGAGTTCGTCACGATCAACCGCGGCACCGCTGGCGGTGGCGGCGAGACCACGATCGGCAATGACAACCTGTTCATGGCCTATGTGCACGTCGCCCACGACTGTCATGTCGGAAGCGGGACGATCTTCGGGCCGCACGCCACGCTTGGTGGTCACGTGGGCGTCGAGGACTTCGCCAACATCAGCGCCGGTTCGGCGGTCCATCAGTTCTGCCGCGTGGGCCGCTATGGATTCATCGGCGGGTATTCCGTCGTGACGAAGGATGCGCTGCCGTTTGGCCGCACCATCGGCAGTCGCCCGGCGCGCGTCTTCGGGGTGAATTCGATCGGCTTGTCGCGCCGCGGCTTCACCGTCGACACCATCGGCCAGCTCAAACTGGCTTATCGTTACCTCCTGCAATCGAAGCTCAATACCACCCAGGCGCTTCAGCAGATCGAGCAGGACGAATCGTTATCCGCTCCCGAGGTGCGCTACCTGGTCGAGTTCATTCGTACCTCGCAACGCGGCGTGATTCTCAGAAGGCCGACTCGCCGTGCTGAGGAACTGGTGGCCGATGAGTGACGTCGCACCAAGAAGATTCTTTGGAGTCTCTGTGCCTCGGTGCCCCGGCGTGACGAACTCTCGTGGAGAAGGAATTCGTTTTTCCGCCAAGTGAGTAGCGTGACTTTAGGCTTGATTGCAGGCAACGGCAGATTCCCGTTTCTCGTCCTCGACGCCGCTCGCGCCCTGGGTCACGACGTCACGATCGTTGCCGTGAAGGAAGAGGCTTTTTCCGAGCTGAATGACGCCGCCAGGCGGCACGAGGCGCCGATCCACTGGATCTCGCTCGGCCAACTCGGGACGTGCATCCGCCTGCTGCGCGAGGCCGGAGCGACTCGGGCCGTCATGGCAGGTCAGGTCAAGCACACGAAGATCTTCGGCGGCATCATCCCGGATCTGACGTTCGTCTCTGCGCTGAGGAAGCTGACCTCCCGGAACACCGACGGCCTGATTGGCGCCGTCGCCGCAGTGATGAGCGATAACGGCATCGAGCTCATTGACTCCACCACGCTGTTGACTCCGTTGCTCGCGCAACCAGGAGTGCTGACGAGACGAGCGCCGAGCGAAGACGAGCAGCAGGACTTCACGTTCGGCTATCACATGGCGGATGTGATTGCCGGGCTCGACATCGGTCAGACCATCGCGGTGAAGCACCAGGCGGTCGTGGCAGTCGAGGCGATGGAAGGCACCGATGAAGTGATCGCCCGCGCCGGTCATCTGGCCGGTCCCGGTGTGAGGATCGTCAAGGTCGCGAAACCAAAGCAGGACATGCGCTTCGACGTTCCCGTCGTCGGGTTTGCGACGATTCAGGCAATGCGTGTGGCTGGCGCCACCGCGCTGTCGATCGATGCCGGAAAAACGCTGGTGCTCGACGGTGATGCCGTCTTCGCGTCCGCCAACGAAGCGGGCATTGCCATCGTCGGACGCGAGAAAGCCGACGTCGTCACGACATGAGCGACAAGCTTCGCGTGGCCGTCGTCGGCGTCGGCTACCTTGGACAACATCACGCCCGCCTTCTCGCGGGCATGAGCGATGTCGATCTCGCCGGGATTGTCGATACCAAGCCGGGTCGTGCCGGGGAAATCGGATCGCGATTCGGAGCACCCGCCTTTACCGAGCTGCGCGATCTCCCGCTCGATCGATTGGACGCGGTGACGGTCGCTGTGCCGACGGTGTCCCATCTCGATGTCGCGATGCGGCTGATGGATGCCGGCGTGTCGGTGCTCGTGGAGAAGCCGCTTGCATCATCGCTGAACGAGGCGGACCGATTAATCGAGGCGGCTGCTCGTCGCGGAGTGGTGCTCGCCGCCGGGCACACCGAGCGATTCAACCCGGCCGTGGTGGCGGCGCTGCCGCTGGTGTCGAACCCGCGTTTTGTCGAAGTCCATCGGCTCGGCACATTTCCCGAGCGCAGCCTCGACATCGACGTCATATTCGACTTGATGATTCACGACCTCGACCTGCTGTTGACGTCGGTCAAGTCGGAGGTCACATCAATTGAAGCTGTCGGCGTGAACGTGCTGACGCCGCGCACCGACATCGCCAACGTGCGGCTGCGATTCGCATCGGGCTGTATCGCGAACGTGACGGCCAGCCGGATCAGCCGCGACAAGGTCCGCAAGGTCCGATTCTTTCAGCGTGAATCGTATGTCTCGGTGGACTATGCCTCGCAGGAGGCTGAAATCTACCGGCTGGTGGCGCAGAATGGCCGTCCACGGATCGAGGGGGGAAAACTCGACGTGCAGCGTGATGAGCCGCTGCGCGCGGAGCTGGCAGATTTCGTCGCGGCCGTCCGGCATCGAAGAGAGCCGGGCGTGAGCGGACGGGCCGGTCGAGATGCACTCGCCCTCGCCACGCGAGTAGCACAGGCGATGGAGAGCGCAACGTAGCGGCGGGTCCTTAGACCCGCCGGGTTTCAGAATCGAGCGACATGACTACATCGACCACATTCGATCTCTACATGGATCGGATCGCCCGAGGCGACCGGCTGACTCCGGAGGAGATCCACGACCTGGCGACGACGCCGGACATTCTCTCGTTGGGGATGCTTGCCGATACGCTCCGTCGACGGTTGCGCGACAGACGCGTCACGTTTCTGCGAGTCGCAGAGTTCGCCTTCGATCGGCCCGACGTCGCGGGCGTCCCGGCGGCGGCGCGCGAAGTGCGGCTGACGGGATCGCCTGCCGACATCGAGAGCGCGGTGGCAGCCATTGAGAAGACGAAAAGCATTTCGGGGGATCGTACCGTTGCCGGTTTTTCGTGGGTCGATGTTGACAGGTGGGCAGCGGCCGCGCCGCTCCGGCAAGTACTGACGCGACTCAAAAACGCGGGACTCGATGCGATCGCGGAGTTACCGCTCGATCACGTCGGCGACCCCGGTTTCGCCGCAATGAGCGCGAAGGACGCGGGATTCCGGCAGTTGCGTTTGACGATCGGTAAGGCTCCGGCCGATGAGCGAACAGCCTTGTTGATCGCGGCCTCCGCTCTCCAGGATGTCCACGGCATCGTTCAGTCGATCAATCCGCTGCCGATGTCGCTCTCCGCGTTCAGGCCGACCACCGGGTACGAGGACGTGAAAATGGTGGCACTGGCGCGCCTTGCCGCGCCAAATGTCCCGTCGATTCAGGTGGACTGGCGGCGATACGGTCCGAAGCTGGCGCAGGTCGCGCTCACGTTCGGGGCCGACGATATCGATGGCGTGTCGCCATCTGACGACGCGCCGGAAGGGCGGAGGCGAGCGCCGTTGCCGGAGATTCAGCGTAATGTCGAAGCAGCGGGGCTTTTGCCGGTCGAGCGTGACGGCTGGTTCAACCTGCTGTGATGGTTCGGATCGGGGCGGTCGGATACCTCAACGCGCGACCGTTGACGTGGGCTCTGGATCGCGATCATGACCGTTGGCGAGTGCGTTACGACGTCCCGTCCGTCTGCGCGTCGTTGCTTCACGAAGGCAGTGTCGATCTGGGACTGATCCCGTCGATCGAGTATCTGCACTCGGAGGAATACCGGTTCGTTCCTGGTGTCGGAATCGGATCGCGTGGACCTGTCGCATCGGTCGCGCTCTACACCAGGAAACCGATCGAGGATGTCCGTCACGTTGCGCTCGACACCAGCTCGAGGACGTCCGTGACGTTGATTCAGGTGCTGTGCCGTCACTATTTCCACATCGGCCCGAGCTTCGTGCCGCACGGTCCGGATCTCGCGGCGATGACGACGGCGTGTGACGCCGGCCTGCTCATCGGTGATCCCGCTTTCGACGCCGACCACGAAGCGCTCGGATTGCGGAAAATCGACCTCGGAGAAGCGTGGAACCAGATGACCGGACTGCCGTTCATCTACGCGGCCTGGACCGGTCGCCCTGCGGGGATCGATGACGGGGTGGTACGCGCGCTTCAGCAGGCGCAGGCTGACGGGGTTGCGGCACGAAAAGCGATCGCCGAAGAGTACGGAGCGGGTGATACCACCCGCGCGGCGCGGGCCGCAATCTATCTAAGGGATAATGTGAAATACGGCCTCGGTCCGGAAGAAGCGGCAGGACTCCAGATGTTTCTCGATTACGCCGCCGAGATGGGTCTCGGGCCCCGCCGACGAACGCTGGAGTTTTTCTGAGCATGGTCGAGTCGATCGTTGCGAAGGTGATGCAGGGCGGCCGGGTGTCGGCAGCCGAAGCACTCGCACTCTATCGAGAAGCGCCCACCCATGTGCTCGGTCGCCTGGCCGACACCATCCGCGTGCGAAAGCATCCTGAAGGCGTCGTTACTTACATCATCGACCGCAACGTCAACTACACGAACATCTGCGTCGCGCGTTGCAACTTCTGCGCGTTCTACCGTCCGGTCGGATCAAGCCAAGGCTATGTGCTCGGCTTCGAAGAGATCTTCCACAAGATCGACGAGACAATCGCCGTCGGTGGGAATCAGCTCCTTCTGCAGGGCGGCCACAACCCGGATCTGCCGATCCAGTGGTACGAGGATCTGTTCCGCGCGGTCAAGGCGCGCTATCCCAACTTCAAGCTGCACGCGCTGTCGCCGCCTGAGGTCCTGCACATCTCCAGGTTGAATCAGATCCCGACGAAGGACGTGATCGAGCGGCTGGTGGCAGCGGGGTTGGACAGCATCCCCGGTGGCGGCGCCGAGATCCTGGTCGATCGCGTACGGAAGCTGCTGAACTGCTACAGCAAGGCGTCGTCGGACGAGTGGATCGGCATCATGCGTCAGGCGCACCAGGCCGGGCTGCGCACGACGGCGACGATGATGTATGGAACGGTCGAGACCGAGGAAGAGCGCATCGAGCACATGATGCGGCTCCGCGATCTTCAGGACGAGACGGGCGGCTTCACGGCGTTCATCACGTGGAGCTATCAGCCGGAACATACCGAGCACGGCGGGTTCGAGGAAACCGGCGTCGACTACCTGCGGACACTTGCGTTAGCGCGCATTTTGCTCGACAACTTCGACAACCTGCAGGCGTCGTGGGTGACGCAGGGCGGGAAGGTTGGCCAGTTGAGCCTCGCCTACGGCGCCAACGACATGGGCAGCGTGATGATCGAAGAGAACGTCGTGCGCGCCGCAGGCGCTTCGTACTGCATGGACGAGCTCGAGATCGTCGTCAACATCGAGGATGCCGGGTTCGTTGCCAAGCGTCGGAACATGCATTACGAGATCCTCGGGGAGCCGATTTTCCGCGAACGCGACGTGCCACGCATGCTGGCGCTGGCGACGGCGCGCGCTGACACGGACGGGTCCGTGCCCGACGAACTGAGGAACTACGAGGCGAGAAGCCGCCACGGCAAGCAACTGCGACTGGGGCAGTGATTGGCCGTTTTCCGGCTTCGAACCAGAATGTCCTGCTCGTGAGCCCTTGACTAGTTTTTCAGCCGACTGGATTCTGCCGATATCGGACGCGCCGCTCGACGGGGGAGTTGTCACGCTCGACGACGGGCGGATCGTCTCGGTCGCGCCTGGGAAGAGCGACGCGGATGTGGCGCTCGGTCGAGCGGTGGTGCTGCCAGGGCTCGTGAATGCCCATACGCATCTCGAGCTCTCGTACCTGCGCGGTCGCATTGCTCCCGCCGCACGTTTTCTCGACTGGGTGCGCCCGATGCTTGCCGCCCGGCAAGAGCGGTCCTCGATCGATGACGCGGCGATTCTGCGCGCGGCAGCGCAGGCAATTCAGGAGGCCCGCGCGACTGGAACAGCGCTCGTGGGTGACGTGACGAACACGCTCGCCACGGTCTCCGCGTTAGCTGACGCGGGGATGCCGGCGCATGTATTTCATGAGCTGATTGGCTTCGGTGGCGTCGACGTCGACGAGCAGGTTGCGAGTGCGCGACGGGCCATCGATGCGGTCGCGGGCGGTGCGGTCGCAGACGATGCGGTCGCATACGATGCGGTCGCATACGATGCGATCGCAGAGGATCAGGACATTCGACTGAGTCTTGCTCCGCACGCGCCCTATTCGGTGTCGCCTGCGCTCTTTGCCGCCATTCGGCGCGATCTCGATGCGCATGCTCCCACCGTTTCGACGGTTCACCTCGGTGAGTCTCCGGAAGAAGTCGAGTTCTTGAAAAGTGGCGCAGGGCCCTGGCGAACCCTCCTCGAGGATCTCGGCGTCTGGAACGATCAGTGGGAGGCGCCGCAATCGTCTCCTGTGGAGTACCTCGCCGAGATGGGACTGCTGACGGCGTCAATGCTCGCGGTGCACGGGGTGCAATTCGATGGCGCTGACCTGGATCGCCTGCGCACATTGGGCGTGACGCTGGTATCGTGCCCGCGTAGCAATCGATACGTCGGCGTCGGGTCGCCGCCGCTCGAGGCGTTCTACGCGATGGACGTAGAGGTCGCGTTCGGCACGGACAGTCTGGCCAGCGTCGACGATCTGAATATGTTCAGCGAGCTCGCCGAGGCGCGGCGGATTGCGCCGAAGGTGCCGGCGCGAACTCTCCTGCGCAGTGCGACGCTGACCGGCGCTGGCGCGCTCGGTTTTGGTGACCAGTTCGGCAGCATCGAGCCGGGCAAACGAGCCGCGCTCATCGCCGTCCGCGTACCAGAAGGCGTGAGCGACGTGGAGGAATACCTGGTGTCTGGCATCCAGCCGTCTGCGATACAGTGGCTGATGTCAACTCCCAACTCCCAAATTCCAACTTCCCCATAAGCCATTGCTGATGCGAAGCGAGAGGAGATGTATGGGCGTTGGGAGTTGGAGGTTGGGAGTTAACAGGCAGGCATGCGCAAGCTAGCAACATATTTGTCGTTCGTGCGATTCAGCCACTCGGTGTTCGCGCTGCCGTTCGCGCTGACCGGGGCACTGCTGGCATGGCGCGAGCAGCCGTTTTCGTGGTCGCAGGTCGCCTGGATTGTCGTGTGCATGGTCAGCGCGCGGAGCGCGGCGATGGGATTCAATCGCCTGGTCGATGCGCAAATGGACGCACTCAATCCGCGTACGGCAATGCGCGAGTTGCCGCGAGGTCTGTTGTCGAAGCCAGAGGCGACCGCGTTCGTGATCGTGGCCTCGATCGTCTTCGTCTTTGCGGCGTCGCGATTATCGCCGCTGTGCCTGGCGTTGGCCCCAGTCGCGCTGCTCATCGTGTTCTGGTATTCGCTGGCCAAGCGCTTCACGACGTATACGCAGATGTTCCTCGGCCTGGCGCTTGCGGTGGCACCAGTCGGTGGATGGATGGCGGCGGGTGGACGCGGAGGCGGCGAGCCCTGGCTGCTTGGCCTCGCCATCGGGCTGTGGGTCGGCGGGTTCGACATTCTCTACGCGTGTCAGGACGTCGACTTCGATCGCCGCCACGGCCTGCGCTCGATTCCCGCGACCTATGGAGTGTCCAACGCCATTCGAATCTCGAGGCTGATGCACCTCGCAACCGTCATTGTGATGGCCTCGCTCTGGTGGGCTGCCGATCTGCCGCCGCTGTACCTCGCGGGCGTCGCGATTGTGGCGACGCTGCTGACCTACGAGCAGTCGCTCGTCAGCGATGACGATTTGTCGCAGGTGAAGAAAGCATTCGATCTTAATGGGTGGGTCGGCATCGTGTATTTCGCGGTGACCGCCCTGGCGTTGTACATCGGGTAGATGGCCGCTCCTGACAAGACACCAGATCGCATCGCCGGGATGTTCGACGCGATCGCACCGCGCTACGACCTGCTGAATCACCTTCTCAGCGCCGGCATCGATCGACGTTGGCGCACCCGGATGATCGCCTCACTCGAGCTCACGGGACGCGAGACGCTGATCGACGTCTGCACCGGCACGGCGGATGTGGCGCTCGAGGCGCGTCGTGGTTCCAGCGCGGACTCTCGCGCAACCGCAGCCCGAGTGCTCGGTGTCGACTTCGCCGGGGCGATGCTGGCCCTGGGGCTGCAGAAGATCCGGAACGCCGGTGAAGAGCGGCGCATCACGCTGGTTCGTGGAGACGCGATGCGGATTCCGGCGCCCGACGGTGTGGCCGATGCCGCAACGGTTGCCTTTGGCGTGCGCAACGTGCAGCAAACCGATGTTGCGTGCAGGGAGCTGGCACGTGTGCTCAAGCCCGGTGGGCGTCTGGCGATACTCGAGTTCAGCGTGCCGCGCATTCCCGGGCTCGCGGCGCTCTACCGGTGGTATTTCACTCGAGTCCTGCCGATGATCGGGCGGGCCATCTCCGGTCACTCAGCGGCCTATTCGTACTTGCCTGCTTCAGTCGGCGCTTTTCCGCCGCCAGACGAGTTCGTGACACTCCTGAGACATTCGGGGTTTGCCGATGTCCGAGCCGTCCCGCTCACCCTGGGAATCGTCTATCTGTATGCAGCAGTGAAGGATCAACCGATACAACCGGGCAACAACGGATAGCTGCTGACTCGGCCCGATTGATATAATTCGCCTCAGATCATTGATACATTTCGACTTCGAGGATCGGTACCAAGATGAGGCCGTCGTCGGCAGCGCCCTCCCGAGGCGGGATGGTGTGCTGCTGTCGGTGATAGTGCACGTGCTCATCATTGCCTGGCTGCAGTTCGGTCCCCCTCTTCACCTGTTTGAGGCCAGCCCCGAGGAGCTCGAGGCCCGCCGCCAGGAAATGCTTCGTCTGCAGGAACAGGAGCGGGACCAGCGCCGCTTCGTGTTCGTCCAGCCACGGGTGGATCTCGAGG